>Ga0137403_10000215_pt1 | contig 72328 bp, 83 predicted proteins | sample CZOMad2_1_16fung_FD_122057 | JGI IMG/M metagenome (GOLD analysis project Ga0137403, IMG submission 122057) | Vadose zone soil fungal communities from Angelo Coast Range Reserve, California, USA - CZOMad2_1_16fungal (Hybrid Assembly) | ecosystem: Environmental > Terrestrial > Soil > Vadose zone...
GCTCTCCTCCACGTCCAGCCTTCACTCGCTTGTTACCGGTCAAGCCCCTTCCGCTGAATTCCTGTCCGTTCCATTCATTCTGGCCTACTGCGTCATAGTCGGAATTCGCTTCGCCTTCGAACTCCCCGCTGACCTGCGTGCTAACTGGATCTTTCGCTTCTGGCTCGATCCCGGCCAGCAGGACGCCAGACCCATTGCCCGGCGTGTTCTCCTTTTGTTTTCGCTGCCCTGGCTGGTCCCTACCGCTTTTCTTTCCGTTTTATTTTTCTGGGGATGGACCACTGCTCTACTTCATTCAGCCATCTTGATCGTCGGCACCATCCTGCTCGTCGAAACCGTGCTCATTCGCTTTCGCAAGATTCCTTTCACCTGTTCCTATCCGCCGTTCCAAAGCCACTCCGGCCTCATCTTCGTCGCCTACCTCTTCGGCTTCTTCCTCTTCACGGACTACCTTCCCCAGGAGGAGCATTGGTCGATCCTCAGCCCGTGGCAAGCCATGTGGTTTGTTCCCCTGCTCGCCGCTGCTCTCTTCGCCCTCCGCCAATACCGCAAACAAATGCTCGACATGGACAAGCACCTAATCTTCGAGGAGCCCGCCCCCTCTGCTTTTTAGCCACGAGCGATGCGTAGAATCACAGCACGAGATGAAGCCGAAAGATCAAAAACAACGATGAGGCGCCGCACCTTCTTCGTCTGGAGCCTCGTCGTCGGCTTCACCTGAGTGGTTGTCCCGAGAGGAAAATGATCTTGTCGATCTCATCAGCTTGTTCTGCCTATCGTAGTGAGGATAGCCTCGCCCGGCTCTCTCATTGAAAAACAAGCGACTAGGACTAAGTCGGATTACCGGAGAAGTGCCTCAAGTTCCCCCTGTTGAGACGGTGCCGTCAGCTCACGCGGTTGTATCTAGTCTCACCGGACGTGTATCGATGCTCTTCCACCTCCGTTAAAGCTGACGGAAGGTAATGCCGTTCTCTTCGCACCATTGGATGGCCATCTGCCGAAGTTCGACTTGCTTAAACCGATTCCAAGCGTCCCACAAGTTGTATTCCGTAAGTAGGCGTTTGAATAGGCGGAAGGCGCCTGCACCGCGAATGGCGTCATGGAAATCATTCCGCAACCGTGCGTCTTTCAGTGTTTCGGAGAAGCGATCCATGATGGCCCACTCGTGGACGTCGAACTTGTCAGGTAGCGTCAGGTATCGCTTGCCCTCCTGTTCCTGAATGCTCCGCGCGAGTTTGACCGCCTCACGTTGCCAGTCTGGCAATTCTTCGATGACTGTCTGTGGATCCTCTCCTAGTTCGAACTCCTCTTCCGTTATCGAACGCACTTCGCCTGTTTCTACATCCAGATAGGATGAGACCGAATCGTCGGCCATTTCGAGGGCTTCAATGATCAGCTCGAGCTTCACTTCAGCAGGCATGTCAAACAGATTCTACTGCCGATCTGGCCGAGAGTTACATAATGACGCCGACCTCTTGCGACCCGGGTAGACTGTTTCGGTCTTCAGTTCCCCGCTACCAAGCGCTAGCATGGGGGCGCAAGTGCTGAGCATTGGATGCTAATTGGGAAATGGGGATCGAGGAGCTTGCCAGTTTTCAGGCCGAGGTCCGTCGTTCCCGGAATTCCTCGCGTTAACCCTTCATGCGTGGACGAGCTCGCGCCGTTTTAGCGTGGGAAGTGCCTTGATGGATTTTCCTGCCTTCTCCTGGGCGAGCCGCAGGTCGTAGAGGCTCTGTAGATTCAGCCAAAACTGCGCGCTCGTGCCAAAGAAATGAGCAAGGCGCAGGGCCGTGTCGCCTGTGATGGCGCGCGTCCCGTTCAAGATTTGCGTGATGCGATTGGTCGGCACGTTGATCTTTCGCGCCAGTTCAGCCGCGCTCATATCGAGTGCTTCCAGTTCTTCAGCCAGGTGTTTACACGGATGGATGGCGGTCAATGCCATAGCGATGCTCCTAGTGATAGTCAACAATCTCCACGTTTGAGGGCCCCGGTAAAACTACGGGCTAATCCACGTCTTTGATGCTCTTCTCACCAGATCGTCTTAACCACTCTGGAGCGATGGATCTGACGGTCCGCTGTAATCAGAGAAAGCCCCTCGACCAGTGCGGTGGCCCCGATAATGCGATCCGCTGGATCTTTGGGATAAGCCGTTGGAAATCCCATGGCGCGCGCACACGCACGACCACTGATCGGTAGCACGACAAATCGGGCCTCGACTTCCCGCAGGAAGGATTCGAGGGTGATACCGAGGTGGATGCGGCCCTTACTCGCGAGTGTCGCCAGCTCTAGGAGAGTGATGTCTGAAATTGCCAAACCGTCCCCATTCTTGCGTGCATCCTCGATGGCTGACTTGGCTTTGACCGATAGATTGGCGGGGTCCGTAGTCAGCCAAAGCACAACGTGCGTGTCGAGCAAAATCACTTGAGATTGCCCCATTCGCGCCGCGACAACGTGGGGGAAACCACATCGCCGGTGATCGTAACCTTCCCGCGAAGAAAACCGAAAATATCATCGCCTTGGGACTCGACCGGGACGAGCTTGGCTACCGGCTTACCGTGTTTAGTGATCACGATGGTCTCGTGCTTGGCCTGAACGTCGTCCATGACTGCAAGACAATTTGCCTTGAAGGCGCCCGCTGCCATCTTCTTCATCCTAAAACTCCTTTATAGCTATGGTCATTGTACCATGGTCATATCTGTGTTACAAAGCCAGGCGTTCTTGGCAAATCGTCGATACGGAAATTGCCGAAGCAGATTGCGCGTCGCGCTCAGCCTACTAACAAGAGGTCTCAGTTTATGGATGTATTCCGACGTCTGAGTGCGGGAGCGGTACCAAGCGGAAGACAACCGAGTTTACCGTGGCCCACGAGGCTGCGTGGTATGGCCGTCACACTCACCTGATGATTGAAATGCAGGGAGGGACGGTTGGCGGACGTGGCGGGTCTCGAAACGGCGCCCCCTGCGTGCCCTGTACGGCAGTGGTTCGAGATTTCGAGACCTATTTTCACGGGACGCTGTGCGGACAAATTCGAGATTCTAGACTGCCATCAAACTGCCATCAACGGCCCCAAATTCAAGCAAATGCAAGCAAACGGACTCAGCAGACAGAAGCGTCCATCCAATTGATTTTGTTAGGTATAGTTAGGGAACGTTTTCCTGCGTTAGAGGGAATCTTGATTACGAATCGGCTGCTCTACCACTGAGCTACCTCGGCCCGACAAATCCATCATAACATTCGCGGAAAAAATCTGTCGAGCGTAGCGCGATCCGATGTGCTGCTGAATGCGCGATATTCGTCCGATTTAGACCGCTTTGCAGTTAGATTTCCGCGAGATGAGGCGCTCACGGATTGGATTTGGCTAGAGTGAGTGGCCTTGACGGCTGGCGCTGACCCAATGGCAATCTGCGACCCCTCACAGAACAATGGCCCGATTTGTAACCTTTTCACCCAACTCCCCGGTTGACCGTGGATATCCCCAATCGCTACTTCCTGCAACTTATTGTATTTACACATGTTAGCAGACTGGTTCAGTTGGCGAGGAACCTGCAATTTCAAGGGCAAGATTGACCCGGGTTTGAGGTTTGGAATTCAATTCGTGCACGAAGGAACGGAAGTGATGAAGGAAAAAATCGTGAATCGAAAGGCACAAGCGCAACGCGGATACACCATCGTGGAGCTGATCGTCGCCGTGGCAATCATTATGATTCTAGCCGCTCTGGCGATTCCAGGTTACCGGCGAACGGTGCAGTACATGCGCATTTCGGGAGATATGCGCAACCTGAACGCAGTTGTCGCGCAGGCCAAGATGCGCGCGGCGGCGGACTTCACACGCGCGCGCGCTTACGCGGACCTGGCGGCAAACACGTATCACCTTGAAGTTTGGAACAAAACAGGCAACGGTGGAGCCGGGTGCTGGCAGACAGACGGCGATACGGCGCATGCCTGCACGGCAGGCACGAGCCCGGCGCTGCCGCTTTCGATAGACGTGTCTTTCGGTATTGGCGGCGTCAGCACAGGGAGTCCGAATCCCCAGACGACGATCCAGCAAGCGGCTGCCTGCAAAGACAGCGGTGGCGGAGATATCGCCAGCACGGCCTGCATTGTTTTCAATTCCCGCGGTATTCCAATCGATCCAGCGACGAACGCCCCCATTTCGGGAGCAAGGGACGCCTTCTACATCACCGATACACGGTCCGTGTGGGGGCTGACGGTGCGCGCTCCGGGCATGGTTCAAATTTGGTCATCGCCCTCTTCAACGACCAGCTGGATGCGCCGTTAAGGAATATTTTATGAACAGGCACAAGAAGAATTTCTCAAGCAATCGCAGAAAAGCTCAAGCAGGTATGGCGCTGGTGGAAACAATGATCGCGCTCTTGGTGCTGCTGATTGTGGCCGTTGGCGTAATGTCGCTGGCCGCGATTTCGCTGGCCACCACGGAAAACCAGGGCCATCTGCAAGCGCGTGCCGCCGAGTACGCGCAGGACAAGATGGAACAGCTATTGGCTCTCACGTTCTGCGACAGTCAAACCGACACGACTGTCTTCCCTGCCTTGGTGACGGCGACAGGGCCGGGGCTCGCTGGTTGCACAAACTTGAACGCTGCAATCCCAACCGCTTCGACGGGTGGAAGTCTCAGCATCACTGCGCCGGTCGCAGGCTACGTGGACTACGTGGACAACAGCGGAAATCCCGTGGCTTCGACGGCAAGCTGGCAATACATCCGCGTGTGGCAGATCAGCGTGCCGGCGGGAAGCACTGGACTGAAGCAAATTTCCGTGAAGTGCCAGGCGCGGGCCGGAGTTGGAAAGATGGCTCTGCCGCCGAACGCGACGATAGTGTCCCTTAAGTCGTACCCCTTTTGAGGAGATTTTATGTTGAAGGCAGAAAGAAATCGCAAGGCAGGTACGAAAGAAGCGGGCTTCACGCTGCTGGAGACTCTTGTCGCCATGGCGGTGCTGCTGGCGGTGGGAGCGATCGTGCTGTACGGGACGATCCAGATGACGAGAACACAGGGCACGATATCAAACCGGACCGAAATGCACACCAGCGTGCGCAGCGCGACGGAATTGCTGCAGCAGGAGATCGGGCAGGCGGGGAGAGTCTCGCCGCCGCTGAACTCCACGGGCACGGCTGCTGCGGTGATGACTTTGAACACGGCGGTTGTCGTCGTCAACGCGCCAGTGACGGCGTCCGTCGGGATTAGCCCGAGTACCGCGGCCGCAGGTCTTTACAATGGGGAATACCTCGTTGTCGACACAACGGATCTACTGGGTAACGCGCTACAGGAAACAGTCCAAATTACCTGTTCAAACCCGTGCGCGAGCCCAATTACTGCAACCTTCAACAACAGTCACGCGATCGGAGCCCCAATCAGAGTACAGGGTTCGTTCGCATACGGAATCGTGCCGCCCAGCGTGACGAACGGGTCCGATGCCACGCACCTCAAGCTCTTCGGAGATGTGAACGGCGACGGAAACATGGTTTACGTGGAATATACCTGCAGCCCGGGGACACAGGCCGCACCTGGATTTCTCTATCGAAATCAGATTGCATGGAATGCGGCGTCAAAACCGGCTGTAAGCAGCGACATGATCATGCTGAACAATCTTTTGGTGAACCCGGTGGATCAGAACGGAAACGCTTTCCCCTGTTTCCAGTATCAAACAAAAACCATCGGGACATGCCCCGGAACGTGGCCAACTTGCAGGGCATATGTGACCGACGTGGAAGTCACACTGACGGAGCAGACGGAGTATCAAGATCCGACCTCCAAGCAATTTCAAACGGAAACAAAGGCGTTGTTGAACGTTTCGCCGAGAAACGTGTTTAACGCTTGGGAGTTGGACGGCGCGGGACAACTGAGCCGTGTACAGCCGACACCGCCAACCATTACGGCATTGCTTCCATAAGAGTTCTTAGAGGGAGAAACTGGCATGAAAACCAACCATCAAAAAGGCAGCGCACTCATTTTTGCCCTGATCCTACTGCTCGTGCTCTCCGTTTCCGCAGCGTCGCTGATGTTCCTGGCGCAATCGGAAACGTGGTCGGGCGCGAACTACAAAATGATGACGCAAACGCGCTACGGCGCGGAAGCGGGGCTGAACGCGGCGGCCAACTACCTGATGTTTACGTACGTGCCGCCGGCCACCACAACGGGGTACAGCCTAAACGTGTATCCACTGACCAATGCAAGCGGCAATGTCGTGTTGACATCGATGTCAGGCCAAACCTCAAACTATCCGGACAGCGCCGTAGTGTCTGCCTTCAACACGGCGACGAATAGCAGTTCCTCCGGCAATTCGCTGAGTGCGGGCATGAACACGATCAATTACTCGGCGTCTGCACAACTGATGTCTATGGTTCAAATTACGCCATTCGGAAGCACGACACCCACGATGATTCAAACCTGGCAAATCACCGCCCACGGAGACATCGCCGGAGTCCGCAATGGACAAGCCGAAGTTACCGCGATTATGGAGCGGGAAATCGCGCCCACGTTCGCTTATGCGGCATTCGCCACGAACAGCGGTTGCGGCTCACTCAGCTTCACAGGAAACGGAAATACGGATAGCTATGATTCCGGCGGCCTGGCCCTCAATGCGGACGGCTCGGCGACGACAACGCCGACTTTCCAAAGTTACGGCGGCAACGTAGGCACAAACGGGAACCAGTCCGACAGCGGCAACAACGTTCAAATCAACGGAACATTGTCCACGCCACGGACCGGCGTCGGTGCTTGCACGACCGGTAACGTCACTGCTTTGAGCGGAAGCACGACAGCCATCACGGGCGGCATTGTGGAATTGCCGCAGGCGCTAACTATGCCTGCGCCCGTGCTTCCAGCCCTACCCGCAGGAAGCCCGGACATCAACGGCACGCAAACCATTGGCCCAGGAAACTATGGCGACATCAATCTGTCCGGTAACAAGACCCTGAGCCTTCAGCCCGGAACCTACAACATCAACAGCCTCTCTCTGTCGGGCAATTCAACGTTTCAGCTGGTTCCCGATCCGATCACCGGAAAATATGGGAAAGTGGTCATCAATGTCACGGGCTCCGGCAATTCGACCCCCATCAGCATCACGGGCAATGGGTTTTCCAACCCGACCTACGATCCGTCCATGCTGCAATTCCTCTATGCCGGAACGGGGACTATAAAAATTGCAGGAAACGGCGCGAGCGCTGCGGTTGTTTATGCTCCGAACGCCACGGTGAGCTTCAACGGCAACGGCGCATTCTACGGCTCTGTCGTCGCGAGCAACCTGACGGACGTGGGCAATGGCTCGATTCACTACGACCGGAGGTTGCAGAACAGGCCTTACACGGTCGGAAACTACATGCTGAATTCGTTCAGCTGGAGCAAATTCTAACGCTGAAGAATTGCAGCTGATATTTGCTGATTTTCCTTGGAGAGACGGAGCACTGCAAACGGGAGGCCTTTGGCTCTCCCGTTTGCCTTTTAAGCGGTGAATTCTCCGGTCAACGGGAAAAGGGATACATCACCCAGCCGATGGCGATGCCGATCAGGAGAAATAGAAAGAAAGACCAGGCGGCATATTTCAGGCGCTCTTTAGGCCGCCGGCGGCCAAGCGTACCGAACGCCAGAGAAATAATCAGCGCGAAAAGCACCATGGATTGAAGATGCGTGAGCGGAGCGGTCATCGGCAGGCTAAGCCTTCCGCCCGCGCGCGGCTTCGTAGGCGTGCAGCGCAGCCAGGAGATTCAAGACGCCAGCTGTAGCGAGAAAGCGCGTACCATAATCGCCGGCGGAGTGAGATGTGTCCGGACCGGCGGTCTCCGCCAGGCGGGCGAACCAATAAAAGCTGCCTGAGCCGAGGTCAGCAAAATAGCCGAGTGCGGCGAACGCGTCTTCTCCGCGCGACGTAAAAAGATTGCCTCGCATACCCGCACCAAGCATGACGAGGGCTCCTACGGCCAGAAAAACGGCAAGGGCGCGTCCCCACATTCTTTGCAGCGCGTGCCCGAGGCCGGGAACAGCCCACGCGGCAACGCCAATCAAGAACGCCAAGAGTTTGCGCTTATCCTCACTGCGCGACGTCTCCGAAGCTTGCGCTTCCTCGGGTTGGACTTCCTGTTGAGGCTGCTCGATGACGGGTTCTTCCATATTAGGCCAGCAACGCCAGAAGCTCTTTCTGAATCGCGCCGGTGACGCGCGCTTCTTTTTGGCCGATGTAAACATTCACTTCGCTGCGAATGCCAAACTCGGGAAGATAAATGCCCGGCTCGACGGAAGTGCAGGTGCCAGGAATCAAGTGGCGCACGTCGTGAGTTTCGATTCCGTCCATGTTGGCGCCGTTGCCGTGAACGGATGTGCCGATGTTGTGGCCGGTGCGATGGAAAAAATATTTTCCGTAGCCGGCTTTTTCGATGACGCTTCTCGCTGCTTTGTCCACTTGCCAGCCTTGCAACGGTTTACCTTTCGCGATGCTGGTGAGAATTAACTCGACTGCCTTGTCACGCGCATCGCGCACGGTGCGGAATACCTTTGCGATCTTCTCTGGCGGTTTTGTGCCGACATAGCCGACCCACGTAATGTCGTAGTAGACGCTGCCTGGCGTGTTGCGCTTCGCCCAAACATCGAGAAGGAGGAGGTCGCCCTCCTTGATTGGCGTGGGACGTTCCGGCGACGGGCCGTAGTGCGGATCGCTGGCGTGGGCGTTGACGGCAATGTCGGGACCCTCTTCCGTCATGAGTCCAACGGCTGCGAATTGCTGGAGGATCCATTCCTTGAGGCCGTGCTCGGTTTGCGGCCGATTTTCGCGAACGCCGCGTGCGGCGAGTTGAAATGCTTCCGCGACGATACGATCCACATGTTTGCCGGCATAAAGATGCGATTCGAGCTGCTCCGGCGACCAGACGGCTTCGTATTTCTGGACGAGGTCCGCGGAACTGACGACTTTTGCCCCCGTCGAGCGAACCAGTTCGATTGTTCCGGCATCCACCATGGCAACGTACGGAATTTCATTTTTCGGCGAATACTGCATCGCAACTTTTTTGGCGCGGCCGATGAGCTTTCTTAGATTGCCACGCAGCTCTTCTTGCGCCGAGTAATAAAGCGTTTCGCCAGGGACTGCCGCAAGCGACTCCGTCTCGATTTTGTGGACGAGTTTTTTTGGCGAGCCTTTTGCGGGGACGAAGTAGAACCAGCGGCGTGTGCGCATGCCCGGCGGAAGTTGTAGTACGCGCTGCGCGATGGGATCGCGGCCGCGGAAATCGTAAAAGAGCCAGCCGTGCAACCCAGCCGCGCGCAAATCGCTCTGCATCTCCGAAAGATTGAAAGACATTTTCGCCAGTTCCCTGCCGTCAGGCTTCAAAGAGCAGCAATGCTTCTATTTGCTGACGCGTGACGCCGTCAATGGCGACACGCTTGGTGCGACTGTGCTCGCCGCTCAGAATTCTAACAGCCGACTTGGGCCTTTTCAAAAGATCGGCAAGAAATTCGCACAGTGCCTCGTTTGCGCGATTTTCGAGAGCGGGTGCACGGAGACGAATTTTCAGCGCCCCTTCGACGACGCCGGAAACCTCGTCGCGACTCGCGCGCGGATGCACGCGGACCGCGAATGTCACTGTGCCATTCAGTTCGTTTACGTTGAGCACGGTGTTCGGCCTAAGGCGCGTGCCGCGCGCCAAAAAGCGCCGTGCCCACGCGCACTTCCGTTGCGCCTTCTTCGATGGCCGCTTCGAAATCGTGCGACATGCCCATGGAGAGCACGGGCAAGTCGCAACCCAATCGCGTTTGCAGCACATCGCGAAGCTCGCGCAGTTTGTGCAAATATGGTCGCGCTTCGTCGATGCTTTCGAGAAATGGCGGAATACACATCAATCCCGCAAAATACAGGTTTGGAAGTCGAAGAATTCGCTCGGCTAGCTCGGGCAGACCGGCAATTTCCACACCGCTTTTCGATTCTTCACCGGCGATATGCACTTCGATCAGGACGCGCAGTTTCTCGTTTGGGGAAAACTCGGCGCGAGCACGATCAAGCTTCTCGGCCAGCGCGATGTCGTCCACGGAATCTACGCTATGAAACAATCGAGCCGCGCGTGCAGCTTTGTTGGATTGCAAATGGCCAATGAGATGCCAGCGCGCCGATAGATTTGCAATTTCGCCGCGCTTCCCTTCCCATTCCTGCACGCGATTTTCGCCAAAGTGAACGAGTCCAGCTTCAAATGCGTCGCGTATGTCAGATGCAGGACGCGTTTTTGAAACTCCAATGAGCGTAATGTCCTCGGCGCGGCGCCCAGCACGTTCGGCTGCGTGCGCGATGCGCTCTTGCACGCGCAGCAGGTTTTCCCGAATGGCATCGGCGCCGATCATCAAATTTTAATCGTAGCATGCGGCGTTGCGACGCCGAACCTCTCCGGTTAGACTGTCGGCAGTCCATTTCGGCACGTATGACCAAACGCGGAAAGCTAATCGCAATCGAAGGCATCGACGGCAGCGGGAAAAACACCCAAATGCGCCTGCTGCACCACGAGTTAACCTCGCGCGGGTATTCCATTTACTCTACGGGCTTCCCGCAATACGAATCCTGGTTCGGCAAAATGGTTGGGCAATTTTTGAACGGCGAACTCGGCCCGCTCGACAAAGTGGATCCGCATTTTTCGGCAATGCTTTACGCGGGGGATCGCTTCGAAGCGAAATCCAGAATCGTGACGTCGCTCGAGCGCGGCGCGATCGTGCTTGCGGATCGCTATGTTGCTTCGAACCTGGCGCATCAAACGGCGCGCGTGCCCGCGGAGAAGCGGGCGGATTTCCTCTCTTGGATCGAGCATCTGGAATACGGCATCTACGACTTGCCGCGCGAAGATTTGGTCCTTTATCTTCGCGTGCCGCCGCAAGAGGCACAATCGCTCGTAAAAAAGAAGTCGTCGCGTTCCTACACGGACTCGACACACGACATCCTCGAATCTAGCATCCACCATCTGGAAGACGCGGCGGATATGTACGATCTGCTTTCGAAGCAAAGCCCATGGGCGACGATTCAGTGCTTTGACGCAACGCGCGGCGCGATGCGCATGCCGGAAGAGATTTCCAAAGATATTTTGTCCGCCGTGAGTCCTCTGCTTACCGGCCTGGAGCGCGTCTGACAATGCCCTTTTCGGAATTTCTTGGTAACGAACGGATTGTGGCCGCACTGCGCGGCGCCCTTCGAAGCGAACGCGTGCCGCATGCCCTGCTTTTTTCCGGACCGCCGGGAGTCGGCAAATTCACGCTCGCGCGGCTCTTCGCGCAGGCAGCGAATTGCGAACGCCTGAAGGACGATTCGTGCGGCGAATGCGAGACGTGCAAACGCATTAGCCGGCTTGCGGAACCGCAGAGGCTGATCGAGCAAGGATTAGCCGAACGCGGCGATAGTGCCGATGCGGCCACGGTCGAGCGCGTGCCGCTGATTTTGCAAAGTCACCCCGACGTCTGGGCACTTGTGCCCGATCCCGTGCGTTTAAAAAATCCTGTGGCGCGGCCGATGTTGCGCATTGGACAGATTCGCGCGGCACAGCGTGCGGCTTATTTCCAGCCGGTGGCGCGGCGGCGCGTCTTTATTTTCGACAGCGCCGACACCATGCGCTGGGAAGTACAAAACGTCCTCCTGAAAATTCTGGAAGAGCCGCCCGGCTCCGCTACACTAATACTGACAGCGCCTTCACCTTATTCCTTGCTGCCGACAATCCTCTCGCGCTGCATGCAATTTCACTTCGCGCCGCTCGCGATTTCGGAAGTGGAGCGCATCCTCAGGGAAAAGTCGGACAAATCGCCCGCGCAAGCCCGTCAGGCGGCGCAGCTTTCCGAAGGCAGCCCGGGGCTCGCGCTGGAAATGGACGTCGAAACGGCAAGCAAACGCCGGCAATCCGCATTGCGCATCCTGGAACGCGCCGCGAAGGGCCAGGGCTTCGCGCAGCTTTTTGCCGAAACCTCCGCCCTCGCGAAAGATCGTGAGGATTCCTTCGAAGCCCAGCTCGCCGTTTTTTATGGCTTGCTGACGGATTTGCTGGAACTAACCAGCGGAATAAAGCAACCTGCGCTGCGGAACCCGGTGCTTGCTAAAGATTTGGAAATTCTGAGTAAAACGGTGAATTTGGGCTGGGTCGTGCGTGCTATTCAAGGGCTCGATGAGGTTTCGTTTGGGGCGCGCCGGAATTTGAATCGGCAACTCAGCCTGGATGCGCTGGCAGTTTCTCTCGCGCCAAATTCATAACATCTGCCGTATCTTCTGGGATGGGATCAATCGCCGCCAAATACAGGATTCGCCTTATTGTGGGAAGTTTTTTTGAAGCTACTGTAACCAGAAGCGCGCAAAGCGCATCTCAGCTTTAGATACCTGAACACACCCCCCTCTAGGGACCTGAGGAGCGAAAATGGTGAATCGCAGAATGTACCGTCCTGGATTCCAGGACGTGAAGGAGCAAAATTCTCCTCGCATCAATTCGAATAACTCGAACAACGGGCCCGCGCCCAGCAAAAAGCCTGCGCCGCCGGAAGTCACACACGCCGAGAATTTTTACTGGGTCAAGCAAATGCAAACCCATACGCCGATGACGATCGTGCTGGATTCCGGCGAAACGCTGCATGGCACGGTCGAATGGTACGACCGCGATTGCATCAAGCTAACGCGCCAAGGAAGCCCGAACCTGCTCATCTTCAAGCGCGTCATCAAGTATGTTCACAAGGACGGCGAAGAGGCTTCGCAAGGCGGAGCTGAGTAGATTTATTTTTCGGCCGGCCGAGCAACGCGCTCCATGGAATAGCCTGCCGCGGCGCCAAAGGTCATCAGGGCTTTTGCAGCGAGAGCGCCCTTCGCATCAAAGACTTCACATTCGGTGACGACAAAGTTTCTGCCCGCGCGCAAGACTGTCCCAACCGCTTTAATCTTTCCTCCTGGAACCGCGGACAAATAATTTATTTTTAGCTCGATCGTCGCAATCTCCGTTCCTTGTGGCACAACGGTGTAAGCCGCAATCGCGGCTGCAGTATCCGCGAGTGCCGCCAGCACACCCCCATGCACCACATCATGAATCTGCTTGTGCCTCTCCTTTACTTCCATTGTCAGGACCGCGCTGCCCGACGCGAGACTCTCTACATGAAAACCGAGTAAGGCGGGAATGCGGCTCTTTTTCATCCGTTTGCGCGTCAACTCAAGAATTTCCTTTGTAATTTTGGGAGCCGCGCTTGCCATGCTTTTTCCTTTGGAGATCATGCCGCAGTGAGGCCGCCATCGAGAGGAATGGCTGCACCGGTGAGCCAGGAAGATTCGTCCGACGCCAAATAGACCGCAAGTTCGGCAATGTCGGCTGGACGCCCCATGCGGCCGAGTGGAATCGTAGCCAGCCGCTCGCGCTTTACGCGGTCCCCGTTGGGCGTATTGAAAAGCTGGCTGACGAGCTCCGTTTCCACGATCGAAGGGCAAATACAGTTGGCGCGAATGTTTTCGTGGCCGTGATCAATCGCGATAGCTTTCGTCAGCAGCGTCACGCCGCCTTTTGAAGCGCAATATGCTGCGCGTTTCTTCATCGCGACAAGACCAAGGACCGAGCCGACATTCACAATCGCGCCTCCGCCTGCTTTGCGAAATTCCGGCAGTGCGGCGCGACACATCAAGAACGGCCCCTTTAAATTCGCGTCAATCAAGCGGTCCCAATCCTCTTCCGGAATCTCCTCGATGGTGGACACGTGCAAAACACCTGCATTATTGACCAGCACGTCGAGCCTGCCAAACGCTTCGATCGTTTTGCGTATTGCGTTCTGAGCGTCCGCGGCGCGGCTCACGTCGCACGCCACGGCGATCGCCTCCCCGCCAGCTGCTTTAATCTCCGACACGACCTCTTGCAGCTTCTCCACGCGACGGCCCGCGACAGCCACTTTGGCTCCCTCGCGGGCAAAGGCCAGGGCGGTACCGCGGCCAATACCCGTGCCGCCACCCGTAATCAAGGCAACTTTACCCGCCAGCCGTGTCACGAAAACCCGACCTCCTGCGTCTAATGGAGCAGCTTTCTCACCCGCAAAATTCTAGCGCGGGTGCGCGACTGTAGCATCGAGGCCTTTGGACCCGCAAGCCAGCGAACCAAGATCGTTCGCGAGGACATGACAAAGTCCAGTAGGCCGCAATCCGTAGAACTTGCGGTATCGTATCGAAACGCCTTCTCCAGGAGAACCGCACCGGCTCATGCGCATCGGTATCACTTGCTATCCCACGTATGGCGGCTCCGGCGTCGTCGCGACCGAGCTTGGCCAGGAGCTCGCCGCGCGCGGGCACGACATTCATTTCATTAGTTATGCGCCGCCGATTCGCATGAATCTGGCCGACCCGCACATTCATTTTCATGAGGTCGAGGTCGCGTCGTATCCGCTCTTCGATCATCCGCCGTATACACTGGCGCTCGCGACGAAGATGGTAGAAGTGTTTGAATCCGAATCTCTTGATTTGTTGCACGTACACTATGCGATTCCTCATTCGGTGAGCGCTTTGCTTGCCCGTTCGATGGCTGCGCCACGCAGGCTGCCGTTCATTACGACGCTGCACGGAACGGACATTACGCTCGTCGGTAGCAACCGCAGCTATTTGCCGATCACGAAATTTTCCATCGAGCAGAGCGACGGCGTCACTGCGATTTCGAGTTACCTGCAGAAACAAACCATCAAAGAGTTCGACGTCAAGCATCCCATCGAAGTGATTCCAAACTTTGTGAATTGCGATTTGTATACGCGCAAACCGGATGAATCGTTGCGTGCGCGCTGGGCGCCAGGCGGCGAGCCGATTGTGATGCATCTTTCGAATTTTCGTCCCGTGAAACGCGTTACCGATGCCGTCGAGATATTCGCGCAAGTGCGGGCCAAAATGCCAGCGAAGCTGGTGCTGATTGGAGATGGCCCGGAACGCGGCGCTGCGGAATATCTGGTGCGTAAGAAGAAGTTACAGAAGGACGTGCACTTCCTCGGCAAACAGGATCAGGTCTATCGACTGTTGAGCGAAGCAGATCTATTTTTGTTGCCGTCACAGCTCGAATCGTTTGGACTGGCGGCGCTCGAAGCGATGGCGTGCGAAGTTCCAGTCATCGCCACAAACGTCGGCGGCGTGCCGGAAGTGATCGAACATGGTGTAGACGGGTTTTTGGTCGAGCCGGAAGATGTTGCCACGGCTGCCCGCTACGCCATTGACGTTCTTTCCCGCGCCGACCGTGGCCGGGAACTTGGAAAACTCGCGCGCGTCAACGCCAAGAAAAAGTTCTGCGCGAACGACGTCATTCCCGCCTACGAGCGCTACTATCAGCGCATCCTCTCCGAATCCCGCGCCGCTACGGCCTGAACTGGTACCTAATTGGAGCGTCTTGATTCGTTGTCTGACTTACTTTGGTAGCCTGCTCGTCTGTCTTGTGCAGCGTCGCAAGTACTCGGTTGATGTCTGCTTGAGTGGGGTGGAATTTGCTGTCTCGGCGAACTCGGAACGTGAATTGTACGTGCTCATCCGAAGAATCGTAGAGCTCTAGAGCGATGCTTGAGGGATTTTGAGCGGGGTCGTCCATCTGGAACCCCTTCCACTCGTTTCGATCCGCACGAAATACTCCAGTATTTCCCCCAACGGTTGAAATGGCCTTAAACATCAGGATTGTGCTGGAGTTCACTGCGGTCTTCTCATCACTCCATGGTCTCAGACCTTCAGCGGTCGAATTTAGCAACGCAGCGTGAAAGGCATAGTTGCTCTTCACCGCATCGTTTCCAAAGGCCGCAACCAGGTTCTCACGAGAATTGCCTAGCTGCTTCTGGACTTCCGTCATCAAGTCTTCATGGTTTGGACTCGGAGGGCAGAAGACTATGACAAGTCCAGAATCGAAAGCCAAGATATCCCAATTCCCAACTACCTTCGTTTGTTCGCGATTTAGGTCAGTCCAAGGAACTTCGAAGGCAAACCCGGAATGGGAAAATTCTTAAACCGTCGGCGTCATTAGCCGCCGTTGTCTTGGGTTCTCGGGGCGTGAAATTGATAATCGGAGATCGCTTTGCCTGCCGATTGAACTGAAAATAGCTGATCGTCTGAAGGCCAAACAGATCAGCTCCCGCGAGAAGAATCACAATCGTTGCGATAATTGTCCAAAACGTCCGGGAACGGCCGAGCCACGTTTTGTTCGTCGCCATTTGTTCCTCGTCTGCAATAGAGAACGAGGCCAGAATATGCGATGGCACCACCTTCGCCGATAGTACTAACCCGAATTAGTAACTGACAGTCGGATACAAGGATCAATTCGCTTCTGTAACCTGCTTGATGTGCCCCAGCACGCGCAGATGAATGTTGTGAATGATGTAGTCCGACCAGAGGTGCCAATACTGTTCCGGCCACATGGTGTGGCTGTACCAGGTTGTGCCTTCGAGGAGTGTGCGGCCGCCTGGCAGAGGCGTGAGCAGGAATTGGCCCTGATGCGATTCGAAATAACCGTGCAGATGAGCTGGTTCGATATGCGCGTAAGGAGTCAGCTCGTTCATCGGAGCGGGATTTGCCGTTACGCTGAAGCGTAACAAACGCGGCTCGTCCCAGACTGTAATCGGTTCCACGAAAGGCCCCGTGGAAAAAACACAATGCCGCACAGCGCCTGCGCCGCGGCCGGAAATTTCCGCGCGGATCGGATAGGCAATTCCAGCGCGAAAAATTGTTTCCTGTGGCGGCGGAATTTCTGCAAACGAAACGATCTGTTGCCACACTTTTTCCGGTCGTGCATTAACTTCGATGGAAGACTTCACTTCGAACACGCCAGGCTGGGGCTTGAGGAAATGTTCCACTCCAAAAAAGGAAGGGGTAATCAGCACGACTGCCGACAGCATGGCCTTTATTTGCCCGCGGCTCCAGTGCGCCGCTTGAATCACATACCCGAGCCATCCGCCGAGCGCCGCCAAAATGCAGGCGATTGGCGCTGCCATAACGATGCAGATTATCCCTTCCATCGCGACGAGCAGGAGCACAACGCCCAGCACACCGATCGGCACTAGAGACACCAACGTGCACTCGCTGAAACTACGCGGCGAATGATAGCTATGCAGCAGCACGCTAAAGAGGCCCAGGCAGAACGGTAGCGCGACAAAAAGCCCCCAGCCGTAGGACCGGACGACTTCCGTGCCCAAGGCCGCGAACAGCAGCCCGAGAAGTGTCGTCAAACCGATGGATAGCAGCGCGCTACCGAATTTCGAGTGTGGAATCCAGCCATCGAGCGGGCGCACAGAGGGCCATGGCGCGGCTTCCTCCCGCGGCGATTCTTCCTCTTTTACCGAGGGCAAGGCACACAGGACCGCAAAATAGACCAGATTCACCAAAGGAACAAAAAAGAGACAAACCAACCATACGGGATGACTCGCGTCGCGCAGCCGCTTCACGGTCATGGCCAGTCCAAGCCACAGAAACGGGAGCGAAATCAGGAGCATCGTCAGGCCAAAACCCGCCTCGTCGCCAGCCGCCAGTCGAATCGTTTGCACCATGCCGAAAGGACGCCAGTAGAAAAGCGGGCTCCAGACCCGGTGAAAAACGTAGGTCATGACCAGGTAATCGATGACGAGTTTCAGAGAGAACCCGATTGCGCCAACCAGAAGGTACGTCGAGCGATCGGCTCGGCCTTCCCAGTGCCAGAGATTTGCTGGTTTCATCCAGTCCTCCGTCCTTGAAAAGTGGGGCTAACTTCTGCGGGAGACTTCTTGCGTAGGACATTGCTCCGCGGCGCAACTACGGCGCGCGGCGATCCAGTGATACCCACTGCGCAAAATGCGCATCGCTCCTGGGACTTTGGAGAACCACACAAGCGGGCGCCACCACCAGATTTCTTCGGCGAGTTCGACGACTGCATCGGCGCCGCCCGAATGGTGGCCATCACAATGGAGAAAGCGAATTTCACGCAACAGTTCGTTCGGCGTGAGGCCAAGCAAAGCGCTCACGCGCGGGTCTTGCAAAGGAGCCACGCCTAAATTGCGGCGTTCCAAAATTGGAGCCAGCCATCGCGCGATGCGCGTGCAAAACTTGCAATCGGCGTCGAAGAAAAGCCAGCCGCGCGCGTGGCGTCCTTTTCCATCGGTGTATTCGTTCACCAGAGAGATCATGGCTCAGCCCGCCGCTTTCTTAGCGCCATTGCCGAGCAGTGTGATGACTTTCCCGCGTAGCTTCGCGACGCCTTTCAGCGTTCCCGCCGGCATGCGCAGCACTTCCTCGAACATCCCCGTCATCACCGTCAGAAATTCCAGCATGCTTTCGAGCCGCTCGCGGGTATAGGCGTCGCCTTTCGCGTCTTTTTTCAATTCATCGACACACTCGCCAATGACACGCAATGTCGGATCAATTTCGCGCCGCTTCCGCTCTTCGGAAACGATGCGGAAAATTTCCCACACGTCCTTAATGCTCTCAAAATGGTCACGCCGGTCGCCGAGCACATGCACCACGCGCACGATTCCCCACCCTTGCAATTCGCGCAGGCTAGTACTAACGTTCGAACGCGCCACGGCAAGCGTCGTGGAAATTTCGTCGGCCGGCAGCGGCTTCGGCGAAAGGAAGAGAAGCGCATGCACCTGCGCTACGGTCCGGTTGATGCCCCAGCGCGTGCCCATTTCTCCCCAATGGAGGATGAATTTTTGCGCTACCGGAGTGAGGCTCGGTGAATCTTGTGTCATTGCAGTACCATCCGTATATTCTGTATAAACAGAAATATCAGAAATAACTGTACTTTGTCAAGTTAAATTCCCAAAGCGTGCGCTGGCCGGAGACAAATCCTTTGTTTTCAATTAGAACGGACGGTAATACGTCCCGGCGGAATCTACCCAGTAGCCGCTTCCTCGAGCGCGGGCGTCAATTCCGGCACTTCAATGCGGATAACCGTTCCTTCGCCGGGCCGGCTTTGCAGATCCAGCCTAAAATCGGTGCCGTACAGCACATGCAACCGTTCTCGCACGTTACTAAGGCCGATTCCCTCAACATACACGTGCGGCATTTTTTCTTCGGAAATTCCGACGCCGTTGTCTTCAATCTCAATCTGCAATCGCCCGTCGTGATGCACCGCACGCAATTGAATCTTCCCTCCCCCGAGCTTCGGAGCGAGTCCATGCTTCAGGCAGTTTTCCACGATGGGCTGCAAGAGCATGCTCGGTATAAACGCCTCAAGCGCTGAATCTTCAATCTGTTTCACGATGTCCAGGTTGTCCCTGCCGAACCGCGCCACTTCAATGTCGAGATAATCGTCAATAAACTGCAATTCTTCACGGAGGGGCACGAACGTCTCATGCTTGCGCAAGAGCCGCCGCAAAATATTGCTCAGCTTCAACACAACGCCGCGCGCCGTATCCGGATCCATTCGAATCAAAGACGACACCGTATTCAGCGTATTAAAAAGGAAATGCGGATTGATCTGGCTCGAAAGCGCGTCCATCCGCGCCTTGAGCAGCAATTGCTGATGCTTCTCGAGATTCATCTCGATGCGCGTGTTGTTCCAGATTTTCAGCGGCGCAGCAACTGACATCAGCGTCGCAATGACCGCAAGCGTCAACCACCAGTTCCAGTGCTGATCCACAGCGAAAAGCCATTTCGGTTTTGGAACGGCCAGCGCCACGCGGCCAAGCTCCAACCCCACGCAAGTGGCAAGCGGCAGCATTTCCCATGAAATCTCTGCACGCCGTACAAATTTCACCACCGCTTTTGGAATGTTCAAAAATGTGAACGGTCCAAAATTCCAAAGCTCTTCTTTGTTAGGAATCGCTTGCCGAATCAATCCACCCACAAGTCCTGCAGCCGAAGCAGCAGGCATGCCAAGCCACTCATGCGCTGCGAGCGCTGGAATCGTGACAATCGCTCCTCCAATCGGCCCGACAACGCGTCCACCCAAAAGACCCATAAGGAAGGCGCCTTCAATGGAAAGGTCCGCGAAGTGATAGGCAGAGCTCACCAGCCGCAGCGCCACTCCCAAAATCAGCGGCGGGGTCATGAACAGCATCAATTTCAATTTTTGGTCGGGATCGCGTTCTTCCGTAAACAGCACGCGGCGAAACGTATTCCAGCGCGCCAATAGCGCCGCGAACGACGCCGCGACGCCCACTTTGAGCAGCAGCGTAAAAAGAAAATCTCGCGTTGAAAAAATCGAGTCCATCAGCCTCTCTACCGGAACCCTTCGCTTACGCTAGCCAATCCTGTCTGCGATGTAAAGGAACTCACGCGGCGGCCTGTTATACTAGGCAATTCCCATGACGGCAAAATTGCACACCAAGAAGAAGTCGCACAAACAGCGGGCGCTGAATCACGTCGCTCACGCGGAGCTTCCTTCGCGCTGGGGCAACTTCACGATCCACGGCTTCACCGGCAGGGGCCCGCAGGAAGAAGCCGTGGCGCTCGTCCGTGGCAACTTAAAAGGGAAAACCGCGCCACTGGTTCGCGTTCATTCGCAATGCCTCACCGGCGACGTGCTCAATTCCCTGCGTTGCGATTGTCGCGCGCAGCTCGAACTCTCGCTCAAAAAAATCGCGAAAGCGCAGAGCGGTGTGTTGCTTTATCTTCCGCAGGAAGGCCGCGGCATCGGCCTGATGAACAAACTGCGCGCCTATCAGCTACAGGATCAGGGCATGGACACGGTCGAAGCCAACGAAGCACTCGGTTTTGCCTCCGACGCCCGCGAATACGAATTTCCCGCCGAAATCCTGAAGGAACTCGGTGCGAAGAAAATCCGTCTGCTTTCCAACAACCCCGAAAAAGTCCGCCAGCTCGAGGAATCCGGCATAGAAGTCGTAGAGCGAGTTCCCTGCCAGCCACGCGTTTCGAAAATTTCTCGCAAATACCTCAAAACAAAAAAATCCAAAATGGGGCATTTGCTCAAGGGCATATAAGAGCCCTCGATGTTCCCGCTGCTCGAAACCGCTCGCCTCATTCTCAAGCCGCTTGAGCTTGCTGACGCGCTGCAAATCCAAACTCTTTTCCCGCGCTGGGAAATCGCCCAATTCCTCAACAACAAAGTCCCCTGGCCCTATCCACCTGACGGCGCGGAACACTATTGCCGCGAACTCGCGCTTCCCGCCATGGAACGCGGCGAAGCTTGGCATTGGACTATCCGCCTAAAAGCAGCGCCTGAAACCATGATCGGCTCTACCAGCCTCTTCAAATCCACCGACGAAAATCGCGGCTTCTGGCTCGGCACAAAATGGCAAGGCCAAGGCCTCATGACCGAAGCCCGCGACGCCGTAACCGACTACTGGTTCAATGAATTGCGATTCCCCGTTCTCCGTGTGCCGAAAGCAATCGCGAATGAAGCTTCGCGCCGCACTTCAATCAAACAAGGGATGCGCATCGTCGCAACTGACGAGCGCGACTATGTAAGTGGAAGATTGCCTTCTGAAACGTGGGAGATTACCGCCGAAGAATGGCGCGCCCACAAACGCAACAAATAGGAATTCATCCGCCCCCGACAAACTGGACAATTTCGTAGCGATCCCCGACAGCAATCTGCGTTGCGGCCCATTCTGCGCGCGGCAAAATCTTCAAATTCCGCTCAATTGCCACGCGTCCGTTCTCCAATCCAAGCGCGAGAAGCAAGTCCGCAACACTGTCCCCTGCTTTCGCAGACCGCTGCTCACCGTTCACAACAATCGTGAACGCTGCCCCCACGCCTTGCGCCGTTTCGCTCATACCGCAGGCACCTTCGGCCGCGCTTTCAATTGAAGCCGCAGCCGCCCGTCCACGGGTCCCCAGTTCGCGTGCACAATTAGAAAGGGATCCGCAACGGCAAATTTCGGCATGTCAAATTCCAGCAAAGCCGAGCCGTCTGCGTCGGTCTGCGCGCTCGCCTCCACGTGCTGTGCAGTCCCTTCCATACGGGCAACAACCCGCGCTTTTCCAACCGCATTTCCAAGCTCATCGGTAACACGAATTTTCAGGGACGCCCGCCGCCCCTTGAGCCAATTCGCCGTATTTTGAATTCGCAGCTTCAATCGCGGGCCGGCTTGCGTCCCGCTTGCCGACGGCGGAGATTTGTCCGCTGCCGGTCTCTCTGCCGAAACGTCCAGTTTCAACGCTCCCGACTGAATCTCTTCCGTCACCGCTCGGTGCTGTTCGTCCAGCCGCTGCTTCAGAGTCGCCTCTTTTCTGCTGTTGAGCGGCAATAAATTCTTGTATTCATACGTGCGCTTGTGCAACAGACGGCCCTGGTGATACACCGTTGTCTCAATCGCTGCGTGCGAGGCGCCGCGGTCTTCCGTTTGCACGTGATAGCTCACGTTTCCGACCGTCACGTTTGTGTTGTGGCCAAAAATCATTTTCGTGTTTTCAGGGCTGGACGCCAAAAACTATTTTCGCTCCGCATTTGACCGACCGCGCCCTGAATCGTTATTATACCGCTTCGCCCATGACTGATTCCGGTCTTCATGCATACGGTCCGCTAGTCTTACAACTGCTGATTGCGGCCTTCCTGGCTGGCGCTATCGCCAGCCTTTCCAAGCTGATCGGCTGGCGGCGCCCCACCAAGGCCAAACTCCAGGCCTACGAATGTGGCATGGAGCCCACCGGCGACGCCCGCGAACCTTTCTCCGTAAAGTTCTATCTTGTGGCAATGGTTTTCATTCTGTTCGATGTGGAAGCGATTTTTCTGTATCCGTGGGCCTATGTGTTTCGCCAGTTGGGATTGTATGGTTTTATCGAAATGATGATATACATCGCCATCCTGCTGGTTGGTTACTTCTATCTCTGGAAAAAGGGCGCGCTGGACTGGCACAAATAAGCGGTAGCGCGTAAATTAAAACGAGTGGCGGCGAACTCAAATCAAGGCGCTAATGCTGTCGTCGAGCATCTGCGCGGTTGGAACGCAAAGTCGGTCGAGGATGTAATCGAGTTTCACGGCGAGACCACGATCGTCGTCCCCCATGGCCTTTTGCGCGCAGCGGCAAAGGAATGCCGCGACGCTTTGCAGTTTGACCTGCTGTCAGACGCTACTTGCGTGGACCGCTTCCCCATTGAGCCGCGTTTTGAGCTGAACTATCACCTTACCTCCATCCCTAAAAAGCAAAAGATTCGCCTCCGCACGCGCGTCCCGGGCGATCATCCTCATGTAGATTCTCTAGTTCCCGTGTGGCTTGGTGCAGGCTGGCTCGAGCGGGAAATCTTTGACCTGATGGGCGTTCAATTCAACGATCACCCCGATTTGCGCCGCATTTTGCTGCCGGAAGACTGGGAAGGCCATCCCCTGCGCCGCGATTATCCGGTCCAGGGCTTCCGCGACATTCCTGCAACGTATCTGCCAGGATTGAAGAAATAGGGTCATGACTACCACTGTCGAAACCGCAACCGGCGCAGCCAAAACGATGGTCCTGAATATGGGGCCGCAGCACCCGTCCACGCACGGCGTGCTTCGCATTCTGCTGGAGCTTGACGGCGAGACTGTGGTCAAGGCCGTCCCGGACATTGGTTATCTCCATACCGGCATCGAAAAGTCTTGCGAAGACAAGACGTATTCCCAGGCAATCACACTGACCGATCGGATGGATTACCTCAATCCGCTCGGCAATAACCTCGTCTACTGCCTCGCCGTGGAAAAACTTCTCGGGCTCGAAGTCCCCAAGCGCGCCCAATACATCCGCGTGATGATGTGCGAGCTCCAGCGCATCTCGTCGCACCTCGTCTGGCTCGGCACCCACGCCATTGACCTCGGCGCAATGTCCGTCTTCCTTTATTGCTTCCGCGAGCGCGAAGAAATCCTCAAGATTTTCGAACGCTTTGCCGGGCAGCGCATGATGACCAGCTACATCCGCATCGGTGGCGTTGCGCTTGATCCGCCCGCGGGCTGGCGCGAAATGGTTACTCGCTTCCTGAAAATGATGCCCAGCCGCATCGACGAGTACGAAACGCTGCTCACGGAAAATCGCATCTGGATGGCTCGCACCAAGGGCGTCGGCGTGGTCAACGCGAAAGACGCAGTCGCATACAGCATGACCGGCCCCACGCTCCGCGCCGCGGGCCTCGCTTACGACAACCGCAAAGTATTTCCTTACTCTAGCTATGACGAGTTCAACTTCGACGTGCCGACGCGCACCGATTCCGACTGTTTTGGCCGTTATATGCTTCGCGTTCAGGAAATGCGCGAGAGCCTGAAAATCGTCGCGCAGGCGATGGAAAAAATCACCGATCAGGGCGAAATCAAAGCGGATGCTCCAGGAATTATTCCGCCGCAGCGCGAAAAAATGAAGACGGAAATGGAAGCCCTGATTTACCACTTCAAGATTTTCACCGAAGGGTTTTCTCCTCCGCCAGGCGAAGCCTACGTAACGGTCGAATCGCCGCGCGGCGAGCTCGGCTGCTTCATCGCCAGCGATGGTTCGCCGAAGCCGCTTCGTTGCCATTTCCGTTCGCCTTCCTACATCAACTTGCAGGCTCTTCCAAAGATCGTCGAGGGCCAGATCATCGCGGACGTTGTCGCTTGCATCGGCACCATTGATATCGTTCTTGGCGACGTGGACCGGTAACCGTCATGGAAATGTCCCCACAACTTACGGCGAAGTTTGAACAATTGCAGAACGCTTATCCAGTGAAGCGCAGCGCGCTTATTCCGATGATGATGTGCGCACAGGATGAATTGGGCTGCGTCAGCGACGAAATGATCGCGGAAATCGCCGAGCGCCTCGAACTGCACACCGTGCAAGTCGAGGAAACTCTCGCCTACTATTCCATGCTGCACCGCAAGCCGATGGGCAAGCACCATGTCCAGGTTTGCACAAACGTCGCCTGCATGCTCTGCGGTGGCAACGAGATTCTCGACCTGGCCAAGAAGCGCCTCGAAATTGGAAACAAGGAAGTCACTCAAGACGGCGTCTTCTCGCTCGAGGAGGTCGAATGTATCGGTGCATGCACCGGCGCGCCCGCCATGCAAGTGAATTACGATTTCTACGAGAACCTCACGCCGGCAAAGTTTGACCGCATCATTGAGGATCTCGACAAGGGCGGCCGTCCTACCCCCGAACCGGTGATCAGCGGCTCGCTTCACGACCGTCATCCCCTGGAGACGCCCCTCATCAGCGCGCGTTGGGGCATCAAGGACTCACGCTCGGTTGACGTCTACCTGAGAAACGGCGGCTACAAAGCGCTGGAAAAAGGGCTGAAGCAAATGTCGCCCGAGACCATCATTGATGAAGTGAAGAAATCCAATCTTCGCGGACGCGGCGGCGCGGGCTTCCCCACGGGCATGAAATGGTCCTTCGTGCCGAAGGATTCCCCGAAGGCAAGATACGTCATTTGCAACGCCGACGAAGCTGAACCGGGCACCTGCAAAGACCGTCCGCTGATGGAAATGGATCCGCATCAACTCATCGAAGGTATGGTCATTGCCGGGCGCGCCATCGGCTCGCATCGCGGCTTCATTTATATGCGCGGGGAATATCGCTACATTCAAGCCCTGGTGGACGAGGCCATCGCCGAAGCTTACCAGCGCGGCTATCTTGGCAAGAATATTCTCGATTCCGGCTTCGATTTTGACTTGCTGGTTCACACCGGAGCAGGCGCCTACGAATGTGGCGAAGAGTCCGCCCTCATGGAATCGCTCGAAGGCAAGCGCGGCTATCCGCGCATCAAGCCGCCCTTCCCTGCCGTCGTCGGCCTCTACGGCTGCCCCACCATCATCAACAACGTCGAAACGCTTAGCGCCGTGCCTTCAATCATCAACGAAGGCGGCGAAGCTTACGCCAATCGTGGCACCCCGAGAAACGGCGGCACTCGATTGCTCTGCGTCTCCGGCCACGTCAACAAGCCAGGCATCTACGAAATCCCGCTCGGCATGAACATGAAAAAGTTCATTTACGAAATCGCAGGCGGCATACCCGACGGCAAGAAGCTCAAAGCCGTCATTCCCGGCGGCAGTTCCTGCCCTCTTCTCTCCGCGGACGAAATCGATCTTCCGATGGACTACGATGCCGTCGCCAAAGCCGGCTCGATGCTCGGCTCCGGCGGCATGGTTGTCATGGACGAAGATACCTGCATGGTGGACATGGCGCGCCGCATCATGCACTTCTATGCGCACGAATCCTGCGGCTGGTGCATCCCCTGCCGCGAAGGAACAACCTGGCTCCGCAAAATGCTCGACCGCTTTCACGCCGGTCTCGGCCGCAGCGAGGACATTGACATGGTCAGCGAACTCTCCAAGAACATGCTTGGCCGCACCTTCTGTCCGCTCGGCGACGCCGCCGCGATGCCCACCATCAGCATCGCGCAAAAGTGGCGGAACGAATTTGAAGATCACCTGAACGGGCGTTGTGCTTACAACAAGGCTAGCGACACGCTGTTGCTCGGTGCGCGGTAAGGACCCATGGCAGAACAAATGCTCGTCAACATAAAAATCAACGGTCGCGAACTTCAGGTTCCCGCGGGCCAGCTGATTATTGAAGCGGCCAAGCAGATCGCGACGGAAGTGCCTTCCTTCTGCTATTACCCCGGGCTTTCGCTGCAAGCGGCATGCCGCATGTGCCTCGTCGAAGTTGAAAAAATGCCGAAGCTCCAGACCGCCTGCACGCTCACTGCGGCCGAAGGCATGGTCATCCACACGGATACGGCGCAGATCAAGCAGGCGCGCAAGGGTGTCCTCGAATTCTTGCTGACCAACCATCCGCTTGATTGCCCCGTTTGCGATAAAGGCGGCGAGTGCGAATTACAGGACATGGTCTTCCGTTACGGCGCTGACACCAGCCGTTTCATCGAAGAAAAAATTCACCGCCCCGAAGAAAAGTGGTCTGAACTCGTTTATTACGATGCTCCGCGCTGTATTCTCTGCTTCCGTTGCGTGCGCGTTTGCGATGAAGGCATGGATGTGAAAGCCCTCGGCGTCGGCATGCGCGGCGCGAACTCAGTCATCATCCCCAACCGCGAAGATCATCTCGAGTGCGAAGAGTGCGGCATGTGCATTGACATCTGCCCCGTCGGCGCGCTCACCAGCGGCACCTATCGCTACAAAACGCGGCCTTGGGAAATGCAGTACGTCTCCACGATTTGCACACACTGTTCGAACGGCTGCAAGACCACGCTCAGCGTCCGCAATCATGAAATTCTTCGCGCGAACAATCGCGACATGAGCGGCATCAACGGCGATTTTCTCTGCGTCAAAGGCCGCTTCGGTTACGATTTCACCAAACATCCCGAGCGCATCAAGCAGCCACTCATTCGTAGAGGCGACAAACTTATCCCCGTTTCCTGGGAGGAAGCCGCCAGCACCACCGCCGCAAATCTAAAAGCCATCCGCGAACTTCACGGCGCCGATTCCATCGGTTTCATCGGTTCGAATCGCACTTCGAACGAAGAAAACTATCTCTTCCAGCGCCTCGCCCGCGTCACCATCGGCACCAATAACATTGACCACCACCGCACCGCCGATTACACCGGCCTGCTCACGGCTCTCGGCGAAAATGCGAAAGATTCCCTGCTCACGATGGATCAGCTTTACAAATCGAAAGCCGTTCTCCTCATCGGCAACGACCCGACGAATCAAAATCCTTTCGTCGCTTGGCAAATTCGCGCCGGCATCCGTCATCATGGCTTGAAACTTTTCATCATCAATTCGCGCGACATCAAGCTGAAGCGCAAAGCCACAAGTTTCGTCAAAGTTGCCGCGGGCCAGGAAGCCGCCGCGGTCCGGTGGCTCGCCACGGGCGAGGGCCAAATCGCGGGAGCAGCATTCGATCAACTGAACGCTCTGAAATCGACACTCTCCGCCGAATCTGACGTCGCCATCGTTTTCGGTGCCGAAATCACCGGCTCCGCCATTTCTTCCGTCATCACGCTCGGGTCCAGTCTCCCGGGCAAGACGCTTTACATGACCCTCGGCGATTATTCCAACTCCCGCGGTGCCGCAGACATGGGCGTTCTTCCCGACCGCCTCCCAGGCTTCGCTTATCTCGATGATTCGCGCGCGCGCGAATCATTCGAAAGACTTTGGAATGGCAAAATCCCGCAAAAGCCCGGCATGACTGCGCCGCAAATGGTCGAAGCCGCGCAAAACGGCGGCCTCAAAGCGCTCTACATCATGGGCGCAAATCCTCTCGCGCATTTCGGCACGCTTGGTTTCGGCCGCGGCAAAGCCGACCTCGTTATCGTCCACGAAATGTTCATGACGGAAACCGCGAAGCAAGCCGATGTGGTTTTCCCAGCGGCCTCCGCTTACGAAAAAGACGGCACGGTCACCAACACCAGCGGCGAAATTCAGCCGTTGCACAAAGCCGCCGAAGTCATGGGCGCGCGCAGCGACTTCGACCTGCTCCGCATCCTTTCGCATCAACTCGAAAAGCAGGGCGTCGGCAAAGCATTCCACTACAAGCACGCCGCCCACGTTTACGAAGAAATTCGCAAAGCCGTGCCGGGCTATGACGTCGCGATCGCCGGCTTGCTTGCAGGCATGGCAGAGCCGGAGCAAATCGCCGTCCAGCAAAACGGCCACGCCGATTACGACGTTCCCGTCGGCCTCATCCGCCCCGCGCAGGATTCCCTTTTCACCAGCGGCACGCTCGGCCGCTATATGCAGGCCATTGAATCCGTTCCGGAGGCCAAGGCGAAATCGTGATCAGCTTCCTCTCTCAAAACGCGTTCTGGATCATTACGATCGTTAAGATCGCGCTGCTCCTCTTCATCGTCCTCACGGTCAACGCCTATCTCACCTGGTTCGAGCGCAAAGTCGTCGCGCACATTCAATCCCGCTGGGGGCCGCACCGCGTCGGCCCGCACGGTTTGCTTCAGCCAGCCGCCGACGGCCTGAAATTTTTGTTTAAAGAAGATCCGACCCCCGCTGGCGTGGATCGCTTGGTATATTACCTGGCGCCGTTTCTCGCGCTGATGCTTTCGCTGACGGCGCTTGCTGTCATCCCGTTCGGCCCGAATCCCATCAACCTCTTCGGCCAGAAGATCTATCTCTGGATTTCGAATCCGGACATCGGCCTGCTCATCCTCTTCGCCATCACCGCTCTCAGTGTGTACGGCGTCGCGCTCGCGGGTTGGGCTTCGAATAACAAGTACTCGCTCCTCGGCGGCCTGCGCAGCTCCGCGCAAATGGTCAGCTATGAACTCGCCCTCACCATGTCCGTTGTCGGCGTGTTGCTCATGGCCAATACGTTCAGTCTGCAAGGCATCATCGAGGCTCAGGCCAACGCCAAAAACGGCATCGGCTTCCTTGGCTGGAATCTTTTTGCCTGGACCAGAAACGGTCTCTTCTTCCCACAAATTATCGGATTCATCTGTTTCTTCACTTCCGCCATCGCGGAAACCAACCGCGCGCCCTTCGATCTTCCCGAAGCTGAATCCGAACTCGTCGCGGGCTTCCACACCGAATATGCCAGCTTCAAGTTCGCCATGTTCTTCATCGCCGAATACACCGCGATGATCACCGTCTCTTGCCTTGCTACGATTCTCTTTTTCGGTGGCTGGCTCTCTCCCTTCCCTGGCACTACCACCTGGCACTTCACTTACTTCATCCCTAGCGCCACTCTCATTCCCTTCGGCCTCTGGGTCATCTACGACGGCCTTAAATACGAAACAGTCTTCGGCAAACTCGTCCTTCCCGCCATCGGTTTCGCCATGTTCGCCATCGGTGCAGCGCTCATCGCTTTCCCAGTCGTCAACGAATTCATCCAGCCCGTCTTTTGGTTCACCGCAAAAGTCTTCGTCTTCCTCTTTTTCTACGTCTGGGCGCGCGGCACGCTGCCTCGTCTGCGTTATGACCAGCTCATGAACGTCGGCTGGAAGCTTCTGCTTCCCGTCTCCATCGCCAACGTCGTCGTCACGGCCGGAGTCATCCTCTTGCGGAGCCACTCGTGAGCGCCGTCCTGCTCATTTTCTTCGTCCTTGCCGGACTCGCCGTTCTCGGCGCGTTGAGCCTCGTCCTTCAGCGCCATCCGATTCACAGCGCGCTCTCCCTCATCGTCGTCATGGTCTGCCTCGCCGGCCTCTATCTCCTCATGGGCGCGGAGTTCATCGCCGCCGTGCAAATCATCGTCTACGGCGGCGCCATCATGGTCCTCTTCATCTTCGTCATCATGCTTTTGAACGCAGGCGAAGAAGAGCGCACCGACTTTTCCAAAATCGCTAAATTCGCCGGTCTGCCGCTTGCTCTTGCCCTCACCGCGAGTATCGCCGCCGCCATCGTAAAGCCCGCTGCGAGCATTCCAAACGCCGCGCAAGCCGTCATTCCCGAGGCGACGAAGCAAATCTCCACAATGCTCTTCAAGGAATTTGTCTACCCGTTCGAACTCACGTCGTTCCTGATTCTCGTCGCCATCATGGGCGCGCTCGTTCTCGCCCAGCGGGAGAAGAAATAGTATGGTCCCGACCCAGTATTATTTGATTCTCAGCGCCATCCTCTTTGGACTCGGCGCCGTCGCCTTCGTCTTCAAGCGCAACATCATCACGATTTTCATGTCCATTGAGCTGATGCTCAACGCCGTCAATCTTGCCTTCGTCGCCTTCAGTCAGGCGTTCGGCAAAGTGCACGGTCAGGTTTTTGTTTTATTCGTAATCGTGGTTGCGGCGGCGGAAGCCGCTGTGGGGCTCGGCATCATCATTTTGATCCAGCGCAATCGCCAGTCGCTGAACGTCGAGAAAGTGAACCTGCTCAAACTCTAATGTCTACGCCGATACTCGATTACCTCTGGATCATTCCACTGCTGCCCCTCCTCGGCGCGGCCATCAACGGCCTTTTCGGCAAGGGCTGGCCAAACAAAATCGTCAACACCGTCGCCCTCGGCTCGACAGGCCTTTCCTTCCTCGCTGCCTGTGAAGCCGTCCGCGAGTTTATTGCCGGCGGCCAACAGCCTTTTCGCAAGGAATTTTTCGATTGGATCGTCGCTGGCTCCTTCCGCGCCGGTTTCGACCTCCAAATGGACCAGCTCACCGTCGTCATGGTCCTTGTTGTCACCGGCGTCGGCTTCCTCATCCATATCTACGCCACCGGCTACATGGCGCATGAAGGCGGCTACTACCGCTTCTTCTCCTACCTCAATCTCTTCATGTTTTTCATGCTCATCCTCGTCCTCGCCGCGAATTACGTTCTTCTCTTCGTCGGATGGGAAGGCGTCGGTCTCGCCAGCTACTTGCTCATCGGTTTTTATTTCCTGAAAAAGTCCGCCTCCGACGCAGGCAAGAAAGCCTTCATCGTCAACCGCATTGGCGACTTCGGCTTCATGCTCGGCATGTTTTTGCTCTTCAAAACTTTCGGCACGCTCGACTTCGCTTCCCTTTTCGCCAAAGCCGAGCCGTGGTCGCATGAGGGCTGGGGCGTCTTCGGTACGTTTACCGTCGCCTGTCTTCTGCTCTTCATGGGCGCGTGCGGCAAATCCGCGCAGCTTCCTTTATACGTCTGGCTGCCGGACGCCATGGAAGGCCCCACTCCGGTTAGCGCCTTGATCCACGCGGCCACCATGGTCACCGCCGGCGTCTACGTCGTCGCGCGCTCGCACATTTTGTTCACGCACTCCGAAACCGCGATGGTCGTCGTCGCCATCATCGGCTGCGCCACCGCGTTCTTCGCCGCGACCATCGGCCTCGTGCAGACGGACATCAAGCGTGTCCTCGCTTACTCCACCGTCTCGCAACTCGGTTACATGTTCCTCGGCTGCGGTGTCGGCGCGTTCGGCGCGGGAATCTTCCATCTGATGACGCACGCCTTCTTCAAAGCGCTTCTCTTCCTCGCGGCAGGCTCCGTCATTCACGCCATGGGCGGCGAGCAGGACATGCGTCACATGGGCGGCCTCAGCAAGAAAATCAAAGTCACCTACTGGACGATGCTCATCGCCACGCTCGCCATCACAGGCTTCCCGCCGTTTGCCGGATTCTTCTCGAAGGATTCGATCCTCGGCGCCGCGTTCCAGATTCCCGGCGGCCATCCGCTTTACGCACTCGGCTTGCTCACCGCGCTGCTCACTTCGTTCTATATGTTCCGCCTCATCTTCCTTACGTTCCACGGCAAGCAGCGCTATGACGAACATCACGTCCACGTGCACGAATCGCCGTGGAACATGCTCGGCCCGCTCGTAACCCTCGCCGTCCTCAGTGTCATCGGCGGATGGATGGCCGCGCCGTCCTTCTGGGGCGGCACGGATCACTTCGCCGCATTTCTCTCGCCGGTATTCGGCGCAACGCACGAAGCCGAAGGTGCCCTCTCCGAAGCCGCCGCGCACAGCCTCGAACTCACGCTCGCCGTTGTCGCCGTCATCGCCGCCACCATCGGCCTTCTCACCGCTTTCTGGCTCTACCTCCGTCAGCCCGGCAAGCCCGAGCAAATCGCCAAATCCCTCAAGGGCGTCTACACCACGCTCTACAACAAGTATTACGTGGACGAACTCTACGGCGCGGCCATCGTCAAGCCGCTTCTTGCGCTCTCCACAAATGTTCTTTGGAAAATCATCGACGTCGAAGCCATAGACGGCACCGTGAACGGAATCGCCGCGGGCGCCACCGCCACCGGTGACGTCACCCGCCGCACGCAGTCCGGCAACACGCGCAGTTACGCCGTCTGGGTCGTCGTCGGAGCACTCGCGATTCTCATCATCATCTTCTGGCCGGCAATTCGAGCCATGGCGGGAGGCGCGCAATGATGCTTCCCGGCCTGCTCACAAGCCTCATCCTGATTCCCACCGTGGGCGCGCTCGCTCTGCTCGTCCTTCGCAGCGACGATCACAAATTCATCCGCGGCATGGCGCTCGGCGTCTCGGTCTTTGAATTTCTCTTCTCCCTGCTTCTGCTGCGCAAAATGGATTTCAGCCTCTCCGGCTATCAGCTAGAGGAAAATTTCCATTGGATCAGTTCCCCGCCGATCCGCTATCACCTCGGCGTGGATGGCCTCAGCGTCTTCCTCGTCATTCTGACGACGTTCCTCACCGCTATCTCCGTCATCGCGTCCTGGAACAGCATTCACGAGCGCATCAAGGAATTCTTCGTCATGCTGTTGATGCTGGAAGTCGGCATCGTCGGCGTGTTTCTCTCGCTCGATCTGTTCCTCTTCTTTCTTTTCTGGGAAGTGATGCTTATTCCGATGGCCTTCCTCATCGGCATTTGGGGCCATGGCCGCCGCATATACGCCGCCATCAAATTCGTTCTTTATACGATGGCCGGCTCCATCCTCATGCTGGTCGGCATCATTTGGCTTTACAACCTCACGGGCACGTTCGACCTTCCGCAAGTTCAGCAGGCGCTGCAAACTGGCGTCGCCTCGCTCACGCACACCCAGGAACTCCTTCTTTTCCTCTCGTTCTTCATCGCCTTCGCCATCAAAGTCCCTCTCTTCCCGCTGCACACGTGGCTGCCCGACGCGCACGTCGAAGCGCCCACGGCGGGCTCCGTCATTCTGGCTGGCGTTCTCCTCAAGATGGGCACGTACGGCATGATGCGCTTCTGCTTGCCGCTCTTCCCGGGCATGTCGAGAAAAGCCGCGCCCTACATCGCCGTGTTCGCCATCATCGGCGTTATCTACGGCGCGCTCGTCGCTCTCGTTCAGCCAAATCTCAAAAAGCTCGTCGCCTATTCGAGCGTCAGCCACCTCGGCTTTGTCGTTCTAGGCATCTTCACGTTCGGCGTAATCGGCATGCAGGGCGCTATCTACCAGATGCTCGCGCACGGCATCTCCACCGGAGCGCTCTTCCTCCTTTGCGGGATGCTCTATGACCGGCGCCATACTTACGAAATCTCTGAATACGGCGGCCTCGCCACTCCCATGCCGCGCCTTTCCGCCTTCTTCCTCTTCGTCACGCTCTCATCGCTCGGCTTGCCGATTCTGAACGGCTTCGTCGGCGAGTACCTGATTCTTCTCGGCACGTACGTCGCGAACTGGAAGTGGGCCACTTGGGCTGCTCTTGGCGTGATTCTCTCCGCTTGCTACCTGCTTTGGGCCTATCAGCGCGTCTTCTTCGGCGAGGTTACAGTCGAAAAGAACCGCACGCTGCCCGACGCCAGCGCCCGCGAACGCGGCATCCTCTTCGCAATGGCCGTCATCACCCTGTGGATGGGCGTCGGTTCGACGTACCTGACTCGCCGCACCGCAACTGCCACCGACACAATCCGTCAGCAAATGGTTCGCCCAGGGGATGTTGTCCCCCAGGAAGCCGCGCGGCCCGCTGAAAACTCCAGCGTCAAAATCTCTCTCGAAAGGTCCGGCACCCGCTAAATGAACACCGGCATGCCCACCCTCGCTGATCTAAAGCTTGTCCTACCGGAGCTGACTTGGTGCGCTTTCGGCGTCTTCATCATGCTGCTCCAGCCCTTCCTCAAGAACCGCCACTTCTTCACGTTCCTGGGCCTTGTCGGCGCTCTTGGCGGTACCGTTTTTTCGATCGTCTCGGCCTGGAACTACGGCCCGGGCTTTTCAGGCCTGATCCTTTCAGACGCCTTCAGCCTCTTCTTCCACTTGCTCCTGGGGACCATCGCGTTTTTGGTCGTGCTCGCCGCCGAGTCCTACCTCGAAACCGAAAATCTCGATTCGCCGGAATTCCTCGCGCTCGTTCTCTTCGCTACCGCAGGCATGGGCGTGCTCGCCTCCGCGCAAGAGCTCCTCACTGCATTCATCGGTCTCGAAATGAGCTCCATCTCAAGCTACATCCTTGCCGGCTACCGCCGCGACGCGCTCAAATCCAGCGAATCCGCGCTGAAATATTTTCTGCTCGGCTCGTTTGCCACGGCCTTTTTTCTCTTCGGCATCGCGCTCGTTTACGGCGCAACAGGCACCACGGCACTAAACGCAATGTCAGTCCCGGGCCCGGAAAGCGGTCTGCTCAAACTTGGCCTCGCCTTGATTTTGATCGGCCTCGGCTTCAAAGTCGCCGCCGCTCCCTTCCAGGTGTGGACTCCCGACGTCTACGAAGGCGCTCCCACACCCGTCACGGCTCTCTTCTCCGCCGGACCAAAAGCAGCCGCGTTCGCTTTGCTCCTCCGCATCTTTGCGACGGTCCCCGCCGCGACTCACTATTGGTTTTGGGCATTCTGGGTCATTGCTGCGGTCACCATGTTCCTCGGCAACCTCGGCGCGCTGGTGCAAACCAACGTCAAGCGCCTGCTGGCCTACAGCTCCATCGCCCACGCGGGATACATCCTCGTCGCCTTCGCTGCTGTCACTTCCATGGCCGCGGAAAAGTCTTCTGACGCCACGCCGGCTTATGCCGCTGTTCTCTTTTATCTCTTGAGCTACGCGCTCGTGAAAGTCGGCGCATTCACCATCGTTTCGCAACTCGGCGGCTCCGGAGAGAAACTTGTTTCTCTCGACGACTACGCCGGCCTCGGCCAGCGCCAGCCGTGGGTCGCCGCGTCTCTTAGCGTCTTTCTGCTTTCTCTGCTCGGCTTGCCCGTCACCGCCGGATTCTTCGGCAAGTTTTATATCTTCACCGCCGCTGTCCATTCCAAACTCATCTGGCTCGCCATCCTTATGGCCGTCAACAGCGTCATCGGCTCTTACTACTACCTGCACTTCATCATCATCATGTATATGCACGAGCCAAAGCCCGGCACGACCGTCGCCCCCGTCCGCTTTCCGCTCACAGCCCGTATCGTCCTTTTGGTCACCGTCGCCGGCACCCTCTACTTCGGCCTCGCCCCCACCCGCGCCCTCAACTTCCTCAACCAGCCCACCCTCATCGGCTCCCTCAAGTAACCGCGGGAACGCCGATCTCCTGATCGGCGTCTTTTCTCCGCCGTCTCTGTGGCACAGCCATTCCTGTTTACCCTGGAAGGGGCTGCGCTCTTGCGACCTCCCACCGTCGTTTAATGCTGGATTAATGCTGGATCGTCATCGGCCCAACCAACAGACTTCCACAGCAGGCCGCTTTCAAACTCGGGCCTTCCTTCCTTTAGAATCCCGCCCAACGCTCCCTTCATGCCATCTGCCCCTCAATCCGGCCGTCCAATGCCAATTCGTTGCCCCTCTCGGCCTATCCTGCTGATCTTTGCTCGTCCATTTGTCTGTCCAGCCCCTATCGCGCGTTCTCTCGATTCTCTGCGCAGGAGTGAATGCATAACTCCTTTAGTTCCTTAGACTTGCGCACACTTGTCGCAAACCGTTACTTTAGGAATCGCACCAACTCGTCTGCTTTCATCGTCTTGCGCACTCTTGCCAAAAACATGGGGGGTGGCATGTCTCACCGGATTCCAAAAGTGGCTCGGGAATGCCGATACCAAAACAAAAACCCCTCCCCACTTTCCAGCGAGGAGGGGCGTATATTCGAGAAATTGAAGCTCTTAAACCTTCACAAAGACGATCAACAAAGTAAACAGAACCAGCGTTTCGATGAATACGAGTCCGAGGATCATCGGCGTGAACATGCTCTTCGCCGCGCCGGGATTACGCGCGATGCCTTCCATCGCAGCTGCGCCTACTTTACCTTGGCCGAGTCCGCAGCCAAACGCTGCGATGCCCATACCGAACGTTGCGGCGATGGCAAGAATCCCCTTGCTTCCGCCGCCAGATGCTTGGTCTCCCGCCTGCGCAAAAGCGGCGGGCGCCAGTAGCACCACGCTTGCGAGCGCAGTCAACCACATGCTTAGCTTCTTCATTACTGCCTCCTTATGATTGCCGCCAGGAGGTGGTTCCCGGACACCGTGCAGCCGGGCTCACACTGGAGCGGCTCTTTGCCGGAACTGCAAGCCGGCAAAACTTTTTAGTGCTCTTCCGCCGTCGCCATGCCTAGGTAAACGGACGGCAGCACCGTGAAAATGAATGCCTGGACAAACGACACGAGCAAGTGCAAAACAATAAAGAGCAGCGGGACCAACGCCGGAAATACTCCGAGTGCCACGCCAAGCACAGGCGACTTATGCCAGCCCCAAGCTGAAATTCCTGTCAGCAGCCCAAGAAAAAGTCCATAGATCATATCGCTGGCAAAAATGTTTGCGTAGAGTCGAACGGTGAGCGAGAGGAGGCGTGCCAGCGTGCTGATAATTTCCACGATGAAAATGAGCCAGGCAATCCAAAGTGGGCTTCCGCCACCAAAATTCTTAAGGTAGTGGCCAAGGCCCAAATGGCGGACACCCCGAAAATTGAAATAGAGAAACGTCAGGATCGCACAAGCCAAGGGCACTGTTTTCTGGCCAGTGGGCGCGGAAAAAACAGGAATCAGGCTCATTAGGTTTGAGAACAGCACGAAGATGCTGATAGAGCCTACAAAATAAATGAACGTACGCGCATGATGACCAGCTGCATCATCCAAAACGTCGCGAATGCCGACACGCATCGGATTCGTCAGCAGCATCTCAGCGACTTGCTGCATTGCGCCGGGTTTTTCAGCAGAGAGCCGCGAACGCAGAACCAGCGCAAGCAGCGTAAGAATTACAATCACCAGCATGCCCATCACGACGTGCTGCGGAATCGGCATTTCCGGATTTTCCGGCTTCAAATGCAGAGCATTCAAGATCGACAGCGCAAACGAACCGAGGTGTTGATTCACAAAGTGAGTGATCGGGCTCTGTTCTTCCATCGTCTCTCGTGCCCGCGAAGGGCTAGCTCCTCATGACGCAGGTTTCAGGACTTCCCACACACTTGCCGCAATTGTTGCGGCGCCGAGCGCGCACAATCCCAAGCCAATGCTCACCAGGGGAACGTGCAGATAAACAAAAATAGCATACACTCCGAGAGCGAGCAAGACGTAGCGAAAAGCCATGAGCAGGCACGTGGGCCCGGCCGACCGCCTAGTATTATCTTTATTTTCAGTAGTTTCCGGACCATCTGGAGAGGAAGCCAAAGCCGAGTCTTTGCTGACCGATTGCACCATCGCCAGCATTCCCCGCTTCAGCCAGCGAAAGTTCAGCCAGCCCAGCCCTGTTCCGCAAACGATGCCCTTGGCCCACTCCGGGCGGTGCGTGGCGAAGGCAACAGCGGCGCCGACGAAGCCGAAACCAAGAGTAAGCCACGCAATCCGGTGAAGAATATGCTCACCCGGAAGCGGCCGTTCGGATGAATTCGGTTGCTCACTCATTTCGTCTCGGATATCACCGAGGGCGCAAACGCCGAATAATTTCACTGATGCCGCCTGCGAATCCAAATCCGCCCAGGACGATCAGCAACCACGGAGCCGTGTGCAACCATTTGTCGAGAAAATATCCTATTGCTCCACCGACGGCCACCGCTCCCACAAGCGTGAACGGCAGCTCCATCGCCAAGCCGGCTTTCAGGGTCATGTCGCGGGCGTCTTTTTGCGCCTGCGTGAGTTTTTCGGAATCGTTGGGCTCTTTGGCCATTCGTAGTTGTAAATTCGAGAGGCTATTTCTCGAACATGAGTTCGCTGGCTCGCTGCGTTGCCTTCACCACGGCTTTGATCAGCGTTACGCGCAACTTCCCTTCTTCGAGTTCCATGATGCCGTCAATTGTGCAGCCGGCGGGTGTAGTGACCGCGTCTTTGAGTAACGCCGGATGATCGCCGGTTTCGAGCACAACGCTCGCTGCGCCTTTCATCGTTTGCGCGGCGAGCAAAGTCGCGATGTCGCGCGGCAATCCGACTTTCACGCCCGCTTCGGCCAGAGATTCCAGAATGATGTATGCATACGCAGGCCCGCTGGCGGAAAGGGCGGTGACCGCGTCCATATTTTTTTCGTCCACGGCGACCGTTCGGCCAACCGCGTCGAACATCGCGCGCGCCGTCTCCAAATGTTCCGGTTTTGCAAAAGCGCCGCCGCAAATTCCCGTCATGCCGCAGCCCACAGCCGACGGAGTATTCGGCATCGCGCGCACCACCGGCACGTTTTTTCCAAGATGTTGCTCGATGTAACCCGTCGGCACGGAAGCCGCAACGGAAATCACCAAAGTTTTCTCGCTTAGTTCCGTCGCAATTTCCTTCAACACCTCGCCGACGACTTGTGGCTTCAAGCCAAACAAAACAATATCCGCTTCCTTCACCGCTTTTCGGTTGTCATTCGTCACGCTGACGCCAAGCTCTTTCGCCAGCGCCGCGGCTTTTTCGCCGTGCTTCACCGTCGCCGTCACGCGCTTCGCCGCAAACAATCCCTGCTTCAAATACGCGCGCAGCAAAATCCCGCCGAGCTTTCCCGCGCCCAAAACTGCCAGTTTCTTGTCCGAAAGTTTTTGTGCCATGGTCAAAGTATTGTTTCTGACCCTGCCCCGCCCGTCAATCGCCGAATTCTCTCACAGCCGTTCCTCGCGTCAGCTGGGGTAAAATGCGCGGGCCATGAAATCCCGCTACGCTGCGTTCATCGCTTGCGCGCTCCTTGCGACCTGTTGCGCCTTATCTGCGCAAACCGCACCGGCCATTCAAAGGGATGTTCCGGTAAAAATGCGCGACGGTGTAGTGCTGCGCGGCGATGTGCTTCTGCCAGACGTGAACGGAAAAGTCCCCGTGCTCATTTACCGCACGCCATACGGAAAAGATAATGCGCCGAAGAGCTGGACGACATTCGACAAAGCTGTCGCGCGCGGCTACGCCGTGGTGATTCAGGACGTGCGCGGCCGCTACCATTCCGATGGCGAATTCGATCCATACAAAAACGAAGGCCGCGACGGCTACGACACGATCGAATGGGCCGCCTCGCAACCGTGGTCGAACGGAATCGTCGGAACGTTCGGGCTTTCCTATCCCGGCGCGGTACAGTGGCTCGCCGCGGTGGAAAATCCGCCGCATTTGAAAGCAATGGTTCCCGCGATGACTTTTTCCACGCCGCGGAATTTTTTCTACTCCGGCGGCGTCTTCGACGGCTCCTGGATCGATTGGATCTGGTTCAACATCGCACCGGATATTCGTGCTAAGAAAAATCTTGCTGGGCCAAAAACCTACAAAGAAGCGACGGCCGTGTGGAAAACCGAGCACGAGCGTTTGCAGCAGTTTCTGCCGCTGCGCGATCTTCGCGATTTCAAGCAAGTGGCTCCGTTTTATTACGAATGGCTCGCCCATCCTCCCGCAGATCCCTGGTGGGATTGGGCGGAACTGCGCGACAAATACGACCGCGTTCACTGTGCGGTCTTAAACATTTCCGGATGGTACGACGAAGCCTACGGCCCTGACGGCGCTACGACAAACTTCAACGGACTGCTCGCCGCGCGCAAAAACGAGAAGGGCCCACGCGCGCAAACCATCATCGGCGCCTGGACACACGGAGAACTGGAGCGCTCCAAAGCCGGCGAAATCGATTTTGGCCCCGACGCAAAAGTGGACTACGACGAAATCATTCTTCGCTGGATGGATCACTACCTCAAAGGAATCGACAACGACGTCGAACGCGAAAAACCAGTCCGTATTTTTGTTGTGGGTGACGACAAATGGCGGGGCGAAGACGCCTGGCCACTAGAGCGTGCAAAGCCCGTGGACTATTTTCTTTCCGCTGGTAGCACGAAGGGTGCGGGCACCCTACTGGAGCACCTTTCGCAGTTTTCCTCAGGTTATTCGGAGCTCTTGTCCGATCCAGCACATCCAGTGACCGATCCTTACAGCAAATTTGGCGCTCAGGATTACAAAAGCCTCGAAGGCCGCGAGGATGTGATCGTGTTCGATTCGTTCCCTTTCGAGAAGGACACAGAAGTCACCGGACCCATTAAGGCGACGATTTATGCGTCAGCAGATATTCCCGATTTCGATTTGTGGGTGCGCGTGCTCGACGTGTGGCCCGATGGACGCGCGTTTAATCTGATGAGCCCGGGGCTCGACGTGCTCCGCGCCAGCTACAGAAATAGTTCGCTTAAACTGGAGTTGCTCACACCGGGGAAAATCTACGAATTGAAATTAGACCGGCTGCTCACTTCAAATGTATTCAAAAAGGGCCATAAAATTCGCGTGCAAATCTCCGGCGCATTTTTCCCACACTTCTCGCGCAATCTGCAAACGGGCGAGTCCGAGATTTCCTCTTCAAAAACGCAGATCGGCCGCATCCGCATCCACCACGACAAGGAGCATTCTTCGTCGGTCACACTTCCGGTCATTCCGCGTTGATCAAAATTAATCGTGGCGGGCGCCGTGAATGATCGAAATGGAGTGAGGCAACAAATCAGCGAGCGCGTCGAGCGAGTCAACCGCGCCTTTGGGGCTTCCGGGCAAGTTCAAAATTAGCGATTTGTGGCGGACGGCGGCCACGGCGCGGGACAAAATCGCGCGCGGAGTTTTCTCCATACCTTTTCGACGCATCTCTTCCGCAAATCCTGGAACCAAGCGGTCCGCAATCGCCGTTGTTGCTTCGGGAGTGGAATCGCGCGGACTCAAACCCGTTCCGCCGGTGGTAAGAATCAAATCCACGCGGCCGGAATCGGCAAGCTCGCGCAACTGTTCGCGGATGCTCGGCGGATCGTCTGGAATCACCAGACTGGATTTAATTTCCCAGCCAAGTTCGCGGCAGCGCGCGATCACAGCGGGACCGGATTTGTCCTCGCTTTTTCCGGAAGAAACGGAATCACTGATCGTAATGACGACAACTCGGAGGGAAGTGGGGCTGGTCATGTAGTCGAACTTTATTAAGTCTGAACAGTATCGCGATTCGCTTCGTCCATCAGGCGCATCGCTTCCATCAAGAGTCCAGTCGTGTTGCGCGTGGTAGTCGTACGCGTGGAAGCATTTGCTGCGTTGAAATCAATTTCAAAATCGCCCGCGGACCAAAGCAGAACTTTGTAAACGGCGTCGTCGCCTTCGACGTTTCCGGATTTCGCGTCGCGGCACTGGCCGGCCGTGAAATAAAGAACGCCTTGTTCGCCGTTGTGATGCACGCTGAGCCGGCAGGATTTTTGCCCCATCTCGAGCGATTGCATCAGGTCAATCATGCTCATCTCTTCGAGGCGCCCCTGAATTACGCCGGGCCGCGAAGCGCGCTTTTGCAATTTCTCGAGATGCAGGCGATCGATAACCTTTTTTGTGATGCGAACAAGATCCTTGACCAAAAAAGGTTTCGCGATGAAATCTTCCACGCCGTCCACTAGCGGGCGCAAGCGCTCTTCAATATCCGCGCGGCTGGCCATAAACAGAAACGGAATGTGCCGCGTCTGCTCGCGGCCGCGCAATTTTTCGAAGAGCTGGCGGCCGTCGAGCCCGCTCATTTTGTAATCGCAGAGAATTGCGTCGGGCGGCTCGTCAATAATTTTCAGCAAAGCGTCGGCGCCGTCGGTCGCCACGATCACGTCGCAGTGCGGCTCCATGCCCTTCACGACGATATCCCGCACGAGCGGATTATCGTCCGCGAGCAGCAACCGAACTTTTGTACCGCTTGCAGCGCTCAACGTTTCCTCCGGCGCACGGCCGTGCCGTTCGCGCCTGAATTCTTGCGAATATCCCTGTGAAAATCGCCGCTCTTGCCCCCGGTTTTTTCCAGGAGATAAATGTCCGTAATCTCGATGCTTTTATCGAGGGCTTTGCACATGTCGTAGACCGTGAGGGCTGCGGCAGTGACAGCGACCAAGGCCTCCATCTCAACGCCGGTCTGGGCGGCCGCCACTACATGGGAGCGTATCTCCACGCCATTTTTGCACAGCCGCGCGGTCACATCAATGTGAGTGAGGGGCAGCGGATGACAAAGAGGTATCCACTCCGCCGTGCGCTTGGCGGCGGCAATTCCGGCAATGCGGGCGACTTCCAGTGGACTGCCTTTGGGATTTTTCAGGCCGCGGACGGCTTTCAGGACTGTGGCCTTCATTTTGACGAAGCCCTGGGCGATGGCGGAACGCGTGGTGACGGCTTTGCCGGAGACGTCCACCATTTGCACTTCGGCTCGGCTCGTGTAATGGGAAAGTTTCGTCATATCAGTACTTTAGCAGGCAAGACGCCCCCGCGCGCTCACAGAACGTCGCGGCGAGGTAAGACGGAAACGGTTTCACCACATTCGAACCTGGTGCGGTCGGAGGGGATGTAGAGGAAACAGTTGCATTTGGCCACGGCTGCGAGATCGCCGGAACCTTGCCAGCGGATGGGCGCAACAGTCGGTGTGTTTTCCGGCCAAAAGAGCTTGGCCGGCAGAAAATGCGCGAGGCCGGGTTTTTCCTCGAGAGCTTCGCCGAGACGGGCTTCGAGAAATGCGAGCGGCCCGGGTTTCACGCCGGAAAGCATTTGGACGGCGAAGGATGCAAAAAGCTCGAATGTAACCATTGTGGAGATGGGATTTCCGGGCAGTCCGAACACGGGCTTGCCGTGACATACGCCGAAAACGGTCGGCTTACCGGGGCGGATTGCAACTGCGTCAAAGAAAAATTCGGCGCCCAAATCGCGAAGGACTTTTTCGACGAGGTCGTACTTCCCCGCGGAAACTCCGCCCGACAAAATCAGCATGTCGTGTTTGAGACCTTGCGAGATTTTTTCGTAAAGGTCCGCTTCCGTGTCTTTCGCATTGGCAAGGACAACCGGTTCTCCGCCCACGAGTGTGACTTGTGCGGCGAGGGAGTAAGCATTGCTGTTGCGGATTTGAAAGTCGCCTGGCGTGGTCTCGGCGGGAACAACTTCGTCGCCCGTGGAGAGGATGGTGACGCGCGGTTTGCGAAAAACGGAGAGTTGCACAGCGCCAACTTGTGCGGCTACGGCAATTTCTGCAAAACCGAGGCGGCTGCCTGCCCGCAAAAGGACTTCGCCCGCAGCCGCTTCCTTGCCACGCGGAACGATGTGCTGGCCGGGAGCGACGGGGCGGTCGAATGCAATCGCTTCGCCCTCTGTGCGCGTGTGCTCGATCATCACGACGGCGTCTGCGCCTTGCGGAACCGCCGCTCCGGTCATGATTTGCACGCAAGTGCCCGGTGTAACGGAAATTTGCGGCGCGTCTCCCGCTTTCAATTCGCCGATGCAGCGAAGCTTTGCTCCGGGAGAAACTTCGATGGCGCGGACGGCGTACCCATCGCGAATCGAACGGTCAAACGGCGGATAGGGTCGGTCCGCTCGAATCTCCTGCGCGAGAACGCGGCCCAGACAGCCAGCGAGGCCGATGGACTCCGTTTGAGACGCGGGCGATAGCGCCGTAAGGTGGGAGACGATGAGTTCTCGGGCTTGCTGGTAAGAAAGCACGGTAAGAGCTTAGCGGAAATTCACTAGTGAGAGAAACGGGGAAGACTTACGTCGTAAGGAAGTTAGCGAAATCCAGACGACGCTTGCTTCAGTTTTTTTGGCGCGCCAGGTGAATCACCATCGGCGTATCTTTCCCATCCTTCCGCCAGACCCAGGTTTCGGTGATGTGGTTTGCGTCATCAAAATGAAGCGTCAGTTTGTGTTGATGGCCGGTGGCGGGAGAAGGCAAGTTGGCGGCCCCTTCAAACTCAAAAATGAGCTCATTCGGGTCGGCCGCCGCAGGAATGGCGCGCATCCGAGGCTGATTATTCGTGGGGCAATAATGAACGAGCGTGATCGCGTCGCCGTCCATGTGGTAGAAGGTGACCATCTCTTCCATGCCGGACATGGCAAGAGTTTCCATGATGGTCGTGTCGGATACGATCAGTTTAAAAGTTGATTTGGCCTGCATGCCGTGCTGATCGGTACTGGCCCACTCTCCTGCGAGAGACTGCATTTTCTTGAATGCTGCTTCGGACTTGGTTGTAGCCAAAGCAACGGCGGGAAGAACTAAAGCGAGAGTTGCGGCCGCGATTCTGCGTGGAAGATTCATGTGAGCAATTCCTCAGGCCGGCATTCCGCCAGCTGCGGATTTTGCCGAGACTCCGGCTACACGGTAGAAGCAGCGTCCTTGGAATGTCCACGTAATTTCTTCTAAATTCGGGACTTTAGAGTTCTTCAAGCCACGAATCAGGTTTATAAGGACGGAATCACAGCCAGCGCGCGAGCAGTGTGCCTTCCGGAACAATGGTCGCGTCGCGTTCGGGGCCGGTGGAGATCATACCGATTTCCACTTGCAGGAAATCGCTGATGAAGCGGAGGTAATCGAGGGCCGCCTTGGGCAATTTGCCGCCGTCTTTCACGCCGTAGGTTTCTTGTTCCCATCCTGGCATGGATTTGTAGACCGGCGTCACGTGCTCGTACTCTTCCGCGAGCGCAGGCATTTCCGTTAGCGGAGTTCCTTTGTACTTGTAGCTCGTGCACACCTGAATTTCGCGCTGCGTGTCGAACACGTCGAGCTTGGTGACTACGAGCGAGTCAATGCCGTTGATCATTTTTGCGTAACGCAGGACAGCGAGGTCGAGCCAGCCGCAACGGCGCGGGCGTCCCGTAACAGCGCCAAATTCCTTGCCGCGTTCGCGAACTTCTTTGGCATCCAAGTCGGGCATCTCCGTAGGGAACGGCCCGCCGCCGACGCGCGTGGTGTACGCTTTTGAAATTCCAAGTACGTGTTTGATTTTTGTGGGGGGAACGCCGACTCCGGTCGTTGCACCGCCCGAAGTGGCGCTGGAACTGGTGACATAAGGATACGTGCCATGATCAATGTCGAGCATCGTTCCCTGCGCGCCTTCAAACAGAACCGATTGGCCGGAATCGAGCGCGTGATTTACGAGTTCGGCGGTATCGCAAATGTAGCCGCGAATTTTTTCGCCGAGCTTCAGCGTTTCCTCTACTTCATGAGAAAAGTCAATGTCCGCGCCGTACGCGCCTTTGGCGAGGCGATTTTTTTCCGCGACGACCCGCGCCGCTTTTTCGCGGAAGAGCGCGGGATCGAGCAGGTCGCACATGCGCAGACCGCGCCGCGCCATTTTGTCTTCGTAAGCTGGGCCGATGCCGCGGGACGTTGTGCCGATTTTGTTGGCGCCGCGCGCGCTTTCGGCGGCTCTGTCGAGCTCGCGGTGGTACGGGAAAATCAAGTGCGCGCGATTGCTGATGTGCAGGCGGCCCTTCACGTCAATGCCCGCCTTCGCAAGGGTTTCAATTTCGTTGACGAGCGCGCAAGGATCAACAACGACGCCAGCCCCAATGACGGCGTGCTGTTTGGGCCGCAAAATGCCACAGGGAATGAGCTGCAGGACGTGCTTTTCTTTGCCGATGATGACGGTGTGCCCGGCATTGTGGCCGCCGGCCACGCGCGCGATGTAATCAAACGAACCGGCGAGATAGTCAACGACTTTGCCTTTACCTTCGTCACCCCACTGCGCGCCGACGACGACGACAGATTTCATTCCGCGGTCCCCTTTTTTGCCAGGGTTTGTAAGTACAAACCCTAGAACCCGTCTTTGTCACACCGTGCCCTTCATGCTCGCGAAGGGGTGAAAATTTCAAATGGAAGAACGAAGAAACAGACAGTACGAAATCGTACGCTGGGAGTGCGTGCAACGCAAGCAGAGGCATGCCGACGAAATTGGAGTCGTGATGTTGCGCGGAAATGCAGCTGCAGATATGCTCCCCGCGAGAGGCAACACATGAACGGCATAAAGTTTGCGATGTTGGTGGCATTGCTTGGAATCTCGCCAGTGCTGATGCAAGAGCCCACCGCAGGGGCGGGATACGCCGTCAAAGTGGAGTTTGAGAATGAACAGATCCGCGTCACGCGGGTGCATTATGCGGCCCGCGCGCAGTCACCCATGCATAGCCATACAGGGCGCGCGGTGATTGCGCTGACGGGCAGTCACCTGCGTGTGACCGAGTCCGGTGGAACAGCTCGGGAAACGCAACGGCATCCCGGCGAAATCTATTGGGGAGACACCGTGACGCACTCGGCGGAAAATCTGACGGATCGGCCGCTCGAGACGATCGAGATTGAAATCAAGAAAGCGAATGTGCCGGGAGTTCTTGTGAAAGCGGCGAGTGTCGACCCCGCATCGCTGAAAGAACCCGTTCCCGTGGAGATGGAGCCGCATCATCACGTCGTTCTTCAAAACCAGTATGTGCGCGTTCTGGAAGTTTTGTTTCCACCGGGAGACCCGTCACTGTTTCATACGCACAGCAACGACAACGTGAGCGTGGCGCTGAGCGGTGACTTTACGAAATCGCAGGTGATGGGCGGAAAGTGGAGCGAACCAGTGCCGGTGATTCCAGGTGCGGTTGCGTTTCACAAAGCAAAGGGACAGCCATATACACATCGCGTCGGTAGCGCGGGTGAGAAACCCTTTCACGTGATTGACGTCGAGATTTTTCCGTAGCCCTGTCAGAGAAGGCACAGGCAGGAGTGCCTGCGCTAGCCGGAGATTTGGCGGAAGCGAAAGCAGCTCACAAGATGATCGTTGACCATGCCAACGGCTTGCATGAAGGCATAGCAGATGGTCGAGCCGATGAAACGGAAGCCGCGTTTTTGTAAATCCTTGCTCATCGCATCGGACTCTTTAGTTCTCGCGGGAATTTGTTTGTGAAGTTTCCAGGCATTTCTGATCGGTTTGCCGCCGACAAATTGCCAAAGATATTTGTCGAAGCTGCCGAACTCTTCCTGCACTTTCAAGAAAGCTTGCGCATTGGAGATGGTCGAGGCAATTTTCAACCGGTTGCGGATGATGCCAGGATCGGCTAGCAGCCCGCGCACTTTTTTCCTGTCGTAACGCGCTATTTTGCTGACGTCGAAATTGTCGAACACTTCGCGGTAGCGCGCTCGCTTTTGCAAAATCGTGTCCCAGCTCAGTCCCGCTTGCGCGCCTTCCAGAATCAAGAATTCAAAGAGCAGCCGATCGTCGTGAACGGGAACGCCCCATTCCTCGTCGTGATACGGAATGTTGATTTCCTTTTGCGCCCAGTGACAGCGGACAAGATTTGAGTTTGAGGCCATGTTCGGAGCGGGGAGTAGTTTAGCTGGCGCAGTATCAGATAAGAAGAAAAAAAGCGTGCGCCACGAGTGCGGCGCACGCTTTTTGAAATGGAAATCAGCCGGATTAGCCGACGTGGCGATCCACAGCCTTGGTGATCTGATCCTTGGGTACCGCACCCACGATCTGCTCGACCACTTGGCCGTCCTTGAAAACCAGAATCGTCGGAATGCCGCGAATGTTGTAACGGCCCGCGGCGTTCATTGCTTCGTCCACGTTCAATTTCATTACCTTAATTTTGCCCGCGTAGTCATTCGCGATCTCCGCGACGGTGGGCGCAAGCATGTGACACGGGCGGCACCATTCCGCCCAAAAATCGACGAGTACCGGCAGCGTCTTGCTGGCCGAAAGCACTTCGTTCTCAAAATTTCCATCGGTAGCTGCTTGGATGTTTTCCGCCATGTTCTTTAGCATCAGCGGCTTGGCCGGAGGGCTGTGCCGCTTGTCTCCTTTTCCCGGTTAATTAGATGTTGCAACAGGCATTTGGTTACGCGCCGGTTGCTCCAATCCCCTTGCCGCCCGCGCAGCCTCGTAGAGCTTTGCGTACTGCGTCGCGGGCGTCTTCCACGAAAAATCTTTCTCCATGCCGTTCAACTGAATGCGTTTCCAGATGCGCTCGTCGGCAAAATGATGAAGCGCCTGGCGAATCGTGTAAAGCAGAGCACCGCCGGTATAGTCCCAGAATTTGAAGCCTGTACCCGTGCCGTGCTCCAGATCGAATAACTCAATTGTATCGTCCAAACCGCCCGTCGCGCGAACGATTGGCACCGTACCATACTTCAAACTGTAAATCTGATTCAAGCCGCACGGCTCATAGCGCGAAGGCATGAGGAACATGTCGGAGCCGGCTTCGACTTTGTGAGCAATGGCGTTGTCGTAGGCGATTTTGATGCCGACACGATCGGGATAAGCCGCGGCCAGCGCGCGGAACAATTCTTCGTACTTGCGCTCGCCCGTTCCGAGGACGACCAACGACAAATCTTCACGCATGATTTCGTGGGCGACTTCCGCAATCAGGTCAAAACCTTTTTGGTCGGCGAAACGCGAGACGATTCCGAGCGACGGACGGCCGGGAACATCCGGCAAGCCGAACACCTGAAGCAAGTCCTGTTTGCAAGCGGCTTTCCCTGACAAATCTTTGGGCGAGTATTTTGCGGGAAGAAAGGGATCCTTCGCTGGATTCCATGCGCTGTAATCCACGCCGTTTAAGATTCCGACAAGGCGGTCGGTGCGGCTCCGCGCGACGCCGTCGAGGCCGAAGCCGTATTCGCGCGTCTGAATTTCCTGCGCATAGCGCTTGCTGACCGTGGTGACGTAGTCGGAGTAGACGATGCCTGCTTTGAGAAAATTTACGTCGCCGTAGAATTCGATTCCAGCGGGATTGAACGTGACGGCGGGAATCCCGGCCCGGTCGAGAACGTCGCGGCCGAACTGTCCTTGATAGCCCATGTTGTGAATGGTGAAAACGACGGGCATGTCTTTCATCACAGGATCGTCTGAATACGAAGTACGGAGAAAAACGGGGACGAGTGCGGTTTGCCAATCGTGACAATGAATCACGTCGGCCGGCCAGATGTGTTTTGCGATTTCAATAGCGGCGCGAGAAAACTCGCTGAAGCGTTCGCCGTTATCCCAATAGTCGCCCGTCGGGCCTCCGTAAAAGCCATCGCGATCGAAGTAGGGGGGATCGTTCACAAAAAAATAGCGCACGCCGTTGAGAAGCATGCCATCAGCCACCGCGGGAAAACGCAAGCGCGAGCCAAGCGGGATCGTCAGACTCGGCATGACGATGGCCGTGGTTTTTGTGCCGCGGTAACGGGGAAGAATCACGGCAACTTCATGGCCGCGCGCCACGAGCGCCTTCGGAAGCGCTTCCACCACGTCGGCGAGGCCGCCGGTTTTGGAAAACGGCAAGCCTTCGGATGCCACGAAAAGGATTCGCATACGTATTTTGGGCTTGAAGTACGCTATAAGAGCGAAAAGAGCGCGTCAAGCGGCGCGGCGACTGAAATTCGGTTTCTCGGAGCGCCGCCGCGAATTGCGTATACTTTTTCGGCCGGGGCAAAGCGAACTTTCCATGAAACTTATCTTTCTCTACGGACTGCCGGGGACCGGAAAACTGACCATCGCGCGCGAGCTTGCTGAGATCACCGGATACAAACTGTTTCACAATCACTTGGCGGTTGATCTCCTGCTCTCCGTTTTTGAATTTGCCAGCACTCCCTTCATTGAGCTACGCGAGTCCATCTGGCTTTCCGTTTTTGAAGAAGCCGCCGCGATTCCGCTTCCTGCCCTGATTTTCACGTTCAATCCGGAAAATTCCGTACAGCAGAGTTTCATTGAAAACACCGTGCGCACTGTGGCCTCTTTCGACGGCCAGGTGTTATTTATCGAAGTCACTTGCGCACTGGAAGAACTCGAACGGCGAATAGACACCCCAGAGCGGAGAAATCACGAAAAGCTGGTCTCGCTGGAGCTTTTTCGGAAATTGAAGGCCGATGGTGTTTTTAATTCTCCGAAACTGCCGGAACCGCAGCTCATTCTGGACAGCACACGCACGTCGCCGCGGGAGAATGCTCAGAAAATCGTTGAGAAATTCTTGTTGCACGTTCTCGGCCAGCCGCATTCCGCCAACTGATACACTTCCCTGCGCATGGCACGGCAACGGCTTGGCCAACATTTTTTGAGCGATGCAGGCTGGCGCGAACAAATTGCGCGAGCGATCGGCGTGTCGCGCAATTCATCCAATTTCTCCGTGCCCGGCCCGGAAAAAGACTTTTGCTGGATTGAAATTGGCGGCGGTCACGGCGAAATGACGCAGCATCTCGCCGCAACGGGAAAGCCCGTGATTACCGTCGAGCTTGATCCGCCACTTGCCAGGCGGCTCGAAGATTTGACAGCGCAGTTTCCCAACGTCTCCGTCCATCACAATGACGTCTTGAAAACGGACTTGCGCGCGCTGGCCGCGGGCCGCCGCGTGAGAATCTACGGCAACTTGCCGTATTACATTACCTCGCCGATCCTGCATCACTTTTTTGAGTTCGCGGATTTGATCGGCGAGATTCACATCGTTATTCAATTGGAAGTGGCGTTCCGGCTCGTCGCCCAGCCAGGCACTCGCGATTACGGCTACCTTTCCGTGCTGACGCAATATTTTTCCAAACCGGAGATTGCGCTGAAGATTCCGCGCGGCGCCTTTCGCCCTCCGCCTGAAGTAGGCTCTGCGCTGGTCAGCTTGCGATTGCCGGGAGAAAAAGCCGCTGCGCCTGTTATCAACGAAGAAAAGTTCCTGGAGTTCGTGAAACTCTGCTTCGCGCAAAAGAGAAAGACTCTGGTGAACAATCTGCGCTCAATTTCGGAGCCGGAAGCAACGCGCAGCGCCCTCAGCGCACTCGGCCTCAAACCGGGAGCGCGCGCGGAAGAACTGAGCATCAAGCAGCTGATGGCACTCTTCGAGAAATTCCATCCGTGATGGAAAAGAATCGGCCCACGTGCGATTCAGGTTTTGGGCTGAACGGAAGCTAATCGGTCGGGATAATCGCTCATGATCCCGGCGACTCCGGCGGAAGCGAGCATACGCATGTGCACAGGATGATTTACGGTCCAACAGATGACCTGCAAATCGTTGCGCCTGGCTTCGGCAATCATGGCGGGAGTAACGAGGTCGCCGCGGATCACTAATTGACGCGCACCAATTTCGAGTGCCTTTTCAATCGGCTTCTCGATTTGGCCGTCGAAAAGCAGTCCGGTCATAAGCGTAGGCTCAGTTTTACGCACAGCAGCGACGATCAAGGCGTCAAACGAAATCACCACGACGCGCGCAATCTCGCCTGATTCCCGCAGCGCGGCGATCAGTGCGTGTTCCCCGCCCCAGGACCCGCCGGGTTTTATTTCAAGATAGAAAACAACGTCATGTCGTTTTGCGAACTCGAGAATCTCTTCGAGCGTAGGGATGCGCTCACCGGTAAAGGAGTTGCCGAACCAGGAGCCGGCGTCCAGGCGGCGCAGCTCGGCGAGGCTGAGATCATGTACGGCGCCCTGGCCATTGGTGGTACGATTCACCGTGTCATCGTGAATCGCGACGAAACGAGCGTCGCGCGAGAGTTGTAAATCCGTTTCGATGAAACTCAGCCCCATGGCAACGGCCTTGCGAAAGGCGGCCATGGTATTTTCGGGCGCGTAACCGGAGGCTCCGCGGTGCGCGATCAGGAGCAAATCGGGATTCTCCTCGCGCAAACTTTTAAGAACACGACAGAGCAAAAAAAGTTGTGGTCGGGCAAGCGCATTTATTTCCTATGCTAGCACTCGTTTCGGCCAACCGCATGCAGCCTTTTCCGGCTCCTCCCGAATCTAACTGTAAAGCAAGTTAATGAAATGTTTAAGGAGAGGAAGCCATGCTTCATAAGATTCGGGCCCTTGTTGTTGTCGCATTGCTCGCCTTGAGTCTGGCGTGCATGCCTTACTCCGCGCAAGCTGCAAGCGGTGCGGGACAGAATGAACCCAAGCCAACGAACAAACTCATCAAGGAAGTCCGGCACGAGTTGGTGATGCTGCCGTACTACTCTGTGTTTGACAACCTGTCGTACAAAGTGGAAGGCGACCGTGTGACTTTGTATGGGCAGGTGGTGCGGCCGACTTTGAAATCAGACGCCGAGAACGTCGTGAAATCCATCGAGGGAGTCACCAGCGTAAAGAACGAGATTGAAGTGCTGCCCACCTCGCCGATGGATGACCAACTGCGTCGCGCGGTCTTTCGTGCGATTTACGGGGAAAATGGCTTGCCTCGCTACGCTCTGGCGAACGTGCCTTCGATTCACATCATTGTGAAAAACGGGCACGTGACGCTGGAAGGCGTTGCGGACAACGATGCGGACAAGAACCTGGCGGGACTAAGGACCAATCAAGTGCCCAACGTCTTCTCCGTCACCAACAATCTCGTCATCGCGAAATCGTAATCACCTTGTAGCGTAGCAGCAGGGTGCCCCGCGCCGCTGGCCCGCGTTATACTCTCTTATGGCCAAACGAATCTCCCTTTCCGCGGCTCGCACCGCTTCCCTGCTCCTACTTCTAACGCTGGCCGCCTTCACCGTTTTTGCCCAGGATGCTGCGTGGCAAAAAGAGATTGGCGAGTTCCGCGAAAAACGCGCAGCGGGTTTACAAAAACCGGATGGCTGGCTTTCGCTGGTTGGTCTGGAGTGGCTTCAGCCGGGAGATACGAGCGTCGGGTCGGCGCCAGACAACAAAGTGAAGCTTACGGCAAATCATCCTGCGCATCTGGGAATCTTTCGATTGGAAAATAATGTGGTGACGCTGCTGCCGCCGAAAGAAGGTTTTCCTTCTGGATTGACGGTGGGGGGCAGCGCTGCGAAACAGCAAGCGCTTCGCGCGGATCCCGACAACGATCAGAACAATCCACACCTGATTATTGGGACGCTGAATTTGTACGCGATTCGCCGCGAGGATCGTTTCGCTTTGCGGATAAAAGATTCGCGCTCGCCTTCGCTCCTGGAATTTCACGGGCTGAAGTGGTACGCGCCGGATGCGGCGTATCGCGTAACGGCGAAATGGATTCCGAATGCCACGCCGAAGAAGATCATGCTGGCGACGCTGGTTGGCACAAGCTATCCGGCCCCCGTGCCAGGCGCCGCAGAATTTGTGCTGCAAGGAAAAACGTACCGGCTGGAGCCGGTGCTGGAAGATCCGGACGCCAAGAATCTATTTTTTATCCTGCGGGACACCACGAGCGCGACGACAACGTACGGCGCCTGCCGGTTCTTGTACACAGAATTCCCTTCCAGCGGACTCGACAGGCCCGGCGAGTTAGTGCTCGATTTCAATAGACTGCAAAACCCGCCGTGCGCGTACACGCCATACGCGACGTGCCCGCTGCCTCCTCCAGGAAACAGACTTCCGATCGCACTACCGGCTGGAGAACAGCGATACCATGAATGAGACAGAGGCCCAATGACGACTGCTTCACCGAGTAATCCGCGCCGTGAAGGCGACGATCGCGCCGCACGCGAAAAATTGGTGGCGTTGCGCAGCGCCCTGCTGCGTCTGCACAAATCGCTGATTGAAATGGAGCGCCGCAAGTACGAAAAGGAATTTGGCGCGGTGAATGTCGGCGAGTATTTCCGTTTGGTGGTGGATCATCCGCAATTTGCGTGGCTTCACAACATTTCGGAGTTTGTGGTGCGAATTGACGAAACACTCACCGGCGACGCACCCGTGATGCCCGCGGATGCAGATACGGCGGTCACGCTGGCACAAAAAATGTTTACGCCCACAGCGCAAGGCGACGGCTTCCAGCAAAAATATTTTGATGCGATTCAGAGCGATCCGAACGTCGTAATGGAGCACGGCGAACTGGCCCGGCTCTTCGTATTGGACAATTTGCAAGGCACGAACGAGAGGCAATCGTGATGGAGTTCGCCTTGGATCAAGTCGAAGTGAAACACAACGAAGCAGTGCACCGTTTTGAAGCGGAAATCCACGGGCTGAAGGCGGTCGTGGTTTACAAAATTATTCCTGGACTCATGCTGATCCAGCATACGGAAGTACCGCCGGTGCTCGAAGGGCGCGGGCTCGCAGCGAGGCTTACACGCGTCGCACTCGAATTCGCACGCAGCAAGGGGCTGCAAGTGGTCCCCGCGTGTTCCTATACCGCTTCTTTCATGGCAAAGCATCCGGAATACAACGACCTGCTTCCCCCGCCGCGATGAGTGCATCCGCGGCGTTGTCCAAAGCACCCGCTGAACCGGGCAGGCCGCACTCAAGCCGTTCGCTCGCCTATCTTGCGCTCATTGGCGGAATTTTGTGCATCGCATGGTCGGCGATATTTGTGCGCTGGACGGACATTCCCGGGCCGGCGTCGGCCTTTTATCGTTTGCTGATTCCCGCGATGGTGCTGGCGCCGACCTGGCTGCTGGATCGAAAAACGCAACGAGTGAGTGGCCGCACACTGGCGATTATTTGTATCGGCGGGTTTTTCTTCGCGCTGGATCTGGCGTTTTATAACACGTCCATTCTGAAAACTTCGGCGGCGAACGCGACGCTCCTCGGGAATAACACGCCAATTTTTGTGGGCCTGATTACGTGGCTGGTCTTTCGAAAGCGCCCAAGCGCGGCGTTCTGGCTTGGGTTGGCGCTGGCGGTGGCAGGTTCGCTGGTGATTGTGTGGGGAGACTTGGTGCGAGGCGCGCATTTGGGCTGGGGCGATGCGATGGCGCTTTCCGCGTCGGCATGTTTTGCGGTGTATTTGATTGCCACAGAACAGGTGCGAGGGCATACCGGGACACTGGTGTTTCTGAGGTGGGCGATTGTGTCGAGCGCAGTATTCTTGCTGGGGATGAATTTGTTGCTGCGAGTGCCGCTGGGGATTCCGTCGGGACGGTCGTTTGCCGCGCTGCTGGGATTAGGGTTGGTATCACAGCTTGGCGGATATTTCGCGCTAACGTACGCGATGGGCCATTTGCCGGCGACGGTGACTTCAGTCTCCCTGCTTTCGCAGGGGCCGCTGACGGCAGTGCTGGCGGCCGTGCTGCTGCGAGAGCCGCTGACCGCGCCGCTGCTGATTGGCGGAGCTCTAGTTCTATTGGGGATAGCGTTGGCCAACCGATTAAAAAGTCCAGAGCAGGAGGCCAATGCGGCTCTATGCGAGGCGGCGGAAGCAGCGCAGGGTGAGACGAGCGGGTAATCCGTGCGTCGAAGAGGGTAGGTCGGTTGGAGCGACTGAGCGGCAATTCCGGCATGAGCGCCAATCTACAAACCGGTCAGTTTTATGGAGCGACGCAAGGGCGAGTCGAAGCCGCTGGGCTTGTGTTGACCGAAGTGCGGCACGAACGTGGTCGAAAGCTGCCTGTGCACACGCATGAGTCTGCATATTTTGGCTTGTTGCTGGATGGTGGATACACGGAGCGTTTCACGCAAAGGGACACGGATTATCAACCGTTTACGATTGGGTTTCATCCGCCTGGTTTGACGCATGAAGACGAAATTGCCCCGTGCGGTTCGCGAATGTTGTGCCTCGAAATTCGAGATACGTTCTGGCAGAAAGTGCGGGGCTATTTGACGGCGCCGCGGTTCACCCCGCAACTTTGCGGAGAAGAAACGACTTGGCTTGGCGTGCGGATGTATCGCGCGTTTCGCGCGGGAACGCTCGATGCTCTGCAGATGGAAGAAACTTGTGCACAGATGGTGGAGCACTGCGCGCAAGTAAGCCTGACGCGAGAGCGGCTAACGCCGGAATGGCTTAGAAAGGCCGAAGAGATTTTGCGCGCATCCTTTGGAAGCCAGATCACGCTGGAGGGAGTGGCAAAGGAACTGGATCTTCATCCGATACACCTCTCGCGAGTATTCCGAAAGAGATACGGCTGCACGATGGGCGAGTACGTGAACCGGCTGCGCGTGCAATATGCTTGCGCGGAAATGTCGCGCGGGTGGCCCGCGCTGAACGAGTTAGCTTTTGCAGCCGGATTTGCCGACCAGAGCCATATGGGCCGCGTGTTCAGGGCAATCGTGGGCGAAACACCCTCCCGATTCCGCGAATTTTTGCATAACGCAACGCAACAACCTGCCTAAAGCAAATCTAAGAAAAATCGGAAGATGTTAGTTTCGTTCTAGACGGGGGCATCCGCCGAGAGCAAACTACGGGCCAGATTCAGGTGGAGATGCAACATGAAAAAGGCGCTCTGTTTGGGCGGGTGTGCGGTATTGCTTGCGGGAATTGCGAGCTGGATCGGCCAACCGCGACCATTGGTTCGTGCCGCTGAAGCTGCGGGAATGCCGCAGTACGGGGCTGATGGAAAGCTCGCGCGCCCCACGGGTTACCGCAAGTGGGCATATCTATCCTCCGGTTATGGAATGAGTTACTCGCAAACGGCGAGCGACCATCTGATGTTCACGAATGTGTTTGTAACTCCTTCTTCTTACGACTATTACGTTGAACATGGCACGTGGCCGGACAAAACGATGTTCGTGCTGGAGATATATGGGTCTGCTTCGAAAGGGTCCATCAATCTACATGGGAATTATCAGAGTGACTTTATGGGTCTGGACGTGGAAGTGAAGGACGAGAAAAGGTTCGAGGACAAGTGGGCGTATTTCGGATTTGACGCGACGGAAAGTTCGTCTGCTGTAACCAAACCGAGCAAAAATGACTGCTGGAATTGCCACGACAAGAACGCGGCCGTGGAACATTCGTTTGTGCAGTTCTACCCGGAATTGCTCAAGGTCGCGAAAGAGAAGGCCACCATCAAGGCAACGGCGCATATCGAATAAAACGAAGCGCCATCCCACCTAGGGCGGACTCTCAAAGCAGTTTCCTCATGTTACTTGCGGCCGTGAACCGCAATTTAGATTTTGCTTCCTTCCGCTTACAAATGATTGACAAGCAATTCAGCGACAAGCATCGAACAATTCGCGAGCAGGATCGTCTTCTCGAAGGAGTGGTCATGATCCTTCGAGGTAGAAATCATGATCCTGAAGACCCTGCGTTCCACGCTTTTTCTTTTACTCGCTTGCGCGCAATTCCCCCTCTCCGCGCGCGCACAAACACAGCCGGCTTTTGCGCCGGAGGCGAACCGTATTGAGATTCCCTACGAATACACCGGCGGCCACATGATTGCGGTGCGCGGAAGCATCGGAACGCACAAGAATCTGCAATTCCTTGTTGATTTTGGAACCACTTACACGCTGCTCGACCACACGCTAGTGAGCGAGAGAGCGGACGGCCAGAAGATGGATATCACGCATTTTTCGAACTCCATCCAATCCTCGGAAACTGTCGTGCCGGAATTCGCGATCGGCGGGTTGGTATTGAAAGACTTCCACGCATTTATCGTGGACATGTCACAAATACCGGCTGCGCCGCCAGAGACTTACGGCGTGATTGGACTGGATGTCCTGCAACGTCAAAATGTGACGATTGATTTTGTCGAGAGGAAGCTTGTGCTGAGTTCCGAGGCTTACGGCGAACACCAGGTGCCCCTGGTGAAATGTGAAACCGGATACGCGGTGAACGCGGCGTGGAAGGCACTGCCGGTTAAATTGGCGTTGTCCACGGGCGTCGAGGTCGTGACGCTCGATCAGGACCGCATCGGGCAAAAGCCCATCAAGCTGCACGGGTTAAAGAAAACTACGATTAGTTCGAATTTTACTGTGACGCCCGTTTCTCTCTTTCAGACCAAGGAAATTACCCTCAATGAAATGCAATTGCAGGGCCCGGGGCTGCTTCGCAAGATGGCGTGGCCCTATCCGGGCGATGAGTTGGACGGATTTTTGCCGCTGTTGGCTTTGCGCGCGAGCCGGGTGTCCGTGGACTTCGAGCGGGGCTTGCTACTTTGGGACAGCGTGAAAAATGAGAACGAAACAGCGCGGCTGGCGAAACGCGTTCCGCGGCAGTCGCTAAAACCCTGAGAATCTACTTCTTGGCGAGAGCGAGTATTTCCACGTCCGTGCCATCGGGATCTTTAATGTAAACCGAGGAAGTTCCGTCTCGATGCGTTTTAGGTTCGCCGTGGGCGGAGGGATCGCCAAGGATGGCAATATGCGGCGGATGTTGCTCCGGAATAACGAAAGCAAGGCGGACATTGCCGAATTCGAGAAGCGCCCAAGTGGCGTCCTGATAGACGACGTGGCACTTGAAGTGCGATGTGTACCATTTCACGGACTCGGCAACGTCGCGCACACTGACGGCAACGTGATCGAGCGTATCGAGGACGGCTCTGCTTTTTAGTTCGCTCATGACGTAATTTCTTTTTGCTCTTCTTTGTCTGCGCCAATTCTTTGAGCGCGCGAATTACTCTACACTCCTAGTTTACCTGGGGCTCAGACCAGAGGCATGGAACCAGCAACCGGCGAACAAAGAGCCGGACCTCTGGCAGAATTAGCGTGGCAGGCGACGGAGAGGTTTCATAGCGATGCGATTCGAAGGCCAAACGGCGATTGTGACCGGCGCGGGAAGTGCGGACGGTATCGGATTTGCCATCGCGCGCAAATTTTACGAGGAAGGGGCGCGAGTCGCCATTACGTCTACCACAGAGCGGATTTTCGATCGCGCAAATGAAATTGACGTTGACGGGGAGCGATGCATTGCCAGAGTCGCGGATCTGACGAAGGATGACCAAGTTGCAGGGTTCGTACGGGAGGTCCTGGAGTGGAGCGGTAGCGTAGAAATTCTTGTAAACAACGCAGGGATGTCGCAGACGGGAGCGGAATTTGTGAGCCGCACGATTGAAGAAAGCTCATTCGCGCAATGGGAAAAGCAGATTGCCATCACGCTGCATACGGCATTTCGGATGACGCATGCGATTCTGCCCATCATGCGAAAACAGGAGTATGGGCGGATTGTGAACGTGAGTTCTGTAACCGGGCCGCTGGTAAGCAATTTAGGCTCGGGTGCCTATGGCGCTGCGAAAGCCGGTATGGATGGAATGATGAGGGCTGCGGCTATGGAGACGGCGCGCGCCGGAATCACGATCAATGGAGTGGCGCCGGGATGGATTGCAACCGCGTCGAGCACGGAGTCCGAGCGCGAAGCGGCGAGATACACACCAATCGGACGCGCGGGAAAGCCGGAGGAAGTTGCAGCGGCAGTGTGCTTTCTGGCCTCGCGCGAAGCTTCGTACATCACCGGGCAATCGCTTGTGGTTGACGGCGGCAATATTCTTCAGGAGAACAAAGCGCCGCGCTGAATTAGTTCCTTCCATCAAGCCGGCACAGTAGACTTTTCGTGTGCCTGCAACCTTGTCCCGCATGCCGGAAAAAATGGGGTGGCCGTTTATGAAGCGAATGCAATTCGTTTTCGCATTTGTGTGCCTGTGTCTTGCGTTGCCGTGCTCGGCGCAGCCGCAAGAGCCTGTGGACAAGCCGCCAGTGGAGGATCCGCCTGCGTCGCGCGCGAAAATCGGCGTCGCGCTGGAAGGCGGGGGCGCACTGGGATTAGCGCATATCGGCGTGCTGCAGTGGTTCGAAGACCATCACATTCCGGTGGATTATGTCGCGGGAACGAGCATGGGCGGACTGGTGGGAGGATTTTATGCGACGGGCAAGAGCCCGGAAGAGTTGAAGCAACTTGTGGAATCGCAAAATTGGGATGTGATTATCGGCGGGGCGACGCCGTACGAGGATCTTTCCTACAGGAGAAAGGAAGACAGCCGCGCGTATCCCAACAAGATTATTGTTGGACTGAAGGATGGATTGTCTCTGCCGGCGGGACTGAACGCCGGGCATCAGATTACGCTGCTGATTGACCGGGAGACGCTGGCCTATTCGAAGCTGAAGTCGTTCGACGACCTGCCAATTCCCTTTCGTTGCGTGGCTACGGACCTTGTGAGTGGAAAAGAGGAAGTGTTTGGCGACGGCTCGTTGCCGCAGGCGCTGCGCGCCACGATGTCCATACCCGGACTATTTTCGCCGGTGCGAAAGGGCGAGAAAGTTTATGTAGACGGTGGACTGGTGGGAAATTTGCCGACGGACGTAGTGAGAAAAATGGGCGCGGATGTCGTGATCGCCGTGCACTTGGAGACGCCGCCCGTGAAGCCGGAAGAGATTCAATCGCTCTTCAGCGTCCTCGGGAAATCCATTGACCTGGTAATCCGCGACAACGAACTGCGCGGACTTTCCGGAGCGGACCTGATCGTCAACGTGGACTTGCGCAAATTCACGTCAATTGACTATCGGAAGGCGGACGCGATTATCACGATTGGAACAGAGGCCGCACAGGCAAAGGAAAAAATTCTGACGCCCTATTCGCTGGATGATGCTGCATGGGCGCGGTATCTGCAAGCGCGCGTGAGCCGGAAAGAAACGGCGGTACCGGTGCCGCAGTTTGTGAAGGTGGAAGGGACGGATCCGAAAACGGCAAAGCATATGGAGGAATTTCTTGCCCCGCTTGCCGGCACGTCGATAAACGATGCAAAGCTCGATCAGCGTCTAACGCGGCTGACCGGATTCGGAAAGTTCGATTGGGCGGGCTACCAGATGATGGATCAAGGAGGCCAGAGCGGCTTGCTCATTACGGTTCACGAAAAAAATTATGCGCCGCCGTATTTGCAGCTGGGATTTGAAGTAGACGGCTCGGAAAGCGGCGACGTGAACTTCACGCAGGCGGCGCGGCTGACGTTTCAGGACAAATTCGGCTATCGCTCGGAGTGGCGGACGGACGTCCTTTTTGGAAATACGTATGGAATCTCGACTGAACTCTACCGGCCGCTTACTGCGACGACCAGATGGTTTATCGCCCCGCGGTTCGACGCAAGTGATACAAATTTCAAAATATACCGGATGAACGATCCGCTGGCGATCTACAGGATTGACAAAGCAAGTGCGGGCCTGGATTTGGGATTTGGTTTCAGCCGATTTGCGGAAGTGCGCGTTGGCTACGAAACGGGGACCTACAACGCGAAGCTTCGCCTGGGCACGCCGGAATTCCCCGCTCTGTCCGGCCGTACGGGAAACTTCCGAATGGCATTCCTGATGGATCACTCGGATGACCCGATCATTCCGCGCCGAGGCTACCAGATTCAAACTCTCTTCCGTTACTTCGACGCGAGTCCGGGAGCGACGGAAAACTTTCCGTCGCTCGACCTGCGTCTGAGTTATTACCAGCCGGTATCGAAACCAGGGTCGATTTTTTTCAACGCGGAAGGCGGAAGCACGTTCGGCTTCAACCACACGGGAATTCCGCAATATTTTCTGGGCGGGCCGGGGCGATTGAGCGCGTACGGTTCGAATGAATTGTTCGGAAATCAGTACTACACGTTTCGTACAGGATATTTGCACGATCTGTTTACGCTGCCGCCGTTTGTGGGAAAGAAAATTTATGCGACGGCGTCGTTCGAATTCGGGAAGATGTACGGTTTTGCAAATCAGAGCAAATTTCCGAGCGATGTCGCGGCGGGAATTGTGGCGCAAACAGCGTTGGGGCCGGTTTTCTTAGGCGGAAGTGTTGGGGAATCCGGGCATCAGAAGTGGTTTTTCCAGCTGGGACACGTGTTCTAAGCAGGGCCCGGGCAACGCTAAACAAAGTGGCTGAAGAGATTGTTGAGGGATTCGGACAGAGTGGGGTGGGCGAAAACAGCGTTTTGCAGAACCGTGTACGGCAAGTTGCCCATCATCGCGAGTTGAATTTGCGACATGATTTCTCCACCTTCGATGCCTAAGACGGCGGCACCGAGAATTTGGCCCGTGTTGGCATCCACGATGACCTTCATGAAGCCTCGCGTTTCATCAATCTCCAAGGCGCGAGCGACGTAATTCATCGGCATTTTCGCCACGCGAATGGCGCGATTTTGCAGGTGAGCTTCCGTCTCGGTTAGACCGACGCGGCCAAGCTGCGGATCAATGAAGACGGTGTATGGCACGAGGCGGCCAGTGGTGGAGGCAGCTCCCTTCTCGATCAGATTTGTGCGGATAATTCGAAAATCGTCGTAGGAGATGTGCGTGAATGCGGGGCCGCCTTTGATGTCGCCGAGGGCGTAGATATTTTTTGCGGACGTTTCGAGTTTGTCGTTGACGTGGATGAAGCCGTAATTATCCGTGGCGATGCGGGCGGCGGGAAGATTGAGAGTATCGGAGTTGGGAATGCGGCCGGTAGCGACGAGCAGATGCGAGCCTTCGAGGCTCCGCGTCTTGCCGCCAACGCGGATTTTTAGATGGATGCGAGAGGCGTGGCGCGCGACTTTTTCGGCGCGAGCATCAAGCAGGACGTGAATGCCGTCCTCTTTGAGAATTTCCGCGACGGCTTCCGCAACGTCGCCGTCTTCACGAGTGAGCAAGCTATTCGCGGATTGAACCACAGTAACTTTGCTATCGAGACGCCGAAAGAGTTGGCCGAACTCGAGCCCGATATAACCGCCGCCGAGAACGAGGAGATGTTCGGGAACGACGTTCAATTCCATGATGGACGTGCTGTTGAGAAAGGGGACGTCGTTGAGGCCCGCGATTTGTGGCACGGCGGGGCGGCAACCGGCGTTGATGAAAAAACGATCAGCGGTGAGAGCGCGATCCTGGCCCTTTTTGTCGCGCACGGCGATAGAGCTCGGAGAGATAAATTGCGCGTGGCCGAAGATGAGGTCGAGATTGGGCGTCTTTTCAATGCGGCGCTGGCTGCCGCCGCGAAAGAGGTGAACGATGTCGCGTTTGCGTTTGCGTACGCGCAGCATGTCCACGCGCGGGGTGCCGGCGTGGATTCCGTAATCGGCGGCCCGGCGAGCCAAATAGGCGACGCGGCCGCTGGCGACCATGGTCTTTGTGGGAGTGCAGCCCTCATTGATGCAAGTGCCGCCGACGTGCTCGCGCTCGACAAGCGCGGCGCGTATTCCGGCTGCTGCCAACGCCTGGCTAAGTGGAGTTCCGCCTTGGCCGGAGCCGATGACGATGGCGTCGTAGTGAGCGGATTGAGATTTGGCGTTTGCCATTGGCTTAGAACCGCACAAAGAGGCCACGATTCTACTGCGGGTTAAACTGGTTCACGCAGGAGATTTTTGCCGGCCAAGCGTCTGAAAAATCAGAGATTTAGCGAGAATGTAGAATCGAGCAGGTCATTTCTTCTTTCAGCTCGAAACTTTCGCTCGAAAATTTGTGTTTGCATTTTTGAAAAATTATGGCATTTTGGCGAAGTCCATTGGAGGACACGCCCATGCAACGGTGGAAACAACTAAGCCGTCTTGATGCGTTGCCAGCACGAAGTCATTGCTGCAACGGATGGGTGCTGTCTGCTCACTCGGTGTAGTTCCCTTCGTTTGCAGTAACGCATTTAAGCATTTCTAACTTGCGGTGAAGTGTGCCGCATTGCGCGCGTAATTTTGAAATTCGCGTGAACCGTGCTCTGTGCGCTTTTGCGCATGGAGCCAAACCGAAGCGCCTGGCGCTTCTTAGAAAAAGAAAAAGTCATGGTCACGATTAAGGTGAAGGATGGAACGCCGGAGAGCCGCGGGACGTTGTGTACAACGTGCCGTTCGGCGCGTGTTGTGAAGGGTTATCGCGCAGGGGAGATGGAAGTCTTCTGCGGCGCGAGTTACCCGGAGCGGCGCGTGCGATTTCTGGTCGCGGAATGCACTGCGTACGATGACACGCGCATCGTAAGCAGATGCGACATGGAAAAAATCGCCTGGATATTGGTTACCAAAACCGCGGGACGCAGCATCGGCTTCGTCACTGCGGAACAGTTCCGGGAGATGGAAGGCGACGAAGAGATCCCGCCGGCGGCATCCATCGAACCGAAGTTGAAAGAGTAGTGCGAAGTGCAGCGTGAAAAACACGCGGAAAGGAGGAATCATGAGTGTCATTCAGTGGGCTTCGTTTGAGTCGAACGGCATGGGTGGTTTTAGTAGTGGATTACCTGAATCCCATGAAGTGCTGACCGTTTAGAAGATGGGATATATTGCGGAGACGAATCGCTGAGTGAGGAGGTCGCGATGTCTCTGTTCGCCACAAAAGTTATGGTGTTTTCTTTGCTTGCTTCGGCAGCTGCCTTCGCCCAAGCAGGAGACCCGTCAGCCTCGCGTGCGCTCCAGACTCGGACATCTCAAGACTCGCAGACAATCAAAATAACGCGAAGCGGCGAGCGCTTTTCAACCAAAGCCCCAGCCGAGCACTTCACAGGTTCCGCAAGTATTGATCGTTTTCTCACCGAAAATCCTGCCTCGCATACCTCTGGTGCCATCGTCGCTTTTGAGCCCGGGGCTCGTACCGCGTGGCACAGCCATCCACTAGGTCAAACCTTGATCGTCACTGCCGGTAGGGGTTGGGTTCAGCAGTGGGGCGGTCAAGTCCAAGAAATTCGGCAAGGGGACATCATCTGGATTCCGCCGGGCGTGAAACATTGGCATGGAGCTACCGCGAACACGAACATGACGCATATTGGTATTCAGGAGAGTTTAGATGGGAAAGCCGTCGAATGGATGGAGAAGGTAAGCGACCAACAGTACGCGAATTCTGAAATATCATCGGCGGGCGATACAAGCAGTATTAAAGAGGTTTCGGCAGCGCCCAAGTTAATGGAAGACTTCGACCCCAAGCTAGCTGCGCTGACGAACAACATACTTTACGGCGATGTTTGGGAACGCCCGGGACTTTCGAAGCGTGATCGAAGCCTCATTACCGTCGCTGCGTTGATTGCCCTGAATCGGACGGAACAATTACGACCTCACCTTCAGCGGACGCGTGACAATGGCGTAACGAAGGATGAAATCGTTGAGATGATCACGCATCTAGCCTTTTATGCTGGATGGCCTAATGCGGTAAACGCCATCGGCGTGGCCAGGGATGTTTACAAATGAGGCTAGTTCCGTGTGTCACCGCTCGTGATAAGGGAACCGAATTTGTGTTGAGGAACTAGGGCAACTCCTGATAAGTCGGGCGAAACCGGACAATTGGCTTTTGATGATTTTCTCCGGTAACCGCGTTCTATCAGGACCTTCGGGGCAAATCACAAGCAGTTGGTGTACATGTTAACTACTTTCGGTTCTTCCGTTACAGTCCCTTCCGCGTCCACCTTTACGCGCACTCCGATTAATGCATCGTCGGTTCCGCAACCCAAGGGTGCGCATCCCCCAATTGTGAGGAGAGTTCCAATAGCTTGAAACCCCGTGTCATCGAACCTGACGACCTCAAAAGGGATTTCGTGCTCTTTGTAAAAACGAGCGACCGCGTCTTTCCTAGTGCCAACCTTGAGTTGCTCGCGAGCGTCTTTCTCCACTATTTCGATGCGACGCGAAAACTCCGCATTGCGCCGCTTGCACCGGTATTGTTTTGTTCCGAACCAGCCAACGACTCCGGCTAGAACAATGAAGAGCGCGAATGCAACGCTGCTTTTGATTCTTTTCATTTAGCTAGTATCTGGCTGCCTTCATGTCCGGGCAACTGTTCCACGCAAATGTCAACTCCCGGTAAGTCGTAATCGGAAATCCACATGGACGATTTCCGCGTTAATTAGGAGCTAGGAGGTGCCGACTCATAAAGGGTCAGCCACGCAACTTCTTACCGGCGCCTTAACATACACCTGCGACGAATCCCGTTGATTCATGCGAACGCATGCTGGCCAGGTGCCGGAAGGCCCAAACAGAAGCAGTCGCGAGCAACATCATCAAAACGCAATTGAACCAGAACAAAGTATCGGGGCCAATTGCCCACACCAGAGGCGCCGGTGCGGCCGGCGGGAACTGCCAGGCGACAATGAATTCTAGAGCGTCGGCGCTACTGTGCAGAACGACCGCCGGCACAATTGAGCCACTCAGAAAAGTAAGCAGTCCATAGAGTGCGCCCCAACCAATATCGAAGAGAATCGCCGGCACAAATGCGCCGTGGCTTAAGTGCGCCAGTCCGAAAACAAAACTGGCAATGGCGATACCGATTGCGGGGCCATAGCGGTGCTCCAGCAGTCCCTGCATGTAGCCGCGGAAGCCTGCTTCTTCGCTGATCCCCGCAACCGCAGCGCTCATGAGGATGGTGAGTAGCAATGTAGCAGAAGGAATGTGGGAGAGGTTGGGGCGAGAGGGTTGCGGCCACCGGATCAGTCTGTGCGAGATGATGAACAACGCAATTGAAGCGGCTAATCCCAGCCCTCCAGCCAGCAATGACCATCGCCAAACGGATGCAGATAGCGGTTCCGCTCGCAGACTTGTACGGCGTGCCGAAGCGGTGGACTGTGGCCAACCCCATCCCTTCAAGAATTTCCAGTAAAAGATCAGAAATACTGCCATGATGACTGGCGCCCAGGGTAGCTTCGGCGAGAATCGCAAGTTAACATGGATAAGCACTCCCCACACCACGGTTGCTATGCCCGTGACTGCGACCGCTGCCAACAAAGCCCGCACCAGCAAGGGAATACGGGTCCACATAAGCCGACCACCTCTGCACTCGTTATACGGCTGTTGACACATAGAGTTCAATGTAGCGTTCAATCACCGAACGGCGGCTGCATAGTATCGTCGCATTCTGCTCACGATTATTTCTCGCCCCTATTTTCGGATATATGAAAGGCGGACCTCTGATGGAAACTCCCGGTAAGTCGCGAAATCGGAAATGTAGCGGCTAGTACGAACCTTGCGTCGAGACGGTAGGCGAATGGTTCCGAAAACCTACTTAAGCTGGCGTACTGCCTCCGCCATCAGGAGCCTAGCGAAATGATCATGTTTCTGCTGTTCCAACGCAGTGTCCTCTTCCGCTGTAGGCTTCACTGCGGTTTTGGCTTTTGGTTTGCGAAGATCCGTTTCGAAACGTGCTGCCATATCAGATTTTAACTGTTCGAGATAGCCCGATTTCATGGTTTCCCCCTGAATAAGATCGGAGCGCCTTCATCTTGACATATGGATATTTCCAGCATCGGCCTTCCAAACGGACAGGATGTGCCCGATTGGGTACCGGGCTTTAGTTCAGGTACAAAAAAGTGTGCCAGCGGATCAGGGCGTGTCTTAGAACTATTCGATGCAGCCGGGAGCAAGACAAATCACAAGAACTGAACAGCCACTCCTCGCTTTTCTATCGCAGTCTTCTCGACCCGTATGACTTGGCCAAAGTACTCCCGACTTCTTTGACTAGCCGCTAGGGAGTACGGCAATGTTACGTAGACTCGCATGCCGACGAAGTAGCGTTGACCTTCCGTCAAAAAATAAATTCCGCGCTTGGAGGCATTTTCAGTCTGGCTTATATCATCAAACTCGCCATCCTTTGGATTGGCAGGGCGCACCTTTATGGGTTGCCGGATCTTGACTCTGCGAACCTTGCGACGGTTCAAAAGGGGCATGGAATAATCGAACCATCCTCGGAAGCCACAAGGTCAGGTGCTGTTATTGAGGGAACACTTCCAACATGGACTGTGTCGCCTGACCTGGGGGGCGAATTTTTGCCACAGTAACCCAAGAAGAAAACAAATTATGTGTCGCGGGCGGGTGCTTAAGATGCTGGGACTGCCAGGCAGACAAGTCAAGTAGTCAGTGTGAAGCTGGCTGGAGCGGGAAGAACGCGGGCCGATGTTGGCTTTTCTCGTTTTCTTTGTCGCGACACCTAGAAACTATTTGGTTCGTACCGACAGAACATGGTGCGAGTTTTGGATACAGCTATGACTGCTGATTACTAATTTCTTTCTTACTTGGAATCTTTGTTAGGCACTAAGTCCCGGTAAGTCGTGCCGGACATATGCCGCCGGGACTTCGAAGCTGTGCCCCGAGTCTGCAAACCGGTGGCGCGGGATACGGATAAATTGTGCCCATGCCCCGTTTAGCGGATTACACTTGGCGATACGAGAGGTGAGTCGCTATCGCACGACTACAAGGAGCTGATCCGGGAAAGCAGGGATTGCTGGGTGGGCTGGTAACGCGTTTCGCGTACGCACTGACCAAACGCAAGGTGGGACGCGTGGTGACGCCAATTCAAATCGTCGCTCACCATAGCAGGATTCTTTGGGGCCAGGCGCAAATGGAATTGTCGCTGGGCGCGAGCCGAATGGTTGACGCAGGTCTGAAGAACTTGGCGCAATTGCGAGTGGCGACGCTGATCGGATGCCCGTTTTGAATTGATATCGGTTCTGCGGTCAGCAGACAAAGTGGCGTATCGCGAGAGAAGATCGAGGCATTGCCCGAGTACCGAAGTAGCGCGCTATTCTCGGAGATGGATAAGGTAGTGCTCGAGTACGCCGATGCCATGACGCAAACGCCCGTCGAGGTTCCAGAAACGCTGTTTACGAAGCTGCGCGAGAAGTTTGCGGAAGCACAGCTTGTGGAATTGACCGCGACGCTTGCATGGGAAAACTACCGGGCGCGGTTTGATCATGCATTTGGCGTGGAGGCGGAAGGGTTTAGCGAGGGGAGTTATTGCGCAATGCCGGTTAAGGCGGAACTTTGAAGTTCTACAGTGCCCGATGTTCCGCATGATTGCAGTTCCAATTCTCCGCGTTAATCGTCCAATTGGAATACTTTCGCAGCGGTTGAAACAAGAAATATGTTTTTTCCATACACCAGGATGCTGATGGTTTAATTTCAGGCTTCTAGGCGTGAATCGCGAACCGGGTAGCCGATTGCGAAATGGTAGACGACCTGTCCCAGTTCAGGGGACAGGCTCAGATAGCGGTTCACTTCCTCATCAAAAAACGCTCCGATGCCTGTAGCTCGCAGGCCAAGCGCCTCGGAAGCAAGATACATTCTTTGGCCAATGGCTCCGGCCTCGAAATGCACGTATCGATATCCACGATCGCCGTAAATGTGGGCAGCATTCTCAAAATCGCCGATCATGGAGATCGCTAGGCAAGCATTACCCGCCAGGTCTTGTCCCAAACTGAGAGCTGCTGCTACCAGGCGCTGGTCCCCTTCCTTGATTTTCTTCAGCTCTGAGTGCTCCGGCCAATAGCGGTAAACACCTGGCGACAAGCCTTCGACACGGTGGACATAAAGATACAGGTGGACGAAGCGAGCTGTGGCGAAATCTGCGAAGAGAGGCCCCTTCGTGCTCGAGAGGACAGTCGCAAGTTGCAAGAGCGAAATTGACTCGTCCCCACCTCTAAAGTTAAGAGCAGAACGGCGGCTACGAACTACTTCGCCGAAGTTGGGGCTTGTGGACAGATGAGACGGCAGGCTGATTTCGCCGCGTCCGAATGCCGTGGGCTGGCCAACAGCGGAAATGGCGTTCTCAGCGCCGCGCTTCGTGGCAGCGTGGATTCTTTCAATCTCTGGAAAAGGTACTGGCTCGTCCGATAACCGGTTGGGCTCCCCACCAAACAAAATGGTCTCGACCTTATCCAACATCCTCATGGGAATAGATAGGCCCCGAAGCTCGACGATCAACATGGGCCACTCATCCTGACTGAGGAGACAACATTCCGCAATTCTGTCATCTGAGAAATGGCCAATCGCAAAGCTTTCGCATCCGATCGATCGAGCCGCAAGGGTGAGTGACTGCCAGGCATGGCCAATGTCGTGTAAACAGTAGCGATAGGCACGGTTTTGGTATTTCCAGGCTTCGCGCCAGGCAATGGTGGTCAGAACGAAACGCAGCGGGGCAGAGGTGTCGGCGAGTTTGTCGGCAAAATTTCCGATGGCGCGTTGTTCTGCCATGTGGGATGAGGGACGGTAATGATAGAGACCGTCGGGCCAATCGACGAGGCCACGGGTGCAGAAGTGAAATTCCGTCGGGTGGAGATTCCCTGAAGAAGGATTCACTCGTAGTGCGTAAGTGTATCCGGTGAACGGGACTCGTTTGGACGCGCTAATCGAGGCTGAATAGAACATCAATTGCGAAAGGAATTTGGCACCATCCCAGGCTGAAGTATTTCCTGTTTTGCCTTCAAGTACTTCGAGAGCTGGAATCTGTGGCGGCGGCGGGTCCGTCGGCAAATCGAAAATCGGTACGCCTTCATAATGCCGAAACGGATTGGGCATATTGGTCCAATCAAGATGGTGCTGCGTTCGCTGCAGCGTTTCGGCACTGTGTTTCGTCAACTCATGGTATTCGCGCCAGGTCATATCGGATGTTCCCGCGGTAACCGAACGTACAAGACAATCTGTTGGATGTTGTCTGAGTCCAATTGTCAGTCAAAAAAAGCACGCAGGACAGTCAACCGTGACCCCGCCTGGCAGCGAGGTGCCAAGTCCCAGTTAGTCGCATAACCCAACATCGAGGATCTGCGCCGCTCCTATTGCACAAAGGAATCTTTCGATTGCTTTGGTGGTAAGGTCGTTGTGCTCCAGGGTAGGAGAAGCGGTATGATGCGCGAGAGAGAGGTCCAAATCGGAAATTCGTGTCTGCACCATCGATTCTCTTGAGGATCCGGATCAGTGACGAATCCTCGCTTGACTGACAAGCGCGGTTCTCACAGAAAGCTGTCTGAATCTCCCGGGACGTTGCAACGATGTAGAGAAGGATGCCACGATGAGAACGAACTACCCGGCGGTAGTTGTTTGCGCGATTGTTTACTGGCTGCTCGGAGGGCTCTGGTTCGACTGGCTGTTCAGCAAACAGTGGATGGCGCTCGAGCATATGAGCGAAGCACAAGCGAGCTCCGTGAATCCGGTTTGGATCTGGCCTTTCATCCTCACGTTTTTTTTGAATCTCTTGATCGCGTTTGTTCTCGCGCAGCTGTGCATCTGGCGCAACGCAAACACAGCTGCGCGTGGCGCCGCGACCGGCATCCTCTTGTGGCTCGGAATTGTCGGCCCGATTGTCTACACCACGTACATGTACGAAATGCGGCCGATGCGACTGTTCGCGATTAACGAATTTTATCCCCTGGTGGGTTTGTGCCTGATGGGCGGCATTCTAGGCGCCTGGACGAAAAAGGCCGCTTAGCTCAAAACGTCCTGTTCAAAAAAATGCCTTAAAACATTGGGCCTCGGAGCAAGATCTGGAGAGCGATTCCACTTGATTGCATAACAATGTCGGCTCCTCGACGCGAGTAGACTGTGGTTGTTCAACGACCGCAGGCTCGGGAGAAAGGAGCCGACATTGTTATGCAATCATCGAGACTCCGGTAACGACGTTTACCAGGACTCGGCCAACAGCTACGATTGAGACCGTCCTGCGGGGCACATCGTCGATGACCTACCATTGTCCGATTTGTGGAAGTGACTTTGACTCGGTTGATTTGCGGCAGCCTGCCGGAATAACAGGTGGTAGCTACTGCCCAAAATGCCAAGAAAGGGTTCAGGTCTATTTTCCATATTCGCGAGTCGTCGCAGCCGTTTCCCTGTTGCTTGCAATCGGGACTTTGTCAGTAATGCGTTTGACCTCGGTTTTTTGGTTCGTAGCAGGCACCGCCGTGTTGTGGGTACCCATTTCACTATTTCTGAAACTTTACTCAACGCGATTCAAGCCGCCCCGATTGAAAAAATGGCTGCCTCGGAAGCACAAGACTTTTTTTGAATGGCTTTACGAGCGCGACCAGATTCGCGCCCCAAAAATGCATGACGACGATACGAAGGATGCCTGACGCGCGTTTGGCCAACTGCCCGGTAAGCACGCCTTACCGGAGAAGTGCCTCCCAGTATCCGCAAGGGAAATGCGATACTGCCTGTTATGTTGCCGGAACTCAACGCCTTAAATTCAGCGAAGTACCTATATCTGCGGGAACTTTCAGAACCGCGAGACAATTCTCTCCGCTTGGTCGTGCAAGAGGCCATTGCCAATCCTGATGGCTTAGTTCGCCCCCATCCTGAGCTTCCCGAATTAGAGGAAATCCTTAGAGGCAGTTCGCTGATTGAATCCACTGACGCTTGCCGAATCTTTGAGCTAATTTGGGAACGCTACGTGGCCTACTTGGTCACTGAGGAATGTGTCGGCTCGTGTGGTCAAGATGACGATGAGGTCTACACTGGCCAGCTGTTTCGGGTGTATACCAAGTCTCATTTCCTAGAACATCTTTCGCGGGACACCGGTGGCCACACCGAGTCAGTCTTGCACTTCAAGTTGACATGCCTGAATCACCTCGCTGATGTGGCAGCTTACGCTCCCCCAGAAGTAAAACAGATTGGACAGGTCTCATCTGTCCCAACTCGAATCCAGTAATCCCCGACGAATCTTCTCAACACTCGCCGTCAGGTCCTGATTTGTCGGATTACCTTACAAGTGGCGGAGTCAGCCTGTTCGACTTGGATCGTTAGCGCGTTAGTGGAACAGCCCAAGACCTGTTAGTTCAGTCCGAAGCGCGGGGGCGTCTGTAAATAGGATGCCATGCATCCCTAAGGCCATCGCTGCCTCCACGTTGGGTTCGCGGTCATCGACGTAAACAGTCAAGGCAGGGTCGATTGCAAAAGTCTCCAGGAAA
>Ga0137403_10000216_pt1 | contig 72192 bp, 77 predicted proteins | sample CZOMad2_1_16fung_FD_122057 | JGI IMG/M metagenome (GOLD analysis project Ga0137403, IMG submission 122057) | Vadose zone soil fungal communities from Angelo Coast Range Reserve, California, USA - CZOMad2_1_16fungal (Hybrid Assembly) | ecosystem: Environmental > Terrestrial > Soil > Vadose zone...
CATTTCATTGACCTCGCTTACTGGAACGTCGAGTTGGGCGAAGACGTCTGAAGACAGAGGGCGGAGGCCAGAAGCCGGACAACAGAAGGCAGAAATCAGAAATTTATGGCAGAGCAAATCCTTTCCTTCGATGAATTGCGCGTCTATAAAGCAGCAATGGAACTTCAGCAGTCCATTTTCGAAATTTCAAAGAATTGGCCGCGCGAAGAAAAATTTTCTCTCATTGACCAAATTCGACGATCTTCGCGATCCATCGGAGCGAATATTGCCGAGTCATGGGCAAAACGGAATTATCCGGCGCATTTTGTCAGTAAATTGACTGATGCAGATGGAGAATTACAAGAAACATCACATTGGCTTTCAACGGCTCTAGCCTGCAAATACATCACTGAAACCGAACACGCAAAACTTCGGATTAATATTGCAGAGATTGGAAAAATGCTTGGTAAAATGATGTCCATGCCGGAAAAGTTCATCCGACCAGATGTCAGATGACAGAAGCCTTCGCATTCCGTCTTCAGTCTTCCGCCCTCTGTCTTCTGATTTTGTGAAACAAAATCATCCACACGGTGTTTGATTAAAGGAAGTTAAGTTGTATATTTCAACGCATGAAATCTTTTGGAAAAATCGTCGTTTGTCTTGCAGGCTGGCTGGCATTGAACGCCAGTTCACGCGCGGATGATTTGGCTTTGAACAACGCCCCGCTGCCGGACAATCCCTATGCGCCGATTATCGCGCGGAACATTTTCAACCTGAATCCACCCACAGTCGCTCCAGCAGAAGATCCCAATCCTCCGCTCAAAATCACGCCCAACGGCATCATGTCCGTCTTTGGAAAATTGCAGGTCCTGTTCAAAGTCGCCGGCGTCACCAGACCCGGCCAGCCTGCAAAAGACGAGTATTACACGTTAAGCGAAGGCGAGCGGCAGGACGACATCGAAATCATGCAAATTGACGATAAAAAAAGTTTGATCACATTCAAAAATCACGGCATCGTCCAAACATTGCCGTTGGCCAGCGCCCCTTCCAATGGAATAGTGCCATCATCAAGTATTTCAAGTATTCCCCTTCCGCCCGGCATTCCATCCGGTCTTACGTCTCCAGTTAACAATAATTACAACGGCGGCGGAACCTTTGGCCGATTTGGGCAACGCGGCAGGCCCGGACGAGGCGGCCAAAACAACCAGGAAAACACCGGCGCAACCACGGGCAATAACAATCTGAATGACAATGTGAATTTAAGAAGCGTTCCGACACGCATTTATCAGCCGGAACAGACGCAAATACCGCAGGATCAGATACCAGCAATCATCGAACAACAGCGCGCAGCGCTACTGGATATGCCTCCCGAGCAACGACCCTATTCGCCCAATATCCTTCCGCCAACGCCGCTGACCGGGCAATACTAAATTTACCGGCTTTTCGCCGATTCGATCAATTCCCAGAACTTTGGATTTTCCTGAAGCGCTTCGTCCTCGCCCGTTTTTAGCCCCGACCGGAACAGAAAATCCTTGAGCGAATGACGGCTCAAGATGCGATGCACCAGCACGCCCAATTCGTGCCGCTCAAAATAAACCCGGTAATCGCCGAGCCGAAACCGGTGCAACGTCCGCCCTTCCTGCACCAGCTTGCCGAATTGATCCAATTCCGTGCCGACCACCTGCTGGGGCAGACCGCGAAAATCGCCAAGAATCTGCAATTGCAATTCCTTGGGCATCCGCGCTAGTTCAGCGGCGCTTGTGGGCGTGAAGATGATTTGGAATGTTTGCATCGCCGGTGATTTTATCCGCAAATGACACCGATTGGAAGTCAGAAGTCGGAGGCGGATGGCAGAAGACAGAAGCCGGATTTTCTGACTCTGACTTCTGTCCTCTGACATCCGGCTTCCGGCCTCTGATTGCGTCCTCTTCGTCTTTATGGTTAAATGGCGACGTTGGCGCATTCGTCTATCGGCTAGGACGTGGCCTTCTCAAGGCTGAAAGACGGGTTCGATTCCCGTATGCGCTACCAAAAAGCCAAAATGTAGGAGACGACGTAAGGAGTCTCATTTCGAAATTTTAGTCAGAGTCTCTCCTGCTAATTTTATCGTAGGAGTCGAAGTAATGAGACTCAAACTGAAAGAAGAATTGGTTAGAGACTTGTGACCTCGTCTACTACGAAATAAATAATAAAAAAACCCGCTCCGGTGAGGGAGCGGGGTGAGAACATTAACGTTTATTCGATTTGAGACTCGTTACCTCGTCTCCTACGAACTTAAACTTTGCGGCGACGGAACAACAACAGAGAAAGTCCACCTAAACCAGCCAACGCAATCGTCGTAGGTTCGGGAACGGGCAATGCATACAACTGCGTGTTAAGTGAGAATATCGGCAAACCTTGCGACGTAGCAGTTTGACCAGACGATGAAATTACAGCAGGTCCCGGATTGCCACCGGCGGCAGCAATGAATCCAGCAGCGGAGACACCAAAGAAACTACCTGCGGCGAAATTAGATGTCGTAGCCAACAAGTTTGAAACACCGCTCACCCCGCCCCATACCGTGCCTAAATTAGCCGACCAACCAACCACTACGCAGTTATTAGTAACTCCAACTCCCCAGCCGGTTACTTGGGCTCCTGTATTTCCAGGATTTGGTGAAAGTCTCCCAGCTGCAGACGACGCATTCGTTGCTGACAGACCTGTATCCAACCACGTCCCGCCGAACAAAGTGGCAAAGCTATTAGACGGAGAAGATGCTCCAGCCACTTGGGATCCATTAAACGATGTATTAAACAATAATTCGTAATAAAAAAGAGTGCCAGCAGTATTTATTGTTGATCCTTGAGCACCACCACCAGTCGAACCACCACCAAACAGTGGTGAAATAGAGGTCGAGTTTGTTTGTGCGGTAATTGCAGACGCTGATGTGGACCAGGTCAAAAAGCCCTGTGAATAAGCCGCGACAGAAAATGTAACCACACACAATGTCATTAGTATTTTTTTCATTTTGTTAGGGTGTTATTAGGTTTAAAGTTTGTTCAGTATAATTTATTATTTATTACAGACCAACCGTCCAATTAAAGTCAGCAGACGGAATAATAAAGAAGCCCTGTCCAACAGTAACTGTCGGAGGCGCTGCCACAGGATTGTCATTAACATCAGCCCACCCATTCGCATAACCGGAATCAGTTTGATAGGTGGCATATGTGAAATTATTGGGATTCCAAATTAACAATTGTGTAAAATCCGGCCAACCTGCAGCCGCAGTCATGTTTAATCCACCAGCACCAGTTGCAGGATTGCCATTGGTCACTGACCCAGCGTATGGAACAGCACCGCCAGCCAAGTTATATGCACCATTAGCTAACGAAACTTTATTGCTGTTACCGACGTTTACTGCAATAGCTCCTGAAAATGTATTAGTAATGTTTGCGGACGGAATTAAGAAGAAACCTTTGCCTACCGGAAGCGTAGGAAGGCTGGAAATTGGATTGTCGTTTACATCAGCCCATCCATTCGCATAACCAGAATCACTCTGATATGTCGTGTATGTAAAATTATTCGGATTCCAAATCAAAATCTGGCTGAAATCCGGCAATGAAGCATTCGGCCAAATCTCATTAACCCCATTGCTGGTGCCGATTTGGAATGGAATAACAAGTAAGGTATATGCACCGTTTTGAGTTGCCACGCTTGCATAACCAACGACGTTGGCTGAATAGACTTGGGCGTTTGAGGTTAAAATTCCGGCTGCGAGTGCAGCAAGAGCCGTCAGTAGTGTTTTAGTTCTCATAAAAGGCTCGCCCAATAACACAAGAGGAGGGCGAGCCATGGTTTTCTGCACCAATGGAATTTCACGGATGGCGCATCAGATTGGCAGGGCGGAATAAATAAAAAATTCTACATTGAATTTGGAAATCCGCCACGTTACGGAAGGATTACTGTTCAAACAGGTGCATTTAGACCGTCAGTTGATTTGGAATATGCAATCAATCCCACAGGCTCATATAATTTAGAGCCGAAATGATTATTTCAATTCCGGCGGTCGCGGCGCGAAAAACTTAAACGTCGTTCCATCCGTCGTCGTATCGCCGGCGAAAACAGAAAAGTAAAAATATTTTGAGATGCTGTCGTAATCCGGCAGCAGAGAGAAATCCATCCAATCGTTTATTTCCTTTGGCATTGTTGTCGGAAGAAACGAATTGTTCAAGCCGGTCGCCGGTTGATTTTTCAATCGCGTGAACAGGGAGCGAAAAACTTCGCGCTGATTTTCATAGCCGAACAAGCCTTTGCCCGCGCCGCCGACGTGTTGCGCGGCATCAATCAGGCCCGGCGCGCCAGCCAAGGGTTTGGGCGGATTGCCGAAGCCGCGAAGAAATTCTTCAAGAGTGGCAACGTCGGTTGTCACGGCCACATAATCGTCCGTCGGGGCGCAATAAAGAAAACGTGTGGTGCCGGCAGGCGCGCCGGCCATGCGCGGAGCGGGCAGGGGAATCGAAATGATTTTATGCCCCAGAAAATCGCGCGGTTCGGGCGCCTTTTGCGACGAACCCGAAAGTGATAAAAACGTTTTCATTCCCGCAATCGCGCGGTCGCCGTCACGCGTCCCGAACAGAAACAGAGACGGAGCATTCAAATCCGTCGCCGTGTTTCCAGCGGGCAGTTTTTGAAACCGGATAAAGTCGTCGCCAAGATTTCCAAGCAAATAGGCGCGGATGTCAAAGCCGGGATTATCCCGTTGCGCGTTGGCGTTGGCCATATCAAGCGCGGCGTTCAGACCTGTCAAAGCGTCCGGCGAAATTCCGGCGACCATTTTTTGCAGCGTGTCCCAGGCATTTTTTCCGTCCACGCGCCAGCGCCAGAATTTTACGACGTTCGCTGGCACAAATGGCGGCGGCGCGGCGCTTTTTGGTTCAACGGCCAACATCTTGAAAATCCCGGCGCGGCTTGATTCCGGCGCGGCGATGGAAAAAATCATCAGCGCACCGTCGTGATTTTGGCGATAAGTGAAACTCGCGCTGTTCACGCCGGTCAAACCTGCGGCGGCGAAAATCTTTCCCCATTGCGGCTGCGGAAATACCGTGGGCGCATCTGGATTTGGCGGTGTCGGCGGAATACTAGCGAGGACGTTGAAAAAAGTTTTAGTGTTGAACCAGCCGAAATACAACGGCGCGTCGCGGAACTGCGAAAGTTTGTCAGCCGCAAATGTTGCGTTATCGCTCAACGACGACATTCCGCTGCCGGTCAGGTGCGCGACGACTGGCGCGACAGCTTCGATGGAATTTCCAGCGATGAGCAGCGATCCAAATTGGCCAATGACGAGTTCGCCCGGCTTTTCCGGCTTCGGTTCTTTGCCGAGTTCCTGCACGGGCGGACGTTTTGGAAAATTTTTTGAAAACGTCGCCGGAATGTCATTGCTCGAAATGGTCACGACGGAAAATGAAATGCCGCGAACAGTTTCCGTGCGAATCGGTTTGCCGGCGTCCATCCATTTTTTTCGCAGCGTGGCGAGATTGGTTTTCAACAAAGCACTGTTGGTCTTTGCGTCGAGCAGCAAAATAATTCCCGGCGTTTTATCCGCATCAATTCCATCCCAACCGTTTTGCGTGACGGCAAAAGTCAATTGACCCTGCGGCAAATTTTCAAAATCCGTGAGTTTTATGCCGAGGTCGCGCTCCAATGGCGCGGCGAAGGTTTCTTTCCATTTGCTGACAAACTTGTCGTGAAACGGTTTCATGGCCGCATCGTTCCAAAACAACCATTGCGGCGACTGGCGCGCCGAGGTTTTTAACGCCGAGAAATCAGGGACGGTGAGAACGAACAATGTGTCCGACGGCAGTAATTCTTCGGCAGGAGGAATTGCGGCGCGTGTAGAAAAAGTAATTGCAAATAGTGCGCAAAAAATGAACCGCGAAAAATTTCCGACAGGCAAAACAAATCTATTTTTCATTCGCCTTTTGATTTGTCCGGCTTGGCGGTTCGAGATAGCGATACGGATTGTTCGGATTGTCGGCGGAATAGGCAAAGGCGTCGCGATGATCGAGAAAATTTTTCACCAGTTCGACCGGAATCGCAAAACCGAGTCCCTCGCCAAAAGTGATTTTCATGTTTGTCACGCCGACGACTTCGCCCGCGAGATTGAACAGCGGGCCGCCGCTGTTGCCGGGGTTGATTTGCGTGCTCGTCTGCAAATATAGTTCGCCCTCAAGCTCGCGCGTTTTGGTGCTGATGATGCCTTGCGTCACCGTGCGTTCGAGGCCGAGCGGACTGCCGATGGCAAAAACGGAATCGCCCACGCTCAACGCATCCGCGCTGCCGAGCGTGATATATTTGAACTTCGGCGCGTTTTTATCCTCGATGTGAAGCAATGCGAGATCGTGAAATTTGTTGATGGCGATGATTTTGACCTGCTTGTAAGTCTCGCGGTCGAGCTGGCCGTTGAGTTGATGATAAACTTCCACGGAAATTTCCGTTTCGCCTTCGATGACGTGAAAATTCGTGATGAGATAACCGTCCGCGTTGAGGAAAAATCCCGAGCCGAGACCTTCTGGCGTGCGCACTTGCACGACGGCTTCGCCGATCTGTTTGACAAGCGAACTGACATCATGCGTCGGGGCATTCGCCGAACCGATGGAATAAAATTGCGGCGAAAGGATATTGAGCGGATTTTCAACGGACGTTTTCGCGAGCACTTCGCCTGCTTTGGAAATTTTTGTGACGGCGTTGCGCGGAATGACGAGCACGGTGTAGCCGACATCCACGACGACGGCATCAGACTTTTCGGCAAGGATTGCGCCCGTGACGGCGGCCTGATTTTTGAGCTGCACCGTGTCAGCGGACGCGAATTGCAATCCGGCAAAAACCGCCAGAGCCAATCCAAAAAATTTCTTTAACGACATTATCAGACAATAATGGAGCAAATGGATTTTGACAAGCGGCGGAGCAAATTTTCGGGAGGGACGGCGTGTCGCCGCCATGGCGACCCTCCCAATTTAGATTTATTTTAAGTGACGCACTTGGGAATTTCATTGCATTAAAACCGAAAGTATGAAATGCTGAAATAATGACAAAGGTGATCAACATGAACAGTCGCGGCACTTTGACGTTGCCGAAGGAATTGCGCCGTCGTCTTGGCGTCAATGGCAGTCACCAAGTCGTCGCCGAGGAAACCGAAGAAGGCATTTTGATCCGGGCCGGAGTCACTTTTCCAGTTGAGGTTTATTCTGAAAAGCGGCTGGCGGAATTTGATCGTCATAATGAAAAGGCGCTGGCTCGCTTCCGGTTAAAACGGAAATGAGAATTTTTCTCGACGCCAACATTCTCTTTTCCGCCGCGTTGCCAAAGAGCCGGATGCGTGAGTTTTTGGAAGTGATTTCAAGCAAAGCGGATTTTTTGACCAACGCTTATGCTCTCGAAGAGGCTCGCCGCAATCTTGAACTGAAATTCCCGGAAAACTTAAAGGCATTGGAACGATTGACTAAAAAATGCGAAATGATTTCGCAATTGGCGGCGGACTTGGAGATTGAATTGCCGCTCAAAGACAAACCGATTTTGGGCGGAGCGATTGCCGGTCGTGCCACGCATTTACTCACGGGCGACGAACGGGATTTTGGAAAATTCTGGGGACGCACAATTCAGGGCGTGAAAATTGTTTCGCCAAAAATGCTGGCTCAAGAACTTCTTTAACTTTTGATCGAAATTCTGTTATTCAAATCGCGTGAGCAATCCATTTCGACTCGGTGTTCTCGGTTCCGGCAAAGGCTCGAACTTTGTCGCGATAGCCGATGCGTGTGCCGCAGGAAAAATTCCGGCGGAAATCGCCGTCGTCTTGGGCGATGTCGAGAGCGCGGGAATTTTGTCGCACGCGCGCGAACGGAAAATTCCGGCGCAATTTATCCCGCCGGGAAAATTCCGCACAAAGCTGGACGAAGAAGCGGAACGCGAATTTGTAAAAGTTTTGCGTGAGGCGAAAGTGGATTTGATCGTGCTCGCCGGTTTCATGCGCGTGCTCAAAGGTGATTTTCTACGCGCATTTGAAGGGCGAATTGTGAATGTCCATCCGTCGCTGCTGCCGTCATTTCCCGGACTCGAAGCATGGAAACAGGCGCTCGATCACGGCGTGAAAGTGACGGGTTGCACCGTGCATTTTGTGGACGCAGGCGTGGATGCCGGTCCGATCATCGGCCAGCAAACTGTTTCTGTTCTCGACAACGACACGCCGGAAAGTTTGCATCAGCGCATTCACGCAGCGGAGCATGAGTTGTATCCGAAATGCGTTGCGGCGATTGCGCGCGGTCAGATTTCTGTTGTTGGAAGAAAAGTTATTTGGAAACAAAAACGAGCGATAGCAGAAATTGCAATTGATCCAAAAAGAGGCTGGGTTTTACCGGGATTTGGTTCGATTAAGCCGGATAAATTTCGTTATCAGGCGTGGGTTCATTTTGAGAAAGATGAAACTTGGGGAAAAGGAATAGGAACTTGGACGCTGCTTGTAGATTTGCCTGAAAAGCCCGATGCAAATAAAACTAGCGTAGAAGCGACAGTTTATTTCTTGGCACCAGACGCTCCGCAGCATCTTCTTGAAGAAGGTGCAAAGTTTGAATTATTGCACGGCCAAAATTATTACACGCGCGGTGTCATCAAAAGAGTTTTCGAAATTGGAAAATGAAATCGAAAAAGAAGAAAGTGGCGTTTCTGCGGCGGACTTGGCAGATTAAGCCGGTTACGCGCGTGAAACAGGCTTTACAGAAGAATTGGTAGGGACGCGCTGCTGCGCGTCCGGCTGACCAGCAGGTCAGCCCTACCTTTGAAAGTCAGATGAGTAAAAAATTAAAATTTGGTTTGCCGAAGGGCAGTTTGCAGGACGCCACCATCCAAAAGATGGCCAAGGCGGGCTTCAACATTTCCATCAGCAGCCGATCCTACATCCCGACCGTGGACGACGACGAAATGGAAATACGCCTGATTCGCGCGCAGGAAATTTCCCGCTACGTCGAACACGGCTATCTTGATTGTGGTATCACGGGCTACGATTGGGTGATTGAAAACGGCTCGAAGGTGCATGAGGTCGGCGAATTTCTTTTCAGCAAGGCGACGCGTCGTCCCGCGCGCTGGGTTTTATGCGTGCCGGAAAATTCTCCGGTCAAATCCGTTAAAGATTTGCAGGGCAAAGTCATCGCGACAGAAGTTGTCAATTTGACGAAAAAGTATTTGCGGAAAAATGGCGTGAAAGCCGAAGTGGAATTTTCTTGGGGCGCGACGGAAGTGAAGGCTCATGAATTGGTGGACGCGATTGTTGAAGTCACCGAGACCGGCTCATCGTTGCGCGCGAACAAATTGCGGATTGTGGATGAGCTTTTGGTTTCCACGCCGCGATTGATTGCAAATCTCAATTCATGGAAAGATTCGTGGAAGCGCAAAAAGATTGAAACGCTGGCGATGCTTTTGAAAGGCGCGATTGACGCCGAAGCGAAGGTCGGTTTGAAAATGAACATCGCGGAAAAAAATCTGGCGAAGTTGCTGGCGGATTTGCCCGCGTTGCGCAATCCGACGATTTCCAGTTTGAGTCTGAAAGGCTGGGTCGCCGTGGAGACGATCATTGACGAACACATCGTCCGCGAATTGATTCCGCAACTCAAAGCCGCCGGCGCGGAAGGCATCATCGAATATCCGCTGAACAAAGTGGTTTATTGATTTGCTTCTCGAACAGCCTTTATTTTCCGGCCATTGATTTCAACCGCGCCGCTTCCGCATCCAGCCAGTTCGTCAATTCCTTGCGTTGAATTTCAGACAACCGTGCGTCGGCGTGGATTTTTGTATATTTTGGGAGCGGCATTTCGCCGGAGCCGACTTCATCGCTCATGTTTTCCAGCCGTTTCGCGGCGCGCATGGGATTGTCATTCGGCCAGTCGGACAGGTTCAGATTCTCGCGACCGTTTCGCACGTCGTTGGCGATGAGCCACGACATCGGTGCGACGTGCGAATACCACGGCCAGCGCGTTTCGCTGGAATGACAATCGTAACACGCCGCGTGCAGCATCACGGCGACGTTTGGCGGCGGCGCGTTCGAGGCCATCAAATCACTGACGACCGGCGGGTTTGTGCGCGCCGGATTCGTGAGTTGCAACAAGGCGAAGCCGGCGACGAGCGAGCCAAAAAGCCATTTTAATTTTCCATTCAAAAGATTATCGGTTCGCTCATTTCAAAGACTGGACATACGCAACCAGGGCGGCAATCTCTGCTGGCTGAAGTTTTCCGGCAAAAGCCGTCATTTGACCCGCTTTGCCCTTGCGGATCCGGTTGGCAATCCAGTCATCGGCCAGACCAAGATCGTGCAAATCCGGTCCATCGTCACCGTGCGCGGTTGCGCCATGACAATGCGCGCAGTTTTTTAGAAAAAGAGCGCGCCCGTTGATGGCGACTGCATTTGCAGGTGGCGCATTGGTTTTCAATTGGGTTGCATCCGCGCCGTGGACATCCGCGTTGTTTGTTTGAGCGAAACAAGTCAACACGAATGCCACGAGCGCGATGGCTGTTAAAAACTTTGCTGTCATGGTGGCGAATCAGCTCAACGTCGAATCTACCACGGCCAGCGAACTTTTCCCCTCGACGTAATTCACATCGGTGATGCCGAGGAAATCGTTCAGTTTGCCCGCTTCCACTTTCATCGGGCCGGGCTTGGGCGCTTTGCCGGGTTCGGGTTGCGGGAACGCGGTGGACATCGCGGTGTGAAATGTCATGCGCCCTTCCACCTTTTTTACGACCTGATGGATGTGACCGTTGAGGACGGTGACCGAGCCAAAGCGTTTCAGATAAGTCAATGCCTGTGCGCCGTCATCCGTGCCCCAACCCCATTCGGGATAAACCATCCAGAGCGGAATGTGCGCGAACACGACGATGGGCGTCTCGCTGGAGCGGCCTTTCAAATCATCTTTGAGCCATTCCAATTGATCTTTGCCCAGCGCACCGAGGCCATTTTGCTGGATGTCCACGACGTTCACGAGGCCGATGAAGTGAACGCCATTGTGGTCAAAGCTATACCAGCCTGCGCCTTTGGTTTTTTTTCCGAAGCGGTCAAGATAAGATTTGCCGTTGTCGCCGGTGACATCATGTTCGCCCGGCACATAAAAAACCTGCTGGGTTTTGACGGTCTTCATCAACTGGTCAACGGTGTCGAATTCATCCGCGCTGGCGAGGTGCGTGAGATCGCCGGTGTGCAAAACAAAATCCGGCGCTACGGGCATCGCGTTGATGCGTGCAATCGCCTGCTTGAGCGTGCCGACCACGTCCTTGTTGATCATCTCCTTGTTGAAGCCGATGTGCGAGTCACTGATCTGGACAAAACTAAAACTGCCCTTTTTCATCATGCTGTCCATGTCACCGTCCGCCGCGCCAGCCTTGCGTGGCAAAAGCGCCGAGCCGAGCACGCCGCCGGCGACAGTCCAAAGCATTCCCGTGCCGGCCCAGGCCATGCACGTCAAAAAGCCCCGGCGGTCAACGCCGTCGTTTTCCGTTTTTTGGTCAGGATTGACGGCATCCGCCGTCAGGCGAACTTCCAGTTTGGTATTTTGTTTTTTGTTGTCGTTTTGCATAAGTTTTTGACTTGTTCAACGCTCCAGACCGCAAGACGATGGAATTTATTCCCTGCAAATTAAAAATAATTTTTGGAACGAATCCCGTTGAACTCCACGTCGCGCATTGGATGGTCTTTTTCATGTGACAACCATCCAGACCGAACACGCGCGGCAATTATTCCCGGAGAACAAAAAAATCTTTCGGGCTTTCGGGAATAAAATTCCGCGCAGAATGGTCTTGCTAATTGACGGCATGAACGAAAAATAGTTCCGTGGACGAGCGAGAACGATTGAAAGCATTTGAGCAGACGGTGCTGCCGTATCTGGACGCGGCCTACAACCTCGCGCGTTGGTTGGCTGGCAATGACCACGACGCGCAGGACGTGGCACAAGAGGCGAGCCTGCGCGCGTTCAAGTTTTTCGGAAGTTTTCGCGGCGAAAATCCGCGCGCGTGGCTGCTCACGATTGTCCGAAATACATTTTACAACTGGCTGAAAAAAAATCGTCCGGCGGAAATCGCCGGCGAGTTGAATGAAGAAGCGCTGGCAGTCGAGGACATTTCCGCAAATGCGTGCATGGCTAATTTGCATCAGGCCGATGCGGAAATGGTCCGCCGCGCCATTGATGAATTGCCGGTTGAGTTTCGAGAAATGATAATTTTACGCGAGATGGAAGGATTCAGTTACAAAGAAATCGCCGACCTGTCCGATGTCCCCATCGGCACGGTGATGTCGCGCCTTGCCCGCGCGCGGAAGCAACTGCAGCAAAGTCTCGGTGGCGAATTTCAAGCCGGAGGTGTAAAATGAATTGCCAGCAAGCCAGACCGCTCATTGATTTTTATGCCGACGGCGAACTGGACGCCGCTCGCATTTTGGAATTGGAAAAACATATCCACGATTGTCCAGCCTGCGCGCTCGCGTGGCGCAACGCGCAGACTTTGAAAAAATCGCTGAAGCAAGAGGCGCTTTTCTTTACCGCGCCGCCGGAATTGCGTCGCGCCATCAAAACCGAGTTGCATTCGCAAGTGAAGCCGCGCGCAAATTTTTGGAATTGGAACTGGTTGAATGCTGTGACCACCAGCTTTGCCAGCGTTTGCCTGGCATTGCTTCTGATTGTGACGCTGGCCCGTCCCTCGGCACAGCAACAGCTCACACAGGAAATTGTTTCCAGCCATGTCCGTTCGCTGATGGCGAATCATGTGATGGATGTTATTTCCACCGACCAACATACCGTCAAGCCGTGGTTCAATGGCAAGGTGGATTTCTCGCCGCCGGTCAAAGACTTGGCGGCGCAGGGATTTCCGCTTATCGGCGGCAGACTGGATTACATCGGCGGACGCGGCGTGTCCGCGCTGGTTTTTCAACGCCGCAAACATGTCATCAATCTTTATATTTGGCCTGCAAAAGAAAAAGACTCCAAACCTGCCTCTGCCATTCCCATTCAAGGCTATAATCTGATCCATTGGTCGCAAGCGGAAATGGAATTTTGGGCTGTATCGGACTTGAACGAAGAGGAACTGGTCGAATTTGTCCAAGATTATACCACCAGTCCACTTTGATTTTCCGGCTAAAATTTTCCAGCGCAGCAAGAATTTAATTGGCATCGCGCCGGTTTTCAGATATTCCATTGGCAATCCTATATGGGTTCACTTAAAAAACGCCGCAAGGCAAAAATCAACAAGCATAAACGGCGCAAGAAGCTGCGCTTGAATCGTCACAAGAAGCGCACCTGGCAGAAGTAATTCGCGCTGCGTTTGCAATTCATCCGTTCGCGGCGATTGTGTTTGTGCAATCGCCGCGAACGGTCTTTATTTTTGCAGGAGTCGAGGTGACGAGGCTCAAACTTGTGATTTGCGCGGAAAAATCAGAGACTCCTTACGTCGTCTCCTACGATTGATCATTGATGAAATATCAATTTGAAAAACATTACACGCGCGAAGAAGCGTGTGAATTGCTGCCGCAAATCCGCCAATGGCTTGCGCGGCTGAATCAATTGCGAAAAGATTTGGAACGGTTCGACAAACGTTTGAGCGGCATGACGGAGCAGGGGAACGACATCGGCGGCGACACGGTGAACCAATGGATTCGCACGCTCGCGGACATGCAGGAGGTTCTCGTCGAATTTCAGCGGCGCGAAATTTTCATCAAGGATTTGGAGCGAGGACTTTTGGATTTTCCAGCCATCATCGGCGGCAAGGAAGTTTTTCTCTGCTGGGAATCGGACGAGGACAACGTGGAATTCTGGCACGACCTCGAAACCGGATTTGGCGGGCGCGAACGATTATGAAATTAAAAAGGCAAAAGGAATAATTAAAAAGTATTCGCTCGCAAAATCCTTTTTATTTTTTGATTCTTCCCGTGTGCCGCGGATTTGCGCGGAACATCGGCCAGGAACTTTTTGCCAGCGGCGAATTATTTGTGGACGTGACCGCGTTCAAAAATCTTCCAGAAACCGCATAAACAACGCCGTCGGCTCGAATGGTTGGCGAACCATCAACACGCGTGTCCAATCTCAATTGCCAGCGCAAATCGCCGGCGCTGGAGAGCGCCAATAATTCATGCCACGGCTGCGAAAAATAAACCGTTCCGTTCGCCGCAACTGCGGGTGACGCATCCACCAAATCTGCCGATCCATATTCCCAAAGTTTTTTCCCGTCGCGACTGACGCCGATTTCCAGATGCCTCGCTGATAAATAAATGGTTCCGCTTTCGTCCAGCACGGGCGAAGACTTGGTCAGGCTGTCAATTTGCAAATGCCATTTTTCCGAGCCGTCCGGTTTCAATGCGTAAATATTTCCATCCGTCGAAGTGAAATAAATTGTTCTGTCACTGCCGATCGCCGGCGAAGAAATGATCTGGCCACGCGTCGGAAATTTCCAGCGCAGCTTTCCGTCGGGCGCGAGCGCATAAAAATTTTTATCGTGCGAACCGAAATAAATCGTTCCATCCGCGCTGATTGCCGGTGAAGAATCAATGATTCCGACAGTTGGAAATTTCCATTTCAGCGAGCCGTCGGGATTGAGCGCGTAAAAATTCGTGTCCCACGAGCCGAAGTAAATGGTTCCATCGGCTGCGATTGCCGGGGAAGAATCAATCCACGCGCCGGTCGCAAAAAACCATTTCAATTTTCCTTGCGGCGTGAGCGCATAAAATTTCCGGTCGCGCGAACCGAAATAAATCGTTCCATCATCGGCAACCGCCGGTGACGATTTGATTTCAAGACCCGTTTTGAAAGTCCATTTGATTTCACCTTGCGGCGTGACGGCGAAGAGTTTGCCGTCGAACGTCCCTTGATAAATTGTTCCGTCCGGCGCGATAGCGGGAGAAGATGCGCAATCCCGGTCGGAAAGCTGTAATCGCCATAAATTCGTGGCCGGCTGTCCGAAGCAAATCAATTGCGTATTCAAAATACAAACGCAGAGGATAAAACTGATTTGTTGCGGCCATTTCATTTCCTGAAGTTTCAATCTTTCAGTTTTCAGTTGCAAGTTTAAGCGCGCGACACTGAAAACTTGAAACTGAAAACGGAACACTTCATCATGTCGCGCTTATGGAAAAAGTTGTCATCATCGGATCGGGTTGCGCGGGCTGGACGGCGGCGCTTTACACGGCGCGCGCCAATCTGCAGCCGCTCGTGCTCATGGGCGCGCAGCCGGGCGGATTGCTCACCACGACGAGCATCGTGGAAAATTTTCCCGGCTTTCCCGAAGGCGTGGACGGTTTTGAACTGATGTCGCGAATGCAAAAACAGGCGGAACGTTTCGGCGCAAAAAAAAGTTACGGCACGGTTGAAAAAGTGGATTTCGCCAAGTCGCCATTTGAATTGATTGTGGACGGCGAACGCATCGAAGCGGAAACGGTCATCATCGCGACGGGCGCGAGCCATAAACATCTTGGCGTGCCGGGCGAAGATTTGCTGGAAACCAAAGGCGTGACGTATTGCGCGACGTGCGACGGCGCACTGCCAGTTTTTCGCAATCAACCGCTCGTCGTCGTCGGCGGCGGCGATTCCGCGTGCGAAGAGGCTCTTTATTTGACGCGATTTGGTTCGGAAATTTTTTTAATTCATCGCCGCGATTCGTTGCGCGCGTCCAAAATCATGGCTGAACGAGTTCACGCGCACAAAACCATCAAGCCGGTCTGGGATTCCGCCGTGATGGAAATTCTCGATGCCAAGCAGGACAAGGTCACGGGCGTGAAATTGAAAAATCTCAAGACCAACGCGGAAACAATTTTACCATGCGCGGGAGTTTTTATTGCGATTGGTCATTCGCCAAACACAACCATTTTCAAAAGCCAAATCGAAATGGACGCCAATGGTTTCATCGTTCCCAAAAGTGGCACGATGACCAATGTGCCGGGCGTTTTTGTGGCGGGCGATTGCGCGGACCATGTTTATCGCCAGGCGGTGACGGCGGCGGGAATGGGTTGCGCGGCGGCGATTGACGCGGAAAGATTTCTCGCGGCGCGCAACGAATAAAAAATTACTCCGCCCCGCAAAAAGACCGCCGTGCAAAAATTTATTTCTGGAAAACTGCGGAATTTTTCTCCAAACTGTCGGTTCGTAATTCTATGGACGTAAAACTTCCAAAATTGGGCGAAGGCGCCGATTCCGGCGTCGTGGTCAATGTCTTCGTCAAAGAAGGCGACGCCATCGCAAAAGGACAGGCCATTCTTGAATTGGAAAATGAAAAGGCCGTGGCTTCCATTCCGTCCACGGCAGCGGGCACCGTCGCGGCGATTTTTGTAAAATCGGGCGACCGCATCAGCATCGGCCAAAAACTGATTTCTTTGAATGAAAGCGGAACGACTGCCGCGACTTCTGCTGCGCCAGTTGAGGACGGGGAGGGCGATGAGCATGAGGATGAGGGGGAACAAACTTCAACCTCCGAACCGGTCGCGCCGCCGTCCGTTCGCAAGATGGCGCGTGAATTGGGAATTGATTTGCGAAAAGTTCGCGGCAGTGAAACCGGCGGACGGATTGTCACCGGCGATTTGCGGAATTACATCCAACGACTCGTCGCGCTGGCGGCGAAAGCGAAATCCGGCGGCGCCGTGGCGATGCGTCCTGCGATTGCGGAACAGGTTGATTTTTCGCAATGGGGTCCGGTTGTCAAAAAACCAATGACACCGTTGCGGCAGGTCATTGCGCGGCGGATGGCCGAAAGCTGGAATTCAGTCGCGCGCGTCACGCAATTTGACGAAGCCGATTTTACGAAACTGAATGAATTGCGAAAAAAATTTGGCGCGGCTTATGAGAAAAAAAGCGTGAAGCTGACATTGACGCCGCTCATGCTCAAGGCCGTCGTTGAAACGCTCAAGAAACATCCGATTTTCAACTCGAGTCTCGACGAAGTCGCGAACGAAATCGTCATCAAAGAATATTTTCATCTCGGCATCGCAGTGGACACGGAGCAGGGCTTGATGGTTCCGGTGATTCGCGATGTGGACAAAAAATCCATCCTGGATTTGGCGAAAGAGTTGGAACAGCTCGCGCAAAAAGCGCGTGATCGAAAAATTTCCGTTGATGAAATGAAGGGCGGCACATTCACCATTTCCAATCAAGGTGCGATTGGTGGCGCGCATTTCACGCCGATTGTCAACAAACCGGAAGTGGCGATCCTCGGCCTTGGCCGCAGCGCGATGAAACCGGTCGTTCGCGATGGAAAAATTGAAGCACGCATGATGACGCCGCTGGCGTTGAGTTACGATCATCGCGTGATTGACGGCGGTTCAGCCGCGCGATTTATGGTGGATTTGGTCGCGGCATTGGAAAATTTCAAAGAAGACGCGGTAAAAATTTAATTTCATGGACGCACTCAAAACAGAAATTGTTGTCGTTGGCGCAGGTCCCGGCGGATACGCGGCTGCCTTTTATGCGGCGGACCTTGGGAAAAAAGTGATTCTCATCGAGCGCGAACGGCGGCTCGGCGGCGTTTGCTTGAATCGCGGCTGCATTCCGTCGAAGGCATTGCTTTACGCGACGCACCAGATCGTCAACGCGCGCGAATCGGCGCATCGAGGGATTTCGTTTGCCGAACCGAAAGTTGAATTGGAAAAATTGCGCGCGTGGAAGGAATCCATTTTGGCGAAATTGAGCGGCGGCGTGGCGACGCTCGCAAAAATGCGCGGCGTCCAGGTGATCGCCGGTCGCGGTTATTTTGAAGGCTCGAACAAATTGCGCGTCGAGACGGACAAAGGCCAGCAATTCGTCGAATACGACAAGGCGATTCTCGCGGTCGGTTCCGTTCCTGCGATGCCGAAGGCGTTCGACCTCGGCAATCCGCGCGTGATGACTTCGACCGAGGCGCTTGAAGTCGAGGACGTGCCGGAAAATCTCCTCATCGTCGGCGGTGGCTACATTGGCATGGAACTCGGATTTGTTTATTCGGCGCTCGGCAGCAAAATTGTTCTGGTCGAGGCGGCGGAAAATATTTTGGCCGGCGCGGACCAGGATTTGGCGCGTCCGGTTGTTGCCAATGCAAAAAAATCGTTCAAAGAAATCCGCTTGAAAGCCAAAGTCACAAAAATGGCGACGGTCGGAAAACAAATCAAAGTGGCTATGGAATTTGAGGGCAAAAAAGTCGAAGAACTTTACGACCGCGTGCTGGTTGCGGTTGGCCGCGTGCCGAACAGCGCAGACCTCGGTTTGGAAAATACTAAAATCACGCTCGACGAAAAAGGTTTTGTCAAAGTCAACGCACAGCAGCAAACGGACGACCCAAACATTTACGCGATTGGCGACATTGCGGGCGGCATTTTGCTGGCGCACAAGGCGCACAAGGAAGCGCGCATCGCGGTGGAAGTCATTTGCGGCGAAAACAGTGCCTTTGAAAATGTCATCATGCCGGCGGTCGTTTTTACCGATCCCGAACTTGCATGGTGCGGATTGACTGAAGCCGAGGCGAAGGAAAAGGGGATCAAATACGAAATCGCAAAATTTCCATGGACTGCTTCCGGTCGCGCGCTGACGTTCGACCGCACGGACGGTTTGACTAAAATGATTGTGGATGCTGAAACGGATCGAATTCTCGGCGTTGGAATTTCTGGAGCGGGCGCGGGCGAATTGATTGCCGAAGCGGTGCTGGCGATGGAAATGGGCGCGACAGTCGAGGACATCGCGTTGAGCGTGCATCCGCACCCGACACTTTCTGAAACCTTGATGGAATGTGCCGACGCATTTTACGGCCACGCGACGCATACGATTTCCAAAAAGCGTTCGACGGAATCTTCATAATCGTGCTCACCTTCAATTTCTTTTGAGGATGACGGTGTGAAGGAAAGGCGTTTCTTGAAACCGCCTTGAGGTTCGTTGCGTCCAATGCTGGTGGACAAAATTTCCAAAAATTTTGAAACGCAACATAAAAATTAAATTGTTAGCTTTCACCTTGTTTGTCGCAATGGCGGCAAATTCTCTTGAGGCGCAAATGTCCCGGCCTGCGCCAAAACCAAGGGAGATTGTCATTGACGGCGTCGCGGGTTTTCAGGACACGCCGATGCTGCCGGACGGCAAATGGCACGTCCACGATCCGGCGCGTCCGCAGCCGCCGGTTGTCACGCCGGGAAAATTCAGCGAAAACGCCGCGCCGCCAAGCGATGCGATTGTTTTGTTCGACGGCAAAGATTTGTCGCAATGGCATCACGCGGACGGCAAGCCCGTTCAGTGGAAAATCGCGGATGGCGCGTTGATCGAAGGCAGAGGCGACCTTGTCACGAAACAGGAATTCACGAACATCCAGTTGCACATTGAATTTTCCGAACCTGTGCCGCCGACGGGCAGCGGCCAGGGGCGCGGCAACAGCGGAGTTTTTTTCATGGGCAAGTTTGAATTGCAGGTGCTCGACAGTTATCAGAACCCGACCTACCCGGACGGCCAGGCGGCGGCGCTTTACGGCCAGCATCCGCCGCTCGTGAACGCTTCGCTGCCGCCGGGTCAATGGCAGGTTTATGATGCCGTCTTCACCGCGCCGCAATTCGGGGCGGACGGCGTCGTAAAAATTCCGGCGTTCCTCACCGTCTTCCACAATGGCGTGCTGGTGCAAAATCATCAGGCTTATCTGGGGCCGAGCGGCCATCGCATTCTGGCGCATTACACGCCGCAGTCGCCGGGCGGCCCGATCGCGTTGCAGGATCACCATAACGAAACGCGTTTCCGCAACATCTGGGTGCGACCGATTCAATTGCCCGACGAACCTTGAACAATCAAAACCAAAAAATAAAAATGAAAAAAATCTCCACATTCCTGTTCGCCGCGCTGCTGGCAACCACGTTGCAGGCCGCGCCGAAAAAACTGCTCGTTGTCACCACGACAAGCGGCTTCCGGCACAGTTCGATTCCGACGCTTGAAAAAGTCCTGTCGCAACTGGCGCAATCCAGCGGCGAGTTCACCGTTGATTTTGTCCAGCAGCCGCCGAAGAAACCGGCGAACTTGAAAAAGGACGCGACCGACGCGGACAAGACGGCCTTCAAAACCGCCGAGGACGCATGGGAAGACACCTTGAAAATTTCGCTGCAAAAATTGTCGCCGGATAATTTGAAAAATTATGACGGCGTGGTTTTCGCCAGCACAACGGGAGATTTGCCGATTCCCGACAAGCAGGGTTTTCTGGATTGGATCAAGGCCGGACACGCCTTCATCGGCATTCACGCCGCGACCGACACGTTCCACCATTGGCCGGGATATATTGATATGCTGGGCGGTGAATTTGACCATCACGGCAAGCAGGTGAGCGTTGATTGCATCAATGTTGACCAGTCAAATCCGGCGACGGCAAACCTGCCGAAAGTCTGGACGATTTCGCTGGAGGAAATTTATCAGTTCAAAAATTACGACACGAACAAAGTCCACGACCTGCTCGTGATGGACAAGGATCCGCAAACTGGCGCTCCCGGACATTATGCCGTTTCCTGGTGCAAGGATTACGGCGCGGGAAAAGTTTTTTACACGTCGCTCGGCCATCGCGAAGACATCATTGACACCGATCCCGGTTTGAAAGACCGCAAAAATTCCGTGGAAATCGCCAAGGCATATCAGGCGCACGTCCTCGGCGGCATCGAATGGGCGCTGGGATTGAAGAAATAATTGTCGGCGGATGGTTGCGGATGTATTTTTGAAACCGCAATCTCGCATGAGGCGTCCTTAAATTGATGCCATGCGTGAATGATATGTTTCAATTGTTGTCAAAAGAACGTGACGACAAAAATGAATAAAAAAATCTGCCGGGCATTTTAACAAACGATTGATTATTTACATGAACGAGACAAACGAAACTAAAAAAACCGATTGCTGCGAAAAAACTCAAGCCGGCAATTGCTGCGACCAGTCGCTCGCTTTTCTGGCGTTGCGGCTGTGGCTGGGCGTGCGCGCCCTGCTCGCGGGCGTCGAAAAATTCGGCGCGTATCAAACCATCCAGAAACCGCTGATTGATCCGACGACGGGACAGCCGGATGCCAGCGGCGTGCTGCATAATGTGAGTGTCAAACACTATGCGTTTGCAAATTATTCCGGCATCCCCGCCTCGTTGAAAGATAAATTCGCCAACGAACCGCTGCTGCCGAAGTTCGCGCTGGCAACTTTCGACCATTTGCTTGGCCCGGCGTTGATTGTGACCGGCGTCATGCTGTTGATTGGTTTGGGGACGCGCATTTCTCTGTTCGTGCAAGCGTTGATTTATCTCGCGCTGACGGTCGGCTTGATTCTGATTGATAAGCCGGACGGCATCACTTATCTGGGCGTTCACGTCGCGATGATCGCGTTCGCATTGGTGCTGGCGAAATATAACAAATTTGCGCTTTTCAAAAAATGGTAAAACCATCCATCAACCGCCGCGAATTTATAAGCGTTACAGCCGCCGCCAGTGCCGGGTTGTTGCTGGCTTCATGCAGCCCCGACAATGCACCCGTCGAAAAAAAGAAATCCACGTTGAACGCGCTCAATGTCGCGCTTATCGGTTACGGCATGGAAGGCGGCGTCTTGTCGGAATCGCTGATGAATATCATGGGCACCGGCGACATCAAGGTCGTCGCATTGTGCGACATCTGGGAATACGCCCGTAAAAAAGGCCAGAACACATACAAGGCCAATGGTTTTGATGTCAACGCTTACGAAAATTACGAAGACCTGCTCGCAAAAGAAAAAGATTTGCAGGCAGTCGTCGTCGCCACGCCGGATTTCTGGCACGCGCCAATCACAAATACTTGTTTGAAGGCGGGCTTGCACGTCTATTGCGAAAAAATGATGAGCAACACCATCGAAGGCGCGCGTTCGATGGTAAAGACGATGCGCGAGACGGGAAAACTTTTGCAAATTGGCCACCAACGCCGCAGCAATCCTCGTTATCTTTTTGCCAAGAACCGGCTGTTGGATGACATAAAACTTTGCGGGCGGCTGACTGCCGCCAACGCGCAGTGGAACCGCGCCGTGGCGCCGGATTTTGGCTGGCCAAAACATTCGGACATGACGCCGGAGCAGCTCGCCAAATATGGCTTCAAGGATATGCACCAGTTTCGGAATTGGCGCTGGTTCAAGGGACTTGGCGGCGGGCCGCTGTCCGACCTCGGCGCGCATCAGATTGACATTTTTAACTGGTGGTTCGGCATGACGCCCAAATCCGTCATGGCCAGCGGCGGCCTGGATTATTACACCAACCACGATTGGTATGACAACGCGATGGTGATCTACGAATTTCCGTTGCCGCAAGGCGTTGCCCGCGCGTCGTATCAGGTGCAGACCACGACGAGCGCCGGCGGCGGTTACTTCGAGTTGTTCATGGGCGACGAAGGCACGATCAAAATGTCGGAAGACCCGGCGCTCACCGGGATTTATCGTGAAGAACGTGCGCGTCCGTGGGATGATTTGATCCAGCGGAATATTTTTCTCCCGAAAACCGACAGCACCGCCGATGCCGCCAAGGTGGATGTCCGTGAAACGGAAGCGCTCGCGCGATACGAAATGGCCGTGTCCTTTCTCAAGCCGCCGCACCAGCCGCATATGGAAAATTTCTTCAACGCCATCCGTGGCACGGCGAAACTGAATTGTCCGGCGGACGAGGCGTTCCGCAGCGAATACGTCATTCACAAGGCCAATGAAGCCATTCCCGCGCAAAAAATGATTGCCATCACTCCGCAGGAAGTCGAAGCTTAAGTTGTTTGCATGAAAAATTTATTTTTGAAAATCGCCGCCGCCGTTTTGCTGTTGTCCGCCGCCGCGTTTGCCGGGGACATGACCGTTTTGAAAACCGAATTGCCGCCGCCGATTTTTGTCGGCACGCCCGTGCCGGTCAATGTGCCGAACCTTGAGCCGACGCCGCCGGAAAAACGCCCCGATTTTCTCGTTCCAGCCGGGACAACCAATCTTGCGCTCGGCAAAAAAGTCACCGCCAGCGACACCGATCCCGTGACCGGCACGCTCGACCTTGTAACCGATGGCGACAAAGCCGGCGACGAAGGCTCATGGGTCGAACTTGGTCCCGGCAAACAATGGGTGCAGATTGACCTCGCAAAAGAGGCGGATATTTACGCCGTCATCGTCTGGCATTTTCACCAGCAGAAGCGCGTCTATCGCGACGTCATCGTGCAAGTTTCCGATGATCCTGCGTTCAGCAAGGACGTGACCACGATTTTCAACAATGATTACGCGGGCGATCTCGGCCTCGGCAAGGGCGCGGACATGGCATACATCGAGACTTACCAGGGCAAATTGATCAATGCAAAGGGCGTCAAAGGCCGTTACGTCCGCCTTTACAGCAACGGCAACACGACCAGTAAAATGAACCACTACATCGAGGTTGAAGTGTTTGGCAAACCCGCCGTTTGAATTTCCTCCCTCGCCCCGCCCCAAGCGGGGAGAGGGCCGGGGTGAGGGGAATTGATCTTGAAAACAATTGTCTCCTCCAGCAAAAAATTTACGCCGACGCCATCGCTTGGAATCCGCTGGGCGGTTTTTCTCGCCCTCGCGCTGCTCGCGCTCGCCGTCCGCCTGCCGCAACTCGGCGAACGGCCGATGCACACCGACGAATCCATCAACGCCTACATCACCGGCGAACTCCTTGCCGGAGAAAAATTCCACTACGACCCGCAAGACCGTCACGGCCCCGCGCTTTTTGCCCTTGCCGAACCGCTCGCAAAACTCTGCGGCGCAAAAAAATTTCCAGAATTGACCGAAACACAACTCCGGCTTTCCACGGTTTTGACCGGAACTGCGACCGTCCTGCTTTTTGGCGCGGGCGTGGAAATGTTTGGCTTCACTGCCTGCCTCGTCGCCGCGCTTCTGTTCGCCTTTGCGCCGTTGCCTGTTTATTACAACCGTTATTTCATCCACGAAACTTTGTTCGTCGCCGCCACGTTCGGGCTCATTTTGTCCGGCTGCCGCGCGCTTCAAAAAAAATTCCCGTTGCCCGCCGCGCTCGCCGGATTCTGCGCCGCGCTGATGCTCGCGTGCAAGGAAACCGCGCCGCTCCATTATTTTGCGATTGGCGTGGCCGTCGGGATTGGCTGGCTTTGGAGTGCGCGGACACGTCCGCGCTTTGGAACAGGGCGACACGTCGCCCGGTCGGAAAGCGGCGTCATGACGCCGCATTCCACACCGCTAAAACTTTTGGTGGCGGCGTCTGGCATTTTCATTTTCACCGCAATTTTACAGTTCACCTGGTTCGGCCAGAACTGGTCCGGCCTCGCCGATTTGTTCCGCGCGATCCCGAATTTCGCCGCCCGCGCGGGCGGCCAAGGCCACGAAAAACCATTTTTGTATTACGCGAAGCTGCTTTGCGATGGCTGGTCTGGAGCAATCATCCTCGCGCTGGCTGCGCTTGGAATTTTTCGCGCCTTCATGTCGTGGTGGGGCGAGCGTCCGCTCGCGCCGGATTTTTTATCCTCAAAAAGCGGCTCGCGAGGACGCTCGCCCCACCGTGCTTTTGTAGCAATTTATGCGATTGCCATTTTCACCATTTACAGCGCGATTCCCTACAAAACACCGTGGCTCGCCTTGAATTTCTGGCTGCCAATTTCGTTGCTCGTTGGCATTGCCGTTGAATGGCTGTGGCTTGCGACGCAAAAACTTTTCGTTCGCGCCACCGTTTTGTTTTTTTTGCTCGCGCTCGGATTTTTAATTGCGCATGACACTCGTGAACGCGTGTTCAAAAATCCGGCGGATGAAAAAAATCCCTACGCCTACGCGCACACGTCGGAAGATTTGCTCGGTCTGCCGGAGCGAATTGAAGAATTGTCGCGGCGGCAAAATTTATCGCAACCGCGCATCGCCGTGGTCGCCGCCGACGCGTGGCCGCTGCCGTGGTATCTGCGGAAATTTTCGCAGGTCGGTTACTGGCAGCCAGGACAGGAAACCGGCGCGGCGGATTTTTTCATCACGACAACCGGCGTGTCCGGCAATCTTGCGGAGCAGTTAAAAAATTTCCGGCCTGAATTTTTTGGAGTTCGCCCAAACGTGCTGCTGATTCTTTGGACGCCATCGCCGGAAACAAAACATGAGTGAAACTGGCATCCACATTTTCAATCATCACGCGATGGCGACGCAATTTCAGGTGCGCGTTGCGGGCCAGGAAAAAACTTACGCCGCGCAGTCCGCGCAGTCCGCGTTTGCCTTGACGGACAAACTGGAATCGCACTTGAGCCGATTTCGCGCGGACAGCGACATTTCGCGGATCAAAGGATTGAATCCCGGTGAAAAATTGCGCGTGAGCGAGCCGGTTTTTGCGTGTCTGGAAATTGCAAAAAAAATGGAATACGCCACGCGCGGCACGTTTTCAATTTCTGCTGCTGCTTTGAAAACTCAATCGGCTTTGCCGCAATGGACTTTGCTGCCAAAGGAATTTTCCGTGCGCTGCGACAGTGGAAAACTGGAATTTGACCTGGGCGCGATCGGGAAGGGTTTTGCGCTCGACCGCATGGCGGAAGTTTTGCGCGAATGGGATTGCGCCGCGTTTTTGCTGGTCGCGGGCGGCAGCAGTATTTTGGCGGGCGACGCGCCGCCGGAAACAAACGGCTGGTCGTGCGGTCTGGGCGATGACAATTCGCCGGATCGTTTTCTGTTAAAAAATTGCTCGTTGAGCGGTTCGGGTCTGGCGGTGAAGGGAAAACATATTTTTGACCCGCGCACGGGCGAACCGGCGCGGCGGCAAAATCGCGCTTGGGCTTTGACGGACACCGCCGCCGAGTCGGACGCGCTTTCGACGGCGTGCATGGTTTTGGATGAAAAAGAAATCACCGAAATTCTCGCACAGGAAAAATCGTGGCTGGTCTTTTTACAGGAAAATGAAAACGCGCGACCTTTGGGAAGTCGCGCGTTGCCGCCGCAAGCCTGAATTAAATTACAATGAAGCTGGTTTTTTGGCTCCGGCGACTGGTTAGCGGCTTGGCGTGTTTGTCCTCCATGCTGTGCCGTTCGTAAGGTTTCCGGCAATACAAAAAGTGTTCCCATCTTTTGTGACATAGGTCACATTCTTAACTGGGTCGTATTTTATAGTTTGCCGACTCGATGATTTAGGAACGGTTCTGGCAGGCCAGAATACCACAGCGCCGACGACCAACAAAACACCGACCAAACCAAAAAGTAAAATGATGGGCTTTTTCATGGCGTGTGAATGATGTCTAACTATTGTTAGGCAGCGTGGTCATGGCCATGCTTGCGGCGAGAAATAAATCCGTAGCCCGTAAATGTCCACAAAATAACGGCAGCACAAAGCGGCCACCAAATAAGTCTTTCATTTGTTTGAACTGGATAGCCCACTGCCGCAATCACGGCTAATGCCTGCCAATATACAAATGCGGCAAATGCAGCGCATAGAGTGCCGATAACTGCCGCTATGATGTATGTAGTTTTAGTTTTCATATTTTTGTGATGTGTGCGAACGCTGCCTAACAAGTATTGTGTTGAACTTTTGCGGCCTATCCTGTTTTGCCAGCGATTTGTATATCACATAACAGGAAAATGCAAACGGCAGCGCTGCGTTATTTTCCAGCTTCGTAACCGCGCATGAAGCCGATGCATTGCGCGGCGTCGGTCACGTTGTTTTTCCAGTTGTATTCGTATTCGATGGAAATGTTGCCGGTGAAATTCTGGCGTTTCAATTCATCCAGAACGGCGGGAACGTCCGTGACGCCGGTGCCGTCTGGAACGTCGTGCGCGTGGGGAGACATCTCGCTCTCGTCATGGAGATGCACGCTCATGATGTGGCCTTGCAAAATTTTCAGGCATTCCAGCGGCTTCAAACCGGAGCGAACCCAATGGCCGGTGTCGGCGCAGGCGCCGATGCGCGGGTCGCGGTCTTTGACGACGCTCAAGACGTAGTTGGGATCCCACATTTTGTAATCGGCGTTGGCGGGCTGGCGGTCATGGTCGTGGAAGCCGACGCGGATGTCGTATTCCTTGACGAGTTTTTCAATGATGTCGAGCGAGCCGACGGATTCGGTGGTGATGCCGTAAAGGCCGAGTTTTTTTGCGAACTCAAAAATTTTGCGCGCGCCGGCTTCGTCGTTCGGAATGTTGACGACGCCGTAATTCACGACGCGGATGCCGTCTTTTTTCAACTGCGCCTGGACTTGGGCGATGATTTCGTCGGAAGCGTTGTGGTCGAATTTCACGTCGGGCTGGTCGGGGCTTAATTTCTGGCCGGGATAAAACTCGATGATCTTGCCGCCCGCCGCCGCCGTTTTGTCAATGGCTTCCGTGACGGTGTAATTGTTGAAGGTCCACGCCTGGCAGCCGATGGCGAAGCCGCCGATCTTGCAATCATCGGGAATCGGCGCGGTGAAGCCGGTGAGCGCGGCGAGAAAGATGCCGCAGATAAAAGTCGAGGTGAACAGGATGGGGCGATTTGTTTTCATAGTGGTGGTGTGAAAGAAATCGCATCCGGCCAGCCAAGAGTCAAAACAAAATTTCGGGAAAAATAATTTCGAAACGCTTCATTTTTTCGGGATTATGCAGTTGACGAAAGAATGGGCAGGGGGCAAGACATTTTCTCCCTCTCCTCGCCAAACGAGGAGAGGGCTGGGGTGAGGAGCTTCAATTTTAACGGGAAAATTACGAACCCCTCACCCTAACCCTCTCCCCGCCCAAGCGGGGAGAGGGGGGACTTCCGTCAACGACATAATCCCGCGTTTTTTTCTTTCGGATTTGCGCGAGGGCTGTTAATTCTTCCGCATGAGCCAACAAAAAAAATCTTCCCGGTGGAACCGTCGCGATTTCGTCAAAACAACTTCACTCGCCGCCGGTGCGCTGGCGTTTGGCGTGCCGACGCTTTTGCGCGCCAAAAATTTGAACAGCAAATTGAACATCGCGTCCATCGGCGCGATGGGCAACAAAGGCCCGAGCGACACCGATGCCTGCGCCGGCGAAAACATTGTCGCGCTGTGCGACGTGGATTCGGGTTCGGAGGGTTACGCGAAGCAGATGAAAAAATATCCGACCGCGAAGTTTTACCAGAATTTTCGCCAGATGCTGGACGAAATGGGCAAGGAGATTGACGCGGTGACGATTTCGACGCCGGATCATTTACACGCAATCGCCGCCTCGGCGGTGATGCAGATGGACAAGGCCGTTTTTTGCCAGAAGCCGTTGACGCAGACGATTTATGAGGCGCGCTATCTGCGCAACATGGCCAACGAGAAAAAAATCGTCACGCAGATGGGCAACCAGGGCAGCGCGGCTGACGGCTTGCGCCGCGCGGTCGAGACGATCCAGGACGGACTCATCGGACAGGTGCATCAGGTTCACGTTTGGACGAACCGTCCGATCTGGCCGCAAGGCATGGATCGCCCGGACGGTTCCGACCCGGTTCCGGCCACGCTGGATTGGGACAAGTGGATCGGCCCCGCGCCGATGCGGCCTTACAAGGTGGATTCGCAAGGCAAGGGCGTTTATAATCCATTTGTCTGGCGCGGCTGGCAGGATTTCGGCACCGGCGCGCTTGGCGACATGGCGTGCCACACGGTCAATATGCCCTTCCGCGCCTTGAATCTCGGCTACCCGACGGAAATTGAAGCGATGCCTTTCGGCAAGATGAACAAGGAATCTTATCCGGTCGGTTCGAAAATTCGTTTTGAATTTCCTGAACGCAAGACTTCCGTCCCCGTCGCGCATCCGAGCTTTTTCCACCGGCACAAAACCATCCAGCAGGATGCGCTGACATTCTGGTGGTATGACGGTGGCCAGCCCGACCCGACAGCGCGTGGCGGCCATGACGCCAGCAACAAACCGCCGCGCGAAGTCACCGGCGACATCGAAGCCATGCTCGGCGAAATTCCCGGCAGCGGCTGCCTGTTGATCGGCGACAAAGGCACGATTTTTTCGCCCGACGATTACGGCGAACAATTTTTTGTGAAGCTGAACGACGACAAAAAATTCACGCATTACACAAAGCACCCCGCGCTAGCGCAATTTCCAGAGCGTATCCCGCGCAACCATTATGGCAATAACGGTCATTCCAGCCATCCGCAGGAATGGCTCATGGCCATCAAGGAAAACAAGCCGGAAATTTGCTACTCGCGCTTTGAGATCACCTCGCGCCTGACCGAAATCATGCTGCTCGGCTGCGTGTCATTGCGCGTCGGCCAGAAAATCGAATGGGACGGCCCGAACATGGTTGCCAAAAATTGCCCCGAAGCCGCGCAGTTCATCAAACGCGACAACCGCGCCGGCTGGGTTCTTTCTTGATTCAATATAGAAGCCAATCACATATGCAGAAAACCCATCCAGATGCTTATTCTCAATTTTTTGAGAATGAGACATGATTTCTGTCGTTTGAAGGACAAGTCGAATTGTTCCGCCGAAAAAATCGGCGCGCCAATTTGCAATTATTGGGAAACATACAGCGTTCGATAAAAGCGATGGTTGAACTGGCTCGCATTGGAATCTACAAAGTTGTATGGCGCGACGTTCGTTTGCAGTGAAACCCAATTTACCATATCCGTGGATGCCTGGACGATGTATTGATAGCCGGGCACGCCGGAAATGGCGATGGCAAATTGTCCTTTGGGAGCGACAGCCGTAGCCAGGCTCGCTGCTGCCGTCGAATACACCGTCAGCGTTGCCGGCGAACTGCCGACTGTGCCGGTGCTGCTGCTCAAAACATTCACAGCATAGTTGCCGGACTGATTTGCCGTGACGTTGTTCAAATTCAAAACCGAATTGGTCGCGCTCGCGAGCGAATTGCCGTTGAACATCCACTGATAACTCAAGTTTGAGCCGCTCGCCGAGACGGAAAACGTCGCGTTCTGGCCAACGGCGGAAGATTGGCTGGACGGCTGGCCGGTGATGACGGTGGCGCCGACATTGTCGGAAATTTCCGGCGAAAAATCGCTCTCCGCGCCGGTGCTGTCGTAAGAAGTCGCCGCAAAATAATACGTCGTGCCGCCGTTCAGTCCGCGAATGGTCACGTTCGTCAAGTTCGCGACCGGAACAGCGGTGATGTAACTGCCGCTGGACGTGCCGTAATAAATTTTATAGCCGGCGACGTTTTGGCTCGGGCTCGGATCCCAGGCCAGCGTGACGCTGGATGATGTGACTGCCTGTGTTCCAGCCGCAAAAAAAAGCGAACCGGCAACGATGAGAAGGGATAAAATTACTCGCATAACTACAATGGTTCTGTTTCGGAATTGCCTGAATTCCGGTTTTCTATTTTGAATTTGAATTGAAACGGTCGAAACCGTTTCAGCCTGTTATTTTTTCGCCGCCGTTAAATCTCGTGCATACAACAATTGCAAAAGACGGCGTCGGTGCTTGCTTAGAAAACTGTCGAAGAGAACTGCCCAAAACCATGGGTATCTTGTCGCCAAAGGCGCATTGTTACCAACCACTATCCTGAACTCATCAGCTAACTTTGCCTGCGAACGTATCTTATATCAGCCTGCCAACTTTGCAAGTCTTATTTTCAAAAAATCACAATTTCTTTTTTACAAAAATAAAAATCCCGCGCCGGAAATCCCGCGCGGGAAAAAGTGTTTGGCGAATTGCGGGTTATGTCACTTGAAGAATTTCTTTACAACTTCCACGACGCGCCTGATTTGCGCGTCCGTCAATTCCGGGTAAATCGGCAGGCTCAAACATTCCCGCGCGGCTTTTTCCACGACGTGAAAATCGCCCGGTTGATGGCCGAGCGTCGCGTAAGCTTTTTGCAGATGCAACGGAATCGGATAATGCACGGCGCAGCCGACGCCATTTTCTTCAAGGAATTTTTTCAACTCGTCGCGGCGCGGATGGCGGACGACGTAAAGATGCCACGCGCTTTCAGCGAACACGGCCTCGCGCGGCAATTGCAACGGCGTGCCGGCAAGCAATTCCGCATAACGCTTCGCCACGCGGCGGCGTTCGCCCGTCCATTTTTCAAGGTGCTTCAATTTCACGCCGAGCACCGCGCCTTGAAATCCTTCCATGCGGTAATTGAAACCGACTTCGTCGTGAAAATAACGGGTGGTTGAGCCGTGTTCGCGCAACGCGCGGGCGCGGGCGGCAAATTCAGAATTGTTCGTGACCAGCGCGCCGCCTTCGCCGCACGCGCCGAGGTTTTTGCCGGGATAAAAACTGAAGCAGGAAATTTCGCCGAACGTCCCGACGATTTTACTTTTGTATTTTGCGCCGTGCGACTGGCAGGCGTCCTCGATGAGCGGCAATTTGTGTTTGCGGCAAATTTCCAAAATCGAACCCACGTCGAACGGCTGGCCGTAAAGATGAACCGGCAAAATCGCCTTCGTTCGCGGCGTGATCGCCTTTTCAATCAGCGCGGGGTTCAAGTTGAACGTCGCGTCGTCAATGTCCACATAAACCGGTTTTGCGCCGACGTAGGAAATCGCCCAACTCGTGGCGATGAATGTGAACGGCGTGGTGATGACTTCGTCGCCTTCGCCGACGTTGAGCAATTTCAGCGCAATATGCAACGCGGACGTGCCGCTGTTGAAAGCGACGCAGTGTTCCGCGCCGCAAAATTTGGCGAAATCTTTTTCAAACTGCGCCACGTCCGGGCCGAGGCAAAACGAGCAATTGTCCAGCGTGCGCGCGAGCGCGGCGTCAATTTCCCTGCGGATGCCGCGGATTTGCGCCGCCAAATCGAGGTAAGGAATTTTGTCAGGCATTTGGAGAATAAAACTAATTCACCGGCGGATTTTTGCCAGAAAAGATTGTCTTTTTTTACATAAAATTTTTTTGACTAATTGATTTTACGGATTAAGGTAAAAATGGAAAAAGGAGTTATGAATAAAAATTCGTTTGGAGAAGAGGCGCAGGTTCACCGTCGCGTGTTGAAGTTTTCCTTGCTGCTGGCGGGAGCTTTTATGCTTGCGGGGTGCGAAACATCGAAATTTTACGACGCGTCACAGCAACCGGCTTCGGGGCAGACGCCGCCGTATGCGTCGCCAAAGCGGACAGTTTCCACTCCGGCGCCATCCGACAATTTCTCCTTTCAGTATCCCACCACGGATTCGCCAAATTCCCAGATGATTATCCTGCATGAAGGCGATATTGTGAAAATTTCTTTTCCCGCTTCACAGAACCTTGATGCAACGCAGCAAATCCGCCTGGATGGAAAAGTTTCCCTGCCGCTGGTTGGCGATGTGCAAGCCTCCGGCCTCACGCCCGCGCAATTGCAGCAGAATTTGATCAAACTTTATGCGCCGCAGATTTCATCCAGCGAAATCAATGTTTCGGTGGAATCCTCGTCGTTCCCCGTTTTTGTGACCGGCTGCGTGTTGCGACCGGGAAAAGTTTTGTCGAATCAGCCCATGACCGCGCTTGAAGCGATCATGGAAGCGGGCGGATTTGATTACGCGCGGGCAAATCTGAAGAACATTCATATTGTCCGGCATGAAAAAAGTTCGTCGCAAAGTTACGTTTTGGACTTGAAAACCGTTTTGAGCGGAGACCAAAAGGACGATTTTTTCCTCAAGCCTGACGACATCATTTATGTGCCGGAAAAATTTTCGTGGTTCTGAAAATTCCCAACAGAATCCACCATCCACGTCTCAACCTGTGCCAAATCAAGATACCCCAACTGCGTCGGCACAGCAGTAGTTTTACTCGTCTTCAATTTAGATTTGCAATTTCAGGATTACAATTGTCAGTAGCCTCAATGATATTGAGTTCAAATCCCCTCACTCCGGCCATCCACCAGCTTGGGCGGGGAGCGGGAATTAATTCAAACTGACGCATTAACAAAACGTTTCCGCCATTCGGCGCGGGAAATCTTTCCGCGTGCGTCGGCGGAAAGCGAATCCACAAAATGCCATTCGCGCGGCACTTGCCATGCGGGCAACGTTTCCAGCAGAAATTTTTTCAATTCATTTTCTTTCGTGCCGGACACGACGACGGCGACGATGATTTCCGTCCGTCCGGCGTCCCGGCTTGGCGCGCCGAATATGAGGCAGTCGCGGATTTTTGGATTTGCGAGCAAGGCGCGCTCAATCGTTTCCGGTGAAACTTTTCGCCCCGCGACGTTGATCAAATCGCCCAAACGTCCGTGCAAAAAAACTTTTCCATCTCTCAATTCCGCCAAATCGCTTGATTGAAAAATTCCGCTGCCGAGAGAACTTGATTTGTCCGGCCAATACGTTTCGCCGACGGCATTGCTTTGCACGCGCAGACAACCTTCATCGTTCAGCGACAAATGGACATTTTGCATCGGGGTTCCGACAAATGTCGCATCATCGCGCGGCGAATTACTCGCGTCATAAGCAATGCCGCCGCATTCGGATGCGCCGAGAAAATTGTGAATCTTCAAACCGTTCGACTGAAAAATTTCCTGTTCCAATTTCAACGGCAGCGGCGCGCCGGCGGAAATCGCAAGGCGCGCATTTTTTGGAATCGCATTAGCTTCGTGCCACGCGCGCCACATCGCGGGAACGGCGGGAATTGTGACGGCATTTTCATTTTCGGAAGCGCGCCGGACAATTTCCGGCAGCGGGGCAGGGGCGAGAATCAACGGAATGCCGTGAAGCAGCAGTGGCAAAACGAGATTGGAAAATCCGTAGGAATGCGCGAGCGAAATGACGCCGAGGTTCGGCCAATCCGCGCGCAAACCCATCGTGGCGACGATGTTTTCGGCATCGGCGGCGAGTTGCTCCTCCGTGAACGCGACGAGTCGCGAATTGCCAGTCGTGGCGGAAGTGGTTTTGAAATGAACACAATTTTTTGGCGCGCCCGAAATTTGCGGCACTGATTGCCCGGCTTCAAGCGGGCAAGTGACTTTATTTTCGCGCCACGCGGCGAGCAGTTGAAAAATAAATTCTGGCGAATGGTTTTGAGGACAAATGATTTCACTTTCTATCTCGAATTTTTCACCATCGGCAAAGAGTTCGCCGAAGGTCCAACGTTTGCCGGAAACGAAATAGCGCAGCGCGATTTCGTTGCGCCGTTCAGCCGAAATTTTCCGCCAGCGTTCGTAAAGCATTGCAGTTTGTTAGCGCACCCGTAACTTCTTTCCAAGCGAATTGATGATTTCGGCCAAAACAAATTCCGGCAAGACCGGCGTGCGACGATTTGAGTTCGCGCGCGACAGCTTCGCATTTGCGAACGAATTGCTTTGGGAATACCAATTCGACGCGGCGACGGGCAAAACAACTTTCCGCAAACGCGAGCCGAAGCCGGACTACGCGCTGCGTTGCTTTGTGCTGACGCGCGTGGCGCGGCAATTTTTGTATCACGCGCGATTTGATGCGAACCAAATAATTGTCGGCGACGAAATTTATCGCGGCCTGATTCGTAAGGTTATTTCACGCAATCCGCGAACGCCTGGCGAACCTGAATATCAAATCGTCGTTCCCGGCTATGCAAGCTTGCGCGAGTTCAGCGCGGCAAAGGAAAAGCTTTTGAAAGCCGAATGCGGCGGTGCGTGGCGCTCGTATGTTTTGAGAAGCCATTGGCGGATGATCTTTGCCATTTCGCGCCAACATCAACAGTGGACGGCGACTAAATTGCTTGGAGAGATCCAGAATAACTTTTCGCCAATCGTTCATCTGGTGAACTTTCCATCGCTGACCATCAATCACGGAATGATTTTGTTTGATGTGGTGGAAACGGAAAAAGAAATCCGATTTTCCGCTTATGATCCGAATTTGCCGGAGAAACCCACACAGTTGATTTTTGATCGCGCGACAAAAACTTTTTCCCTGCCGTCGAATTCTTATTGGAACGGCGGCGAATTGAACGTCATTGAGATTTTTCGGAACTGGATTTTGTGACAGGAAATGGAGTGATAGCCTTTGCCTGAATTTTTTTTTTTGGCCTTCTCCAAAATATCGAGCCGAAGAAAAAGAGTCCACAGGCATTGATTCCGCAGATATAACCGAGTTTGTAACTTCTGCCGGTGTTGTTTTCATCATAAATTTTCACGTCTTTGCCCATTGCCAGGCTTGGCAACGCCATCGGCATGAGCGCGCCATGCACCATGCCGTGGATGAAGCCGACGCGAATATTTTCTGGAAAAAAGCGCGTGTGCGCCCATCCGTAAAACCAACCGATAAATACGGAGACGGCCAAAAAAACAGCAATCTTTGTAAGCCAAAATTGCCGCCGGGTCATTGACGTTTGTGTTGGATTTGAGTTTGGCGACATTTTCAGCCACAGCATGTTTTTCCGCAGAGGTGGTGCGCAAGCAGAATCCATCATAAGTTTTATTTTGAAAATGACTTTTTGGAAACGCAGCCTTGCCGTCAACCTGCGAATTATGGATTTTGAACCGGTGGCGGCTCAAAATAAGAACTGGTTCAAAAGCGCATTTCAAACAGCGGCTTTTTTCGGCGGATATTTTATTTTCGCGGCGCTCGGTTCGGTGGTCAGCGTGGCTTGTGTTTTGCCTGCGCTTTTATTTTGCGGAGTTCGCCCGCAAATTTTCGGGCAGAAACTCATCCATAGGCTGTTCGTTTTTTTTGTGGGATATTTGCGGGCATTTGGTTTGGTAGAACTCGACGCGAAAGAATTGTCCCGGCTGCGGGAAATGGGCGGACTGGTGATTGTCGCGAATCATCCCTGCCTGTTGGATGCGGTGCTGGTGGTTTCCCGATTGCCGCGTGTGGTTTGCCTGATGAAAGGAAGTTTGAGCCGGAATATCGTTTTGTCGGGAACGTCGCGTCTGGCCGGTTATGTCCATAATGAATCGGGCTTGGGGCTTGTTAAGACATGTGGCGAGCGTCTCAAAGAAGGAGCCAATCTCCTGATATTTCCCGAAGGCACGCGCACGGCGGGAAAAAAACTGCATCCGTTCAAAATGGGATTTGCGCTGGTCTCGGTTTTGACGCAGTCGCCGGTTCAAACTGTCATTATCACCGCTGAAAGCAATTATCTCGGCAAAGGCTGGCCGTTTTTCAAAAGGCCGTCGTTTCCGCTGTGCTATTCGTTGCGGATCGGAAAACGATTTGAGCCAACGCCGGAAACGAATGTAAAAGATTTCGGCAAAATGGTGGAAAATTATTTTCTGAAAACACTTTCCGGCATGGATTTGCAAACTTCATCGCCGACAAAAAAATTGTGACGCCAAGCCAATCCCACATCGTCATCATTCCGAGTTACAATACCGGCAGCAAATTGGTCGAAACAGTGAAGCAGGCTTTGTCTTGCTGGCAACCGGTTTGTGTCGTGATGGACGGAAGCACGGATGGAAGCGCGAAGGCATTGACCGAAATGTGCGCTCACGAAAGCGGCCTGTGCGTTTTATTTCTGGAACGCAATTCAGGAAAAGGCGCGGCGGTGTTGCATGGATTCCTTGCCGCGCTCAAAGCGGGCTTCACTCATGCGCTGGTGCTGGACGCCGACGGACAACATTCGGCAGAGCATATTTCCTTTTTTATGAAGGCATCGCAGGAAAATCCAGACACCATGATTTTAGGCGTGCCGCAATTCGCAGCGGATTCGCCCGCGTCGCGACGTCACGGACGGCGCGTTGGAAATTGGTGGGCAAATCTGGAAACGTTTTGGGGCGGGATTGAGGATTCGCTTTTTGGTTTTCGCGTTTATCCGCTTAAAGAGTCGGTGCGAATCCTGCAAAAAATTCGCGGCGCACGACGTTTTGATTTTGACACTGAATTAGCGGTGCGACTTTTTTGGGCCGGTGTGCGTCCGATCAATCTGCCAGCGCCGGTCAGATATTTTCCTTCAACCAACGGCGGCGTTTCGCATTTCCATTATTTGCGGGATAATTTGCTGCTCATCCGGCGGCATACGCTTTTGGTGTTGGAGATGTTGCCGCAGATGAGGCGGATTTGGAAATTGCGGCAGAGGGCAAAGAACGGTCGAAAAGCTCGTTAGCTAATTATCATGTCGCACGAAAAAAGCATCGCCACCGTGTCCGATGCCGCCCTGACCGGAGCGGGTCGCCGATTTGTTCTGGTTCTGATTTTCGCCGTAGGATTGACCACGCCCGTTTTGCTTGCGCTCAATTGGAATCATAAACTTTTTTTTATCCCGCTGGAACTGGCGACAAAATTTCTGATTGTTTATCCGGCCATCCGCGCCAACTGCCGCTGGTTTGGTCCGGTCGTCACCCGCTTTCGCACGCGGAAAAAAGCCGTCTGGCTGACATTTGATGACGGGCCGCATCCCGATGACACGCCACAATTGCTCGCGCTGCTGAAAAAGCACAATGCGCAGGCGACCTTTTTTGTCATCGGCCGGCAGGTGCAAAAATATCCCGGACTGGCGCGGGCGATTTTGCGTGACGGCCATACGCTGGCCAATCACACGCAAACCCATCCGGTTTTGATTTTTTGGAGTTTTCTCGAAACGCGGTTGAAACGGGAAATTGATCAATGCAACCAGGCGTTGCGCGAAGCCACCGGCGAACAGCCCCGATGGTTTCGCGCACCGGCGGGAATGGCCAATATGTTTTTGCACTTTTTACTGTGTGACCGGGACACGAAGATCATCGGCTGGTCGGCGCGCGGATTTGACGGGCTGTTCAACGATCCCGAAACCATCGCCAATCGTATCCACCAATCAATCCAACCCGGCGCAATTATTTTATTGCACGAAGGACGGCGCGATCGGCAAGGGCGTCCGATCAATTTAATTGTGGCGGAAACCATTCTGACCCGGCTGGCGGCGGAAGGCTACGCTTGCATCGTGCCGGGCGAAGAAAATTTTCTTTGAATCCTTTGGCCAAAATTCAAAGCAATTTACTTGCCCGGAATTCAAGAGCGAAAATTTCAATCAGCATTGTTCGGACGCAAATCGGTTTTGACGACGGAGCCGTCGCTTGCGGAAATATAAACATCGCCGATGTCAGCATTGTCGTTCGGATTTTTAAGTTTAGCCGCCCAAAGTTTGACGCGCCATTGTGGACCTAAATCGCCGTGTTGCAGCCACAATTGTGCGGCTTTGAGCGTGAGATTTTTGACCAGCGGCTGCGAAGCGGCGATGGATTGCGCTTGGTCGGAATCCACTTTCAATTTTTCACTGTCGAGAACTTTATCCCCGCCGGTGACGGGTTCGAGCAGCCGCAACGGATGCGACACATCCAATTTTTGTCCTGCGCCGAATTTCACTTCGACAGCCTTGAGCGTTGCATCGGGGTCGTAATAGACGACATACCAAATGTCCGGCGTGAGGTTGCCGATGGATTTTTCGGAACGGATCTGGACGATTTTGTCCTTGGATTGCACGCCGACATATTGGTCGCCCATTTTGGCCAACTCAAAGGCTGTCTTATCGCCGGCCACCGCTGCCTGCGCGACGGCGAAAGTCATGGCCGTAATCGCGAGCATTTTCCAACTCATTTGTTTAGTATTCATGATATTAATGTATTCAAGTCTCGCTTGGCCGCCAACTAGATGCATATACGGTATTCACCCCACTGGTTGCGCGCGGGCGACGACCTTACTATCATCAACGGGTGTCAAGTCATGCCTATTTTCCCACTGAATCTGAACTCGCCTTGAGCGGTGCGGCGCAAGTCGCTTTGCACGAACGCGCCGCAGCGGAGACGCGGGCGCATTTCGGAAAAAGAGTTTTCGTGCGCGCGGTCGTGGAGATTTCAAATTACTGCCGCGAGAATTGTCATTATTGTGGAATGCGCCGCGATGATCGCGACCTTGCCCGCTTTCGCGCGCGTCACGAGCAACTTGCTGAAATGCTTATTCATCATCGTCCGGCCAGCGTCACGGACGTGAATATCCAGGCGGGTGAAGACCCGGTTGCCGTCCGCGAAATCGCATTGCCGCTCATCAAAACGTTGCGGCGCGAAACAAGTCTGGGCATCAGTGTTTGCCTCGGCACATTGTCGGCGCAACTTTACGACGAACTTCAATCCGCCGGTGCGAGCATTTACATCATCAAGTTCGAGTGTGGCGATGCGAAGCAATATGAATTGCTCGAAGCGCCGGGAACTTTGGACGAACGCATCACGCACATCCGCTTGCTCGTGGAGAAAAATTGGGATGTCAGCTCCGGTTTCATAGCCGGTTTGCCCGGACAAACATTGCGCGACTTGCTGAAAAATTTTGAACTGGCGCGCGCATTGCCGTTGAACGGTTGCAGCGTCAGCCCGTTCATTCCGGGCGAAAAAACGCCGCTTGCGAAATATCCGGCGGCGAATCCTGATTGGACTTTTAACAGCGTCGCGGCGTTGCGGTTGATGCGGCCCGATTGGGTCATTCCCGCCGTGAGCGCGTTCAATCTCGCGGCGCAGGATGGCTATCGTCGCGGCCTGCGCGCGGGCGCAAACCTCGTCACCATCAATCTGACACCCGACGAATTGCGCGGCGATTACATCATCTATAAACGCGACCGTTTCATCATGACCGAGGAGCGCGTGCTTAATGCGATTGCCGCCGAAAATCTCGCGCCGTCGAAAAACGGCCTTGCAGATTTTTATGGCGGCAGGAAAACGAACGGCGTGACAGTTGCAAAATTTTCTGAAACGATTTCCGCCTAGTGCTTTTTCCGTCGCAAAAAAAAACTCTCGGATCCAATCGCGTCGTCGTCACCGGCGCTGGAATTGTCACCGCGCTCGGAACTGGCTGGCGGACGAATGCAGACGGCTTTCGCGCCGGCAAGACGGCGTTTCGTCCGGTGACTTTGTTCGACGTTTCACGGCAACGCGCAAAAATCGCGGCGGAAATAGACTTGCCGGAAAATTTTCCAGCGACGCAATTGTCCGAAAATAATTTCAAGCGGCTTGCGCGTGCTTCAAAAATGCTTTTGCTCGCCGCGCACGAAGCCTGGGCGCAGAGCGGCTGGCAATCCGAAGAAAACTTGCCCGTTGTTCTCGGCACGACCAGCGGTGAAATGTCGTTGGGCGAAACTTATCTGCGGCAAGCACTGGAATTGCCGCCCTCGCAGAAAAATCAACCGTCACGCATCCGGCATTATCAAGTGCAGCAGCAGGGAATTGATTTATGCAACGCATTTGGTTTTGACGGCAATGTCACAACCATTTCCAACGCCTGCGCGTCCGGCGCGAACGCCATCGGCCACGCGTTTGAATTGATTCGCAGCGGCCGCGCGGAAAAAGTTTTGACCGGCGGCTACGACGCGCTTTGCCAATTGACGTTCGCCGGATTCGATTCGCTTCAAGCGCTTTCGCCAAATCCATGCCGTCCATTCGACGCGCAGCGCGCCGGACTTTCACTGGGCGAAGGCGCGGCGATTTTGACTTTGGAAAATTTTGATTCTACGCGAAAACGCGGCGCAGAAATTCTTGGCGAAATCATCGGCTACGGCGCGACGACCGACACGCATCATTTGACGCAGCCGCATCCTGAAGGCAACGCCGCCTTTGCCGCGATGAACGCCGCGTGCGCAAGCGCAAAAATTTCTCCAGAACAAGTTAATTACGTCAACGCGCACGGCACGGCCACGCCGCAAAATGATGCGACTGAAGCGGCGGCGATCAATCGTTGGATTGCCAATGGAGCGAGTCGAAACCTTTTTGTCAGTTCGACGAAAGCAAGCATCGGCCATTTGCTTGGTGCGGCAGGCGCGGTCGAAGCGGCGGTTTGTTTGATGGCATTGCGTGAACAATTTTTGCCGCCGCAGATTTCGGTGAATGAAATTGATTCTGCCGTCCGTTTTCAAATCGTGCGCGAGCCGATGGAAAAGAAATTTGAAATGGCTTTGTCCAATTCTTTCGGTTTTGGTGGCGCAAATGCCTCAATCATTTTTCGGAGGTGGTCATGAGCCGGATTTTTATTCACGGTCTCGGCGCAGTTTCGCCCGGAGGATGGAATGTTGAAAATTTACGCGCCGCGTGGAAAGAAAACGTTCCGTTGCCGGTTCAGGATTTGCCGCGTCCGGGATGGAACAAACCGCTGCAAGTCCGCAATGTTCCGCCACCAACTTCGCGTCCAGCATTTTTGGCACATCCGCGTTTGAGACGCGCGACGGCGGTCGCGCAATACACCGTTGCCGCCGCGCTTGAAGCGATTGGTGGTGATGCGGCGCAAATCCAATCCGGTGATTTGCGATTGGGAATCGTCGTCTGTGCCTTGAGCGGCAGCGTGAATTATTCGCGCCGTTTTTACGAGGAGGTTTTGCGCGAACCGGCGACGGCGAGTCCGTTGATTTTTCCTGAAACGGTTTTCAATTCCGCTGCCAGCCATCTCGGCGCGTTTCTGGGTGTGAACGCGATCAATTACACGCTCGTCGGCGATGACGGGACTTTTTTGCAAGGCCTTGCGCTGGCGGCGAATTGGATCGCGGAAGAAAAAGTGGACGCGTGCATCGTCGTCGGCGCGGAGGAAAATGATTGGATTGTGTCGGACGCGATTCAATTGTTTCAGCGCAAAACGGTTCACGCCGCCGGAGCAGGCGCGATTTATTTAAAAAAGAATTTTTCTGACAGCGCTGCTAAACTTGTCGCCGTCACGGATTCATTTTCGTTCACGCAAAAGCAAAGTCGGGTTGAAGCCGCGCGAAAAATGCGCGCGCAATTGCCGCCGTGCGCTGGAAATGAATTATTTTCCGATGAAAAAGTGAAGACGATTTTCGGCGAAGCGTTCACAGCATCGGCGGCATGGCGATGCGTTTTGGCTTGCAACGCAATCCGGAGAAATGAATTGAGTGCGGCAAATGTAGAAATTGTCGGCATAAATCAGCAGGCAATTGGTGCGAGATTTGTGAAGGCGAATTGATTTAGATTGGAATTCGCGCGTCGCTTCGGCAAAATTTTTCCGATGAGCGATGGTTTGAAGTTGGAAATAAAAAAAATGCTGGTTGAAAATCTCATGCTGCAAGTCAGCGCGGAAGAAATCGGCGACGACCAGCCGCTGTTCGGGCCGGGCAGTCTGGGATTGGATTCCGTGGACGCGCTGCAATTGGTTGTGGCGCTGGAAAAAAATTACGGCGTGAAAATTTCCGACCCGCAGGCGGCGCGAAAAGCGTTGCAAACGGTCAATGACATCGCCGTGGCGATTCAGTCGAGTCAACAGAAATAGTGGATTGTTGTTTCAACAAATACAATTTGTGCAGAAACAATGTGAATTAAAATGGCAGAGATGTTAATGTGTTCTAAATAATTTTATGCAGTGTTCCATTTGCAAAGAAAAACCGGCGACCGTGCATCTGACCCAAATCGTGGGCGACAAGATGCAGAAGCTGGATTTGTGCGAGGAGTGCGCCAAAGCCAAAGGCGTCAATGACCCGGCGGGCTTCGCGCTCGCGGATTTGATGCTCGGACTCGGCGCGTCGCAGGAAATTGAGCAGGCTGCCGGCGGCGTGGAGTTAAAATGCGCGCGCTGCGGATTCACGCAGGCGGATTTCAAAAAATCCGGACGGCTCGGCTGCCCAGAATGTTACAAAACGTTCGCGGAAGGCCTCGGCGGGTTGCTCAAGACTATGCACAAAGGCACGCGGCACGTCGGCAAAGCGCCGGAAGCATTGCGCGCGTCGCGCGAAAATTCCGACAAGTTGAAGACGTTGCAAAAAAAATTGAACAAAGCGATTGAGTCGGAAAATTTCGAGGAAGCCGCGCAGTTGCGCGATGAACTTAAACAATTGAGCGAGCGTTCCAGCGCGCCGAAAAATTTGACAAGGTAGGGACGCCGCGCTGCGGCGTCCGGTCGGCGCAGCGCGCCGACCCTACCAAAAATAAAAAATGAAAGACCTGCACGAATTTTTAATTTCTCCCGCAGAAACGGCTCGTCGTCACGGGCCGCATGACCGCATCGTGATGTCGAGTCGCGTGCGGCTCGCGCGCAATTTGAAGGACGCGGCGTATCCGGGCTGGGCGAAAAAGCCCGAACGCGTGAAAATTTTGGAAACGATTCTTCCAGCCGTCGAAAGTTTGCCGGAAATGAAAGATTCATTTTCCGAAGCGATGGACAATCTCGGTGCGCTGGATAAACAAATCCTCGTCGAGCGCCATCTTATCAGCCGCGAACACGCGGCGAAAAGCGCGGGCAGCGGTTTGGTTTTGAATCGCGAGGAAACTTTTTCCGTGATGATTAACGAGGAAGACCATTTGCGGATGCAGGCGTTGCGTCCGGGCTTGCAATTGCGCCAGGCGTGGAGCGCGATTGACCATTTGGATTCAGAATTGGAAAAGAAATTGGACTACGCTTTCGACAGCGACCTCGGTTATTTGACCGCGTGCCCGACGAATCTCGGCACGGGCATCCGCGTGAGCGCGATGTTGCATTTGCCGGGACTCGTGCTTGCCGAACAGATCAATCCCATCATTCAATCTGTCAACAAGCTTGGTCTTGCCGTGCGCGGACTTTATGGCGAAGGCACGGAAGCGCTTGGAAATGTTTTTCAAGTCTCGAACCAGATGACGCTTGGCGAAAACGAATCGGCCATCGTCGAGCGGTTGGAAAAAGTGTTGTCGCAAATCATCGAGCACGAGGAAAATGCGCGGCAAAGTTTGATGGAGAAAAAGCCGAAGACGGTCTACAACCACATCGGTCGTGCCTACGGAATTTTGGCGAACGCGCACAGCATTTCGTCGAAGGAAACGATGAACCTGCTCTCGCTGCTGCGGGTGGGCGTGGATTTGGGATTGTTCCCCGGTGCGGATCGCGCGCTCGTGGACGAACTGTTTTTGACGACGCAACCCGCGCATTTACAGAAACAGATTTCGGACAAACTTTCCGCCGAAGAACGCGATTTGATCCGCGCCGACATGGTGCGCGAGCGATTGAAGAACGTGAGCCGTCCGGTCGTGAAGCCAACGCCGCCGCCATCAACGGCGAATTAAAAATTATGACGACGTAACTTCTCACAGATATTCTGATGGGATGTGTTCATTGATATTTAATTTGAGTTCGTCTTTGGTAAATCTACAAATGAATTTCATCGCTCGGTCAACATGAAACGCAGCATCTTCTGGACTTGGATTAGCGTATTTGTGTTGAATGCTATTGCGCTCTTCGTGCAATAATTCCAAATCTGGTTTTTCAGGAATCTTACATTTCAAATCGTTTTCTAAAATTTCATAGGCGCCCCAAATACTGATTGTCTCTTTTGGGTTTTGCCGATTTTGCTGACACAAATCACTAATCACTTTGCCCAATGCCATTTCTTTGTCGAGCGTAAAAATCTTTTGCAAGTATTTTGAAATTTTTCAAACTCCGTTGGACAAAATCGCGCGCAGCAGTTTCGTAGTTGAAAATTTTCCGTCGAGAAGAAAGTGGGCAAAGATTTTAACGGCTTTTACTCAACCATTGTGATGTTTGCAACAGCAATGAATTTGAGCCGGCCTCCGCGTTCGTTCAAAACCATTGTCTGTTCGTCTTCCGTGACCAGACAATGTTCGGGGTGTTCGACGCGAATCACATCGCCATTGTTCAACCGGAGCGAGTAAGGCTGAAAAGGCCGACGGTTTTCAATATCGAGCAATGTCTCTTTCGTCATGTCCGCATCATGCTTCATCCATTTCGTCCTGTCAATCTCGCGTGCGAATTCATCGCATTTTCCAGCGTCCTTTCAGGACGCATTTTATCCGGCAAGAATCCAGCCACTTCGTAGCTGGCTAACTTCCGCCGTTCTTCGGAATTTTTTTTGACGCCACAATCTTCCTCCGCGTCTTTGCGCCTTTGCGTTAAATTTTTTTGCGAACGTCTTTGAAATTTTTCAAACTCCGTTGGACAAATTCGCAAAGTCGTTGCATTATATTTCACAGGAATATGAGCGAAGAGTCCATGAGCAATTTTACGCCGCGCGCGCAGCAGGTGCTCGCGTTGGCGCGCAAGGAAGCCGACCGCTTCAACCACAACTTTCTCGGCACCGAACATCTTTTGCTGGGACTGATCAAATTGGGGCAGGGCGTCGCTGTCAATGTTTTGCAAAAAATGGGTCTCGACCTCGAAACCGTCCGCATGGCGGTCGAAAAGAAAACCGGCACCGGCCCCGACCAAAAAATGATCGGCAACATTCCTTACACGCCGCGCGTGAAAAAAGTTCTCGCGCTCGCGTCGAAGGAAGCCAAGGCGCTCAATCACACTTACGTCGGCACGGAACATTTGCTGCTCGGCTTGCTGCGCGAAGGCGACGGCATCGCGGCGCAGGTTTTACGCGACCTCGACGTGGACATCGAACAGACGCGCCAGGAAATTTTGAAGGAGCTTGACCCGAATTTTGCAACGGAAGAATCTTCAATTCCCGAATCCGGTGAAAAGCAACCGGCGGGAAGCGCCGGCGAGAAAAAAGGCGAAGTTAAAACGCCCGCGCTCAAAGCATTTGGCCGCGACCTCACGGAAATTGCGCGCAAAGGCGACATGGATCCGGTCATCGGCCGCAAAAATGAAATCGAGCGCGTGATTCAAATTCTTTGCCGTCGCACGAAGAATAATCCGGTTTTGCTCGGCGAAGCGGGCGTTGGAAAAACAGCCATCGTCGAAGGTCTCGCGCAGGAAATCGCGAAAGGCAATGTGCCGGAAATTTTGCTGACCAAACGCGTTGTCACGCTCGACCTTGCGCTGATGGTCGCGGGCACGAAATATCGCGGGCAATTTGAAGAGCGCATCAAAGCGGTGATGGACGAAATTCGCCGCGCGAAAAATGTCATTTTGTTCATTGACGAATTGCACACGATTGTCGGCGCGGGTTCGGCGGAAGGCACGATGGACGCGAGCAACATCATCAAGCCCGCGCTTTCACGCGGCGAGATGCAATGCGTCGGCGCGACGACGTTGAACGAATATCGCAAATACATCGAGAAGGACGCCGCGCTCGAACGCCGTTTCCAATCCGTGAAAGTCGAAGCGCCTTCGATTGACGATGCGATTGAAATTTTGAAAGGCCTTCGCCACAAATACGAGGAGCATCACAAGGCAGAATTCACCGACGCAGCAGTCGAAGCTTCCGTGAAACTTTCCGACCGTTACATCACGGACCGGTTTTTGCCGGACAAAGCGATTGACGTTTTGGACGAAGCCGGTTCGCGCGCGCGCATCGGCACGATGACGCGTCCGCCCGAAACCAAAACGATGGAAGCGGAGATCGAAGAAATCAAAACGCAAAAAGAACGTGCCATCAAGAATCAGGATTTCGAAGGCGCGGCTTCCATGCGCGACAAGGAAAAACACGCGAAGGAAAAACTCGAAAATCTTTTGAAAGAATGGCGGACGCATCGCGAAGAAAAGCGCGTGGTCGTCGGCGAAGAAGATATTTTACACGTCGTTGCGAAATGGACGGGCATCCCGCTCAAACGCATGGGTCAGGACGAAATGGCGCGATTGCTCACGGTCGAAACCGAAATGGAAAAAGTCGTTGTCGGCCAGCGCGAAGCTGTTTCCGCGATCTGCAAGGCGCTTCGCCGTTCGCGTGCGGATTTGAAAGACCCGAAACGGCCGATTGGCACATTTCTTTTGCTCGGCCCGACCGGCGTTGGAAAAACGTTGCTCGCAAAAACGATGGCCGAGCAGATGTTCGGCGACGCGAAATCGCTCATTCATTTGGACATGAGCGAATACATGGAAAAATTCAACGTCTCGCGGCTCATCGGCTCGCCGCCCGGTTACGTCGGCTACGAAGAAGGCGGACAGCTCACGGAAAAAGTCCGGCGCAATCCGTATTCCGTCGTGCTGTTCGACGAAATCGAAAAAGCGCATCCGGATGTCTGGAACATTTTGCTGCAAATCCTTGAAGAAGGAAAATTGACGGACAACGTCGGGCGCGTCGTGAATTTCCGCAACACGATTATTTTGATGACCTCAAACGTCGGCTCGGACGTGATCAAACGCCAGTCCACGCTCGGTTTTTCGCCGATCAGCGACCAGAACACTTACGAAAATATGCGCGGACGGACTTTGGACGAGGCGAAGAAGACGTTCCGCCCGGAATTCCTGAACCGGCTCGACGACGTGATTGTGTTCCGCTCGTTCACGAAGCCGGACCTCATCCAGATTCTCGATTTGGAAATCGAAAAAGTTTTGGTTCGGCTGCGTCACAAAAATCTTCAACTCGCGCTGGACGAGAAGGCGAAGGAATTTCTGGTCGAGAAAGGCTACGATCCCGAATTCGGCGCGCGCCCAATGCGCCGCGCGGTCGAGCGATTTCTCGAAGACCCGCTCGCCGAGGAAATCCTCAAAGGCAGCCTGCACGAAGGCGAGCCGATTCAAGTCACGCGCGACGGCGACAAACTGGTTTTCAATCAGAAAGCTCCCGCTGCGGGCGCCGTGGCGAGTTAAATCAGATGTTTTGAAATAATTTCGCAGTTCGGAAAAATAGAAATAGGTTGAAGAAATTCAAGCGAATACCGGTTGACATCTTTGCGCTATTTGATTTATGGATTCTAAAATCGCCGAGATTATCAGCCGCATGAAAAGGCAGCTTGGCCCGTCGTATATTACTATTCAGGTTTCCGATCTTGCCGAGCTTATGGCATTTGTTGCCGATGAGCAGGCGAAGTCGGCGGCCAAGTTAGAGCATCAGACTGATACGCTTATCAAGCTGACTCGTTGGCTTTTTCGTCTCACTTGGATTTTGGTTGGGCTGACAGCAGGACTTCTCATATTTACATATTTCCTTGTGAAGCATGGCTAGGAATTACTGACGCTATTATGAAGCGCGGTCGCAAAATAAAAAATACCCGTCATGCGTGTCCCCGGCTACACGGTTTTTCTCCGGAACAAAAACGCCAACGCAGGCTTGAACAGACGCGAGAGTGGCGACGGCGCAACCCAGCGAAGAATAAATCCAGCAGGAAACCAATCAAGCTGTTCGCTATAAAACCGCAACGTCAGTGCGTTATCTGTCTTTTTCGTGTCGGATTTACCGAGTCGACTATTGCTAAAATACTTCATATCACAAAAGGAAATGTGGGGGTAATAGTCCATCGTGTGGGCATTAGTCGTATTCCATCTCGTTTTTCACGCAATATGATCAAGCGTGTTCCGCTTGAAAATGTTGCGGTTCGTCTGATTGTGCAGCAATACCGGCGAGAAAATCCGATTCTAAAATTATTCGATGAAACTCGACATTGGTGGAATCATCCAGTCCGCAAAGCGTGGTCATCTATAAAATCCTATCGAAAAAATTCTAAAGTTCATTTGGCAAAAAAGTTAACGGGATTCAAATGCAAATTTTGTGGCTGCGACGCTTCGGCGATTCCTGAAAAAAGAAGGAAAGCTGGTCTTAAATACTGTTCGGTCAAATGTGAGAGAAAAGCCAGAATCGCTGCTGAAAAACTTCGCATTCAATCTGATCCTCAACTTTGGCAACGCAAACGCGAAGCCAGAAAGCGGTGTTACCATCGAACCCGTCGAGAGCGTCCCGAAGTTTATGCTGCTGAAGTCCGCCGCAAACTCGACAATCCTCAATACCGGGTCGCAAAAAATCATCGCTCGCGAATTTTTTATTTAGTCCGCAAAGGTGTGATGGTAAAAACGCAGACTTCGTTGAAATACTTTGGTTGCACACCGACGCATTTGAAGCAGCACCTTGAATCGCAATTCAAATTTGGAATGACCTGGGAAAATTACGGCAAAGTCTGGCATGTGGATCACAAAAAACCATTGGGAGGCAAATTGTTTGACCTGACGAATCCCAAGGATTGTGAAATTGCATTCAATTGGTCAAACCTTCAGCCGCTATTTGCCGAGGAGAATTTAAGGAAATCAAACAAGATAATTGACGTGTAGAACTTCATCTTTCCATTTGATTAAATATTTTTTACGCTTTCGGAAATGAAAGGCATCATCCTCGCGGGCGGCGCCGGTTCGCGGCTGTATCCGCTCACGCTCGTCGCGAGCAAACAGCTCCAGCCGGTCTATGACAAGCCGATGGTTTATTATCCGCTCACGACGCTCATCGAGGGCGGCATCCGCGAGTTGTGCCTGATCTCCACGCTGCACGATTTGCCGCGATTTAAGCAACTTCTCGGCGACGGCTCGCGCTTCGGCGTGAGCATCGAATATCGCGAGCAGCCAAAGCCCGCTGGGATTGCGCAGGCATTTCTCATCGCGGAAAGTTTCATCGGCAAGGACAACGTGACGCTGATTTTGGGCGACAACATTTTTTATGGCGGCGAATCATTTCTTCACGCGTTCACTGAATTCAAATCCGGCGAAACGATTTTTGGTTATCACGTTCACGACCCGGAACGCTACGGTGTCGTGGAGTTTGATGTGGACGGAAAGGCTGTTTCCATTGAGGAAAAACCGAAATCGCCAAAAAGCAATTACGCCGTTCCAGGACTTTACATTTGCGACAACGAAGTTGTGAACATCGCGAAAAATCTGAAGCCGTCGGCACGCGGCGAGCTGGAAATCACGGCGGTGAACGTCGAATATTTGCGGCGCGGCACATTGCGCGTGCAGCGATTGGCACGCGGTTTCGCGTGGCTGGACGCCGGCACGAGCAGCAGCCTGCACGACGCGAGCGCGTATGTGCAGACGATTGAAACGCGGCAGGGAATAAAAATCGGCTGTCCCGAAGAAGCGGCGTTTCGCCACGGATTTTTATCGCTGGCGCAATTGGAAAAATGCACCGGCGAAATGCCGAGGTGCGAATACCGCGACTATCTTGAGCTTGAAGTCATCGTCGAGGCGAAGCGGCTGAAAAATTGAAACCGCAGATTACGCGGATTAAAAATGGAATTACTTTTCAAAGATTTGACCGGAAAAATCCTCGGCGCAGCGATGGAAGTTCACAAAGAATTGGGCTGTGGTTTTCTGGAAGCGCTTTATCAGGAGGCATTTGAGCATGAATTGAAATTGAGAAAGATTAAATTTGTCCGCCAAAAGCCGCATCGCGTCGCTTACAAAGGCATCATTCTCCGACATCCGTATATTCCTGATTTGATAGTTGAAGAAAAAGTCGTTGTTGATTTGAAGGCGATTCGGGAAATTGGCGCGATTGAAGAAGCGCAAATGATCAATTATCTAAAAATCACAAACTTGAAAGTTGGTTTGATTGTCAATTTCGGATGCAGATCGCTTGAATGGAAGCGCCTTGTTTTGAGCGAATCACCAGTCGTTGATTTCAAAAATCCGCGTAATCTGCGGTTTCAAAATTTGTCGGACCAAAGTTTATGATTTTACTTCTTGGCGCATCGGGTTACATCGGCGAGGCGTTTGCAAAAGAATTGCAAGAGCGCAAAAAAGATTTTCTTCCGCTTGCGCGAAAGCAGGTTGACTACACGCGATTTGATAAATTGCTGGAATTTCTTAAAGATAAAAAACCGGAATTTGTCATCAACGCCGCCGGCTACACGGGCAAGCCAAACGTGGACGCCTGCGAATTGGCGAAAGCCGACACACTTGCAGGAAATACTTTGTTGCCACAAACGATTGCTCACGCGTGCGCTGCGGCAAAAATTCCATGGGGACATGTTTCGTCCGGCTGCATTTTTTCCGGCGCAAAAATTGTCGAGAATGGAAAAACGCGAATCGAAAAAGATTTGACGAAGCCGGAACTCCGCGCGCTTGTCGAACAATCGCCGGAGAAAATCCACGGCTTCACGGAAATGGACGCGCCGAATTTTACTTTTCGCAACGGCCCTTGCAGTTTTTACAGCGGCAGCAAGGCGTTGGGCGAAGAAGCGATTACAGGCATCGGGCAAGGTTACATCTGGCGGCTGCGGATTCCATTTGATGAATTTGACAATGCGCGAAATTATTTGAGTAAGGTGCAGCGTTACGCGAAAGTTTATGACAACGTGAATTCGATTTCACATCGCGGCGATTTTGTCCGCGCGTGTCTCGATTTATGGGAACGTCATGCGCCATTTGGAATTTACAACGTGACGAATCCGGGGTTTGTGACGACGCGGCACGTCGTGGCGATGATTGAAAAAGTTTTGAAACCGAAGCGGAAATTTGAGTTTTGGAAAAGCGACGAAGAATTTTATAAGGTCGCCGCCAAGACACCGCGCTCCAATTGCGTGATGGATGTTTCAAAATTGCTGGCGGCGGACGTGAAAATTCGTTCAGTTGAAGAAGCGCTCGAAGATTCGCTAAAAAACTGGAAACCGGAAAATTAAGCCACAGATGAACACAGATTTTCACAGATTTCAAATGCGCTTCAGTTTTATCTGTGTTTTATCTGTGTCAATCTGTGGCTAAAGAAAATGAACTTATTGATTACAGGCGGCGCTGGATTTATCGGCTCGAACGTGATTCATCACGTCATCGGGCGCGCGGAAATCTCCAAGCTCGTCAATCTGGATTGCCTGACTTACGCCGGTCATTTGCAAAATCTCGAAATGGTTTCAAAATATCCAAAGTATATTTTTGAGAAAGTGGATTTGCGCGACAAGGTGGCCACTTTGAAAATTGTCGAGAAGCATAAAATAACGCACGTCATGCATCTGGCGGCGGAGTCGCACGTTGACCGTTCCATTTCCGGGCCGGCGGATTTCATCCAGACGAATGTCGTCGGCACTTTTAATTTGCTCGAAGCGTGCCGCGCGCGTTGGACGGATTCTTTTCATTTGGCGAAATGCGATTGCCGGTTCCATCATGTTTCGACGGATGAAGTTTATGGTTCGCTCGGCGCGACTGGATTTTTTACCGAGACGACGCCTTATTCGCCGAACTCGCCATATTCGGCGAGCAAAGCTGCGAGCGACATGCTGGTGCGCGCCTATCATCACACTTACGGATTGCCGACGCTCATCACAAATTGCTCGAACAACTACGGCCCGTTTCAATTTCCTGAAAAACTGATTCCTGTCGTCATTCAAAGCGTGCTGGCGCGAAATCCAGTTCCAGTCTACGGCGATGGAAAAAACGTGCGCGACTGGCTTTACGTCCGCGACCACGCCGAAGCGCTGTGGACGGTTTTGACGCGCGGCGCAATTGGCGAGACTTACAACATCGGCGGCCACAACGAATGGGCGAACATAAAAATTGTGGAATTGATTTGCGACACGATTGACGAATTTGCGCCGCAATTGGGCGGCAATTCGCGGAAACTGATTTCATTCGTGAAAGACCGGCCCGGACACGACCGCCGTTATGCGATTGACGCGGCGAAGATTCAGCGCGAGCTTGGCTGGACGCCCGCGCATAAATTTGAAGACGGCCTTCGCGAAACAGTTCGCTGGTATCTGGATAATCAAGCGTGGGTGAAAACGGTGACGCAGAAATAATCGCGAACTTGTGACCGTTCGCATTTTCAAATCGTCTGGTAATTGATGTTCACCATGCGCCAATTTGGATTCTGTTTGCTGCTCGCGCTCTGTTTGAACGCGCGCGCGTCGGAAACGAACTCCCTTGCCTGGCACAAAACTTCCAGTCGTGTTGATGCCGACTTGCACGGCCAAACTTTGATGCCCTTGCTCGAAGAAATTGCCGCCAAAACCGGTTGGCGCGTTTATGTCGAACCGGGCACGACGCGAAGTGTTTCCGCTAAATTCAAAAATCTGCCTTCCGCCGACGCGTTGCGAATGTTGCTGGGCGATCTGAATTTCACGCTCGCACCGCAAACCAACGCCGCGTCGCAACTTTACGTTTTCACGACAAAAATTCAAAACGCCACACAACTGGTCGCTGCCAAAAATGTCGCGCGCAAACACGTTCCCAACGAACTGCTCGTTCGCGTCAAGCCGGGCACGGACATTGACGCGCTCGCAAAATCGCTGGGCGCAAAAGTGATCGGGCGCGACGACAAGCTGGGCATTTATCGTTTGCAATTCGGCGATGCCGCCGCGACGGATGCCGCGCTCGCAAAACTGAAAAGTGACAGCGACGTGCTGGCGGTGGATTACAATTATTATTTCGAGCCTGAACCGTCACCACAAATGACGACCGTTTCGTCCGGGCTTCCGGGGCCGATTTCGTTGACGCTCAATCCACCGACATCCGGCGATCCGTGCAACGTCACCATCGGTTTGATTGACACAGGAATTCAATCGCTCGGCTCAACGCTCGACCCATTTGTCATGAAACAACTTTCTGTTGCCGGTGATTCAAATGCGAACAATACAACGACGGGAAATTCTCTTCCCACGCACGCCACCGGCATGGCGGAAACTATTTTGCGCGCGATTTCGCAGGCGAGCGGCGGCAGCACGACCGCGCAAATTTTGCCCGTGGATGTCTATGGCGCGAGCGAAACGACGACGAGTTGGAACGTGGCGCTGGGAATTCAAGCGGCGGTCAACAAAGGCGCGAACGTTTTGAACTTAAGCCTCGGCAGTTCTGGCGACAGTTCCGTTTTGGACAGCGTGATCCAGCAGGCGATTGCCGACGGCATCGTGATTTTTGCGGCGGCGGGAAATTCGCCGGTCAACACGCCGACTTATCCGGCGGCCATTTCCGGCGTCAACGCCGTGACCGCGTTGCAGCAGGCGGGACAACTCGCGTCATACGCGAACTACGGAAGTTTCGTGGACATGGCGCTGCCCGGCGCGAGCGTGATTTACCTGAACGGGCAGGCTTACATCGTCCAAGGCACATCCGTTTCGACGGCTTACGCGACGGGAGTGGCGGCGGGGACAAAAACTTCCGGTTGCGCCGGCTGGCCGCAAATCCAAAGCGCGATGCAACAGAAGTTTGTTGTGCCGAAATAAATCCGCACCCATTAGTGCGCCATGCAATACCGAAAGTTCTCCGTCACACGAAGATTGTTCACAAACATTTCCCGTCTGTTTTTCGCCGCGCGCGAATTGTCTGGCAACATCCGCCGTTCGTTCACAAACATCCGCCAATTGTTCGCCAGCAGATGAAAATAGTTCATCATCTCATCACGTTTGTTCTTCAACCCGCGACGATTCTTTGACAACCCGCGATGTTCGTTCACAAACAACAGCCGATTGTTTGCCAGCAAACGGCAATTGTTCACAAAAAATTTCAGCCTGTTGTTTAACAAACGCCGTCTGTCGTCTGACAAACTTGATTTGCGACATCGCAAACATGTCAACAATCCTTGTTAGCGGCATTAAAACATCATTTTCACCCTTATTTTGGAATTATGCACATGAGAGAAGAAGGCGTGTTGAAGCAAAAGGATTTCTCCCTCTCCTCGCCAAACGAGGAGAGGGCCGGGGTGAGGAGCTTTGATTTTATTGCAGTTTTATTACAAACCCCTCATCCTGACCTTCTCCCCGCCCGGGCGGGGAGAAGGAAACTTCCGTCAAGTGCATAATCCCGCCTTATTTCATAATAGTTCTTGAAAATCTTGACACATCGGCGTAAAAAGATTTCCGAACAAAACACGGGCGGCAGGGTCGGCTGTTTTGCGACTCTTCCGCCGCAACCAAACAGAAATCAACAAAGGGAAAGGGACATCACATGGCACAGACAAAGTTAAACCTCGGACGACTCAACATCCAGCAACTGCTCCAATCCGCAAACAATATCAAGACCGCGATGACGGGCAACGCGAACTACACCACGTCCATTCCGCCGCTGGCGACCATCGCCAACAACACCTATCAATCCGGCGTTGTCACCCAGAGCCAGAACCTCACCCAGCGCGACAACGCCGTGGATGCGCTGGCCGCCGGGCTGACCTCGCTCGCCGCGTATGTGCAGGCGCAAAGCGGCGGCGACGCCGCAAAAATCCAGAGCGCGGGCATGGACGTGAAAGGCGCAGCCGCACCCGCCGGAATGCCCGGACAAGTCACCAACCTCGCCCTCACATTTGGCGACAACGCCGGTGAACTCGACGCGCAATGGGATTCCGATCCCGCCGCGTATTCCTACGAAATCCAGGCCAGCCCCGACCCGATGACGGCGACCAGTTGGGTGGCGCAATCCGCCGTGACCAAATCCAGCGCCGCGTTGCTGGGATTGACCTCCGGCAGCCGGCAATGGGTGCGCGTGCGTTCCGTGGGCAGCGCCGGAACCGGCGCATGGAGCGATCCCGCTACGAAAATCGTGCCGTAAATAATGGTAGGGTTGGCGCGCTGCGCCGACCTCGGTGGCACTCCGCAAGGAGCATCGCAGCGCGATGTCCCTACCTTCAAAGCGGCCTTCGGAAACGGAGGCCGCTTTTTTATGCGCTGAAGGCGCAACAGAAATTAGCCAGCTACGAAGTGGCTGGTAATGCATCCAACACATTTGTTCGTCCTGAAAGGACGATGGATTTCCGCCGTCCCTTCAGGACGGATGGTGGCCGTGCGCAAGCACCCAGACAATTCCTGTAAAATCAGATTTTTTTTGGATTCAAAGATTTTACCGCGTCGGCGTGCAGTAATTTTCCGTTTTGACGCTCTACAATCGCAGCCATGTTCGCAGCCGTTCATCCAACGATTGTTTGTCGGCAATGGATAATTTACCGACAATTTTTACGACGAGTTTCTGTTCAACTGTGGCGAGTTGCGCTTTGACACCACAAGAAACATTCAGTCCGGCAGCGCGCCATTCTTTGAGCGGAAAATCGGTATTCGGAAGTTGCGACGAAATGGGAACGAGAAAAAGGTCTGCGCCGTTTTGACCGATGACAATCGCCGGACGAACTTTTCGGCTGGTCAAATCCGTGAATGGAATCGGAAGGAGAACGACATCATTTCGAGAGCAGTTCATTGAAAACATCGTCCGCGTTGTTGTCCCATGTTTTTCGCAAAGACTCTTCGGAAAGTTTCAGCCACGCCTCGCGTTCCACGTCGGATTCAATGGTCACGCGCACATGAGATTTTTCAGGCAGCGACAACGGCTTCGGCAAAAGAAGTTTGCCATGTTCATAAATCGCTTCGACCGTTGTTGTCATGCCAAAATAGTAATCTCGCGTTATGGTATTTGCAAGACGTTCGGTAATGACTCGTTTTGACAACTCCCTCTCCCCGCCCAAGCGGGGAGAGGGTTGGGGGTGAGGGGATTTGAGTTTGAAAACCATTGCCCTCCTCACCTCGGCCCTCTCCTCCTTTTTGGGAAGAGAGGGAGAAAAAATCAAAAGGAATCACTGTAAGACGTTCACTGTTTCCCTTTGACCAATGCTTCGACGACGTGCGGATCGGCCAACGTTGAAACGTCGCCGATTTGGTCAACTTGGTTCTCGGCAATTTTGCGCAAAATGCGGCGCATGATTTTTCCTGAACGCGTTTTCGGCAGGCCGGGCGCGAACTGGATTTTGTCCGGCACGGCAATCGCGCCGATTTCTTTGCGGACGTGATTCGCCAATTCCTTTTTCAATTCTTCGCTGTCGGCAATTCCATCCTTCAACGTCACGAACGCATAGAGCGCCTGGCCCTTGATGTCGTGCGGCATGGGGGCGACGGCGGCTTCGGCGACTTTCGCATGGCTCACGAGCGCGCTCTCGACTTCCGCCGTGCCGATGCGATGGCCGGAAACATTGACGACATCATCAACGCGACCGAGCAGCCAGTAATCGCCGTCGTTGTCCACGCGGCAGCCGTCGCCGGTGAAATACATATTTTTGAACGTCGTGAAATAGGTGTTGATGAAACGTTCATGGTCGCCCCACGTCGTGCGCATGATTCCCGGCCACGGTTGCGTGATGCAAAGTTTGCCGCCTTCGTTCGGCGCGCATTCGCTGCCGTCGTCACGCAAAACAATTGGCTCAACGCCAAAAAATGGTTTGCTCGCGCTGCCGGGTTTCAATGTGTTCACGCCGGGCAATGGCGTGATCAAATGCCCGCCGGTTTCCGTTTGCCACCATGTGTCCACAATCGGGCAACGCTCTTTGCCAATAATTTTGTGATACCACATCCACGCTTCGGGATTGATCGGCTCGCCTACGGTTCCCAAAACTCGCAGCGAACTCAAATCGTATTTCTCCGGCCATTCATCGCCGAGCCGGATGAGCGCGCGAATCGCCGTCGGCGCGGTGTAAAAGGAATTGACCTTGAACTTCTCGACGATTTTCCAAAAACGTCCGGCATCGGGAAACGTCGGAATGCCTTCAAACATCAGCGTCGTCGCGCCGTTGCACAGCGGGCCGTAAATGACGTAGCTGTGGCCGGTGACCCAGCCGATGTCTGCCGTGCAGAAATAAACGTCGTCGTCGTGGATGTCGAAAACGTATTTATGCGTGAGCGCGCTCCACAGCAGATAACCGGCGGTGCTGTGGACGACGCCTTTCGGTTTGCCGGTCGAGCCGGACGTATAAAGGATGAACAGAAAATCCTCGGCGTTCATGCGTTCCGGCGGGCATTCGTCTTTTGGTGGGGCGAGGCTACTGACGAGCCGGCTCGCGGGGACGCTCGCCCCACCGTTCATCAAATCGTGATACCAAATATCGCGGCCATTCACAAAATTGCATGGCGCGTCGTTACGTTTTACGACGACGACTTTTTCGATGCTCGAAGTTTTTTGCAATGCGGTGTCGGCAATTTCTTTCAACGGAATTGCCTTTCCGCCGCGCAAGGAAACATTTGCCGTGATTAAAATTTTGCACGCCGAATCGTTGATGCGGTCGGAAAGCGAATCCGCGCTGAACCCGCCGAACACGACTGAATGGATCGCGCCGATGCGCGCACACGCGAGCATCGCGACGGCGGCTTCGATCATCATCGGCATATAAATCGCCACGCGGTCGCCCTTTTTGACGCCGAGTGATTTCAGAGCGTTCGCAAATTTGCAAACCTCCGCGTGCAATCCCGCGTAAGTGATTCTTTTGACATCCTCTTCCGGTTCGCCCTGCCAGATGATGGCGATTTTGTCGCGCAATTTTGTTTTGACGTGGCGGTCGAGACAGTTGACGGTCAGATTCAATTGCCCGTCTTCAAAAAAAGTGTGCTGAATTTTTCGTGCGTCCGTGTCCCAAATAAATTTTCCGGCGACGATCGGTTTCTTGAACCAGTCAAGCGCGTCCGCCTGTTCGAGCCAGAATTTTTCCGGTTCGCGGACGGAGCGTTCGTAAAGGGCATTGAATTGTTCCGCATTGAGCAGCGCGCGCTTCACGACTTCCGGCGACGGTGGAAACGTGCGTTTCTCTTGCGACAGCGAATCCGTCGAAATGATTTCTTTTTGAGTCAGCATGGTGTTTGAGTTGACGATATTTCCGCAAAATCAAACGGCGGTGTCAATCGGCAAGAAATTGAACGATTCGGCAGTTTGAAAGATTCAAACAAATTTCCCCGGGTTCAAAATGCCGTTCGGATCAAGCGCGTGTTTCAGCAAGCGATGAAGTTCGCGGACTTCCGGTGAAACGGCGAGCGGCCACCAGCGTTTCTTGGCAAGGCCGATTCCATGTTCGCCGGTGATCGCGCCGTTCCACGCGAGCACTTGCCGGAACAATTCATCGAGCGCCGCTTCACCGCGTTTGCCGGCGGCGGCGTCATTGGCATCAAGCATGATGTTGACGTGGATGTTTCCATCGCCGGCGTGGCCGAAACAGGCGACGGGTAATTTAACTTTCTTCTGAAGTTTTGCGGTGAAGCGGAATAAATCTTCGAGTCGTCCGCGTGGAACCACGATGTCCTCGTTCAACTTTTTGAGACCGGTGGATTTGAGCGAGGCGGAAAACACGCGGCGGATTTTCCAAATCTTTTCGCATTCAGCATCGCCAAAGCCGCGCTCAACAAATAACGGTTTGTATTTACGAATGACACGTTCAACTGCCGGCAATTCGCCGCGCACAGAATTTTTTTGCCCGTCCAGTTCCACGATCAAATGCGCCTTGCAAATGCCGAGCCGTTTGCTGCCGGTATACTTTGCAGCGGCGGCAAGGGTGAATTCGTCCGCCAATTCCAGCGCGCTTGGCAAAAACCCGGCGGCGAGAATTGCCTGCAACCCGCCGACGGCGTTGCGCATGGAATTGAAACCGACGGCGAGCGTGACGCGAAATGGCGGCAGTGGAATCAGCTTCAAAGTGGCTTCCGTGACGACGCCAAGCAAACCTTCCGAGCCGACGAAAAGGCGCGTGAGATCGAATCCGGTTTTGTTTTTATGCGTGCGCCCACCGGTGCGGATGACTGTGCCATCGGCGAGAACAACTTCGAGACCGAGAACGTAATCGCGCGTGACGCCGTATTTCAAACAACGCGGGCCGCCGGCGTTGGTGGCGATATTGCCGCCGAGAAAATTGTCCGCGCGGCTGGCCGGGTCGGGCGGATAAAAGAGCCTGCGGCTCTCGCACCTTTTTTGAAAAGCCGCTGTGATCACGGCTGGCTGAACGACGGCGACAAAATCGCGCACATTGATTTCCAAAATGCGATTCATGCGCTCGGTCGAAAGGACAATGCCGCCGCGAATGGGAACGCAGCCGCCGACGTAGCCGTAACCCGCGCCACGCGGCGTGACGGGGATTTTATTTTCATTTGCGAACCGTAAAATTTTGGAAACGGATTTGGTGGAGCGGGGCAGGGCGACGGCGTCGGGCTGATGCGCGGCGAACCATTTATCGCCGGCGTATTCGGCAAGCTTGTGCGGTTCAAAAATGATTTCGCCGGGCAGAATTTTTTTGAACCGGCGAAGAATTTTTAGTTTTGCGGAAGTCATGGCGCATCGAGAAATTCGCGCGCATTGGCGGCTTCGCCTTCTGGCACTTGCACACATACCATTGTTGCAGTTGAAAAACCGGCTAAAGAATTACCGAACCACGAGGCAACGCTTTCATTAGGAACGAATGGGTGAAAGTTTGCCGCGTCGAGTCTTGAGCAAACAAGTTGAGCTTCGGTCAAATTGAAGGTCGTGAAAATAGTGGCGAATGTCATGGAATTACGCAGCCACCGGCATTCGCATTTCGGCAAAGACGATGACGCCCGCGCCGGTTTGAAGCAGGGATTGCACTTCGACTTCGACCTGCTGGCCGATGCGCGCTTGTGCGTTGTTGACGACGACCATCGTGCCGTCCGGCAAATAACCGACGCCCTGGCCTTTTTCCTTGCCTTCGCGCATGATTTTCAATTGCAACATTTCGCCTGGCAATAAAACGCCTTTGAGGGAGCGCGCGATGTCATGAAGATTGATGCAATGAATTTTTTGCAAGGCGGCAATTTTGGACAGGTTGTAATCATTCGTAAAAAGTTTTGCATTCAAATTGCGCGCGAGGCGGACGAGTTTGGTGTCCACTTCCGTTTCTTCAGGAAAATCACCTTCGTGAATGCGGACTTCCATTTCGTTATTTTTTTGGATGCGATTGAGCATCTCGAGGCCGCGCCGCCCGCGCGAGCGTTTGACAGTATCGGTGGAATCGGCGATTTGCTGGAGTTCCTTGAGCACGAACCGCGGCACCACGACGAGGCCTTCGAGCAAATGCGTTTCAATCAAATCGGCGATGCGCCCGTCAATGATGACGCTCGTGTCGAGTAGCAAAAGATTGTCCGGCTTATTTTGCGGCGAAAAGCGGACGTAAGGAATGATGAGTGAAAAATCTTCTTTGTTGCTGCGCATTGCCAAAACCATGCCGATGTAACCGAACGCCAGGAAAAGTCCCAGCCGGATAAGCCATTGCTGATCGACGGTGGCGTTTCTGAACAAGCCGGAACTCTCGATAAGCAATGCGACAAGCCAGCCGAGCAGCAGGCCAAAGGTAATCGCGGAAAATGCGCGCAACGAAAAACCTTTGAGCATTTCGTCCACGGCGATCAGCAAACCGCCAAATCCGAAGCCCATGGCCATTCCGATGATCCCGCTGTGCACGACGCCAGCAAATTCCTCGCGCACCTGGCTGATGGCGTAACCGGCCGCGATGCACAGACCCAGAAACAGAATTCGTATTGCCCAAAGTGATTTCATTTTTTATTGCGCGGCTCTTTTTCTTTATGCCACAAAAATCCCCACAAGCCGAGCCGGTTCAGATTGCTCGATGCGACGGCGAGATTGTTGGCGATGGTTTGCACGTTCGTGGCCATTTCCTGATTTTGCAAGATGCTTCCAGCAAGTCCTTTGCCGGACTGCAACTGCGTCATCAAATTTGTCAGGATTTCCGTGGACGTTTCAATGTTTTTTACGGCAGCGGTGATGTGCGGTTTGTTGGTGTCCATCAAACCGTTTGCCGTTTCGGACAATCGCATCAAATCGCTGGAAAACAAAAGCACGTTGCTGACGGCCATGCTCACTTGCGTGCCGTTCGTGGCGATAAGCTGGTTGATTTGGCTGACCGAGCCGAGCGCTTCTTCGGAAAACGTCCGCATATTGTCCACCGTCACGGAAAAATTTGTCATCGTCTGCGCGTTCAACACGACCCGCTGCATTTCGTTGACCGATGCGTCCAGTTTTTTGGCGATGACATCCACCCGCTGGATAAAACCCGCCGCCGACCGCGCCACTTCCTGCAAATTGAACGGCTCCTGACAGACGACAACTTCGCCATTCGTCAGCTTCGGCACTTGATTGCTGACGGCAATGACGGAAACATACGGGTCGCCAAGAAAGCCCGCCTGCTCGATGACGAACCGCGCATCAGAATAAATTTCGTAGCGCTTATAAATTTTCAGAAAAACCGTCACACTCTTGTCATCTTGCGACAGTTGAATGTCTGAAACGGTGCCGACTTGCACGCCCGCCAGCAAAACGCCCGCGCGCGGTTTGAGTCCGCCGACGTTCGCCGTGTGAAGGCGCAATTCATAGGTGCCGTGAAACAAACTCGTGCCCTTGCTGAATTGAACGACGAGCAATGCCGCCAGTGCCAGCCCGATGAAAACGAACAGGCCGACTTTGGTTGCGATTCGTTTGTTTTCCATTGCACGCACGGTAACAAATGGACAGCCAATCCGCCAGCTTTGGATTTTCAAAATAAGAAGCCGGAACGATTTCTCATTCCGGCGGCCGGTTAAATTCACTTCGCTTTATGCCGATGGCTGCGCTTGAGCCGCTTTTGCAGTTGCGCCGGTTTGCCGAACAATACAACGGACAAGGATCGTTAAATAATTTTCACATCATCAGCGGAGTTGAGCCTTCGACGATTCCTTTCGAAATTGCATAGCGGGTCAAGCCGGCGATATCATGAATATGCAGTTTGTTCATCACTTGCTGGCGATGTTTCTCGACGGTCTTGATGCTGATGCACAGTTCGGCGGCGATCTGTTTGTTCGGCTTGCCCTCGGCGATGAGTTGCAGCACTTCGGATTCGCGCGAGGTGAGCAAGGTGTTTGATTTTTTGACGGGCACGCCGTTGAGGAATGCTTCGCGATAATGATCTATAAGGTGTTTGGAAATCGCCGGGCTGAAAAACGCATTTCCGCGTCGCACTTCACGGACGGCCTTGATCAAATCCGTCGCGGCGGTCTGCTTGAGCAGATAACCCATCGCGCCGGCTTCGGTGACTTGATGAACGTATTCGTCATCGTTGTAGGATGAGAGCACGAGCAGCTTGGTCATCGGAACTTCTTTGGCGATTTGCCGCGTGGCTTCCAAGCCGTTGAGGTTGGGCATGGCGATGTCCATGACGACGACTTCGGGCAGAAGTTTTTTGGTGAGTTGAACGGCTTCGCGCCCGGTGTTCGCCTCGCCGACGACGACGATGTCCGGTTCTGCTTCAAGCAAGACCTTTAGTCCTTGCCGCACTACGGTATGATCGTCAGCCAATAGAACTCGAATTTTTTCCATACGGATTCTCCTTGTCATCGTTTTCTAAAACCGTGTGTTTGCTGGTTTGAACGGAATGGTTACACTCACGTTCGTTCCTTTGCCGGGCGCCGGCTTGATAATAAACCGGCCACTGACCAGCCTAACACGCTCTTGCATTCCCAGCAAGCCGAGGCGCTGTTTTCTTTTCGTTAAATCGGCGGTGCCGTCGTTAAATGATTTGCCATTGTCCATGATTTCCATGAGCAAATCGCCGCCCGATTTGCGAATGGAAATGTTCACACGGCTGGCGCGCGCATGTTTGGCAACATTGGTAAGACTTTCCTGCGCAACGCGAAACAACACCGTTTTTTGCTCGCCGTTCAATTTTTCAACCAGAGGATTTCCCTTCAGCCGCACATGAAGTCCGGTGCGCTCGGCAAAATTTTTCGCGTGCGAGCGCAGGGCGGGAATCAATCCCAATTCATCCAGCATGGAAGGGCGCAATTCACGCGCAAAACGGTGGATGGATTCCATTGTTTTTTCGAGCAACCGTTGTGTTTCGGCGATTTTCTTTTCAAAAGGTTTGGAAATCGCCGAGCCTTGGCCTTTCAACGAGGCGAGCATCACGCTGATGGCCGTGAGCGCCTGCCCGGTTTCATCGTGCAGTTCGCGGCTGATGCGTTTGCGCTCTTCTTCCTGCGCGTGAAGGATTTTGTTGGAAAGCTGGCGCCACGCTTCCTCGGTCAATTTGCTTTCAGTCATGTCGCGCGTCACTTTTGCAAAGCCAAGCAACTTCCCGGCGCGGCCGCGCACCGGCGATATGATGACGTTGGCCCAAAACCGCGAGCCGTCTTTGCGCACGCGCCAGCCTTCCCCCTCATAACGTCCCTGTCGCAACGCGATTTCCAATTCGCGGCGCGGCTGGCCGCGTTTGGCCTCCTTGAATGTGAAAAATTGCGCGTAATTTTTTCCGACGATCTCGTTTTCGCGCCAGCCTTTGATGCGCTCCGCGCCCGCGTTCCAACTGGCGACGCGGCCGTCGGGCGAGAGCATATAAATCGCGTAGTCTTTCACGTGCGAGACCAGCAGGCGGAACCGTTCCTCGCTCTGGCGCAATTCTTCCTCGGCATTTTTGCGCGCCGTGATGTCCGTCGCGATGCCGCAGAGCGCGTAAATTTTTCCCTTCGGGCCGCGCAGCGGAAATTTCGACACGATGCTGGTATGAATGCCGTTGCGATAGCGCGCCGTCTCTTCAAATTCCATCGGGCAGCCTTCGCTCAACACTTTGCGGTCGTTGGCTTGAAAAATTGCCGCCTGCTTGCGTGAAAAAAGTTCGCGGTCGGTTTTTCCAACAACGTCATTTTCAGCAAAGTTAAATCGTTTTTCAAACTGGCGGTTGACGTGCAGATAGCGTCCGCGCGCGTCTTTCAGAAAAATGACCGCCGGACTGTGGTCCAAAATCGCGCGCAGCCGCGATTCACTGGTTTGCGCCGCGCGCTCGGCCTGCTGGCGCTCGGCGATTTCGTTTTCCAACTGGCGGTTGCGTTCCTGCAACCAGTTGTTCATGTCGGAAAAACCGCGATGCGCCGCTTCAAATGGCGAGAGCGATTCGAGGAAAAAAGTTTGCGCGGCGTCCAGAAGTTGCCGCCGTTTTTTTCCGCCTGCGGAAAGTTGCAGCAGTTCATCCAGCGCGTCCTGATGAATCCGCGCGAGATCGAGGATGCCCAGTTTGTCCGCGTTTGCCGCGCGTCCCAGTTTATAAGCGCGTTCGAGGGTCGCTTCCTGCCGGCTGGCGAGAAATTTTTGAAGCGTCGCGGCGTAACGTCGCGCGAGGATGCGCGCGTTTTTTTTCATTGCGATGCGCCCAGATAACGGACCGCCAGCACCAGCGCGTCGTCCGTTCCCTTGAAATGCCGGCTCAAGATGCCGTCGACAATTTGCTTGGGCGTTTCCGTCAGATTGATCCGCTGGTCAAATCCTGCGTGCAAACCATCCGTCGCAAAAATCAAAAGGTCGCCGCGCATGATCGGCAACACGCTCGCTTGCAGCGACGGCAATTGATAACCGACAAGGCCGCCGCGCAGCAAAATGTTTTCGTGCGCGGGCGTGACGTTCGGGTCGGCGCGAAAGAGACTGCCCTCGACGTTGCCGACGCCGAGCCAGTTCATGGCATTTTCATGAAAATTCAGGCAAGCCAGAGTTATCACCGCGCCCCGTGTGTTGGCAAGCGCTTCGTGACAAAGCTTCATCAGCGAAATGGTGGATTCGCTCGTGTTTTTTTCGATGATTTCGGCGGCAACGTGCGCGGCTTTGTCCGCTTCGTTGCCGTGGCCGACGCCGTCAATCACCGCAAGCAGGACACAATCGTCAAAAAATTTGACAACGTGCAGGTCGCCGGAAACGATCTGGCCCGTGAGCGGGCGCGATGCCACGCTCCATTCAATCGTCTCGGATTTTTTTTCAACTGTGGCAGTCATTTAACTTGTAGGAGACGAGGTAACGAGTCTCATTTTTTGTTCGTATATAAATAGAGACTCCTCACGTCGTCTCCCGCTTTTATTTTTCAGTGCAGCCATTTTTTCATCGTCACAGTTGTCCCCACACCCACCTTGGTATCAATATCAAATTCATCCATCAACCATTTCGCGCCGGGCAATCCGACGCCGAGTCCTTTGCGCGTGGAATAGCCGTATTGCATCGCTTTTGTGACATCCTTGATTCCGGGGCCTTGATCCGCAGCGATGATGCAAATGCCGCGTTTGCTGCCTTGAGCAGCAGCATTGAGCATGATTTCGCCCGTCTTGGCGTGGTCAACGATGTTGCGGGCGATTTCAGAAATCGCCGCAGCAATCAGGGTTAAATCTGATCCGTCGAAACCCAACTCGATTGCCAGCGCCCGGCCTTTTTGCCGCGCCTCTACGATGTCGGCATTCGAATTGATCGCGACGTGAGTGCCATCATTTTCCATGTTTCACGTTCTTTTTGGACAGACGGTTGAGATATGCCAGCCCTTCTTCCAAGTCCAGGGCGGTTCCGACGCCTTCGAGCGTCAATCCCAATTGCACCATCGCGAAAGCTACATCAGGTTGTATGCCAACTATGACTGTTTCCGCACCGCGAAGTTTCAACATATGCGCGACCGCGCGCAATGTGCGTGTGGCAAAGGAATCAATCACGTCGAGGACGGTCACGTCAATGATGACGCCGCGCGAACGGAATTGGCCGACGCGCTCCGCGAGGTCGTCGCGCAATTGCAGCAGGTCGGCGTCCGAAAGAACGGACTGGACGCTGGCGATCAAATAGCCGCCCTGCTTGAGGACTGGAACATGCATGATAAATTATGCTTTTTGTTCCTGCGGTGTGGTCGCTTCGACCATGAGCATGACTTTGTAGCCCAGCAGGCGTTCGGCTTCTTCGATACCACCTTGCAAGTCGCCGACGGCGTTCATCTTGCTCAAATCCACGCCGATTGTCACCAACGTTTGAGCGATTTCCGAAGACAGACCGGTGATGATGACGCTTGCGCCCATGAGACGAGACGCTTCCACCGTTTGCACCAAGTGGTTCGCTACGGTCGAGTCAATCGTCGGCACACCCGTGATGTCAACGACGACGACTTTCGCGCGGTTGTTGCGGATGCCGCGAAGCAGTTGTTCCGTCAATTGCCGCGCGCGTTGCGAGTCAATCACGCCGATGATCGGTAAAATCAGCAAGCGCTCGCGCACCTGCAACACCGGCGTGGACAATTCGCGGATGGCTTCCTGTTGCTGGCGGATGATACGTTCGCGCTCCTGCACGAACGAAACGCCCACGGTGTTCGCGATACGGTTCGCCGCCGGTTCGTAAGAGTCGAGCACGCGATTGAGCAAATCGAAATCTGCTTGATATTTTTTGAACAGCGAGCGCGCCAACACGTCGCGCAGCAGCAACACGATGCCCAAGACTTCGTGCGTTTCGACGCCGCGCGGAATGATACGTTCGGAAAGGTTGCGCGCGTAAGCCTGCAACGCTTCCACGCTGCCGGTTTCGAGCACTTCGACGTAGTTGTCATACACGGACGTGGCTTCCGTGAAAATTTCTTCCTTCGTCATCGCCGTCATCAATTGTGACTCGGTGATGCGCTTCGCCCACTCCTCGCGCAATTGAGTTCGATTTTGCCGCAAGTGCGCGACCAGTTCGCGCAACAACGCCGCGCTCGTCTCGGTCGTGGCCGAACTGCTGGATGAAGTTATGGCTCGACGCGCCATGGACGCCGATGGATTGAATGCTGGCTTTTTATCTTTGCGTTTCATGATTTTGCTCCGGCGAGTTGATGATATTTAATTTTTACTCTGAATTTTGAGTGAGCTTATTTGGCATTTGCAAGTTGCAATAGTAGGTGAACACCCCATGCGCCGGTTTTTCACAGGCTTGACAGCCAAAACAAAAATGATACATTTTTTTCAATGAAAACTACGATGACCATGAGCCGGTTGAACCAAAACGGCAGCGCCGCCGTCCGGCTGGCGCGGCGGCAGGGACAAGTGGCCATCACCGAGCACGGTGAAACAGTGGCGTTTATTTTGTCCGCTGAAAAAGTCGAGGCGTTGCTCGACACGTTGGAAATTTTAGGCGATGAGGAAGCGATGAAAAATATCCGGGCGTATCAAGCCGGAAAATTGCCGATGAAAGAAATGGCGTTCGATGACTAAATTCCGCCAGTCGCCGCAGGTCGAACATTTCATCCAATCGCTCGCGCCTGACCCGAAAAAAGCCGTGCGTGCCGGAATCAAGTGCATTGCCAACCATTCGAGCGACGTGAAACATCTCGAAGGCGATTTAACCGGCTGGCAACGGCTTCGCGTGCAAAACTATCGGATTATCTTCAAGGAAATTCATCGCGACGGGACGCGAATCATTGATTGCGTTTATGCCAATCGCCGTTCTATCGTTTATGAATTGTTCCGCGAACTTCTCAAAAATCAATTGTTGAAGGACAATTGAAAACGTCTGCTGTTTGCGGCAAACTCCGTCCGTGAAATTGAAAAACATTTTTTCATTGCTGCTTGCTGGGATTTTTTTTCTCGGCTGCAAAGAGCAGGAACCCGTTGCCGCGCCCGCTGAAAATTCTTTGCCCGCTCAAGCGCAGCCGAAATTGCAAACGATGAAAATTTATCTTGGCGCGGAAACGTTGGACACGGAACTTGCGCTTTCTCAAAAAGAGGAAATGACCGGCATGATGTTTCGCACGAACATCCAGGAAACCGATTCGATGCTTTTTATTTTGCCGTATCCAATGCGCGCTTCGTTTTGGATGACGAATTGTCCTGAATCGCTTTCCGCCGCTTACATTTCACCCGACGGCGTCATCGAAGAAATCCATCATCTGAAAAAAAATGACAACGTTCCCGTCGCCGCCACCAGCGACAACATCCAATTCGTTTTGGAAACCAAAGACGGCTGGTTCGCGCGGCACAATATCAATCCGGGAACGGTAATTCGCACCGAACACGGCTCGCTGGCGGAAACGTTTTTGCGCCATTGAAAATGGCTGGACAAAGATTTTTGACGACAGCAAAGTTGATTGCAGCTAATCGTTAGGTATCATACTCACACTATGTTCAGAGCATATCTAATTTTGCCTTTACTGCTAATGGGTGGCTGTGCCACACAGTTGAATAATTCAAAGATTGAATTTCATGAAGCGAATGGCTTTAGCATTCCTATCGAGGATAATTATAACGGCCGTCCCACTATTCAACTTTCCATGAATGGAGTGGCAGGTCGTTTCATAGTAGATACCGGAGCGAATAGCCCTGTGTTTACGATGACGGCTGTGCGACAGTGGCACCTTTCAATATCTGATTTCAGCGGCCATTCCATTTTGGCGAATGGCGGAACAGGCAATCCCAAGATTATCACAAATGTGACGGTGAACGTTACACCCTATCAAAGCCTTCATTGGGGAACAGTTTACATATATCCGGACAACAACGAGCCATATTTCGGTTACATAGACTTTCGAACATTGGAAAGTGGCAATGCTGTGATAGATACTCGCAATAAAACTATTAATTTTACTCCACCGAATACAGAATTAAACTGCAAACTTCCGTAACCGTTTCCATTCTTAATCTGTTCGCATGAACCGCACGCAATCTGAAAAACTTTTTGCCGAAGCGCTGAATTATATTCCTGGCGGCGTGAATTCTCCCGTGCGCGCTTTTCGCGCCGTTGGCGGAAATCCATTCTTCGTCAATAAAGCCAAAGGCGCGCGCATTTGGGACATGGACGGCAACGAATTGATTGATTACGTCGGCACGTGGGGTCCGGCGATTCTCGGCCACGCGCATCCGAAAATTATTTCCGCCGTCAAAGCCGCCGCCGAACACGGCACGAGCTTTGGAATTCCCAATCCGCTCGAAGTCAAAATGGCGAAGCTGATTTGCGAATTGATTCCAAGCATCCAAAAAGTTCGCATGACCAATTCCGGCACGGAAGCGTGCATGAGCGCGATCCGGCTGGCGCGCGGATTCACGAAGCGCGACAAAATCATCAAGTTCGACGGCTGCTATCACGGTCACGCTGATTCGCTTTTGGTAAAAGCTGGCAGCGGCGCGCTCACATTTGGAAATCCCGACAGCGCGGGTGTTCCGGCGGCGTTCACGCAGCACACGATTGTCGCGCCGTTCAATGATATTGACGCAGTAAAAAAAGTTTTCGCAGCGAACAAAAATAAAATTGCCGCAATCATCGTCGAGCCGGTTCCGGGCAATGCCGGTTTATATTTGCCGAAACGCGGTTATCTGGAATTTTTGCGCGAAATCACAAAAAAGAACGGCGTGCTTTTGATTTTCGACGAAGTGATGACCGGTTTTCGTCTTGCCAAAGGCGGCGCGCAGGAACGTTTCAACATTTCGCCGGATTTGACGTGTCTTGGAAAAATCATCGGCGGCGGATTGCCCGTCGGCGCGTTTGGCGGGCGGGCAGAAATCATGGATTTGCTCGCGCCGCTCGGCCCGGTTTATCAGGCTGGCACGTTGAGCGGAAATCCGATTGCGATGGCGGCGGGCGTTGCCAACTTGGAAGAATTGAATTCGGAAAGCGGAAATAAATATGTGCTGCTCGAAAAACTTGGCGAACAATTGGCAACTGGAATGCGCGACGCGGCGAAGTCGGCAAAAATTCCGATGCAATTCAATTTCTGCGGCTCGATGTTCTGCGCGTATTTCACCAGCGATCCGGTTCACAATCTGGCCGATGCGATGAATGGCGACCGCGCGCGTTTCGCGAAATTTTTCCACGGAATGTTGGACGAGGGAATTTATTTCGCGCCGTCGCAATTTGAATCCGGCTTTATTTCCACGGCGCACACGGCGGCGGACATTGGCCGCACAATCCGCGCCGCCGCAAAAGTTTTGCACAGTGTTTAATTCTTGTTTGTTTTCGAATCGGCGGTGAAATTCAGCCAATTCTGTTTTTGAGGTGAGAAATTTTGGCGTGGAATTTTCGATTCGGTTTCCGTTGCATCAGATGTTCATCGTCCGTTTACTAATGCGAAAAACTTTGCGCGTTGCGTTAAGCTTCCTGCAACGCCTTTTGCGATTTGAGCAATCCGTTCGTCAAGTCTGCTTGCTCCGCATCGGGCTTTGCGCTAGGTTTCGCCCATTATGGAAATGAACTTTTCTTCCGGCGATATGCCGCCGCCGCTGACACCGCCGCCGATCATCGCCGCTCCGCCGCAAAAACCGCGCAAGAGCCGGGGTTGGATGATTTTCGCCATCGTCCTGATTGTGCTGTTGTGTTTCAGTTTGTTTGGAAATTTCGTGCAGGCGATTTCGCACGCGCTGAATTTCACCAGCGGATTAAATCGCGGCTTTGCTCCGCGCGCGATGCGCGAAGCCGGCCCGCGCCTCGACGAAGTTCTGCTCAAGGACAACGATTCGCACAATAAAATCGCCGTCGTCACGGTGGACGGCATCATCACGAGCCACACATCGGATCAGGCGGGCAACAACATGGTGGACGTGATTCGCGCGCAATTGGATCGCGCATCGGACGACGCGCGCGTTAAAGCCGTCCTTCTCAAAGTGGATTCCCCCGGCGGCGAAGTCATGGCGTCCGACCAAATCAATAAATTGCTCGTGAAATTTCAGAACGATTCGAAAAAACCGGTGATTTGCTCAATGGGCAGCCTTGCGGCGAGCGGCGGATATTATATTTCCGCGCCATGCCGTTGGATAGAAGCTGACGATTTGACGCTCACCGCAAGCATCGGCGTCATCATGGAAGGAATCAACTATCGCGGTCTCATGGATAAAATCGGCATCGCGCCGAACGTCTACAAAAGCGGAAAGCACAAGGATATGTTGAGCGGAATGCGCGAGACCAATGAAATTCCCGCCGACGAACATGAAATGATCCAAAATCTCATCATGGACACTTACGGCCAATTTACGAACATCGTCGCGAAAGGCCGCAGTGCCGCGCACGAGATAAATCAAAAAGAAGGCCGCGCGCTTTCATCCGATTGGATGAGTTATGCCGATGGTCGTGTCGTCTCCGGAAAACAAGCGTTGAAGCTCGGCCTCGTGGATCAACTCGGCGATTTCGATGATGCCGTGAAAAAGACAAAAGAAATTACAAAGATTGGCAACGCAAATTTAATTGAGTATCGCGAGCGTTACGACATTGGTGATTTTCTTTCCATGTTCGGCCAAAGCAGCAAGGCACACGACATCAAGCTTGATCTCGGTGTCGAAGCGCCGAAGTTGCAGGCCGGTGAACGTTACTTCCTCTGGCTGCCGCCGACCGACTGATGAAATGGTTTCGAAAGAAATTCATTGCTGTAGCGGCGGTCTATGACCGCCGTTTTTCTGGAACACACGTCCGGCGCTCACAGAGCGCCGCTACAATTTTATAAATGAAAAACGTCACGGTCATCGCGCATCCGTTGGTGCAACACAACCTTGCGCGGCTGCGTGACAAACGGACGCAGCTGCAGGAATTCCGCCGACTGCTCGGCGAAATTGCGTCGCTGATGATTTACGAAGCCACGCGGAATTTCGGCCTGAAAAAGATTTCCGTGCAAACGCCGCTCGCCACGGCGCAAGGTTTTCAACTCGAACGCGAAGTCGTGCTCGTTCCCGTTTTGCGCGCTGGACTCGGAATGCTCGATTCCATTTTGCAATTGATTCCTCACGCGCGGGTCGGTTTCATTGGACTCAAACGCGAGGAAACGACGTTGCGCGCGCAATTCTACCACAAAAGTTTTCCGAAAAATCTCGGACAATTTGAAGTTGTTCTGATTGACCCGATGCTTGCAACCGGTGGCAGCGCCGTGGCTGCAATTGATTTACTGGTGGAGCAGGGCGCAAAACATATTCGGCTCGTCAATCTGGTCGCCGCGCCGGAAGGCATTCGCATGGTTCAGCAAAATTATCCGCGCGTGCCGGTTTTCACCGCTGCCGTTGACAAAAAATTGAACGAGCGCGGTTACATCGTGCCGGGTTTGGGCGACGCGGGAGACAGATTATTCGGAACTTGAAACCGCGGATTACGCGGATTAAAAATTTATTTCTCTTAACTATCCGCGTAATCTGCGGTTTCAAAAATGAGCGATGTTTTATTAATGGTCGCCGACAGCGACCGCGACGCGAACATGCTTTACGCCACCGGCATTGGCGTGCCGGATCCATTCATCTATCTGCAAATCGCCGGGCGGCCGCTCATCGTCATGAGCGATCTGGAAATTGACCGCGCCAAGAAAAAATCGCCTTGCCGCGTCGTTTCATTGAGCGAAATCCAACGCAAAGTCCGTGCAAAAGGAATCAAGCGTCCTGCCTACGCGCACGTCATCCGCGAAATACTGCGCGAGAAAAAAATCCGCCGCGTCGTCGTGCCAGACAATTTTGGGCTTGGTTTGGCAAAAG
>Ga0137403_10000217_pt1 | contig 72186 bp, 67 predicted proteins | sample CZOMad2_1_16fung_FD_122057 | JGI IMG/M metagenome (GOLD analysis project Ga0137403, IMG submission 122057) | Vadose zone soil fungal communities from Angelo Coast Range Reserve, California, USA - CZOMad2_1_16fungal (Hybrid Assembly) | ecosystem: Environmental > Terrestrial > Soil > Vadose zone...
CCCGAAGGTCGCGACGAGCAGCTCACGGACGCGGATCGCCAGATCGTCACCTTCGCGCCGGGTGGCGGCGAGGTCCTGCGTCGCCTGTTGGCGCTCCGCCTGGAGGCGCTGGCGAAGGGCGTCGAGCTCCCGGCCCCGCGCGAGCGCCGCGCGCAGCTTCGCGAGATGTCCCTCCAGCGCCGGTACCCCGGCCCCCTTCTCCGTGGCCGCGGCGAGCAACCTCTCCCAATCGAACAGCGTATCGGCGAGCGCGACTTTGGGCATGGTGCGTCCTTTCCCCCCTCTTCGGGCGTGCAAAAAGATGGATGAGGCGCCCGGAGTCTAGTCGATCGCCCACCCCAGCCCCAACAGGCAGCCCAGGAACGTCGTCGCCCTGGGCGCGCTCCAGGCCGCGACCGAGCTCTTTCCGGCTGAAACTTTCCTCACCGCGATCCGTCTTGCCCTGAAAGAGAAGTGCGCCATGATCCCCTTGAACGAAGAAGCGTTCGAGTGGGGTCGGCGGGCGGTCCAGAGCCACTGAGCCGTCGAGTCGCGACATCGTGGCGCCTCTCTGGACGAAAGAGGGGTGCCACGATGGACGGGACAGGGGCGTTCGATCGGATTCTCCAGGACCTGCGTTACGGCGGCCGCCAGCTGCGTAAGAGCCCGACGTTCACCGCTGTGGCGGTGACCGCCCTGGCCCTGGGCCTCGGGGCCAACGCGGCCCTGTGGACGATGGTCCGCTCGGTCCTCCTGCGGCCGCTCCCCTACGCGCGCCCCGAGCGTCTGGTGGTGGTCCAGGAGACCTTCCTGCCCTCCGGCTGGGGTCCCGCCTCTCCCGCCAACTTCCACGACTGGCGCGTCGAGAGCCATAGCTTCAGCGTTCTCGTGCCGTTCGTGGGGCGCAACCGCAATCTCCAGGGCGGCGCTCCAGGGGGCGAGCCCGAGCGCGTCCATGCGGTCCTCGTCGGCGCCCGCCTGTGGCGCGCCCTGGGGGTCCCGCCGCTCCTCGGGACGGTGTTCCCGCCCGAGGCCGATCGCGCCGGTTCGCCGGCGGTCGCCATGCTCTCCGAAAGCCTTTGGCGGCGGCGCTTCAACGGCGACCGGGCGGTGATCGGGCGGCCGGTCAAGCTCGACGACGAATGGTTCACGGTCGTCGGGGTGATGCCCGAAACCTTTCAGTTCCCGCCGGGCGGCGGCACGGTCCCGCCGGGTACGGCGGCGACCGAGGTCTGGCTGCCCCTGCGCTTCACCGCGCGGGAGCAGGAGGTTCGCGGCAACCACTACGTCTCGGTCGTCGGCCGGTTGCGGCCCGGGGTGACCCCGGCCGCCGCCCAAGCGGATCTCCAGGCCATCGCCCGCCGGTACGTGGCGGCGAAGCTCGAGGACGAGGGGCGCAGCGTGCAGGTCGTGCCGCTCCAGGAGGCGGTCGTCCGCGCGGCCCGGCCGGTCCTCCTCACCCTGACCGGGGCGGTCGCCTTCGTCCTCCTGATCGCCTGCGCCAACGTCGCCAACCTCCTCCTCGCCCGCGCCGCCCACCGCCGGCGGGAGGTCGCGGTGCGCGGCGCGCTCGGCGCCGGCAGGGCCCGGCTGGTGCGGCAGTTCCTCGTCGAAAGCCTCCTCCTCGCGCTCCTCAGCGGGGCCGTGGGCCTGCTCGTCGCCCGCGCCGGGGTGCAGCTGCTGTCGCGGTTCGCCGCCGCCAACCTGCCGCGGGCGGCGGAGGCCCACCTGGACGGCTCTGTGCTCGGCCTCCTGTTCGCCGCCTGCCTGGTCACCGCGGTCGGCTTCGGCCTCGCCCCCGCTCTCGCCGCCTCGCGGGTCGATCCGCTGGACGGTCTGCGGGAGGGCGCCGGCCGCGGCGGCGTGGGATCCGGCCACCGGCAGCGCCGCCTGCGCTCGGCCCTGGTGGTGGCCGAGCTCGCCCTCGCCCTGATGCTCCTCGTCGGCGCCGGCCTGATGCTGCGGACACTCTGGAACCTCCAGGGGACCAACCCGGGCTTCGTCACGGAAGACGTGCTGACCCTCCACCTCTCCGCCCCGGCCCGACGCTACGCCGGCCGGGAGCTCGGCGCGGCGCTCTACCGGCCGGTGCTCGAACGGGCGCGCGCCCTGCCCGGGGTCCGCGAGGCGGGCTGGGTCGACGCCCTGCCGCTCCAGAACTGGGGGATCAACGGCGACTTCGCGATCGAGGGACGGCCACCGGCGCGGGCGGGGGAGAAGCCGTTCGCCGAGGTGCGGTCGGCGAGCCCGGGCTACTTCGAGGCGCTCGGCATCCGCCGGCTCGCCGGCCGGGACTTCGCCGACCGCGACGACCGGGGGGCGCCGCGCGTCGCGGTGATCAACCGCGAGCTGGCGCGCCGCTACTTCGCCCGCGAGAACCCGCTGGGGAGGCGGATCGGCTGGCCCGAGGAGAAGATGTGGTTCACCATCGTCGGCGTGGTCGACGACGTGCGCGAGGCGCGCCTCTCGCGGCCGCCGGCGCCGCAGTGGTACCTCTCCTATCTCCAGGCGCAGAACGAGTGGATTCCCGAGATGACCCTGGTGGTGCGGGGCCAGAGCGATCCCGGAGCCCTGACCCGCCCGCTGATCGCCGCCGTGCGCGAGGTCGATCCCGAGCAGCCGGTGTTCAACGTCAAGCCGATGGAGCGGATCCTCGCCGAATCGGTCTCCGACAGCCGCCTCTCGTTCGTCCTCTTGAGCCTCTTCGCCGCCCTCGCCGTGGCGCTCGCCGCGGCGGGGATCTACGGCGTGATGTCCTACCTGGTGGCCGAGCGCACCCGGGAGATGGGGATGCGGATGGCGCTCGGCGCCGGCCGCCGCGACCTCTATCTGCTCGTCTTCCGGCAGGCGTTGCCGCAGATCGCCGGCGGCGTCCTCTTGGGGCTCGCCGGCTCACTCGCCCTCTCCCGCCTGCTCCGCGTCTGGCTCTTCGGCGTCGCCCCGACCGATCCCCAGACCTTCGCCGCGGTGACGGTTGGCCTGGTGGGCGTCGCTCTGGCGGCGGTCTACCTCCCCTCGCGTCGGGCGGCGCGGGTCGATCCCATGGTGGCCCTGCGGGCGGAGTGAGCGGAGCCTCACCCCCGCGCCCATGCTTGTAGCTCTCGTAGAGTTCCCGGCGGATCTTCGGGCTTGCGGTGGAACAGTGGCGCCGGGGACTTCTACCCTGCCAGCAGCACTGCGATGGCAGCCGGCCGGCATCCTACACTTGTAGGTCCATACACGTATTTGTATACTCGCCACGTGCCTGATAAGATCCTTATCTGGATTGGGGCCTCCTTCGAGGATCTGCGGGACTTCCCCCCAGAAGCCCGGAGGGTTGCCGGCTACGAGTTGCGCCGAATCCAGCGCGGCTCAATGCCGACCGACTGGAAACCCATGCTGAGCGTTGGGCCAGGCGTCAACGAGATTCGAATCCACACCCATGTCGAACATAGGGTCATCTACGTGGCGAAGTTTGAGGAAGCAGTCTACGTGCTGCACGCCTTCGAGAAGAAAAGTCAGCAAACTCGCGATACAGATCTCGCTCTGGCGCGTAGGCGTCTCAAACAGGTGGAAACCCTACGCCGTGAGGAAAGGAGAAGCAAATGACGGTCCGAGCTCGACGCTCATCCGGCAATGTATTTCGGGATCTCGGTTTCAGTGAAGACGAGGCAGAGAACCTCAAGGTTCGAGCTGATTTGATGATTGAGCTGACCAGATTGATCGAAGCCCAGGGACTCACCCAAGCCGCAGCCGCCGAGCTCCTGGGGGTGACGCAGCCGAGGATCAGCGATCTCATGCGAGGGAAGATCGACCGCTTCAGTGTCGATGGCTTGATCGAGATGCTCGGCCACGCGGGCGCTCGCGTCTCGATCGTGGTCACTCCACGCAGCCAGGTTGCATAGCTGGCTGCTACGAAGATCCTTCCGTGCGAACTAAGGGCGTGGGGTGTGGGACACACTAAGCCTTTGAGCAGCGAAGAGAGCAAGCCATGAACACTTCGCGTCGCCGCTGAGGCGGCCAAGGGGCGCACGGTCGAGAGGCCTCTGCGGGGAGATCGCCGTGGTAGCATTAGCTTGCTGCCTCTGTATCGAGCGGCAGCGAGGCAGGAGCATCCCAATGAGTCGAACCGTTACGATTCCAGACGCACTCTATACCCGGCTGCAGCAGACTGCTCACGCACGCGGCTGCAACAGCATTACGCAACTGCTGGAGGTCTGGCAGTCGTGCGAAGATACCATCCGTACCCGGCAAGAAGCCGTGACGCGGATCGATGCCCTGCGGAAACGCCTCTCTGCCAGGTACGGCGTATTCCCCGACAGTGTAGCTGACGTCCGGGAAGACCGGGCACGATAATGACGGACCGAGTCGTGGTGGACAGTAGTGTCGCTGTCAAGTGGTTTGTGGAAGAGCCCCACTCGGTCGAAGCCCATTGCCTGCTCGAGGCGTATGAGGTCGGCTCGCTCACCCTGCTCGCGCCGGACCTCCTCTATGCGGAGGTGGGCAATATCGTCTGGAAGAAGCACCGATTTCAGGGCTTAGCCGCAGAGGATGCAGAAGAGATCCTCGCTGCCTTTCACCTGATGTCCTTCGCGGTGACCTCCTGCGCGCCATTGTTAGAAGAAGCGTACCGGCTGGCCGTAACCCACCAACGCACTGTCTATGATTCTATGTATCTCGCGCTCAGCCTGCGTGAGAACTGTCCGTGGGTAACCGCCGATGAGAGAGTCGTCAATGCGCTTGGAGCAACATTTCCCCAGATCATCTGGGTGGCAAAGTGGCCGCAACAGCCGCCTCTACCCTAAGAGAGCTGAGGAGGGTGCGCAGCGATAGCCCTACTACTCACCAACAGACGCTGCCCGATAGGTGCCGATAACGGGGCCTAACCAACCGACCCCCTGCCAGGGAGGAGGGCCCCCCCGCCCAGACCTCTTGGAGGCAGAGTTGCCCTCCCGGCGGTGAGAAGACCGCCCCCGGGAGGGAGAAGATCTCGCGTTATCCGCCTATGGCGCCGTCCGCTCTCCTTCGACCAGCAGTCGCCCCGTCCTCTCCAGGGCCACGGCACCACTCGCCTCCAGGACCCGGGTGAGGCACTCGGGGAGCCGGGTGAGGGATTCCGCCGTGTGCATAGCGGTTACGAGCTCGGGATCGTAGTGGTGAAGGTAGCCGACGACCTGGCCGCCTGATTCGACGGCGTAGCCCTCGGGGCTCCGCTCGTGCTGGAGACGGAAGAGACGATCGAAGCCGGTGCCGGGGAGGACCGCGGCGGCCAGGAGGGCCCGCTCGCGGTGGAGGAAGACCGCCCGCGGCACGTCGCCGGCGGCCAGGCTCTCGCCCTGGCGGAGGACCGCCCAACCGGGGCTGGGGACCGGCACCACGATCCACGGGCCGGCGACGTCGGCCTGGGCCGCGGTCAGCGGTTCGTCGTGCTGGTCGAGACGGGCGAGGAACTCGGGGGTGAAGGCGTTCGACGGACGGGGGGTGCTACCATCTTCATGGTTCCGCATGGATCATTCCTCCTTGCGGGATCTGGCTCGGGTGAGCTCGCTACTCGCCCGGGCCGCTTTGAGGTTGGGCCTCTCCGGACACGCGCCGGGACGGCCGCCTGATGTTGGGACCTACGCTGCTGAGCTGGTGAGGCGGTTCACCTCCTGGGGAGAGAGACGCTGGATTGCGCGTTGACTCTATCGAGCGTCGAGGCGGAAGTCAAGCGGGGCGTGCGGTCGCAGGTCCGAACGGCCGGACACTTCCGGAACCCCTCCGGGCGCTTCCGGAACGACTCCGGGAACATCCGGAACGACCTGGAGGCGGTGTGGAGGCAGTACGGACCCTTCCCAAACGCCTCGAATTGCAATTCAAGTGACTCCAATTCGAATTCGAGCGGCTCGAATTCGAATTCTTACGCCTTCTTTTCGAATTCGAGTGGCTCGAATTCGAATTCCAGCCGCTTGAATTTAAATTCTTACGCCTTGTTTCCGAATTCGAGCGGCTTGAATTGCAATTCGGGTGGCTCGAATTCGAATTGGAGCGGCTTGAGTTGCAATTTGAGGGCTTCCACTCTCCGCCAGAGTGACCTGATAGACTGCCGGCATGGCGAACCGGGCGCAGAAGGTCCTCACGGCGAGGCGTTCCGCGTTCTCCCTCGCGATCCTCGCCAGTCTCCTCGCCCTCGCGGGCTGCGCCGGCTCCGGCCACCTCTTCGCGCGCCCCAAGGTCCAGCTGGCCGAGGCCTCGCTCACCGGCCTCTCCCGCGAGGGGGCCGACCTGGTCCTCGACTTCGACGTGACCAACCCCAACCGGATGCGCCTGCCTCTGGGTGGCGTCGACTACCGGGTGCGGGTCAACGGCGAGCGCTTCCTCGCCGGGTCGGAGACGAACCGGGTGGACATCCCGGCGCGCGGCGCGGCCCGGGTGACCGTGCCGGTGACGATCCGCTACGACGACCTGGGGCGGATCTTGAAGACTCTCCCCGACCATCCGCGGCCGGTCTACGAGATCGAGGCCGACTTCCGCTTCGACGTTCCGGTCCTGGGGACGGTCCGGGTGCCGGTGCGCGAGCGGCGCGAGATCCCCCTCCCTGAGCTCAAGCTCCGGCTCTCGGCGTTCCTGCCGCATCGGTAGCTCCCCGTAACTTCCTGGCAAGCCCGCCGTAGGAGAAGACATGCGAACCTACGTCCTCCTCCCCCTGCTCTCCGCCCTGCTGGCTGCTCCAGCGCCCGCTGCGCTCGCCGCCGCCCAGCCCGCTCCCCTCCGCTATACCCTCTTCCTCTCCGGCAAGACCGCCGGCACCGAGACCGTGGAGCACAAGCCGGACGGCTCGTGGGAGGCGCACTTCGTCTTCAACGACCGCGGCCGTGGCCCGGATGAGATCATGCGCTGGACGCTCGGGGCGGGCGGGGTACCGGTGGCGCTCGAGGTCACCGGCCACGACTACCTGAAGAACCCGGTGACCGAGCGGTTCACCCTCGCGAACGGCCGGGCGACTTGGAAGAACTCGTCCGAGGACGCCGGAGCCCCGGCCGCGGGACCGGCCTTCTACGTCCCGCTGGAGGGGGCACCGGAAGCCTACGCCGTCCTCGCCCGGGCGCTGCTCGCGGCCCCCGGTGGAAAACTGCCGCTCCTGCCCGTCGGCGAGGCCTCGGCGGAGCGGCTGGGGACGGTCGAGCTCAAGGCCAAGGCCGGCGGCCACTCGCGCACCGTCCAGGAGGTCTCCGTCTCGGGGCTCGGCTTCACCCCGAGCGCCCTCTGGCTCGACGCCGACGGCAGCTTCTTCGGCTCCTCGGACGGCTGGTCGACCCTCGTGCGCGAGGGCTGGGAGGACGCCATGCCGCAGCTCGTGGCGGCGCAGCGGGTCGCCGACGAGAAGCGCGAGTCGGCGCTCGCCGCCCGCCTCGCCCACCGGCCGGAGAAGGGCCTCGCGATCACCGGCGCCCGCCTCTTCGACAGCGCGACGGGAGAGAGCCGCCCCGGCACCACCGTGGTCGTCGTCGGCGACACCATCCAGGCGGTGGGGCCGGACGGCGCGGTCGCCATCCCCCCGGGGGCGGAGGTGGTGGACGCCAAAGGGAAAGCCCTCCTGCCCGGCCTCTGGGACCTCCATACCCACCTGACCGACAACGACGGCCTCTTGAACATGGCGGCCGGGATCACCACCGTGCGCGACCTGGCGAACGACGTCGACCAGCTGACCGCCTTGAAAAATCGCTGGGACAAAGGCCAGGCGATCGGCCCGCGGGTGATCCGCGCCGGCTTCATGGACGGCCCCGGCCCCTACGCCGGCCCGACCAAGGTGCTGGTCTCGACCCAGGCCGAGGCCGAGGCCTGGGTCGAGCGCTACAAAGAGCTCGGCTACGAGCAGATCAAGATCTACAGCTCGATGGACCCCAAGCTGGTGCCGGCGATCGTCGCCAAGGCGCACAGCCTGGGCCTCCGGGTCTCCGGCCACATCCCGGCCTTCATGACCGCCGAGCAGGCGGTGCGCGCGGGGTATGACGAGATCCAGCACGTCAACTTCCTCTTCCTGAACTTCCTGCCCGTCCCCGACACCCGCACCCCGGCGCGCTTCATCGAGGTCGCCCAGCACGCCGCCGAGCTCGACCTCTCCTCGGAGAAGGTGCGCGCCTTCTTCCAACTCCTGAAGGAGAGGAACGTGGCGGTCGATCCCACGGTGAACGCCTTCGAGGAGATGTTCCTCGCCCGGCCCGGCCAGATCAGCCCGGTCCTCGCCGCGGTGGCCGACCGCCTGCCGCCCCAGGTGCGCCGCAGTTTCAGCGCCGGCGGCGGCCTGCCCGTGCCGCCGGGGATGGACGGACGCTACCGCGACTCGGAAAAGGCCCTTCTCGCCATGGTCAAGGCGCTCTACGACAACGGCATCACGATCGAGGCCGGCACCGACGCCCTCGGCGGCTTCTCGCTCCACCACGAGCTTGAGCTCTACGTCGAGGCGGGCATCCCGGCCCCCAAGGTGCTCCAGATCGCGACCCTCGGGGCGGCGCGGGTGACCCGGCACGAAGACCGCGGCGTCGTCGCCCCGGGGAAGCTGGCCGACCTGGTCCTCGTCGACGGCGATCCGGCGGCGAAGATCGCCGACATCCACCGGGTGGTCCTGACGATCAAGGGAGGGACGGTCTACGACGCGGGCGAGCTCTACCGCGCGCTCGGGGTCAAGCCGGCGGTTTGATCTCCGGCGGGCGTGGCCCGGGGAGGATCTCCCGCAGGTAGGGTTCGATCCCCCGCCGCGGGTCCCAGTCGTGCGGATAGCCGATCGACACCTCCTCGAAGCGCACGCCGTCTCTGTGCTTGGTGGCGCGGATGTGGAGGTGGCCGTAGATCACGGCGTGGGCGCGGAAGCGCCGGTGCCAGTCCTCGGTCCTTAGGGTGCCGCACCAGATGGAGAAGCGGGGGACGCGGGGCAGGACGGCGAGCTCCCGGCGCAGGGGGAAGTGGTTGACGAGGATGAGCGGCGCCCGCCGGGCGGCGGCTTCGAGGCGGGGCTCGGTCGCGGCGCAGCGGGCGGCGCACCACTCCTGGCGGCTGGGGTAGGGGTCGGGGGAGAGCAGCACCTCGTCCGAGCAGAGGATGTTCTCCTCCGCCGCCCACTGGACGGCCTCTTCGACCGGGATCTCGTCGGGCCGGAAGGTATAGTCGTAGAGCAGGAAGAGCGGGGCGATGATGCAGCTCGGCCCGGGGCCCGGCCATTCGACGTAGGGGTCCTCCGGGGTGAGCACGCCATAGTCACGGCAGATGGCGACGAGCCGGTTGTACTTGGCGAGGCCGCGCGGCTCGCCGGGATGGGGCGGGATGGTCCACAGGTCGTGGTTGCCGGGCACCCAGAAGAGCCGCGCGAAACGCCGCCCGAGGACCGCCAGGGCGAAGCGGAGGTGCTGTTCGGTCTCGCCGACGTCGCCGGCGATGATCAGCCAGTCCTCGGGGTGGGCCGGGAGCGCCTCCAGGGCCTTGCGGGTGACCTCGTAGCGCAGGTGGAGGTCGGAGAGTGCGAGGAGCCGCATCCAGAGAGGGGGCCGATCCTAGTTGACCGGATCGGCTCCGCCCCCCTGCTCTGGCGGGAGGAGCTCGGCCCCGGCGGCAGTTCCTGCCTCCGGTTCGGACCGCTCGCCGGGGAAGAGCAGCGCCTGGCGCACCTCGCCCTCTTCGTTCACCGTCACCTCGGTCAGCGGATGGCGCACCGGCTCGACCGAATAGTCGGGGTGGTAGATGGCGCCGCCACCGGTCGGGATGCCGAAGCCGCGGGCATGCTCGCCGGCCCGGGGCACGGCCTTGAGCAGCCGGCTCCAGGAGGGCTCGTCGTGGGCGTCGACGACGAAGGGCACCAGGCGAAAGGTGTCGAACATCTTCTCCGCCGCCTCGTCCCAGCCCTTCAAGCCGAGCTGCACGGCGCCGGCCGAGACGCCCAGGAGGAGGGCGCCGCCGTAGTAGCGCTCGATGATCCGGTCCTTGATCTTCGCCGACTCGAAGGCGACGTAGCCGCGCCGCGTGTCGCCGCCGGCGAGGAGGATGAGATCCGCCTCGGCGAGGAAGTCGCGGTCGGTCTGCGAGGGCTCGGCGGGGATCAGGCGGCAGGTGCGGATGCCGATCGCCGACATCGCCGACAGGAAGAGGTCGTAGAACTCCGGCGCGTCGCCGTTCGAGGCGCCGAGGTAGGCCGCCTTGGGATCGAGGATGGGGTCGGGCTCCTCCTCGGCGAAGAGGGGCAGCACCCGCCGTTCGAGGAACGATCCCTCCTCGTCACGGTAGAAGAGGAGCTGGCTGTCGGCCAGGAGGATGATGGGTTTGATCGTCGCCACGTCCGATTCTCCAGAGCCTTGTAAGATATCCGAAGCACGCGGCGATTGACAACGGTGCTCCGGTAGGGGCTTGCGGATGTGCCACTCGTGTGGCAAGATGCAGCGATGAGCGGGAACGAAACCGAACGCCAGTTGCGCCGCCGGATCGAAGCGGTCGCCCAGCGGCTCGCCGGGCCGGAGATGCCCGACCCGGGTACCGTGCGGGAGGTGGTCCTGGAGCTGGACCGCTGCCTGGCCGAGCTCGGCGAGGCGGCGAAGGTCGCTCCCGAGCTCGCCCCCCTGGTCCGCCTCTCTGTCCTCCAGGCGGCGTTCCCGGTGCTCTTAGGCTACCGGCACGGCGCCCCCGACCTCGCCTGGCACCTCCTCATCACCGAGTGGGAGCGGGTGGTCGACGCCCTCCATGCCCGCGGCTGGACGACCGAGGTGCGGGAGGGGAGGTTCCACTACGGCGCCCCCATCGGGCCGCTCGCCGATCCGGCGGCGGACCAGGAGCTGCTCGTCCTCTTCAACCTCGCCGTTTTCGAGGTCCTGCGTGGCGTTCAGGAGCAGGGCCGCGGCCGCGAGGCCGCACGCCGTCTCATGGCCCGCCTGTCGCTCTCCTACGACCAGCTCGGCCGCGCCTTCGGCGTCTCCGGGGAGACCGTGCGGCGCTGGGAGCGCGGCAGCCACCCGATCCCCGACGAGCGTCTGGCCGACCTCGCCCGCGCCGATGCCGCCCTGAGCCGCCTGGAGGCGATGTTCCGGCCCGAGCGGCTGGCCCAGGTGGTGCGCCGGAAGGCCGGCCTCTTCGACGGCGAGTCGGCGCTCGACTGGATCCTGCGCGGGCGGATCGTCACCGCCGTCGATCACTACGAGATCGCCCTCGTGTATCAAGGATAAATGAAGCCGCTCCGGACCCTGACCCTCGCCGGTCCCCTCTACCGTGTCGTGCGGGCGGGCTGGAGCGATCCGCTCGACGGCACCTGGAGCCAGATGATGGGGGACCGGCGCTGGAACACCGCGGACTTCCCCGCCCTCTACTGCTGCCTGAGCCTCGACGTGGCGCGCGCCGTCACCCGCGACCTCCTGGGCTTTGCCGGCCTCGAGCTCCTGGACCTCCAGCCCGCCTACCGGCCGCGGCTGGTCGAGGTCGGCTGGAGCGGCGAGTTGGTCGACGTGGCGACCGCTCGCGGGGTGGCCGCGGCGGGGTTCCCCGAGACGTATCCGGAGGGAGTGGCGCGGAGCACGACCCGCCGCGCCGCCGTGCGCTGGCAGCGCCAGGGAAGGGAGGGGGTCGCCTGCCGGAGCGCCTCGCTCCACCGGCTCGGCCTGGCAGAGTGGAGCGGCCCTTATGAGCGCTTCGGCGAGGCCGCCCTGTTCGTCGAGACCTGCCGTACCCCTCCGGTTCTCCTCGGCCATCGGGACGACATCCTGTGGCTGCAGCCGGTCGGTGCGGGGGATCGAGCCGCTCCCTGACGCCTACTCCCCCTCCCCTTCGGCCTCGCCGCTCTCCCCACCCTTCAAGCCGGCCTTCTTCGCGTAGTACCGGAAGCTCCGGAAGCTCATTCCCAGGAGCTCGGCGGCCTGGGTCTGGACGCCGCCGGTGCGGTCGAGGGCCTGGGCCATGAGCTGGGCGCGGATGTCCTCCAGGTAGGCTTCCAGGTCCAACCCCTCCTCGGGAAGGGTGATCAGGTCCGAGTTGCTGCGCCGGTTGGTGAGCAGGTGGATCGGCAGGTCGCGGGTGGTGACGGTCTCGGAGTGGGAGAGGGCCAGGGCACGCTCGACCAGGTTTTCGAGCTCGCGGACGTTCCCCGGCCAGTCGTAGCTCTCCAGCATCTTCATTGCGTCGACCGAGATCTGGCGCGTCGGGATCTCCATCTGCCGGCTGTACTTGCCGAGGAAGAAGTCGACGAGGAGTGGGATGTCCTCCCGCCGTTGGCGCAGGGGCGGCAGGTGAATGGGGATGACGTTGATGCGGTAGAAGAGGTCCTCCCGGAACTCCCCCTGGGCGATCCGCTCCTCCAATTCCTGGTTGGTGGCGGCGATGATCCGCACGTCGACCGGCTCCTCGGCGTTGCCTCCCACCTTGCGCACCGTCTTCTCCTGGAGCGCGCGGAGCAGCTTGACCTGCATCGAGGGGGTCATCTCGCCGATCTCGTCCAGAAACAGGGTGCCGCGGTCGGCCTCCTGGAAGAGCCCCTTCTTCTCCCGTACGGCGCCGGTGAAGGCCCCCCGCTCGTGGCCGAAGAGCTCGCTCTCCAGAAGGTTCTCGGGCAGCGCCCCGCAGTTGATCGAGAGGAACCGGCGCGACGCCCGGGGGCTCGCGAAGTGGATGGCGCGGGCGATCAGCTCCTTGCCGGTGCCGCTCTCGCCGTGGATCAAGACCGTCGAGCTGGTCCGCGCCACCCGCTCGATGAGCGAGAAGATCGCCTGCATCCGCGGGCTCTTGCCGATGATGTTGTTGAAGGTGTATTTCTGCTCCAGCTCGCGCCGCAGGTAGACGTTCTCGTCCACCAGCTCGGCCTTCTCGAGCGCCTTCTGGGCGATGATTTTCAGCTCTTCGACGTCGAAGGGCTTCGAGATGTAGTCGTAGGCGCCGAGCCGCATGGCCTCGATCGCCGACTTGGTCGAGGTGTAGGCCGTCATCATGATGACCGCGGCGTTGGGGTTGCCGGCCTTGATCTCTTTCAGGATGTCGAGGCCGTTGCCGTCGGGCATCAGGATGTCGCAGAGCACGAGGTCGTAGCTCCGGGCCGAGAGGGCCTTCCGCGCCGCCTCGGCCGAGAGCGCCGTCTCCACCTCATACCCCTCCTGCTGGAAAAGGAGGGAGAGGAAGTCGAGGAGGCTCTCCTCGTCGTCGGCGATCAGCAGGCGTTGGGCGCTCATCAGGGAGCCTCCGCGGGAAGGACGGGAATGGCGGTCGAAGAGGCCCAGGCCTCGGCGGTCGGCAGCTCGACCGTGATGGTCGTGCCGCTTCCGGGACGGCTGTCGACGGCCAGGTCGCCGCCGTGCTCCTGGACGATCCGGTAGACGATCGCCATGCCGATCCCCGTGCCGCCGTCGAAGAACGACTGGAAGGGGTGGAAGAGGTTCGCCCGCTGCTCCTCGGACATGCCGCGCCCGTTGTCCTTGAACTGCACGCGGTAGCAGTCGTCGCCCAGCCGCCCCACCACCTGGAGCGTCCCCCCCTCGGGCATGGCGCGCAGAGCGTTCCGGGCCAGGTTCCAAAAGATCTGGCTCACCTGGTCGGGATCGGCGATCAGGTAGGCCGAGTCGGGCTCCAGGTCGAGCTCCAGAAGGTGGCGCTCCGAGACCTCGTCGCTGTTTCTGAGCAGCTCGAAATTCTCGGCCAGCTGGCGCGCCACGTCGAAACGGACGTTCGCCCGTTCGCGCGGCCGGGCGAAACGGAGGAACCCCTTGATCGTGCGGTCGAGCCGCTGGCTCTCCTTGAGCAGGATGTCGATGAGCTTCCTCTGCGCCCCGTCGCTCGCGAACGACCCCGAGAGCATCTGGACCGATCCGGAGATCGCCGCCAGGGGGTTCCCGATCTCGTGCGCCAGGCCGGCGGCAAGCTCGCCCACCGCCGCCATCCGGTCCTTCATCCGCACCTCCTCCTGGAGGCGCCGCCAGCGGGTCAGGTCCTGGAAGATGACGATGTAGCCGCGCTGCGTGCCGGCGGCGTCGGTCAGCCGGGAGATCGAGAAGCCCAGGTAGGCCGTCCCCCCGCCGCGGCGGACCTCGACCTCGGCGCGCAGCCGCCCGCGCTGCTCGGAGGCCGCGGTGAGCTCCGCCCAGCGCTCGTCCGAGAAGAACCCGGAGCTCTGAATGGGCGACCCCAGGAGCTCTCCCTCCGGCCGGCCGAGGATCGACAGGCCTGCCCGGTTGACGCTGGTGATCGTGCCGTCGAGATCGGAGGTCACGATGCCGCTGCTGATCGACTCGATGACGTCCCGGTGCACCACCTGGAGGGCGGCCAGGTCCTCGCTCTTCTCCTCCAGCTCGCGCTCGGCCCGGGTGACGTGCTGCGAGAGGTAGGAGGTGAGGAGAGCCACGGCGTAGAAACCGACGAAATGGACCGCCAGGTTGTAGTTCAGCCGCCAGAGGAGATCCGGCTCCGGGGGCGGCCGCAGGTCGTGCGGAGTGACCCAGCCGTAGTAGAGGGCGACCAGGAGGGAGGCGTACATCGCATAGGCGGCGCTCGCCACGATGATGCCGGCACGGCGCCGCAGGAGGGTCGAGGCGACGGCGATGATGATCAGGTAGAGCAGCGAGAACGGGCTCGCGATCCCTCCCGCCTCATAGACCAGGGCGGTGATGAGCAGCAGGTCGCCGAGGAACTGGATGTAGGCGTGGAGCGGATAGTGGTTCTTGAGCAGGGGGAAGAGGCCGATGTAGACCAGGGTGGCGACGAAGGTCAGGCCGCCCAGGGAGTAGAGGACGAAGGGGGGTAGGGTTTCGGTCGCCGACGGCCCCGCCGCCAGCTGGACGAGGAACCCGGCGAGCAGCACGCTCCCCACCGCCACCACGCGGATGGCGATGTACCAGCGCAGCTGGCGCGCCAGGGGCGGCATCGCCGGCATGGCGGGGGAAGAGGGGCGGGCAGGGCCGGGCATGAACGTCATTCTACCCGGCCCGCCGCTCCGCAGGTCGCCGGCTCGTCTACCCGATCTTCGACAGCACCGAGTAGAGGGGGAGGTACATGGCGGCCACGATGGTGCCGATGACGGCGCCCAGGACGGCGATCATGACCGGCTCCATGAGCTTCATCAGCCCTTCGACCGCGGTGTCGACCTCGTCCTCGTAGAAGTCGGCGATCTTCGACAGCATCTGGTCGAGCGCGCCGGTCTGCTCGCCGACGTTGATCATCTGCACCACCATGGGTGGAAAGACCTTGGTCTCGGCGAGCGGCTCGGAGATCGTCTTGCCTTCCTCGACGCTCTTCCTGACCGACATGACCGCGTCCTCGACGATGGCGTTGCCGGCGGTCTTGGCGGTGATCTCCAGGCCGTCCAGGATGGGGACGCCCGAGGCGGTCAGGGTCGAGAGGGTGCGGCAGAAGCGCGACACGGAGATCTTCCGCAGCAGCATGCCGAGGACCGGGATCCGCAGCAGGATCCCGTCGAGCACCCGCCGCCCGCGGTAGGTCTTGTGGTAGCGGTTCAAGGCGACGCCGCCGACGACCAGGAGGATGAGGATGAACGGGAAGTAGCGGCCGATGAAGTTGCTCGACTCGATGACGATCCGGGTCAGGAGCGGCATCTCGCCACCCAGGCCGGAGAACAGCTGGGCGAAGACCGGGATGACCTTCCACAGGATGATGAAGACGACGAAGGCGGCGATGACGATGATGGCGACGGGGTAGATCATCGCCGACTTGACCTGGCTCTTCAGCTTGACCGCCTTCTCGATGTAGGTCGAGAGGCGCTGCAGGATGACGTCCAGGATACCGCCCGCCTCGCCGGCCGCCACCATGTTGGTGTAGAGGTTGTCGAAGGCCTTGGGGTGCTTGCGCATCGAATCGGCGAGGGAGGCGCCCGATTCGACGTCGCTCCGGACCGTGTTGATGATCGTCTGGAAGGCGCGGTTCTCCTCCTGGTCGCCCAGGATCTCCAGGCACTGCACGAGGGGGAGGCCGGCGTCCAGCATGACCGAGAACTGGCGGGTGAAGATCGCCACCCGCTTGGCGCCGATGCGCTGCGGCAGGCGGCGCATGACCGGGATCTCGCGCCCCTTCTCTTTGATCGTCGTGACCTGGATCTGCTGCCGGCGCAGGACGGCGATCGCGGCGTCTCTGGTGTCGGCCAGCAGCTGGCCCTCCTGCAGCTGGTTGGTGCGCAGCGATTTGCCTTTCCATACGAAGCTGGGCATCACTTGGCTCCTTGCGCCACTTCCCGCGCCTCGGCGGGAGTCAACGCGATGTTCAACGCGGCGGGGCCGCGGGCGATCATCTCCTGGAGCTCGTCGGGATAGGACGAGCGGGCGAGCGCCGTCTGGAGAGAGATCAGGCGCCGGAAGTAGAGGCCGGCCAGCGACTGGTTAAAGGTCTGCATCCCGTACTTCGACTGGCCGGTCTGCATCATGCCGTAGATCTGGTGCACCTTGTCCTCGCGGATCAGGTTGCGGATGGCGGAGTTGGGGACCAGGATCTCCATCGCCATGGCCCGTCCCTTGCCGGTCGCCCGCGGCAGCAGCGACTGGCAGACGATCCCCTCGAGGACGAAGGAGAGCTGCACCCGGATCTGCCCCTGCTGGTGGGCGGGGAAGACGTCGACGATGCGGTTGATCGTCTGCGCCGCCGAGTTGGTGTGCAGGGTGGCGAAGGTCAGGTGGCCGGTCTCGGCGATGCGCAGGGCCGCCTCGACCGTCTCCAGGTCTCGCATCTCGCCGATCAGCACCACGTCGGGGTCCTGGCGGAGGGCGGAGCGCAAGGCGTTGCTGAAACTATGGGTGTCGGCGTGCAGCTCGCGCTGGTTGACGATGCACTTCTTGTGGCTGTGCAGGTACTCGACCGGGTCCTCGATGGTGACGATGTGCTCGTGCCGCTCGCGGTTGACCTTGTCGAGCATGGCGGCGAGCGTCGTCGACTTGCCGGAGCCGGTGGGGCCGGTCACCAGGATGAGCCCGCGCGGCTTCTCGCACAGCTTCTCGATGACCGCCGGCAGCCCGAGCTCGCGGAAGCCACGGATCTCGTAGGGGATCTGCCGGAAGGCGGCGGCGATGGCGCCCCGCTGGTGGAAGACATTGGCGCGGAAGCGGGCCAACCCCTTGATGCCGAAGGAGAAGTCGATCTCCAGGTTCTCCTCCAACCGATGCTTCTGGTTGTCGGTCAGGATGGAGTAGGCGAGCTGCTTGGTCTCCGTCGGCGTCATGGGCGGCATGTTGAGCGGTTTCAGGACGCCGTCCACCCGGATCTGGGGTGGGGAGTTGGTGGTGATGTGGAGGTCGGACCCCCCCTGCTCGACCATGGCCTTCAACAGCTGGTTGAGTGTCGCCGGCATACGCCCCGCTCTCCTGCTTCAAGACTGTGAGGAACAGACAGTTCCGCGAGTTTACACCAACGAAGAGATAGATGAAAGGGCATAAGGAGCAACCCTCACCTCCCGGCCCGGGTGGGGGGGGAGGGGCCCCGAGAGGGCGCCCGGGCTGGACTCCCCTGGCACGGTATGCTAAAACGTAAGCCACTTTAAGAGCACGGGGCAGACGTCGTCGCGGCGGTTCCAGGTGAGTTTTGGCTCAGCGCGGCGGCTCCAGCTAACCGCGGGGTGGTGGCGCCCGGGCGCCGCCTGGGAGAACCGGTCCGACATGGCGCACGCACACGAGCCCTCCGACGATGCCTCCAACCTGCGGGGTGACCAAGAGCTGGCGATCATCCAGATCAAGAACTGTCTCCTGGTCAGCATTCAGACCGAGCTCCACGACCGCCTGGCCCTGAACCTTCAGGCCGCCATCATGGAGCGGGTGCGCGCCGTCGGGGCGAAGGGGATCATCCTGGACGTCTCCGCGGTCGAGATCATCGACAGCTACATCACCCGGATCCTGAACGACATCGGCAAGTCGGTGCGCTACATGGGCGCCGAATGCTACATCGTCGGCATCCGTCCCGCCGTCGCCATGACCCTGATCGAGATGGGCGTCGAGCTCGACTCCGTCAACACGGCCCTGAATCTGGACCTCGCCCTAGAGAAGCTCGAGCTGCTGCAATGAAGACGGTGGAGAGCGCGATCTCGGCGGTCCTTTCCGGATCGATCACCGAGATCACCCAGCGCAGCATCTTCAACCGGCTGGGGCCGCTCGCCAGCCGGCCGCTCGCCGAGATCAGCGAGACCGAGCGCCGCACGGTGATGCACGAGCTCGAGAACTCGGTCCGCCTCTTCGCGCGCTCCGGGGCCGCCGAGCTGGTCGCCGCCTGCTCGCGGGTGTTGAACGGCGAGACGGTCGGGGCCGGCGACCGCCGGGACACCGGGCGCTCCGCCGTCAAGACGCTCGACATCCAGCAGGAGAAGGACATCGCGACCGCCCGCCTGGAGGCGTGGTCCGAGGCGGTGCGCATCGGCCTCTCCAAGTTCACCTCGGTCAAGGTGGCGACCGCGGTTTCCGAGCTCGCCCGAAACATCGTCTTTTACGCCGACCGCGGCAAGGTCGAGCTGCGCGCCTTCACCGACGCCCACGGGGCGCGCCTGCAGATCGTCGCGAGCGACAAGGGACCGGGCATCGACTCCGCCCGCCTGGCCGAGATCTTCGAGGGCACCTACCGCTCGACGCGCGGCATGGGAAAGGGTCTGATGGCGGTCAAGAAGCTGGTCGACGAGTTCCACCTCGACACCGCTCCCGGTCGCGGCACCACCGTCACCTGCGTCTTCAAGGGGGAGCGGTGATCGTGATCTACGGAGGCTACAGCCGGCCGTTCATGGGGCTCACCGTGTGCGGCGACAGCTACCTGGTGGTGGAGGAGAGCGAAGGCGGCTTCCTCGCCGCGGTGATCGACGGTCTCGGCCACGGCCACGAGTCCGCGGTCGCCGCCGTGCGCGCCGTCGAGGTGATCCGCGAGTCGACCGCGCTCACCGCGAGCGCCATCGTGATGCGCTGCCATAAGGAGCTCAAGCCCACCCGCGGCGCCGCCGTCGGCGTGCTCAAGGTCGGCCCCGACGGCCGGGGCGAGTTCTGCGGCATCGGCAACGTCGAGGTGCAGGCCCTGGCCGGCAAGCCGCCCAGCGTCTTCTGCCTGGCGGGCATCGTCGGGCACAACCTGCGCGTCGCGCGGCCGATGCCGGTGCGCATGGAGCTGGGCGACATCTACTGCCTGATGAGCGACGGCATCTCGACCCGGGGCAACCTGAAGGCCTGCCTGCCGGGGCCGCCCGCGCTGGTGGCCCGGCGCATCGTGGAGCAGTGGGGGCGGGTGCACGACGACGCCACCGCCCTGATCGTCGGCTATGGCGACAACCCGCTGCTCGAAGGAGCGGCCTGAGAACGAGATTTCGCGAGGAGAACTGGACGGATGCCGAACGAGCCGCAAATCATAGAGATCCCCCCGCGCCGCCTGCAGAAGGTCATCGAGGCGCTGTCCTTCGCCACCGTCGACGAGTTCGCGGCCTGCCTCGACCTGCTGAAGAGCGCCGGCCAGCGAACCGACGAGTTCGGCGAGCTGGAGACGGCGTTCACCGTCTTCGTCGAGGAGCTGGCGGACGCCAAGACGGCCCTCAAGGACACCCTCGGCAAGCACGAGCAGGCCAACCGCGACCTGGAGGCCAAGCTGCAGATGATCGAGATGCAGCAGGCCGCCATCCGCGACCTCTCGACGCCGATCATCGAGGTCTGGGCGGGCGTGCTCTGCCTGCCGGTGGTGGGGATCGTCGATAGCCAGCGGAGCGCCGAGATGACCGAGTCGCTGCTCGAGATGGTGGTCACCAAGCAGGCGCGGACGGCGATCGTCGACATCACCGGCATCGACGTCATGGACACCAAGACCGCCGACCACTTCATCAAGATGGCCAAGGCGGTCCGCCTGCTCGGCGCCCAGTGCATCCTCTCCGGCATCAACCCCGCGATCGCCCAGACCCTGACCCACATTGGGGTCGACCTGACCGGCGTCCGCACCATGCGCAACCTGCGCGACGCCCTCCAGGCGCACCTGCGCGACACCGAGCAGCTGACCCCGGGCCAGCGGCGCCGGGCGGAGATCGCGGGCTAGCGATGGCGACCACGGAGAGCGGAGCGGAGGTCCAGGTGGCGCCGGCGGAGCGGCTCATCCCCGTCCGCCGCCGTGAGGACGCCCTGGGGGCGAGCCGGGAGGCGCAGCGCCTGGGCCAGCTCTTCGGCCTCGGGAAGAAGCGTGCGGCCGAGCTCGCGATCGTCGTCTCCGAGCTCGGTTCGAACATCGCCAAGTATGGCGTCCAGGGCGAGATCGGGCTGTCGTTCGACACCGACGGCCTGGGCACGGTCCGGGTGGTGGCGCGCGACGTCGGTCCCCCCTTCCAGAACCTGGAGATCGCCCTGACCGACGGCTGCAACGACCGGGGGCCGATCGATCCGGCCGACATCCTGGGACGCCGTGGGTTGGGCACCGGGCTGGGCGCGGTGCTGCGCCTGGCCGATCAGTTCGAGTGCCGCCAGGACGCGGGCGGCAAGGAGATCACGGTCCATCTCCGGCGTGAGCCGGCGACGGGACGGAGACGAACATGACTTTTACGTTGCAGCATTCGATCAGGGAGCAGCGATGAGCGAAAGCAACGATCCCCAAAAGGCGGACCCTCAGGAGCAGCCGATCCGGGTCGACCCCAACCGGCTGAACGGAGTGATCCAGGCGCTCGCCTACGCGGCGCAGGAGCAGTACGAGGCCTGCCTGAACCTGCTCCACGCGCACGAGGAGAGGGACGAGTTCACCGAGCTCGAAACCGCCTTCACCACCTTCGTCGAGGAGCTGGCGCGGGCCAAGCGGGCGCTCAAGGAGGCGCTCGGCCGGCACGAGGTGGCGAACCGCGAGCTCGAAGAGCAGCTGCGGATGATCGAGCTCCAGCAGGCGGCGATGCGTGAGCTGTCGACGCCGATCATCGAGGTCTGGGCGGGCGTCCTCTGCCTGCCGGTCGTCGGCATCGTCGACAGCCAGCGGAGCGCCGAGATGACCGAGTCGCTGCTCGAGATGGTGGTCACCAAGCAGGCGCGGACGGCGATCGTCGACATCACCGGCATCGACGTCATGGACACCAAGACCGCCGATCACTTCATCAAGATGGCCAAGGCGATCCGCCTTCTGGGCGCCGAGTGCATCGTCACCGGGATCAACCCGGGGATCGCCCAGACCCTGGTCCAGATCGGGGTCGACCTGACGCAGGTGCGGACCATGCGCAACCTGCGCGAGGCCCTCCAGTTCCACCTGCGCGAGGCCGACCGCCAGGACCAGGAGACGTAGGCCACCGTCGCTGCCCTTCGGACGGCGAGGACGGCGCGACTCCCCTACCGCGGCCGCGGCACCCACCAGAGCGCCGCGGCGGCCAGCGCCAGCGCCGCGAGCAGGCAGGCGGGGAGGAACGTGCGCGGGCGGTAGACAAAATCCAGCCGGTGCTCGCCGGCGGGGAGCCAGGCGGCGAGGAACGGGCCGTCGGCGACGACGGTGGGGTGCGGGCGGCCATCCACCAGGAGCCGCCAGCCGCCGTCCTGGTACTGGCTGGAGGCGAGGAGCCGGGGCTGGGCGAGGTGGGCCTGGGCCCGCAGGTGGGCGGCGGTGATCGTCTCGATCGCCAGCCGGGAGGGCAGGGTTTCCGGCTGCGCCCGCCAGGTCTGCGGCTCCCCGGGCTTCCCGCGCAGGAGAACGGTGCTCGCATACTCCCGCCGCTGCCGCATCCAGCGCGGCCAGGGATAGCCGGGGAGCCGGTCGGCGGCGGGCGGCAGGAAGAGCCGCGGCAGCGGATCGGGCCGCTCGTAGATCCAGGCGCTCGGGTCGGTGAAGGCGAGCTTCCAGGGCGGCGGCAGCGCCGTGCCCGCGGCGGTCAGCTGGTAGCGCACCCCGAGGAAGCCGTAGAGCGGGTGCTCCTGGGGATAGTAGAGGTCGTTCACCTGGTCGATCGAGTCGACCAGCGGGCGGAACACGACCGCGGCGTTCCAGGGCTGGAGCGGATTGGTGTAGCGCGCGTCGGCGAGGCCGTAGATAGCGGCGCCGTTGGGCTGGAAGGCGTTGCCCAGGGCGGCCGTGCGGAACCCGTCCGCGGGGTGGAGATGGTGGGTGAGGAAGTCGACCGCAGGGGTCGTCGGCCAGTAGAAACGGGGGGACATCCCGGGGTTGGCCGGACGGTGGATCCAGAGGAGCTCGCCGGCGATCAGAACGAGGAGCAGAAACCCCTGGAGGCGCGCGGGAGCGCGGCCGAAGCGGCGCCAGCCGAGCACCAGGGCGGCGGCGGCGAGCACCGCGAGCTGGCCCCAGAGCCACTGCCGCCGCAGGTCGGCGAGAGCGGTGGGATCGGCCGGCGCCCCAGCCCGGAGATAGGCCCAGGCGACGAGCCCCAGGAGTCCGGCCGCGGCGACGGCGAGCGGTCCCCGCCGCAGCCCCTCCCGCCACCAGCGCTCCAGGGTGCAGGCGGCGAGCCAGGCGACGGCGAGGAGGAGCGGCAGGACCAGCCGGTGCTGGAAGGTCGCCGACTTGCCGAGCAGGGGGAGGGCGGCGATCAGCTGGAGCATCCCCGGGGGACGGGCGAGGACGAGGAGGCAGAGGGCGGCCACCCCAAGGAACAGGCGCTCTCCCGGAAAACGGCGCCGGGGACGTCGCCTGCGGAACCCGGCCGGGAGCACCGTGAGGAGGGCGGCGAGGAGGGCCGCGCCGCCGCCGAACGCCGCCGCGTCCTCGTTGACGTTGTCGTTCCCCCAGTAGGGCCCGAAGCGGTTGTTGCCGTAGGCGTTGGGGGCGGCGATGGGGAGGAGGCGCTGGGCCAGGTACTGGCGCCGCATCCGGCGCTCGGGAGCGGTCTTCCAACCCTGGAGGACCGGCTCTTGCAGGATCTGCTGGTTGCGCCGCGTGATCCGGGTGTTGCGGTGGGTCTGCGGCAGGTAGTCGGCGGCGGGAAGGAGGAGGGGAGCGGCGGCCGCCGCGGCGAGCAGGCCGGCGAGGACCCAGCGGCGGACGAGGCGCCACCCCTCTCGGGTCCCTCCCCCCTGGGAGGGGGACGGTTGGGGCAGGGGGGAGGCTAGGAGGGGGGCGCTCCGCCGTTCCACCAGCTTCGCCACCCCGAAGACCGCGGCGAGGAGGAGGTCGTTGACCGTCGTCTCCGGCTGGCCGGCAAGGAGGACCGCGCCCACCGCCAGGGCGAGGAGGAGGAAGTCGCGCCGCGCCCCGCGGTCGGCGGTCAAGGCCACGGCGTAGAGGAGGAGCGGCAGGAGGGCGGCCGAGTTGGCGATCGGCCAGCCCAGCCAGAGGAGAAGGAAGCCGCCGAGGCCGAAGGCCAGGCTGCCGGCGAGCGCCGGCAGCGCGGAAAGCTTCTGCCGGCGCAGGAGCAGATAGAGGAAGACCAGGGCGAGGAGCACCCGCAGGGCCGCCGTCACCCCCGCCGCCGGCGCCAGGGGGAACGGCCAGGCGAGGGCGACGAGCGGCGCGAAGGGCTGCGACTGGGGGTCGGCGAGGAGCGGCATGCCGGTCCCGCCCAAGGGATTCCACAGCGGCCACTCGCCGGCCCGCACCGCGCGGCGCACCAGGGCGAGGGCCGGGGTGATCTGGGACACCAGGTCGAGCTGCAGCCGGTTGGCGAGGAACGGCCGGGCCGGCCGCAGCACCCGCCAGGGCGGGACCCGGGTGAGGATCTCGACCGGCAGCAGGATCCGGCCGCCCACCAAAACCGGCCCGAGGAGCAGGAGGAGGACGACGCCGAAGGCGGCGAAGACCCGGCCGGGCACCGGATCGAACCAGCGCCGGAGCGCCCGGCCGAGGAGCCCGGCGAGGAGGGCCACGTAGAGCCCGGGGAGGAGGTCCTGGAGGTGCCAGCCGTGCATGTGGAGCCGGCCCGCCGGAAGGACGGGCCGACGGCGTACTGTACCAGCGCCGCCGGCCCCTGCCGGTCTCGCCCGGCCAAGACAAATCTGCACATTTGATGTAGTATGGTGAAGCCCGGAGTATTCAACCTACTGGGGCCGGGGCCGTGCCCGGCCGTGCGGGAGCTGTCCAGGAACGCCGTGCGTCCGCTTCGATCGCGTTTGCACCCGAGGCACCGGCCCGGTGCCCGGAGCCTCGCGGCCAGCGAGGCCCAACTCCGCTTCTTCTTCGAGCAGAGCCCGGAGGGGATCTGGAGCTTCGACCTCGCGCGGCCGCTGCCCATCGTCCTCCCCGAGCCCGAGCAGCTGGACCACCTCTACCGCCATGCCCGGGTCACCGAGTGCAACCCGGCGATGGCGCGGATGCAGGGCTTCGAGCAGCCCGGGGACCTCCTGGGGGCTTGCCTGGGCGATTTCTTCCCGCCCGGCGATCCGCGCCGCCGGCACCTGCCGGCCTTCGTCCGCTCCGGCTACCGCCTGATCGAAGCCGAGTCGCAAGAGGCCGACCGCGAGGGGCGGTCCCGATATTTCATCCAGTCGCTGCTCGGGCGGGTCGAGGGGGGGAAGCTGGTGAGCGCCTGGGGCACCCAGCTCGACGTCAGCGAGCGCCGGCTCCTGGAAGAAGAGCTCAAACGGGGGGCCGAGGAGCTGCTCGCCGCCGACCGCCACAAGGACGAGTTCCTCGCCGTGCTCGGCCACGAGCTCCGGAACCCGCTGGCGCCGCTGCGCAACGCCGCCGAGATGATGCGCGGCGGCACCGCCGCGGAGAGCGTCCGGCGGCGGGCGGGAGAGATCGTCGAACGGCAGGTGGGGAAGCTCGCCCACCTGGTCGACGACCTGCTCGACCTCGCCCGCATCCGCCGCGGCGCCATGGAGCTGCGCCGCGAGCGGGTCGAGCTCTCCGCCGTGCTCGACGGCGCCGTCGAATCGAGCCGGCCGCTGATCGAGCGGCGCGGCCACCGCCTGCTCGTCGAGGTGCCCTCCGCCCCGGTCCCTCTCGACGCCGATCCCCACCGTCTGGAGCAGGTGATCACCAACCTCCTCAACAACGCTGCCAAGTACACCCCCCCCGGTGGGCGGATCTGGCTCGAATCCCGGGTCCAGGGGGAGGTGGTGGTGCTCACCGTGGGCGACACCGGGATCGGCCTCCTCCCCGGGACGGAGAGCCGTCTGTTCGAGCCCTTCGTGCAGGGTGAGCCGACGGCGGAGACCGAGGGGGGGCTGGGGATCGGGCTGGCCCTGGTGCGCGGCCTGGTCCAGCTGCACGGGGGGGAGGTGGCCGCCCGCTCCGACGGCCCGGGCCAGGGCAGCGAGTTCACCCTCCGCCTGCCGGTCCTCCCGTCCCCTCCGGCACCGGCCGTCCCCCTGGACCGGCGGGACGAGTCCGGACCGGTGCCGGCGCGCCCTCTCGCCGTCCTGATCGTCGAGGACGAGCCGGACACCGCCCTGAGCCTCGCCGACCTGGTCGAGGTGTGGGGGCATCGGCCGCTCACGGCGGCCGACGGAGCCGCCGGGCTCGCCGCCCTGGCTCTGCCGGAGGCGCCGCCGCCTGACGTGGCCCTCCTCGATCTGGGGCTGCCGGGCATGGACGGCTGCGACCTCGCCCGGCAGCTGCGCGAACGGCTGGGGCCGGGGCTGCTGCTGGTCGCCCTCACCGGCCATGGCCAGGACGAGGACCGGCGGCGCACCCAGGAGGCCGGTTTCGACCACCACCTGGTCAAACCGGTCGATCCCGCCACCCTGCGCCGCCTGCTCGCCGAGTGGTCCAGCCGCCCGCCCCCGTATACAATCGGTCCTTGAGGGGCCGGCCGGACCGGGTGAGGACGTCCCGGAACGCCGGCCCCCCGTTTTCTGAGAAGGAGGAACCATGCCCACCCGCATCGGGCTCATGGGGCTGGGCCGGATCGGCCGCAACATTTTCCGCATCCTGTACAACAGCGACCGTTTCCGGATCGAGGCGATCAGCGACATCGCCGATCACGCCGCCCTGGCCTACCTGCTGCGCTTCGACACCATCCTCGGCCGTTTCCCCGAAGCGGTCTCCCTCGCCGACGGCCATCTCTATGCCGCCGGCCGGCAGATCTCCATGCTTTCGGGCGCCAAGCCCGGCGACGTCGACTGGGGAGCGCTCGGGGTCGACACGGTGATCGAGGCGACCGCCCACGACCGCACCCGTGAGGAGCTGGCGCGCCACCTGGAGAGGGGGGCGAAGCGGGTGATCCTCTGCGCCCCGCCCGCCGATCCGCCGGACCTGACGGTGGTGATGGGGGTCAACGACGACCAGCTGCGGCCCGAGCATCGCATCGTCTCGAACGCCTCCTGCACCGCCAACGCCGTGGCGCCGGTGCTCCAGATCCTGGGCGACGCCTTCGGCATCCGCCGGGCCTTCCTGACCACCGTCCACGCCTACTCGAACCAGCAGCGTCTGGCCGACGTGCCGGCCGAGGACCCGCGGCGCGGCCGGGCGGCGGCGGAGAACATCATCCCCCAGGAGACCAACGCCGCCGAGGTCGTCATGTCGCTCCTCCCCGAGCTCCAGGGCAAGCTCACCGGCCTCGCCATGAACGTGCCGGTGCCCAACGGTTCGGTCGTCGACCTGGTCTGCTGGCACGATCGCAAGGTGACCGCCGCGGCGGTCAACGAGGTGGTGCGGACCGCCGTCTCGGGGCCGCGCTTCTCCCGTGTCCTCGAATACGAGGACGACCCCATCGTCTCCTCCGACATCCTGCACAGCACGTACTCCGGGACCTTCGACGGCCTGGCCACCATGGTGCTCGGCGACAACGTTTCGAAGACCCTCACCTGGTTCGACAACAGCTGGGGCTACGCCCACCGCGTCGTCGACCTTTTGGCCCGCTTCGAGGCGCTCGACGATCCCAATCGGCCCCATCGGGAGGTGGCGTCATGATCCGCGTCGGCATCAACGGTTTCGGCCGCATCGGCCGGAGCGTTTTCCGCATTCTTTCCGAGCGTAAAGACATCGAAGTGGTGGCGATCAACGACCTGTTCGAGAACGAGCAGCTCGCCTACCTCCTGAAGTACGACACCATGATGCGGGTCTTCCCGCGCGCGGTGACGAGCGACGCCGCGGCCCTCTACGTCGACGGCCGGAAGGTGGTGATGACCGCCGAGCGCGATCCGGCGGCCATCCCCTGGGGCGCCCTGGGGGTCGACGTGGTGATCGAATCGACCGGCGTCTTCACCCACCGGGAGCAGCTCGCCAAGCATCTCCAGGGCGGGGCGAAGAAGGTGATCCTGACCGTCCCGGCGTCGGACGAGATCGACGCCACGATCGTCGTCGGGGTCAACGACGAGACGCTCAAAGCCACCGACCGGCTGGTCTCGAACGCCTCCTGCACCACCAACTGCCTGGCGCCGCTCGCCAAGATCCTCGACGACGCCTTTGGCATCGAGGAGGGGTTCGTCACCACCGTCCACGCCTACACCAACGACCAACGGCTGGCCGACGTGCCGCACAAGGACTTCCGGCGGAGCCGGGCGGCGGCGGAGAACATCATCCCGACGACGACCGGGGCGGCGCGGGCGGTGGGGAAGGTGCTGCCGCGCTTGCAGGGCAAGCTCGACGGCATGGCGATGCGGGTGCCGGTGCCCGACGGCTCGATCGTCGACCTGGTCTGCCGGTTGCGGGAGAAACCGGGGGTGGCGGAGATCAACCGGGCGGTCGAGGAGGCGGCCGCCGGGCCGCTCCAGAGGATCGTCGAGTACAGCGAGGTGGCGCTGGTCTCCTCGGACATCATCGGCAACCCCCACTCCTCGATCTTCGACGCCCTCTCGACCCACGCCGGCGGCGACGGCTACGCCAAGGTCATCGCCTGGTACGACAACGAGTGGGGCTACTCGAACCGGGTGGTCGACCTGATCGACCGATGGATGGCCGTGGGGAGCTAGCCGCCGGTGACCAAGCGGGTGGGCATCCTGACCGGCGGCGGCGACGTGCCGGGGTTGAACAATGCGATCAAGGCCTTCGTCTACCGCATGGAGGAGGCGGGGTACGAGGTCATCGGGCTGCGCCGCGGCTACGCGGCGCTCCTCCACATCATCCCCTTCCACGGCGTCGACAACTCGGCCTGGGTCCTTCCCCTGACCCGGGCCAACACCCGCACCATCGATCGAAGCGGCGGCACCATCCTCCACACCTCGCGCATCAACCCCGCCCTGCTCAGGGCGGACCTGGTGCCGGAGCACCTCCAGGGGGAGATGGGGGAGCCCGATCCGGAGGGCCGGGTCGACCTCACGCAGTCCGTCTTGAAAGCCCTGGAGTTCCTGCGCCTGGACGTCCTGGTGACGATCGGCGGCGACGGCACCCTGACCTTCGCCCGCCGCCTGCACCTGGAAGGGGTCGGCCTCCTCGCCGTCCCCAAGACCATGGACAACGACGTCTACGGCACCGACTACTGCATCGGCTTCTCGACCGCCGTCACCCGCTCGATCAACTTCATCAACGATTTGCGGACGGTCGCCGGCTCGCACGAGCGTTTTCTCGTCGTCGAGCTGTTCGGCCGTTACTCGGGGGAGACCTGCCTCTTGGCCTCGTATCTCGGTGGCACCGACCGGGCGGTGATCGCCGAGGTCCCCTTCGACACCGCCGAAGTCGTCCGCCTGCTCGCCGAGGACAAGCGGAGCAACCCCAGCTCCTACGCCGTGCTCGCCGTCTCCGAGGGCGCCTATCCGGTGGGCGGGCAGCCCTTCGAGACCGGCGAGGCGGATGCGGTGGGCAACCGCGAGCTGGGCGGCGTCGGCCGCCACCTGCGCACCGCGCTCCAGGAGGAGACCCGGGAGCGGGTGATCTACCAGCGGCTGGGCTACCTCATGCGCTCCGGCCCCCCTGATGCCCTCGACCGCCTGGTGGCCAACAACTTCGGCAACCTCGCCGCCGACCTGGCCCTCGCCGGCCGGCCCGGCTTCATGACCGCGATCTTGGGCGGCCGGTACGACGCGATGCCCCTGGAGACCGTGGGGCGGGAGGTCAAGAAGGTGGACGTCGACCGCTTCTACGACTGCGCCCAGTACCGGCCCAAGGTGGTGGGGGTGCTGGGGCTGCCGATGTTCCTGCACTGACCGGGTCTTGGCAAAGTCATCGCCAGGTTCGACCGCGACCGGGTTTCTCTCACCCCGCGCGGTTTACCCCTCCGGGTTGACTCTTTCCCCCTCCGGCTCTTCCCGAAACGTCTTTCGGAGCATCCGAAACGCTTCCGGCGGCCCGGAAAGTGTTCCGGACGCTCCAAAAGTCGTTCCGGAGGCTTCGGAAGAGGTTCCGGATGCTCCGAAAACAGTTTGGAGGCTCCGGAAATCGTTTCGGACGCGCCGAAAATCGTTTCGGGGGCTCCCGAAGACGTTCCGGACGTGCCGGAAGCATTTTGGAGGGTCCCGGAGGGATTTTGGAAGCTCCGGAAGAGGTTTCCGAAGCTCGGGAGGTGTTCTGGAGCTTCCGCCGGTTCCCATCCGCTCAGCCGCCTCCGGCCGTATCAGGGATGGAGAACCACAAGGAGACCCTGTCGATGAAAGCCCTCGCCCCTCTCGTTCTGCTCGGTTTCGCCGGCGTTGCCGGTCTTGGCATCGTCACCCTGGGCGCCTCGCGCGGCGCGGCAGGGGGCGATGCGCCGCCGTCTCCGACGCCGCCGGCCGGTCCCGTCGTGGTCGAGCTTTTCACCTCGCAGGGCTGTTCGAGCTGCCCGCCGGCCGACCGCCTGCTCACCCACCTGGGGGAGGACAAAGAGCTCGCTGGCCGGGTGATCCCGCTCTCCTTCCACGTCGACTACTGGAACTACATCGGCTGGCGCGACCCCTTCTCCTCGGCCGACTGGTCGCGGCGGCAGAACCGCTACTCCGAAGCCTTCCGGCTGGGTCGGGTCTACACGCCGCAGCTGGTGATCAACGGCAAGAGCGAGTGCGTGGGCTCGGAGGCGGACGAGGTGCGGCGGCGGATTCAGGAGGCGCTCCGGGCGACCCCGGCCGGGCGGGTCGCCCTGCATCTCGATCCGGTGGTGTCGGCCGCCGGGGCCTCGCTGAAGGTCGGGGTGGACGCCAGCCTCGCCGGCGGCGCCAAGGTGGTGCGCGACCTCGATCTCTGGGTGGCGCTCTTCGAGACCGATCTCTCGACCCCGGTCGGCGCCGGGGAGAACGCCCGGCGGACCCTGCGCAACGACTACGTGGTGCGGCGGCTGGTGCGGGCGTTCCAGCTCCCCGCCCAGCCGGGCTCTCAGCGCTCCGGGGAGGTCGCCCTGGCCCTCGATCCAGCCTGGAAACGCGCCAACCTGGGGGTTGCCGCTTTCCTCCAGGACCCGGTAAGCCTGGCGATCGAGGGCGCCGCCGCAGAGCGCCTGCGCTAACGCCGGGTCGGCGCTCCGACCGGCTCCGCGACCTCCTGCTCCTCCCGGCGGACGGCCTTGGCGGTCTCCACGGGGGTCTCCCCGGTGACGCGGTCTTCCAGAAGATCCTGGAACAGGGAACGGTAGTGCACCATGGCCTCGCGCAGGTTCTCGGTCGACGCCTCGCCCCGTTCGTTGGCCTGGGCGATGGCGCGTGCCGCGCGATAGCTCTCGACCACCCGCGGATGGTCGACTGAGATGTCGGCCGCGCGCTGCTCGAAGTCGCCCATGGGATAGCCCCGGGCCTCCATCACCTGCTTGACCAGGCGGGCGGCGTCGGTGACTGCCGCGCCGGGATTGTCGACGAAGCGGGCCTGGCTGTCGCGCCAGGCCGACGAGAAGTGCCGGCGGTCGGCATCCGGCAGAGGGCGGATCTCGAGCTTCGCGACCCGCTTCTGCCGCGCCGCGAGCTCGGCCTCCGCCTTGGCAATGTTGCCGTGCTGTTCGACGGCGTGGGTGTACTCGGGACCGAAGGTCTCCCGCAACGCGGCGCTCTTCCGGCGGCGGGTGAGGAGGGCGACGAGAGCGATGACGACGACCAGGGCGACGAGGCCGACGATGATCAGTGAGTTGTTGTCCATACCGGCTCTCCTTCCATCGGGGGCGCCGGTATCGGCGGCCCCATCCCGGTATGTGGCAAGGGCCGTGCCATGCGGCACGGCGAGCGGCTAGGGGACGAGGCGGAAGCGGTGCGAATCGAGCTCGACGTGGGCTCCGGGGTCGGCGCCGAAGATCGACAGCACGTAGTCGCCGGGCGGCAGCGCCGCCAGGGGGAGAACCACCGAGTAGGCGCCGTCGTGGGGTGGCCCGAGCCGGGATTCGGGGAGAATGTCGACACCCGCCGCGTTCCTGAGCTTGAAGGCGTGTTCGTGGTAGACGTCCCGCGAGGTGGGATTGAAGGTGAGCACCGCGTAGCCGTCGCTCTTCCGGACCTCCTTGACCTCGTCGGCGAGGCCACGGGTCGACGGTTCGAAGAAGACGTACCTCCCGCTGGCCGCCAGGGCTCCCCCCGCTGCCTGGACCGCCGGAGTCCTGGCCGCGGCGACCCGCTCCAGATCCCGCACCTGCCGCACGTTCGCCACCCAGCCGCCGATCGCGATCAGGCCGGTCAGCCCAGCGGCGAGGGTCGCCGCCTGCCAGCCCCGTTCGGGCCTGGACCGCCGCCCGGGGGCTCCGCGCTGAGGCATCACCGCAATCTCGTCGTGCTCGCCTAGAAGACGGCTCGAGCGCACCATTTCCAGCTCGGCCGCGCACTGCGGGCACTCCGCGAGATGGCGCTCGACGAGGGCGGGGTCGATCCCCTCCGGCCGCTCGTCGAAGGCGTAGGCCACCAGGGCCTCGCTGGGGACGTGCTGAGCGTAGATCTCCCAGGCGAGGCGGGTCTCTGCCAAAGCTTCTCGGCAAGGGGCGCACCCCGCGAGATGCTCTTCGATCTCTCTCCGCTCCACGCTCTCCAGAGAGCCGTTGAGCCACCAGGGTAGTCGTTCGATTGCCTCTTGACAGTTCATGCGCCTTGTGCTCCTCCCGCCTTGGTAGGCGCTGCCGCCGCGCCGTCGTTACACGGTGGCCCGGGGCCAGATCTCGGCGCGGGCCGCCACCGCCTTCTCCCGGCAGCGCAGGACCCGCACCCGGAGCGTCCCCTCCGCCACCGCCAGCCGGGCGCTCATCTCACGATAGGAGAGACCGGCGTGGATCATGCGCCAGAGCTCGCGGCATTCGGCGGGGACCCGTTCGAGCACCCGCAGGAGCAGGTCCTTGACCTCGGAGCGCTCCCCGGGTCCCTCGTTCGCGGCGGTGGTTCCCAGGAAGGCCGTTTCCTCCCCCTCGTCCCCGGAGTCGAGCTCGGTCCACTTCACCCGGCTGTCGGCGCGGATCTGGTCGAGGCAGGTGTGGCTCACCACGCGCCAGAGATAGGTCTTGAAGCTCGACTCGCCGCGGAACTTGCCCTGCATGAGGAGGCGGGTGACCTCCAGGCGGATGTCCTGGAGGACGTCGTCCCAGCGGTGGTTGAGCCGCCTCTGGTAGGGATAGGCGGCGCGCGCGATCCAGCCGTCGACGGTTCCCACCGCCTGCGCCTCCCCTTTGAGATAACGATCGACCACGTCCGCATCTTCCGCCTGCATAGCGCTCCTTTTGGGAGTCAAGGCGCATTCTGTCACAAACTCTGCAACGGCAGGAGTTTTGCGATCCTGGCATACCGGCGGTCGCGGGTGGACCGGAGTTCCCGGACAGGTCTAGAATGGTTCGGAACACCTGTCTTTGCGGGATCTCGCCGCCGATCCGAGGGGGAGCCTGTCATCGAGCTTCGCCGCGCCTACCGCCCGTTCCTCGTCTCCGCCGCGGCCCTCTGCCTAGCCGCCGTCGCCCTGACCGCGCCCGCCTGCCGCTCGCGACCCGCGAAGCCGAAAAAGCCCACCCGGCTGGCCCAGGGCGAGATCCGTCCCGGGGAGAGCATCGCTGTCCCTCTCTCCTTGAAGGCTGGGCGATACCTGCGGGTTTCCGTGGAGCACAAGGGAATCGAGGTCGAGCTTACCCTGTGGGGGCCGGATGAGAAGGAACTCGCGACCGGCGGTCCCGTCAGCCGGCAAGGCGTAGAGGTCCTGTCATTCATCACTTCGGTGGCGGGAGGCTACCACCTGCGCGTCTCAGCGCCACGGGACTCTTCCGCCGCGGGCCGCTATGAGCTCTCTGTCCAGGAGCAGCACACCGTCTGCGCCGCAGACTCCAGCCGGGTGGAAGCGCAGAAGAGGCTTTCAGCAGGTCTGCTCGATCGCAAGAGAGGCGACTTTCGCCAGGCCGTCTTGCAGTTCGAAAAGGCGTTATCACTATGGAGGAAAGCCGACGATTCCGAGGGCGAGATCGACACGGCGATTGAGCTCGGATGGACGGAGATCTCCCTCGACCCGAACGCGGCTCGCGAGCGATTGGAGAGCGCTCTCGCGACAGCTCGCCGAGCCGGCTACCTTCGCGGCCAGGCCAAGGCCTGGGACTGTCTCGGCTTTGCCCACAGCAGTCTGTCTCAGACCGCGGCCGCCCAGAAGGCCTACTGGCAGGCGATCGAGCTCTGGAAAGACCTTGGCGATACCGCCGAGCAGGGACTTTCGCTCTACAATCTGGGATACCTCCTCTTCGACAGCCTCTATGACCTCGACCGGGCCGGCCAGTCGTTCGACCAGGCGCTGCAACTGGCTCGCCGGGCCGGAGATCAAGGGGTAGAGGCCTACGCGCGGACCGGCCTCTGCCTGGTCGCCGAGCACCAGGGCGATCTGGACGGAGCACTCCGCTGCTACGAAAGCGAACTGGACCTCAGCCGCAAGACCCATGATCGCCTCCTCGAGTCGACGCTCCTCAGCAACGAGGCCGGCATCCACTCGCGCCGCGGCCAGCTCCAGGAAGCGCTGCGCCTCTATGACGAGGCGCTGGCCGACGGCGGCCCCGGCGACCGTTCCCAGGAAGAACAAACCCTCCACAATCTGGCGACCGTCTATGTCGCACTCGGGGAGCCAGGAAAAGCCCTGACCACCTATCAGCGAGTGCTCGAGCTGCAGCAGGGTGCCCCGAAATCCGCGTTCACCCTGAACAGCATCGGCAGCGTTTTCTTGACGCTGAAGGACAATGCGAAGGCGGGCGAGTACTTCGAACGTGCCCTGAAGCTCAGCCGGGAGACACAAAATCCCGGCGCCGAGGCCCTGAGCCTTCACAACCGCGGCCGGCTCCGCATCGCCCTCGGCAAGGCGGAGGACGCCCTCAAGGATCTCAACGACGCGCTGGCGTTGCGCCGTGACCGGCTGGGCGATCTCGCAGGCCAGGCCAGCACTCTCTTGGAGATCGGAAATGTCCAGAGCCAGCTCAAGCAACCTGAGCAGGCAGCTGCATCGTACGGGATGGCCCTGAAGCTCGCGCGCAAGATCGAAGCCCGCCCCCTGATCTCCCGCAGCCTCCAGAACCAGGCGAAACTCGATCGCGATCGCGGCGATCTCGGCAACGCGCGGCGGGAGATCGAGAACGCCTTGACCGTCGTAGAGAAGGTGCGCAGCGACGTGGGTGGTGATGATCAGCGCACCTCGTTCTTCGCCGCGAACCGCTACTACTACGAGTTCTTCGTCGACCTCCTCATGCGCATGCGGCTGACCGAGCAGGCGCTGGAGGCGAGCGAGTTGGCGCGCGCGCGGGGGCTGTCCGACCTCTTGGCAGAGGGGAGCATCGACGTCAGGAGCGGAGTCGACCCTGATCTCAAGCGACAGGAAACCGCCCTCGCGAACAGATTTACCTGGACCGAAGTCAGGCTCAAACGGGTCCGCCAGGAGGCAGCCACGAACGAGGCTGCCGCCAAGCAGCTGGAAGATAGCCTGCAGGATCTCGACCGGCAGCAGCAAAAACTCGTCGCCGAGATCCGGTTCAGAAACCCCCGCTATGCCGAGGTGCATTACCCGAAACCGCTCGCCGCACGGGAGATCGAGGCGCTGTTGGGTGAAGAGACCGCGTTGCTCGAGTATGCTGTGGGCCCGGAGGCGTCCTACCTCTTCGTCGTGACGCACGAGGGGATCGCGGCGCATACCCTGCCGGGAGCCGCCGTTCTTGGCGAACAGGTTGAACGTCTGCGGAGGACTCTGAAGACGTCGAATCCGGCCTTGCGCGCCGACTACATGCACCCAGCGGCGGACCTTTATCGCGAGCTCGTCGCCCCCGCCGCTGGGAGCCTGGCGCGCAAGCGCAACCTCCTCGTCTCACCTGACGGGGTCCTCCACCTGTTGCCCTTCGAGGCGCTGCTCACGGAGTCTCCTCCGCGCGGCCAGCCTTACTCCAGGATGCCTTTCCTGTTGCGCACACACTCCATTTCCTACGTGCCCTCCGCAAGCGTGCTCGCGGGTCTGCACCGGCCGCGCTCCGTTGCCGCCGCGGCGAAAAGGGGAACCTCGAAGGCCTTCCTCGCCTTCGCCAATCCTTTCTACGAGCCGCCTGAGGACGGCGGCCCGGCGCTGCTGCCACTGCGTGAGTCGGAGCCGGAGGTCAGGGCCATCGCGGGCCTGTATCCCGGCAACTTCCAGCTCTATCTGGGGCGGGACGCCACCAAGGACAACGTCATCGGCAACCGGCTCCTCGAGCGGACTTCCCGCCTCCACTTCGCGGTTCACGGTGTCGCCAACGAGCAGCGGCCGCAGCTTTCCGGTCTCGCCCTGGCGCGCGGCCGGGACAAGAATGACGACGGCTTCCTCCGCGTGCACGACATCTTCGATCTGAAGCTGAATGCCGACCTGGTCGTCCTCTCGGCGTGTGACACGGGGGGAGCTCAGGTCAACGGCGAAGGGTTGGTTGGCTTGACTCGCGCCTTCTTCTACGCCGGGGCTTCCAGCCTGGTGGTGAGCCTCTGGCGTGCCCCGGAAGACTCCGCCCCCGATCTGATGGCCAACTTCTATCGCCGGCTCGCCACCGGCAAGGGAGAGGCGCTACGAACGGCCAAGCTGAAGATGATCGAGGAGGGTCGCTATGCTCATCCGTTTTACTGGGCTCCATTCGTCCTGGTCGGAGACCCGCGCTAGGGCTCCCGATCCCGCGCCCTGTAACGTTGGCTACAGTGAAGCGCCAGAAGAAGCATGAGATCCAATGTCCGCGAGAAATAGAAAGGGAGGAATACCATGTCAGGTTCCACTAACAAGGATCCCCAAAACGCAGTCCCGCCCGGCAGCGGCTACATCCCGCCCGACAGCTCGTTGGCCTCCACCGGTCTCAGCGCGGGTTTCAGTGGCACGACGGCCTTCGCCGGCGTCGCATTGATGACCCTGGCCTGGAACGTGGGTCCGGTCGGCGGTACGACCCGCGCAGTGGCGGAGAGCGGCACGTTGCAGAACGTCCCCTTCGCGGCCGCCCTGATGCTCGCCGCCATTGCCTTCGCCGGCCTGGCGCTCCTGGGGACCGCGCTGGCCGGCCGGGAGTACGGATACCAGCTCGAGACGCCGATGGCAGTGCTCAGAACCTATGTCGCCCTGGGCCTGCTCGGGCTGGTTGCCGACGGCTTGGGATTGGACTTCCTGGTGGTGGGAGCCTTGAGGAGTTTCCGCCTCGCCGCCATCGCCGGTACCGTGCTGCAGATCCTGGCCCTTGCCGCCGGCGTCTACGGCCGGCTACCGGATGAGGCAAGGCAGAAGCTGTTTCGCCGAGCAGGAAACCCGGCGGCCCAGGTGGACGTCAAGTCATCGACGGCTGACCGCTCCCTGGCCTGACCGCTGAGCTAAAAACCCGGGCGGAGCGTGAGCGCTCCGCCCGGGAGGGGTCTCCGCGCGCTTAGGCGGCGGCGCGGAGGTGGGACAGGTACTCGTACTGGGAGGGTAGCGTCTGCACCAGGCGCTGGCTCTTCACCCGGATGGCCTCGAAGGCCTCGGCGGCCCGATGGTCGGAGAGCAGGTCGAGAACCGGGAGGTTCTGTTCGGGCTGGAAGTTCAAGCCGAGCAGCATCACCGAGTAGGAGTAGGACTCGAAGCCGTGGTAGCTCGGGTTGACGTTCTTCGCGTTGGGCAGGCGCTTGCGCCAGAGCCGCAGGCGCTCGGAGAGGTCGGCCGAGATCGCCGTCTGGCCCTTGGTCGCCTTCCAGAAGTCGGTGTCCATGCGATCGCTCGCCCGGTAGTGCAGGGTGAGGAACTCGCGCACCCCGTCGATCGCCTCGCCCACCACCTTGTTGTAGCTGCGCATCATGTCCTCGTCCATGCAGCCGTTCGGGAAGTGGCTGACCAGTTCCTCGATGCCGTGCTGGATGAAGAAGATGCCGGTCGATTCGAGCGGCTCGACGAAGCCGGAGGAGAGGCCGATGGCGACGCAGTTCTTGACCCACGAGTTGCGGTTCCTGCCGATCCGCATCTTGATGTGGGACGCGGTGCAGTTGTCCGACTTCGGACCCAGGTGGGCGCGGAACTCGGCCTCCGCCTCCTCGGGCGAGAGGAAGGCGCTGCTGTAGACGTAGCCGGTGCCGATGCGGCCGTAGAGCGGGATGTTCCAGATCCAGCCGGCGCTCTTCGCGGTGGCCGTGGTGTAGGGCTCGATGCCCTCCTTCTCGACGTCGACCGGCACCTGGAGGGCGATCGCCCGGTCACAGAGCAGCGACTCGTTGAAGGAGATGAAGGGCTCGTTCAGGGTCTGGTTGATCAGCAGGCCGCGGAAGCCGGTGCAGTCGATGAACAGGTCGCCCGAGACCGCCCCGTGCTCCTTGGTCTGGATCGAGGCGATGCTGCCGTCCTCGGTCAGATTGACGGAGACGACGTCGTCCTGGATCTGCCGGACGCCGCGCTCCATGGCGTAGCCTTTGAGGTACTCGGCGAGCAGGTGGGCGTCGAAGTGGTAGGCGTACGGGTACTGCACCTTGTGGTCGGCGAGAACGCTTTTGCCCAGCGCTTGCTTTTCCTCGAAGAGGCTCTGGACCTTGTCGTCGAAGACCCGGCCGTCTAAGAAACGTGGTGAGCGCTTGGAGTCGCAGAGAGCGGGGATGGTGAAGCAGGAGTAGTCGAAGGGATCGTCGCGCTTGAGCTTCAGCCACCACTCGGCGACGTTGAAGCCGTCGACCATCTCGTAGCGCTGGAAGGGGTGGTAGAAGTGCCCGCCCTCGGCCCGCCAGTTCTTGAACTTGATGGCCAGCTTGTAGGCGGCGTTGCAGCTCGGCATCCAGTCCGACTCCTTGAGGCCAAGGAAGTCGAAGAAGAGCTTGATGGTGCTGAAAGTGGCTTCGCCGACGCCGATGGTGCGGATGCTCTTCGACTCGACGACGGTGATGGTATCGACCTTCTCAAGAGCCTTCCGGAGGTACGACGCGGTCATCCAGCCAGCCGAACCCCCACCCACGACAACAATATTCTTAGCCATGACTCGATCCCCCTAAAAAATAAGAACTTCAGTTAACGGTTTCACATGGAGAGTACCCTGGCCAAATCGCCCCCCGTTGGGCACCTCCAATGAGAGAGTGCTCGTAGGGGGGGAATGTGGGACAACTTTTTTTATTTTTCGTTCCGGCAGGTGAGTCGGAGCGGAAATCAAATATATCAAGATTTCAATATGCTGAAGTCGACATCGGAAGGTCAGCTTCCGGTGCCGCCTCTCTTACGGCCCGACCCGGAGCGGCGGCCGATCCGGGCCGCCTGCCCGGTTTCGGCCATCACCCGCCGGAGCAGATCGGCGGCCGGCTCGTAGGAGCGACCCGCGGTCGCCGCGATCTCGGCCTCGGTCGCGACCAGCTCGCCGGCCAGGGCGCGGGAGAGGATGGCGCGGGGCAGCCGCTCGACCCGGGCGCTCGCCGCGGCGAGGCGTTCCTCGGTCCGCGCCGCGAAGCCGAAGAGGGCCTCGATCCGCCGCACGATCTCGCGCTGCTCGGCGAGGGGCGGTGCCGGCAGCGGCATGGCGAGGAGCTTCGAGCCGTTGATATTCGACTGGCTGACGCAGTCGGTGCGCACCGCCCGGGCCCAGGCGCGCCCCCAGGGCGAGTTGATCCAGTAGCAGACGTAGCGCGGCACCACCAGGCGCTCGTCGCAAACCAGGCGGAGGAGGTAGGAGGCGAAGATCGCCGTCCGGTCGACCTCGAACACCGCGGCCTTGCCGACCAGCTCCGGGCTGTTGGTACGGTTGAAGAGGATGTCGCCCCGCCGCAGGGTGAGGTTGGGGAGGTCCACGGCCTCGGGAGGGACGGTCTTCAGGTCCCGGAGATCGATCTCGCCGTCCTGGATGTTGGGCATGCGGAGGACCGGAATGCCGCCATCGCCGGGGACCGTGGCCTCGGTGCGTACCGAGGTCCCCTGCTGCACCCGCTCGAGCACGTCCCCCAGGGCGACCAGCGCCCAGCCGGCGGGGAGCGGCGGCAGGGTGAGGGGCTCCGGCGCCTGCCAGGTCGCGGGCGCCAGGTTGCGCGGCCGCCGGGGTGGCCGCCGGCCGGCCGCCGCCGCCTCCCGGCACGCCGCCTCGAAGCGCCGCTGGCGGAGGGCGAAACGCCGCGCCAGGAGCTCGAAGAAGGGCTCGATGGCCGCCGGCTCGGCGCGCCAGTCCGCGGTCAAGCTGCCGTCGAAGGCGGCGGCGAGGACCGACTGGCGCAGGCGCTTGACCGTCGCCCCGACCTGCTCCAGGCGCTCGCGCACCCGCCCGGTTCGCGCCAGGAGCTGCGCCGCGCGCCGGGCGATCCGCTCCTGCTCGGCAGCCGGCGGCAGGGGCAGGGTCACCCCGGAGAGAAAGGCGGGGAAGTCGAGGTTGCGCAGGTTGGTGGTCTGGGTCTGGAAAGCGTCGAGCCGCCCGTCCAGGTAGAGGTGGGTGAGCGCCAGCTGGACGAAGGCGGCGCGGACTTCCGGGTGGAGCCTCACCTGGCGGCAGAAGTTCGAGCAGACGAGGGGGTCGGCGCCGGCGGCGAGAGCCGCCTCGTCGATCCGCAGGGTCCGCCCGACCGGCTGGCGGATGCCGCCGCCCGAGGTCTCGACGACCAGGTCGCCCACCGCCAGGCGCCGCCGGGCGAGGCGCGACCGGGCGATCCGGCGGACCACCGCGGTGGCCCCCTTCTCCCGCTCCCAGGCGCGGAACTCGGTGCCGCGCACCACCCGCACCCGGACGCTCGCCGGGTCCGCCGCCGTCTCCGGCAGGTCGGCCTCCCCCCACTCCCCGCCCAGGGCGTGGACGACGAGCGATTCGAGGCTGGCCTCGGCCCACCCCTCGGGCCGGTTCATCGCCGCCTCGCCAGGACCCGCGGCCGCCGCACCTTGTCCTCGTCCAGCAGGTCCTGGATCGCCGCGATCTCCTCCAGCGCCTCTTCGAGATCGGTCGCGATGTCGGCCGCCAGCTCCTCGGGGGTGGGGAGGTCGTCTCCCTCGGGGGAGAGGTCCTTCAGCCACTTCAGGTTGTCGATCTTGTAGTCGCGGGCTTCCACCTCGCTCATCGGGAACGAGCGCCAGCGGTCGTCCGCGGCGTCCTCGGGGGAGCGCGGGGACCGCCCGTCGGGGTCGGCGCCATAGCAGGCCTCGAAGGCGGCGAAGTGGGCGGCGTTCAAGGGGCGGTCCTTCTTGGTGATCCGCGGCACGTTGGTGCGCGCGTCGTAGACCCAGACGGTCTCCGTCGGCCGTCCCTTGGTGAAGAAGACGACGTTGGTCTTGGTGCCGGCGCTGTAGGGGGTGAAGGTGCCGTTGGGCAGGCGCAGGACGGTGTGGAGGTCGCACTGCGCGGTCAGCACCTCGAAGACCTCGCCCGCTTGGTCGGCGAACAGGCAGTTGTCGGGCACGATGACGGCGGCGCGGCCGCCCGGTTTGAGGAGCGTCAGGACGTGCTGCAGGAAGTTGAGCTGCTTGTTCGAGGTGGTGACCGGGAAGTCGGGACGGCCGGGAGCCTGGTTCGCCCCCTTGTTGCCGAACGGCGGGTTGGTGAGGACGACGTCAAAGCGGCGCTCGCCCGCCGGCTCGTCGATCGAGTCGCCACGCCGGATCTCGGGGGCGAGCCCGTGCAGGTAGAGGTTCATGAAGGCGAGCCGGCGCGGCCGCTCGACCAGCTCCTGGCCGAAGTAGGTGTCGCGCCGCACCCGCTCCTGGAGCTCGGGAGAGAGGGCGCTGCCGCGACTGGCGGCGAGGAACCATTCGTAGGCGACGACGAGGAAGCCGCCGGTGCCGCAGGCCGGATCGCAGACGGTGAGCTCCGGGAGCTGGCGCGGATCGGGGCGCACGCAGCGGACGATCGCCTGGATGAGGAGGCGCGGGGTGAAGTACTGGCCCGCCCCTTTCTTCCCCTCGCTCGCCGCCTTCTCCAGAAGCCCTTCGAAGACGGCGGCCTTGACGTCGACCTCCAGGGCCGTCCACTCGGTCTCGTCGATCAGGCCGATCAACCGCTTCAGGTTCTCGGCCTTCTTGAAGCGCGAGACCGCCTCGTCGAAGATCTCGCCCAGGAGCCCCTCCTCCCGGCCGAGCGCCTGGAGCACGGCGGTATAGTGGTCGAGGAGGGCCAGCCCGGCGAGCGCGGAGAGGCAGGGCCAGGAGCAGTCGGTCGCGACGCCCGCCGCGCCGGTTTCGCCGGTGCCACCGGTGCCGCCGACATGGGAGAGGTCGATGCGGCGCTCGTCCGCCATTTTCAGGAAGAGCAGATAGGTGATCTGCTCGATGTAGTCGCCGTAGTCGATCCCATCGTGGCGGAGGGTATGGCAGAAGCCCCAGAATTTCTGAACCACGTCGCTCATGCAGTGATGGCCTCACAGAGGCTGCGGTGAAAGGGGAACCAAGGCGGACATGGTAATGGATTGCATCGCTTTATGGCAGCCGGGCAACGGCGGCGCGCGGCGCCCGGGAACGCGGTTTTCCGGCTTCGGTTGCAGCCCTGGCGGCCGCCGTTCCATGAGCCGAGAAAAATCCGGGTGAAAGAGGGGACGGGGTTCTCGGTTGGAAAGTTTCTCTTATGGTAGTGTCCGCCCGCGATGCCCGTCCCCTACGGCAGCCAGAGCATGGTCGACCCCCTCCGCCGGGTGCTGGTCAAGCGTCCGGATGCCGCCTTCGCGGTCGACGATCCGGAGCGCTGGCACTACGCCGGCCGGCCGGACCTGGAGAAGGCCGAACGCGAGCACGACGCCTTCGTGGCCCTTCTCCGCGCGGCGGATGTCGAGGTTTTCGACCACCCCGAGCCGCAGCCTGCGCGGGCCGACGCCCTCTACGTCTTCGATCCGGCCCTGGTCACCGACCGCGGGGCGGTGATCCTTTCCATGGGCAAGGAGCTGCGCCGCGGCGAGGAGGCGGCCCTGGCGCGCCGGCTCTCCGCCCTGGGGGTCCCCATCCTCTATACCCTCCACGGCGAGGCCCGCGCCGAGGGGGGCGACCTCCTCTGGCTCGACCGCCACACCCTGGCCGCCGGCCTGGGCTTCCGCACCAACGCAGCGGGGGTCGCCCAGCTCCGCGCGGCGCTCGCCCCGGCGGGGGTTTCCGTCCTTCCCGTCGAGCTCCCCTACCACACCGGGCCGGAGGCCTGCCTCCACCTGCTGTCGCTCCTGAGCCTGGTCGACCACGACCTGGCCGTCGCCTACCTGCCGCTTCTGCCGGTCCCCTTCTGGCAGCTGCTGCAAGAGCGCGGCATCCGCCTGATTGAGGTCCCCGCCGAGGAATTCGCCACCCAGGGGCCGAACGTCCTCGCCCTGGCTCCCCGCCGCTGCCTGATGCTCGACGGCAACCCCATCACCCGGCGGCGGCTGGAGGCGGCCGGCTGCGAGGTCTCAACCTACCGCGGCGAGGAGATCTCCTGGAAGGCCGAGGGCGGCCCCACCTGCCTCACCCGGCCGCTCTGGCGCGAGACCGCGATACGATAGCCGCATGTTCCACAAGATCCTCGTCCCCTTGGACTTTACCGCAGAGAACCAGGCGGCCCTCCGGCTCGCCCGGGAGATGGCGGTGCGCGACGGCGCGCAGATCCTCCTCCTCCACGTCATCGAGACCCTCCAGGACGTCTCCTTCGAGGAAATGCGGGATTTCTACGAGCGGCTGGAGCGGCGGGCCCGCACCAAGCTCGCCGAGGCCGCCGCTTCCTTCGACGAACCTGGAGCCGTCCACCAGGACGTCGTCTACGGCCGGCGGCCGGAGGCGATCGTCGCCCATGCCGCCGAGCACGGCACCGACCTGATCCTCCTCTCCTCGCACCGGCTCGGCGCGGAGCGGCCGCTCGCCGCGATCGGGACGATCAGCCACAAGGTGGCCGTCCTCGCCGAGTGTCCGGTGCTGCTCGTCAAGTGAGCGCGGGGCCGGCCGCTGACCTCGTCGGCCAGGACTGTAGTAGCCGCCCCCCGTTCCGGATGCAGTCCGGGACCGACACCCCGTGGAGGAAGTTACCGCCGATCCGGAGTCCTGGGAAATCCCGCTCGATCTCCTCGGCGAGGTCGACGAAGCGGCCGTGGCCGAGCTCGTACTGGGGGATCGCCCGCGGCCAGCGGCGGACGAGTTGGAACACCGGCTTGGTCTCGGAACGGATGCCGAGCGCCTGCCCGACCTCGGCCAGGAGCGTGGTGGCGATCCGGTCGTCGTCCCAGCCGACGATCTCGGGGTCGGTCCGGCCGCCGGCGAAGGCGGAGAGGGTGACCTGCCCGGCCGGAGCGCGGTCGGGGAAGAGGGCGGAGGGGAAGAGGCAGCCCAGGGTGCGGCGGCCCTCCTTCCGCGGCACCAGGTAGCCGAAGCCGTCCAGGGGGTGGGCCACGTCCTCGCGGCGGAAGCCGAGGGCGACCACGGCGACCGGCGAGTAGGGGATCTCGGCGAACCCTCGGCTGCGGCCGCCGGTCATCTCCTCCAGGAGGTGGGCCGCGATGTCTGCCGGGACGGCGAGGAGGACGCGTAGGGCGGCGAGCGTTCCGGCGGTCGTCTCGACGACGAACCCGCGCTCCCCCCGAAGGACCCGCCGGGCGGCCACTCCGGTGCGCACGTCGCCGATCTCCCGGGCCAGCCGCCGCGGCAACTCTTCCAGGCCGTTGCGGAAGGAGATCATCGCCCCGCCCCCCCCAGCCGCCGCCGGACCCTTGCGCCGCGCCAGGGCGCCGCGGATCAGGCTCCCGTGCTCGCGCTCCAGGGCGGCGATCTTGGGCACTGCCCAGCGCACGGAGAGCCGCTCGGGGTCGCCCGCATAGACCCCGGAGACGAAGGGACCCACCGCGTAGTCGAGGAACGCCTGCCCCAGCCGCCGCCGCACGAAATCGGCGACCGACTCCTCGGGATCGCCGGCCAGCCGCGGAATCCAGGGTTCCTTCAAGAGCCGAAGCTTGGCGCCGACCGGGAAGAGCGGGGTGCCGAAGAAGCCGCCCGGTCCACCGGGGAGGGGGTGGAGGCGGCCATCCTTATATAGATACCGGCGCTTCGCCCCGGGCGCGGCGACGATCTTCTCCCCGGCGAGCCCGATGTCCCCGATCAGCGCCCCGACTCCGGGGTGGTTCTCGAGTACCGTATTGGGGCCGAGCTCGAAGCGCCACTCTCCCTGGTCATAGGTCTCGATCGCCCCGCCCACCCGCGGGGAGGCCTCGAGGACCGCGACCTTCCGGCCGCTCCGCTTCAGGGAGAAGGCGGCCGTCAGGCCGGAGATGCCGCCGCCGAGGACCAGGACGTCGAGGGTCTCGCTGCTCACGGGGGCTGATTATGGCCGGAAGCGGCAGGGGAGGCCAGGGACAACGAGTCGTTGGACCCTGGCAACGAGTCGTTGCACAGGTCCAACGGGACGCTTCCACGGTGCAACGGGTCGTTGTACAGGTTCAACGAGACGTTTCACGGTTCAACGGGTCCTTGCACAGGTTCAACGAGTCGTTGCACAGGTTCAACGGGTCGTTGCACAGGTTCAACGGGTCGTTGTATAGGTTCAACGGGTCGTTGCACAGGTTCAACGGGTCGTTGCACAGGTTCAACGAGTCGTTGTACAGGTTCAACGGGTCGTTGCACAGGTTCAACGGGTCGTTGCACAGGTTCAACGGGTCGTTGTACAGGTTCAACGGGTCGTTGCACAGGTTCAACGGGTCGTTGTATAGGTTCAACGGGTCGTTGCACAGATTCAACGAGTCGTTGTACAGGTTCAACGGGTCGTTGTATAGGTTCAACGAGACGTTGACACGGTACAACGGGACGTTTACACGTCCGCCGCCCTTACGCTTGGCCTGACTGGGAACGGTGTCCGCCGCGCTGTCGAGGGACGGCCCTCTCCGTAGCTCTCTTCTTCGTAGCCAGATAGAATGTTTTATACTTCGCAATGGGTGAGCCATCAGGCTGGTCTGAGGCTCGGAATCGAGGAGAACATGATGAAAAAGTACTTTTGGGTAGTGGCCCTGGTCGTCCTCTCGTCGTTGTTCGCCGGGAGTGTCGCGGCGGACAGCTCGCACGCGCAGCAGGACCAGGCTTTCCTCCAGGCGTTGGCCCAGCCGGCCCCGGCGCCGCTGTCCGTCTTCGTCTCCCCGGAGCAGGAGCAGCCGCCGATCGCGGCCCCCGCGCTCTGCAACCAGGTGTCCTGCACCTCCAACATCCAGTGCCAGACTCCCTGCCCGGGCGGCGGCTACTGCGATCGGTTCTCGAAAAAGTGTAACTACATCTAGGTCCTCCGGCGTAGGGAAAGGGGCGGCTCCGAGCGCCGCCCCTTTCCTGGTCAGGGATGCAGCTTCTCCCCCTTCTCCAGCATTTCCAAAAATTGCCGCATCCGTCGTTCCCGCGTCTCGGCCTTCTTGGCGGTCTGGAGGCGCCACAGGATGGCGTAGCGGTTGGCGCCGTTCAAGGTGGCGAAGAAGGCTTTCGCCTTGGGGTGGCGGTCCAGTTCCGCCTGGAAGTCGCTCGGCACGGTCGCGCTCTTCTGCCCGTCGTACGCCGCCTCCCACCGGCCGTCGCGCTTGGCCTTCTCGACCTCCTCCCGCCCGGCCGCCTGCATTCTGCCGCTCTTGGTGAGCGCCTCGACTCTCTCCCGGTTGATCTTCGACCAGACGCTCCGCGCCCCGCGCGGCGTGAACTTCTGCAGCCAGGTCGAGGCGTCCCCGGTCTTCTTCTGCCCGTCGATCCACCCATAGCAGAGGGCCACCTCGAGCGCCTCGTCGTAGGACGGGGACTTCCGCTCGGCGTTCTTCTTCGCCAGCCGCAGCCAGACGCCGGGGGAGGAGGCATGGTTCTCGTCCAGCCAGGCGGCCCAGTCCTGGGGTCGCTCGAAGAAGAGGATGGGGAGGTCGGTCTTGGGGGTTCGGGTGGCGCTCATCTGGGTTCTCTCCTGGTTGGCTGCAGGGCTGTGATCCCGTCCATCGTAAAGCCATCCTGGGTAGAAAAAGGGGCGGGCCGCCCCCTTTCCTGTCGCCTTACCGAGTAACCCGCTTCAGCAAGCGGAGCAGAGGCTGATCCCTCCGGAGTGGCAGCGATACGTCGACCCGCCTGCGACCTCTTGGAGCTCGGGATCCTGAAGGCTCTGGATCGTCTCGCGGTTGAGCTTGAGCTTGGAGCTGCTCTTCGTCGTCGGGGTCGTCTTCTTCATCGTACGCTCCTTTCGAATCCACCGATGTTTGGTGAGTCACCCTCGGCACGCCCGAAGGCCTGTCAGAAAGACAGTGCCTCAGGTTGGAGGAAAGGGATACGCTCCAAAGGAGGGAGCTGCGGGGGAAGCGTGTTGGGTTGGTGGATGCGGCGGGTTAGAGTCTGTTAATCCGGCTGACGACTGTGGTGGACGATGGCTCAGCCGCTGTCTTGGGATGTACGTGGTGCATCACTTGAAGAGAGACGCCACCCTCTGCTCCAACTCCTCGGCAGAAACGAGTTGCACCTTACCCTGGTCGATCTCATCGGGCACGGCGCTGTGCCTCCTGAAACCACATCTGCTTAACCTCGCTAAGATCTGCGGTCGTCATGGCCAAAATAGTACCACCCGTCCATGAACAAGCTCCTCCGTCCCGCCCCGGCACGAGTCCTGCACCCTCCGCAATCGGAGTCCCAAGAGCAGGAGATCTGAGCATGAGAACCCTACGAGTCCGCCTTTTGACCACCCTCGCCGCCGCCAGCCTGGTGACCGGCTGCCTCTCGACCGGTGTGCGGGACCGAGATCGGGACCGGGATTCCGACCGAGAGGAAGAGGACGCCCGGCCGCGCGAGGTGCAGGGCACGGTGGAACACATCGACCCCGTGAACCATCGTATCGATGTCGCCCAGGGGGAGAGGGCCGACCGCGGCGATCTCGGCCGCCGTGACGAGAGGCGGGGGAATCTCGCGATCTACTACGACCCGGACACCGTGTTGGAGCACGCGGACCGTCACTTCCGGCCGCAGGACCTGCGGCGCGGCGACTCCATTCGGGCCGAGGTCGAGCCGACGGCCGCGGGCCTGATCGTGCAGCGGATCGAGGTGCTCTCCGGCGAGCCGGGTGGTCTACCTCCCGAGGTGGCGCCGGAAGTGCCGCCGGCTCCCGAGACCCGGGAAGCCCCGGAGTACCGGGAAGCTCCACCGCCCCGGGAAGTGCCGGAATATCGGGAAGACGCGCGCCGCGACCCGCTGCGCGGGATCGTCCGCTACGTCGACCTCAGCGCCCACACGGTGGAGATCGAAACGCCGCCATCGGACAACCGGCGGTCCGGCCGGGTCCGCGTGGAGTATGACGCGGACACCGCCGTCGAGTTCCAGGGGAGGCACTTCAGCCCCGAGGACCTTCAGCTGGGAGATCGGGTGGAAGTCGATCTTCGCCAGCACGGCGGCCCGCCGCTCGCCCGGCAGATCGTGATCGTCTCCGGGGAGCCGACGGAAAGGCACTGACCCCACGGGGCGGTGCGGAACTCCGATTGGGGGGCGGCCCTCTAGTGAGGTCTTCGACCTCAAACCGACGAGGAGTATCCCCGGGAGCGCTGGCCTCCTCGCCGGCTTCTTCCCCCGCCCGGCCGGCGGGGACCTGAAAAAGCCTGTGGGGGTAGGCGCTCGCCTGTACGGCCGGGGACATGGGTAACAAATCAGACCGGAGACATAGGTAACACTCCCGGGGGGAGTGGTGGATAGTCCCGGCCCGCCAGAAGGGGGGCGGCGGCTCCGGAGGGAAGCCCGAAGGGCGACTGGAGGAGCCGCCGCCGCGCGGCCGATTAGCCATACAATTTGCGTTCTCGTTCGTCAAAACGGGCCAGGCGAAAACCGCCGAAGTAAACGGCCCACAGCCCGTCGTCGTACTCCTCGAGACCGACGCGCTCCCCGCCCAGCGCCTCGCTGAGAAACAAGTATGCTCCCTGCCACTTGATCTCGCCACGCCGTACCGGGGGAGAGTCTTTTCCCCACCCGAAAGGACGGCTCGCGGCGCGACGGAGCCCGATTCTTCGTGGGGGAGGAGAGGTCCGGGCGAGGCGGCACCCCGTGGAAAGGATTCCACTCGATGCCGCAGGGAAGGAGGGGGGCGGACAGGATTACTGACAGCAGATGCTGCAACGCGTGTGGGTGTCCGGGCAGGCACAGGTGCCGGCGCAGCTGTCGGTCTCGGCGCCCGCGATGGCCGCGGGCAACCTGCCTTCGTCGAGCTGCCGGAGGGTCTCGCGGCTCAGCGTGATCTTCTTCTGGCTCTTCTTTCTCATCGGATTCTCCTCGGAGTGCTCTTTCCGTGACTTGGATGTCCGGAAATTACAACCATACTATAGGGCTGATCCTCCCCCACCCCAAAGGACGGTTTCAGCCGTCGCTCTTTGCGCTAGGCTCCGCCGAAATGGCTCGCGGCACGATGGAAAGAGAACCGATGAACGCCCCCGCCCCCGACCTCGCCCCCCTGCCGGCCCGGCACCTCACCCTGGGGACCCTCTCGTTCGCCGTCTGCTTCGCCGCCTGGGGGCTGGTCGCCGCTTTCGCTCCCCGTTTCCGGGAGGCGTTCCACCTTTCGGCGACCGAGACGGCCCTGCTGGTGGCGGTGCCGGTCCTCCTGGGATCGCTCGCCCGCATCCCCGGCCCGCGCCTGGGACCCACGGACGGTGGCGGAGAAAACCGGCGTCCGTCCGGAAGCGATCGAGCAGGCGGCGCGCTGGCTGGGCGAGGCCGACCGCGCGGTCCTCCTCCACGCCCGCGGCATCGAGCACCAGTCGAAGGGGGTCGAGAACTGCCTGGCGGTGATCAATCTGGCCCTGGCCCTGGGGCAGATCGGCCGCCCCGGCGCCGGCTGCTCGATGATCACCGGCCAGGGCAACGGCCAGGGGGGGCGCGAGCACGGCCAGAAGTGCGACCAGCTCCCCGGCCAGCGCTCGATTGCGGACCCGCTGGCGCGCGAGCACGTGGCCCGCGTCTGGGGGGTGGCGCCCGAAGACATCCCCCAGGCCGGTCTCTCGGCGGTCGAGATCATGGAGGCGATCCATCGCGGCGAGATCAAGGCCCTGCTCTCGATCTGCTTCAATCCGCTGGTCTCGCTCCCCGACGCCAACTTCACTCGCGAGGCCCTGGAGAAGCTGGAGCTCTTCTCGGTCACCGATTTCTTCCTTTCGGAAACCGCGCGCTATGCCGACGTGGTCCTCGCCGGCAGCCTCCAGGAAGAAGAAGAGGGTGTGGTGGCGAGCGCCGAGGGGAGGGTGCTCCACATCCAGAAGGCGGTCGATCCGCCGGGGGACGCCTGGCCGGATAGCAAGATTTATATCGAGCTCGCCCGGCGGCTCGGGAAAGAACAGTTTTTCCCCTACAAGGAGCCGCGAGAGATCTTCACCGAGCTGCGCGAGGCCTCGCGTGGCGGGGTCGCCGACTATGCCGGCATCACCTACGAGAGGATCGACCGCGAGATGGGTGTCTTCTGGCCCTGCCCGAGCGGGGACCACCCCGGCACACCGCGCCTCTTCGAAGACGGCCGCTTCTTCCATCCCGACGGCAAGGCCCGCTTCATGGTCACCGAGTGGCGGGAGAGCGGCGATCCGGTCGCCCCCGAATTTCCGCTCTACCTGACCACCGGGCGGGTGGTCTCGCAATACCTCTCGGGCACCCAGACCCGCCGCATCGGGCCGCTCGTCGGGCGGGAGGAGCGCCAACCGTCTCACCCACCGGACCCTCGATCCGCGGAGCAAGATCCCGGAGTTCAAGGTCTCGGCCTGCCGGATCGAAAAGGCCACCGGGCCGCCCGAGTGGGTGAAGACCGAGCTGCCTCCCGGCTATCCGCTCCCGGAGCGTAAGGGCTTGCCGATCGTGGGGGGGCGTTGATCCATGTTTGGGTATGAATTTTACATCGATCCCGAACGCTGCATCGGCTGCCTGGCCTGCGTCAACGCCTGCGCCGAGTGCGACACCCATCGCGGCGTGCCGATGATCACCGTCGATTATCTCGATCGTCGGGACAGCATCGCCACGGTGCCGGCGATCTGCATGCACTGCGACGATCCCACCTGCGCCGAGGTCTGCCCGGCGGACGCGATCAAGAAGGGGGAGGACGGAGTGGTGCAGTCGGCGCTCAAGCCGCGCTGTGTCGCCTGCTCGAACTGCGTCCTCGCCTGTCCGTTCGGGATTCCCAAGATGATGGTGAAGCTCGAGCTGATGATGAAATGTGACATGTGCTACGACCGTACGTCGGTCGGCAAGCGGCCGATGTGCGCCACGGTCTGCCCGAGCCAGGCCCTGGCCTATGTAACCCCGGAGCAGATCGCCCGCGAGCGGCGGGAGACACCGGTCAACGTCTTCCAGTTCGGCGGCGAGACGGTCAAAACCAAGGTTTTCATGATGATGCCGTCCGGCGAGACGGCGGTCGCGGTTACCGCCGCGGATACTTTTGACGTCGCGGACGATCTCTGGGAGCTTCCCGAGGAGGGGGTATGAACGAGCCGCTCTGGCGCGAGGAGTTTTCCGTCCACGGCGCCGACGAGCGCTATGTGAACCGTCGCCAGTTCGCCAAGTTCCTCGTCTTGACCAGCTTCGGGATGTTTGTGGGGAACGTCTGGCTTCTGGTGAAGAGCTGGTTCGCGCGGCGGCCGGTCTTCCCGGCGCGACCGGTGGCGAAGCTCTCCGAGCTGCCGGTCGGCGGGGTCCGGCTCTTCCGCTATCCCGGCCCGCACGATCCCTGCATCTTGGTGCGGCACGGAGAGCACGACTGGGCGGCCTACAGTCAAAAGTGCACGCATCTCTCCTGCGCGGTGGTCTATGCGCCGGAGAGCGGGCGGCTCGAATGCCCCTGTCACCAGGGGCTCTTCTCGGTCCGGGACGGCCGGGTCCTCGCCGGTCCGCCGCAGCGGCCCTTGCCGCGCATCGCCCTGGAGCGCCGGGGAGAGGAGCTGATCGCCACCGGAGTCCACCTGGAGGAGGAGGCCTGACATGGAAGGACCGCGCTATCCCCCCGAGCGCCGGGGCCTGACCGCCATCGACGGCGCCCTCGCCCTGATCGCCGTCCTCTTGATCGTCCAGATGTGGCTCCTGACCGCGGCCCTGGAGACCTTCCTCGCCGGTCACCCCGAGGTGGCGCTGTCCGCGGCGATCGTTTCGGGGGTGCTCTTCCTGGGATGCCTGGGGTTGTTCCTGTTCGTCCGCGGGGTGGACCGGGAGGCGCGGAGGGAGTAGGGGAAAGCCGGAACGTAAGCTCTCGACTACGGTCGGCCTTGGAGTATCATCATTCCATTATGGCTGACGTATCCCTGACCTTGAGCGTTCCGGAATCTCTGGCCCGCGAGATCGAGTCCGCTCGCCAGGACTTCCTGTTGGAGCTGTTGGAACGCGGCTGGCGTGAGCTGAAGATCGACCGCGCCCTCGACCAGTACAGCCGTGGCGGCATGTCTTTCGGCGCTGCCGCAGCACAAGCCGGATTGTCGCAGTCCGAGCTCGCGCGCTACGCCTACTCCCGCGGTCTGGAGCCTCCCGCGAGCGAGCAGACCTTGCGCGAAGAGCTGGCCTCTTGACCGTTCTCGCCAATGCGGGACCTCTCATCGCGCTGGCGAAGCTGAACCGGCTGGGCCTCCTTTCGGATCTCTATCGGGTGGTCCAGGTCCCGCGGTCGGTCTATCACGAAGTCGTAGAGCAAGGCCTTGCCCGCGGCGCGACCGACGCCGGGACCATCCGGCTCTTTCTGGACAGGAGCGGCTGGCCGATCCTGGAGGTACCCGAACCCACGATACGCGGCTACGATCCACTAGTGGTGCTCGACCCCGGCGAACGAGACCTCCTCATCCTCGCCCAATCCATACCGGAGGCTCTGCTGCTCATCGACGACGAAATCGCGCGGGGCGAGGCTCGGCGGCTGGGCCTGGCCGTCCGAGGTACCCTGGGTATTCTGGCGCAGGCCCGGCGAGCTGGCCTCCTGACACTTCAGGAAGTCGAGCTCCTACTCCTCGAGATCGCGACGCGGCGGGATATCTGGATCAGCGAAAAGCTCTGCCAAGACGTCCTCGCCAAGCTGCCCGAGGAATCGACGTAGCTCTCGTCCTTTTCGTCCTCCTCTCATCAGGCTCCAGACCGGCTATCCTAGAAGGATGGCCAGCACGGAACAGAAGCTCGACACCGCCCTCTCCGGAGAGCCCTCCTCCCACGCCACCCATACCGTCTTCAACCAGACTCCGCCGCTCGCGGACTGGAACGTCTTCGCCTCCGACCGGGTGCTGGTCGAGGCGCTACGGCGGGAGGGGGCGGGGTGGGCGGAGGAGAGGACGGTGGCGTTCGGGGCGGTCGTCGGGCGGGCGGAGACGGTGGCCTGGGGATGTCTCGCCAACGAGAACCGGCCGGTCCTGAAAACCCACGACCGCAACGGCAGGCGGATCGACGAGGTCGAATTCCATCCCGCCTGGCATGCGCTCCTCGGTCTGGGAGTCGAGCACGGCCTGCACGCCCTGCCCTGGCGCGAGCCGCGGCCGGGGGCGCACGTGGCGCGGGCGGCGCTCTTTTTCACCCTGGCCGAAATCGAGGCCGGGGTGGGGTGTCCGCTCTCCATGACCTACTCCGGAGTGGCGGCCCTGCGCGCCGCGCCGGAGCTCGCCGAGGAGTGGATCCCGCGCCTCACCTCGACTTCCTACGATTCGCGGCTGGTACCGGCACCGGGGAAGGCGGGAGCCCTCTGCGGCATGGCGATGACCGAGAAGCAGGGCGGCTCGGACGTGCGCGCCAACACCACCGTGGCGCGGCCACTGGGGAATCACGGGGAGTACGAGCTCACCGGCCACAAGTGGTTCTGCTCGGCGCCGATGTGCGACGCCTTCCTCGTTCTCGCCCAGGCGCCGGGAGGCTTGACCTGTTTCCTCCTCCCCCGCTTCACCCCGGACGGAGAGCGCAACCGCTTCCACCTCCAGCGCCTGAAGGACAAGCTCGGCAACCGCGCGAACGCCTCCTCTGAGGTCGAATTCGATGCCGCCAGGGCGCACCGGATGGGGGAGGAGGGGCGGGGCGTGCCGACCATCCTGGAGATGGTGAACCACACCCGGCTCGACTGCGTCATCGGAGCCGCCGCCGGCCTGCGGTTCGGTACCGCCTGGGCGATCCATCACGCCCGCCACCGCAGTGCCTTCGGACGGCTCCTGGTGGACCAGCCGCTGATGCAGAACGTTCTCGCCGACCTGGCGATTGAATCCGAGGCGGCGACAGTCGCCATGATGCGCCTCGCCCGCGCCTACGACGAGGCCGCGTTGGGAGGAGAGGCTGCGGCCGCCTTCCGGCGCCTGGCGACGGCGGTCTTGAAGTACTGGACCACCAAGCGCGCGCCCGTCCACGCCGCCGAGGCGCTCGAATGCCTGGGCGGCAACGGCTACGTCGAGGAGTGGCCGCTCGCGCGCCTCTACCGCGAGGCGCCCCTCAACTCGATCTGGGAGGGCTCGGGCAACGTCCAGTGCCTGGACGTCCTGCGCGCGATCCAGAAGACCCCGGAGGCGCTCACCGCTCTGTTCGCCGAGGTGGACGAGGCCCGGGGAGCCGATCGGCGGCTCGACGCTTACGTCGCGGATCTGAAACGTGATCTATCGGGCTTCGATCGTTCCACAGCGAGCGCCGAGATCGAAGGGCAGGCCCGGCGCCAGGTCGAGCGGCTGGCCCTGGCGCTCCAGGGTGCCCTCCTCGTCCGCCACAGCCCCTCCGCCGTCGCCGACGCCTTCTGCGCCAGCCGCCTGGCAGGGGAGGGCAGCCGGGCGTTCGGGACGCTGCCGGCGGGGGTGGATTTCACGGCGATTCTGGAGAGGCACTCGCAGACGACCGGCGAACTGAGCTAACTCACGTCGATCCGCCGCCCGGCGAGCCATCCCCGGCCCAGCCAGCCGACGAGCGCCCAGGCCCTGGGCGGCGACCAGACGAAGAGGAGCGGGATGCCGACCGCCGCGGTGACGAGGAGCGCCGCCAGGATGAAGAGCGCGCGTCCCCAATGTCCGAGCTGCCGACGTAGCCCGGCCGGTAGCGCCGGCCGACGTGCGGCACCCCGTCGTACATGTAGCGGTAGCTCACCCGAAAGTTGTAGTGGGTGGCGCCGCCGTTCGAACCGGGATGCGTGTCGACCGTGCTGGTCAGGATCGTACAGGGGATCGGCCGCCAGGCGTACGACCAGAGGGCGAAGCAGGTCTGCAGGAAAAACGAGATCGTGAACAGCGCCCCGATCAGGACGAAGGGGGAGAGAAAGAGGGTGAGGAGGAGCTTGCCGCCGATGCCGCCGATACCCGGCGCCACCTGCAGATCGTCCTTTTCCTCGGACACCGGCGCGGAGCGAGGGGTCATAGCGTCCCTTCTGGAACCGAGCCTATCAGGCCGAAGGCGAAAGGGGGAATCGAATTTGCAGATTCTTTACAGAGACAAAGGAGGTACCCCATGGTCTCGAATCCGCATCGCCCGCTGTCTCTGGCCCTTCTCGCCGTGGCCCTGCTGCTGGGGAATGCCCGGAACGCCCAGGCCCAGGGCGCGACCTGCGGCGGTATCGCCGCCCTGAAGTGCCCGGACGGACAGGCCTGCCAGTTCCCCGCCGGGCAGTGCAATACCCCGGACCTCGCCGGGACCTGCGTTGCCGTGCCCTCGACCTGTCCCGAGCGCGGCCCCAAGGTCTGTGGCTGCGACGGTGTCACCTATGCCAACGAGTGCGAGCTCCTGAAGGCCGGGGTGCGCGAGGCCAAACAGGGGGAGTGCGGCGCGACCGAGCAGCCCAAGGTCTGCAAGAGCGACGCCGAGTGCACGGAGAAGAACAGTTTCTGCGAATGGAAGGCCGGCACCTGCTCGGACAAGCTCCCGGGGAGCTGCACCGCCGAGCCCCAGATCTGCCCCCAGAGCCTGGATCCGGTCTGCGGCTGCGACAATAAGTCCTATCCCAACGACTGCCTGCGCCGGGCGGCGGGGGTATCGCTCAAGGCGACGGGGGAGTGCCCGAGCACGACGCCCTGAGGCCTCAGCGGCTGGCCAGGTGGAAGAGGCTCTGGACGATCCACACGATCCCGACCAGGCGGAAGATCCAGAGAAGGGTGCGGACGCCGAGCAGGAAGAAGTTGTGGACCGGGAAGGGGACCCGCACCCGCTCGCCTGTCGCGACCGCCGCGCCGACCCAGGGGCCCAGGGCGGCGACGTTGACCGTCACCCCCACGATCAGCTTGAAGAGGACCGTAGAGAAGGGCACCCCCAGGAGAGGCCGGCCGAGCGCCGCCGCCGTCAGGCTCCCGAGGAGGAGGAGGAGAGGGAGGAAGATGCCGGCGCGCAGAGGCAGGCGCCAGGCGTCGATCCAGGCGAAAAAGCGCGCCGCGGGCTCGCGGTGACCCGGGCAGCAGCGGGCGAGGAGAGGCCCGCTGCCCGTCTCCAGCTCCAGCGTCTCGCTCCCCGCGGGCAGGGCGCGGTTGCACCACAGGCACTTGGCCGTCACCGCCCGCAGCATGTAGGGCCGGGCGAGGAAGCGGTGGCCGAGCATGAGCGCGACCCCGGCGGCGAGCGACAGGCCGACCGGCTCCGGGTGGCGCACGAAGAGGACCAGCACCACGGGGATGAAGAGGAAGAGCAGCACCCCGGTCCACTGGAGGCGGCGGATGGAGGGGGCGGGCGCTGGCGTGGGAGGGGCGGGCATGGGGAGAGGGGATTATCCCACGGCCGGCCGCGGTGCTATCCTTCTCCGACCGGATCAGGCGGCAGGCACAGGGGGGCAGGAACGGGGCGTGCTCGCTCGGCCGGAGGAGGCAGGTATGGTGGAAGCGGTTGAGGAGCTCAAGGCGGCGGTCGAGGGGGAGGACGGGATCTTCGTCGTGCGCGGCAGCGGCACCTGCCGGGGATGGAACAACATCCGGTACAAGGTGGGCCTCTCGGCGAAGAACGTCCCGGCCCAGCATCTCTCGATGAACGTCGCCACCATCCCCCCGGGCGGGGTCGCCCTCGCCCACATCCACGTCGGCTTCGAGGTCATGCTCTACATCCTCGAAGGCCGGGTGCGGCACGAGTACGGAAAGGGGCTCAAACAGGCAGTCGAGAACCAGGCCGGCGACTTCATCTTCATCGAGCCCGGCGTGCCACACGAGGTGTTCAACCTGAGCCAGACCGAGCCGGTGTTGGCGGTCGTCGCCCGCTCGGACGCCTCGGAGTGGGAGAACATCGTCGACTACGATCGCGCCAGCGAGAGCTAGGGACGACCGTTGAGCGCGGGAGGCCCGCCGGACCCCCGGGGCGGAGCCCCGATCGTCCCTTGGGGCGAAGCCCCAATTGTGATCACCGGGATGCACCGCTCGGGCACTTCGCTCGTCGCCTCCTGGCTCGCCACGGCCGGGGTCGACCTGGGCGAGCGGCTCCTCGCCCCCGACGCCGGCAACCCCACCGGGTACTTCGAGGCCCTCCCGTTTCTCGACCTGGATCGCCGGATGCTGCGGGAGGCGGTCCCCGAGGGGGAACCGGGCCATCCGGATTGGGGCTGGACCGAGAGCGAGCGGCTCGACCGGGGCCGCTTCGCGGCGCACGAGGGCGCCGCGCGCACCCTGATCGCCGCCGAGGGTGGTGGGGCGCGCGGCAGCCTCTGGGGCTGGAAGGACCCACGGACCACCCTCCTCCTCGACTTCTGGGACGGCCTCCTGCCCGGAGCCCGCTACCTCCTCCTCTACCGTTTCCCCTGGGAGGTTGCCGACTCCATGCAGCGGCTGGGGGCGGACGTCTTCCTGGACCACCCCGACTACGCCTACCGCATCTGGACCTTCTACAACCGCCACCTGCTGGACTTCTGCCGGCGGCACCGCGAGCACTGCCTGCTCCTCTCGGTCAATGCCCTCCTGGCGGCGCCCGAGCGGCTGGGCGAGCTGCTGGCGGCCCGCTTCGGCCTGCGCCTGCCGGAGCTGCCCCGCAACCCTTGCCTGGCCGAGGGCCTCTTCGCCCGGGTGGAGAGCGCTGACCCGCTGATCGCCCTGGCGACGGCGACCCATCCCGACGCCGCGCGGCTTTTGAGTGAGCTCGACGCCGCGGCGGACCTCTTCGCCGCCGGCCTCTGGTCGGAGGCGCTGCCCGACGGCCGCCGCCTGGGAACGGCAGGCGACCGGCCGGTCGATCTGTCGATCGTCATCCCCTGCCACGACGACGGCGAATTCTTGATCGAGGCGGTGGCGAGCGCCGAACGGAGCGCTCCCGAGCGGGCTGAGCTGCTGATCGTCAACGACGGCTCCCAAGAGGCGCGGACCCAGGAGGTGCTTGCGGTTCTGCGCCAGGCTGGGTACACGGTCATCGACCAGGAGAACGGTGGCTTGGCCGCGGCGCGCAACACGGGAGTCCGCGCCGCCCGCGGGCGCTATCTCCTGCCGCTCGACGCCGACAACCGCCTGCGCCCGGGCTTTCCGGCAGCGGCGCTCGCCGTCCTCGACGCGGCGCCCGAGGTGGGGGTGGTCTACGGCGACCGCCAGGAGTTCGGCTGCCGGAATCGCCGGGTCGAGGTGCCGGAGCTCGATCTGGACGGTCTCCTCCGCGCCAACTACATCGACGCCTGTGCGGTCTTCCGCCGCGAGGTCTGGGAGCAGTGCGGCGGCTACGACGGCACCATGCCCGCCATGGGATGGGAGGATTGGGACCTCTGGATCGGCGCCGCCGAGCGCGGCTGGCGCTTCCACCGCCTCAAAGACGTCACCTTCGATTATCGGGTGAGGCCGGGCTCGATGGCCTCGCGGCTCCTCCGGGCGGAGGTGGGGGTGCCGCTCCGGCTCCACATGATCGACAAGCACCACGACCTCTACCGCCGGCGCCTGCCCGAGTTGCTCACCGCCCAGCACGAGGCAGGGCAGGCGCGGGCGGAGCTGGCGGCCGTCGCCGCCGAACGGGATCGGCTCGCCGCCGAACGGGACGCGCTCTCCCGCCGGCTGGAGACGGCGGAAAAAGATCTCGCCGCGGCTCGCGAGGATCGGGGGAGGCTCGAAGGGGAGCGCGATCGGCTCTATGCGGAGCTCGAAGCCTGGCGGCGGCGGGTGGCGCGGATGGAGGGGACGCGGGTCTGGCGGATACGAGAGTGGATTTTGAGGCTGCGGAGGCGGTAGCTCCCTCCCGGCCGCGTTCGGGGAACCGGGAGGGAGCGCGCGAGTCGGGAGCTACTGCGGGGTGAGCTGCGTGAGGCCAGCGGCGGGGGGGTCGATGTCGTTGTTCTTGAACGCGAAGCAGGTGCCGGCGACGACGACGCTGACCTGGGTGCCGTTCAGGGTAATGTTGTTGTTGCCCATACGGACAGCGCCGCCACCACAGACGACTCCCGTGCCGTTTCCGGTCGCCGCGCTGTGCTCGAGCGTCAGGCTGCCACTTCCCGTCGCGAAGCCGGCGTTGGTGTTGGCCGCAGCGACGCTGTTCTTCACCGAGACGACCGCGCCAGCATTCAGGACCCTGAGCCCGCTGTTGTTGTTTTCGATCCGGACGTTGTCGAAGTTGCCCTTCACGGCGGCGGTGGCATTGATCAGGACGGCCTGGCCCGTCGTCCCACCGTTGTTGCGGATGATACTGTCGGTCACCGTCAGCTGGCTGCCGGCGACGGAGGGCGTGAAATTGATCCCGGAAGTGGTGAAATGGTTGATGGTGCACTTCTCGACGTACACCGTTCCACCCGTGAGCACCGTAACGCCCGACAGGCCCGTGCCCAGCCCCTCGATGTCGAGGCCCCGCAGCACGACGACATCCGTCGCGTTGGGGACGTTGACGATGATGCCGTTGGTGCCGGAGACCAGGACGCCGGCCTCGAAGCCCTCCGACGAGATGGTGATCGACTTGGTGATGGTTACGGCGCCGAAGCCGCCCGGGTCGAGGACGTTGATCTCGCCGCTCGGGGCGGTCTTCGAGATCGCGCCAGCGAAGGTCTTGCAGGGGGCTGTTCGGCTGCACGGGTTGGCGTCGTCGCCGACGCCCGAGACCCAGGTGCGGGTCGCCTGGGCATAGGCCGGCACAGTGACGGCGACGAGGAGCGTGAGCACCGCGAGTGTACTGAGCAAGAAGCTGCGTTTCATGGGAGGTTCCTCCAGGGAAACGGACAGTTGGTAGAGCCCTTGAGTATAGGGCGGCTTTGCGAAAAGGTCAACGGTCGTGCCGTTAACGCACACAGAACTACAGTTTGATGAAATATCTGCTTTTCGATCGATGCTGCCAGGACCCGGCGGGCCCCGCCTCAAACAGGCGCGGACGCCGCCGATTCGTTACCCGCCGGCGCGTGGAGACGGCGTTTCGACGTAGCTTTCAAGCAGGCGATCGATGATCCGGGGCACGAGGTCGGGTCGAACGTGCTTGTTGTCCTCGTGCCAGGACGAGCGGCCGCCGGCATGGAACAACTCGAAGGCGGGGAAGTAGTCGGTCCGCTCGACCTGCTCGCAAACGGCGGCCGCCACAGACCGCAGCAGCGATTTGGATCGCCAATAGGAGGTGAGGGCGTCCCGGCCGTTGAAATAGCGATCTGCGGGTACCGGGCTCACCGTAAGGAGGACGTCCGCACGCGGGTTGAAACGGCGGATGCGCCCGACCGTCCGGACGACGGCGGCGACCAATTCGGCAAAGGAGGGCTCCAGGAAGAAGGTCCGGGACCAGTACGGGGCGCACTCCCGGCTGCCGGGCGTGTTGCCCCAGACCAGGCCGCGCGGCTCGAACCGCCAGGTCTCGTGCTGGCCGAGCGTCATGACGACGACGTCCGCCTCGAAGGCGCGGCGCCAGACCGCCAGCATCTCTTGCCGGCGAGCCCAGGCTCTCTCCTCGCGGACCGGCGCGAAGGCGGCTAGGTCGAGGTCGACGACCCCGGAGCTGGTGGGCAGGAGGAACGGCTCGGTCGCCGCGACGAAAGGGCATCCACCCTGGATCGACTCCGCCCAGGCGACGGTCTGCTCGATGTTGGAAACGGTATAGCGGTTCAGAATCCCATTGGGGCGGAAGGGGTACTCCTCTTTCGGGACGCCGAAGTCGAGCATCGGGATGAGAAATCCCCGCGCCTGTAAGGCCTCCTCGATTTCGCGCGCGAAGCAGCTGCCGACCGTGAAGACACAGGCGCCGGGCCGGAGCCGGAAGCTCGGCGCCGGGAGCCCCAGGTCGGACAGGAACACGTCGACGGGGAGGCTCCACTGGCACCCCGGGTAGTGCTGCGTCATCTCCGCAAACGTACGAGGCGGGCTCATCGCAGCGTACCCGGTTCGGCGCTCGCCGTCATGGTTTCGATCCTACCAGCGATCCGACCCGATGGCTCGTCACGCTCTTCCCCACCCCGGCTACTCCAGAACGTCGCGAAATACGTCGTAGCGCTTGAACACCCGGCAGGCGCAGTCGACCTGGAGGGCCGGGAAATGTTCGTGATGGAGGTGGCGCCAGCCGAGCTGGTCGTCGAAGGTGTCGCCGACCCAGGCCCAGGGCTCCTTGTGCTCGTAGGCGGCGAGGAGCTCGCGGAGGCGGCTCGTGAGCGCGCCCGCCTCGCCGACGAGACCGCCGGCGTTCAGGTGGCAATGGAAAGGGTGTGTGTAGTACCGCGAGGTTTCGAAATCCCGATAGAGCCGCTGGGGGGGCCAGTCGACGAAGGTATTGCAGAAAAGAACGTCGCACGAGTAGGAGAGGAAGCGCTCGAGGAGCGGCTGGGGGTCGCGGACGAGGAGCATGTCGTCGGCATCGGTGGCGACCAGGTAGGGGGTCGCGCAGGCTCCGGATTCCAGATACTCCAGGACGAGCCGCGCCTTGACCGCCCAGTCCCAGCGCGCGACGTCCCGGCCGAGCACCACCGCACCGCCGATGCCGTACGCCTCGTAGCAGCGCTCGATCAGGCTGGGCCGCCGGCGGTTGGAGTACGTGACGAAAGTGACGCCCGGCGGGGCGGTATAGCGGCGGTGCTCGCGGTTCCGGAGCACCTGCCGCGAGAGGCGATCGAAGTCGGCGATGACCTCCCGGGTGATGCCATGGCACGGCTGACCGTGAGGGCGGTGCAGGAAGAGGGCGTCCCCGGCGGGGAGGAGCCGGTCGAGGGAGGCTCTCAGCATCTTCAATGCCATTCCTTCAGAACGACCCGGCCTTCCAGCGCCCGGACCAGCGCCTCGTGCCGCTCTCGGCTCAGGGTCTCGTTCATCTGCCAGTGAAATTCGACGATGAGCTCGGAGATGTAGTCGATCGAGCCGTCCTGCAGCATTTTCTCCAGGACCGCATACTCAGCCCCTTCGATATCCATTTTCACCACGACATGGTCGATCTTGCGGAAGGTGTGGTGGACCCACCGGCTGAAGTCGATGCACTCCACGGCGACTGGGCTTCTATAGTCCACTTCGGAAGTATTCCGGACGTGCCCGGCAAGGAGCGTCGAACCGCCCCGGTGGTTCGGTCCCCACCGCGTGGCCAGGAACAGGTTGGAGACCCCGTCCTCCACCCAGACCGCCTTGCGGAAGCATTGAAGCAAGGCATCTGGATGTTGGCGCCTCACCTCGTCCTCCGAGGCGGCGAGCTCGGGCTGCGGCTCGAAGGCGTAGAACTCGTCGTCCACTCCGAGGCGGATCCGGTCAAGGAGAACCGCACCGGTATTGCTGCCGCAGTCCACGAAGGCGCGGCGCCCCACACCGAGCCGATGGAAGCAGCGACGGAGGAGGGTCATAGGGCGGCCTGCTAGTCCGGGTCGGCGCATGGAGCTACCAGTACAAGCGCAACCCTGGAAGGGTATGCGACCCTGCCTCGCCAGGCAACTGTCGTCGAAGCCCCGATCCCTCGGCGGAACCACCTGTCGGGCGCCCCAAGGGGCGCCCCCATCACCTCAGCGGCCCAGGGCCTTGGTCAGGAAGAAAGATGCTCCCTCGATCCGCGAGGGCCGAGGGAGCACTCCCAAGAAAGCTCTACTGCTGGGAGATGGTCGAGGTCGGTGCGCCGTTGTTGCCGCCGGCGTTGCCGTCGTTCTTGTTGTTGCCGAATGAGAGGATGAGGCCGCCGCCGGTGGACGACAGCCCCGTGCCGTTGTCGGTGACCGTCACGTTGTTCATGCGGATGACAGGCGGCTGAGGCGATCCTGGGGCTTGGCCGTTCGACCAAACTCCATTCGTACCGTTGTGAACCGTCGCGCTGTTCTCGATCAGCATCAACGGTAAATTGCCAACTTCTGCAACCGTAAACCCAGTGAATCCGTTGTTGGCAGCGACGCTGTTACGAATCGTAATGTTGACCGCGTCCACCCCTTTGACCCCGCAAACGTTGTTCTCCGTTCGCAGGCCGTCGATCGACGCCGTCGCGAAGCCCAAATTGCCGGGCTGAACGTAGACTCCGCAGCCGCTGGATCCACCATTGTTGCGCGTGATCGTGTCGGTGACGAAGAGCTTGCTCGCGGCGGTAGGCACAAAGTTGACCCCGTTCGTACCGAATCTATTGATCCGGCAGTTCTCGACATAGAGCGAGCCGCCGGTCGAGAAACTGATGCCGTGGGTCGCCGTTCCCTGTCCTTCGAGGGTCAGACCTCGCAACACGACCACGTCGCTCGACCCTGCGGTGACCGTGATCGCATTCCCCGACGTGACCTGGATGGTGGCGAGGACGCCCACCGCCTCGATCGAGACGGCCTGGCTGATCGTCACCGGCCCATAGTCGCCGGCATCGGCGACGTCGATCTCGCCCCCGGCACTGGTCTTGGCCAGCGCCCCCGCGAAGGTCGCGCAGGGGGCGCTTCTCGTGCAGGCGTTGGTGTCGCTGCCTGTGGAGGCGACCCAGGTGTGCGAGATCGTGGCCTGGGCGGCGGGACTGACGGCGAGGAGGAGAGAGACGGCGCAGAGGACGCGGGTGAGGTGCTGTCTGTTCATATTTGCTCCTTTCAGAATCGCTTCAGAGAGGAGTGTCGAAAACGCCGAGAGTATTTCAGGAGGGGCCGGTCGAGACGGCGTCAGGGAGATCCGGACCCGCCACCCTTGCCCCCTCCTCCGTCCTTTGAGTAAGCTCCGTCCGCGGTGGCACTCCTACTCCCTTCCCTCCCTCCGAGGTGACAAGATGCGATCCCCTGCCTGGCGCCTGGCCCTCGCCCTCGTTCTGACGATTCCTCTGCCGGGGACCTTCGCCTCCGCCGCCTTCGCGGCGGAGAAGCCGCAGGCCGCTCCGCCTTCCGGCCTGCCCGGTACCCTGGAGGAGCCGGCCGAGCTCAAGCAACTCAAGTTCCGCCTGCTGGGGCCGGCCTGGGGCGGGCGGGTGGCGCGGGCCGCCGGGGTGCCGGGCAACCCCGCGATTTACTACGCCGCCACCGCCTCCGGCGGGGTCTGGAAGTCGGTCGACGGCGGCCAACGCTGGCAGCCGGTGTTTGACGACCAGCCGATCTCCTCGATCGGCTCGATCGCCGTCGCCGCCTCCGATCCCAACGTCGTCTACGTGGGTTCCGGGGAGGCCAACATCCGCGGCAACGTGGGGGCCGGCAACGGGATTTATAAATCGGTCGACGGCGGCAAGACCTGGAATCACGTCTGGAAGCAGGAAGGGCAGATCGGCACCATGGCGGTCGATCCCGGCAACGCCGACGTCGCCTTCGCCGCCGTTTTAGGTCACGCCTTCGGCCCCAACCCGGAGCGCGGCGTCTACCGCACCAAAGACGGCGGCCGGACTTGGCAGCAGGTATTGAAGAAAGACGAATGGACCGGCGCCTCGGACGTCGCCTTGGACCCTTCGAATCCCCACATCGTCTTCGCCGGCCTCTGGCAGGCCCGCCGCCGCCCCTGGGAGATGACGAGCGGCGGGCCGGGAAGCGGCCTCTACGTCTCGCGCGACGGCGGCGACAGCTGGAAGCAGCTGACCGGCAAGGGGCTGCCCGCCGGCATCTGGGGGAAGATCGGGATCGCCGTGGCGCCGTCGGACGGCCGCCGGGTCTACGCCCTGATCGAGGCGGAAGAAGGGGGACTCTTCCGTTCGGACGACGGCGGCGAGAGCTGGACCCGGGCCTCCGGCTACCATGGCCTGCGCCAGCGCGCCTGGTATTACACCACCCTCACCGTCTCGCCGGCCAACCCGGACGAGATCTGGTGCCCCGAGGTCCCGATGCTCCGGAGCATCGACGGCGGCAAGACCTTCGCTCCGGTGCGCGGGCTTCACCATGGCGACAACCACGACTTGTGGATCGATCCCAGGAACCCCAAGCGGATGATCGGCGCCAACGACGGCGGGGTGGACGTCTCGGAGGACGGCGGGGAGACCTGGCTCACGCCGCCCCTGCCGATCGGCCAGTTCTACCACGTGGCGGCCGACAACAGCGTGCCGTTCCAGGTCGCCGGCGCCCTCCAGGACATCGGCACCGCCCAGGCCCCGGTCAACACCCTGGCCGGCTCCGGCATCCGCAACACCGACTGGCACGGGGTGGGCGGCGGCGAGGCCGGGTGGGTCGCCTCGCAGCCGGACGATCCCAATATCGTCTATGCCGGCGAGTACGGCGGCATCCTCACCCGCCACGACAACCGCACCGGCCAGGAGAGGAGCGTCACCGTCTACCCCGACAACCCCTCGGGGCACGGCGGCGAGGATTTGCGCTATCGCTTCCAATGGACGGCGCCGATCGCCCTCTCGCCGCACGATCCGAAGGTCGTCTACCACGCCGGCAACGTCCTCTTCCGCACCCAGGACGGCGGCCAGACCTGGAGCGCCATCAGCCCCGACTTGACCAAGAACGACAAGTCGAAGCAGAAGTGGTCGGGCGGCCCGATCACCGGCGACAACACCGGGGTCGAGATCTACGACACCATTTTCGTCGTGGCCGAGTCGCCGGTCGAAAAGGGAGTGATCTGGGCCGGCAGCGACGACGGCCTGGTGCACGTGACGCGGGACGACGGCAAAAACTGGAAAGACGTGACCAAGGCCGTTCCCGGCCTCCCCGAGTGGGGGACGGTCGTGGGGCTCGAGCCCTCGCACTTCGACGCCGGCACCGCCTATCTGGCGGTCGACGCCCACCGGCTCGACGACACCCGTCCCTATCTCTGGAAGACGACCGATTTCGGCGCCACCTGGAAGCGGCTCGACGGCAAGCTCCCGAAAGACATTTATCTCCATGCCGTGCGCGAGGACCCCAAGCGGCGCGGCACGCTTTTCTTGGGCACCGAGCGCGGCGTCGACTACTCGCTCGACGACGGCGCCACCTGGCGGCGGTTGAAGCTCAACCTGCCGACCGTCGCCGTGCACGACCTGGTGCTCAAGGATTCGAGCCTCGTCCTCGCCACCCATGGTCGTTCGATGTGGATTCTGGACGACCGGGAGCCGCTCTACGAATTCACCCCCGAGGTGACGGCCCAGGAGGTCCACCTCTTCGCCGCTCCGGACGCCATCCGCTGGCTCTACCACGACGCCTACAAGGGCGCCACCTGGGCCGCCGACAACCCGCCCCAGGGCGCCCGCATCTACTACTGGTTGAAGAGCGCGCCCAAGGGCGAGGTGACGATCGACGTCCTCAATGAGCGCGGCGCCCTGGTCGCCACTCTTTCCTCGAAGCCGCACGAGGTGACCGGCGCCTCCGAGGACACGCAGGACGAGGAGGAGGGGTGGAAGAAGCTCGCCCTCCCCAAGGAGGCCGGGGTGCAGGTCGGCACCTGGACTCTGACCTGGGCCGGGGCCGAGATGATCCCCGGCGCCAAGCTGGACGCCGGTTTTCCCGCCATCGGCCCCAACGCCCTGCCGGGGACCTACACCGTGCGCCTGACCGTCGACGGCAAGAGCCAGACGACGACGCTTCACCTGAAGCCCGATCCGCGCCAGACGGTCCCCACCGCCGATTTGGAAGCCCAGCTCCGCTTCGCCCTGGAGATCCGCGACGCCATCACCCGGCTGACGCGGACGGTCCGGGACCTCCGCACGGTCCGGCAGCAGCTCGCGGCGCGCAACGAGATCCTCGCCGCCGACCCGCGCGCCGAGGCGCTGCGCAAGGGCTCGGCCGACCTCCTCGCCAAGCTCGACGGGCTCGAAGGCAAGCTCCACAATCCGAAGGCCGAAGTGGTCTACGACGTCCTCGCCCAGAAGGGGGGAACCCAGCTCTATTCGCGGCTGTCCCCCCTCTTCGACGGGGTCAAGGGCGGCGACGGCGCCCCCACCCAGGGCGCCCGTGAGGAGTACGCGCGGGAGAAGCAGGAGCTCGACAACGACGAGGCGGAGCTCGGGCGCCTCCTCTCGACCGATCTCTCCGCCCTGAACGAAACGGCCGGTAAGCTCGACCTGCCCCGCATCTACGTGCCGGCGGGACGGTAAACTCGCAATCTACGTATCCGGAGGCGATTCGTGAAACGAAACCTTGGGCAGCGCACGCTCCGCGGTCTGATCGTCGCGGGAGCGGTTTTGACGACGATAGGGATACCGGGATCTGCCATCGCGGCGGACAAGAAGAGCGACGAGAAGGGGGAGAAGAAGAGCGCCTGGAGCGCCGACACCTTCTCCGGGCTGGAGCTGCGCGGCATCGGTCCGGCGCTGACCTCGGGCCGCGTCGTCGACCTCGCCGTCGATCCCCGGGACAAGCACGTCTGGTACGTCGCCACCGCCTCCTCGGGGGTGTGGAAGACCACCAATTCCGGCCTGACCTGGAAACCGGTCTTCGACGGCGAGACCTCGTTCTCGATCGGCTGCGTCGCCGTCGATCCCAACAACTCCCTGGTCGTCTGGGTGGGGAGCGGCGAGAACAACAGCCAGCGCAGCGTCTCCTACGGCGACGGGGTCTACAAGTCGAGCGACGGCGGCGCCAGCTGGGAGAACCTGGGGCTCAAGTCTTCGGAGCACATCGGCAAGATCCTCGTCGATCCGCGCGACTCGAAGGTGGTCTACGTCGCCGCCCAGGGTCCGCTGTGGAACGCGGGTGGCGATCGCGGGCTCTACAAGACGACGGACGGCGGCAAGAGCTGGAAGAAGGTCCTCTCGGTGAGCGAGAACACCGGGGTGAGCGACCTGGTGATGGACCCGCGCAATCCCGACGTCCTCTACGCCTCCGCCTACCAGCGCCGGCGCCACGTCTGGACCCTGATCGACGGCGGCCCGGAGTCGGCGATCTATAAGTCGACCGACGCCGGGGCGACCTGGGCGAAGCTCGAGAAGGGTCTTCCCAAGGAAGACTTGGGACGCATCGGCCTCGCCATCTCCTCGACTCAGCCCGACACCGTCTACGCCATCATCGAGGCGGCGAACAAGGCGAGCGGCCTTTTCCGCTCGACCGACGGCGGCGCTTCCTGGGAGAAGCGGAGCAGCCACGTCTCCTCCTCGCCCCAGTACTACCAGGAGCTTTTCGTCGATCCGAAAAACGGCGACCGGTTCTACTCGATGGACGTCTGGATCGCCGAGACCCTGGACGGCGGCAAGAGCTTCCACAAGCTGGGGGAACCCGGCAAGCACTCGGACAACCACGTCCTGTGGATCGATCCGGACGACACCCGCCACCTGATCGACGGTTGCGACGGCGGCGTCTACGAGACCTGGGACCACGGCGCCAACTGGCAGTTCAAGGCGAACCTGCCGATCACCCAGTTCTATCGCGTGGCCGTCGACTACGCCCAGCCCTTCTATCATGTTTACGGCGGCACCCAGGACAACTTCAGCTTAGGCGGCGCCGCGGCCACCAACTCGGTTTCCGGCATCACCAACGCCGACTGGTTCGTGACCGAGGGCGGCGACGGCTTCCAGACCCAGGTCGATCCCGAGGACTCGAACATCCTCTATGCCGAGGCGCAGTACGGCGCCCTGACCCGCTTCGATCGCAAGAGCGGCGAGCAGATCTTCATCCAGCCGCAGCCGGGCAAAGGCGAGCCGCCCCTGCGCTACAACTGGGATTCGCCGATCATCATCAGTCCGCACCTCCACACCCGGATCTACTTCGCCTCCAACCGACTCTACCGGAGCGACGACCGGGGCGATCATTGGCGGGCCGTCTCGCCGGATCTGACCCGCCAGATCGATCGCAACAAGCTGCCGGTGATGGGCCGCGTATGGAGCATCGACGCGGTGGCGAAGAACACCTCGACCTCGTTGTACGGCAACATCGTTTCCGTCTCCGAGTCGCCGGTGAAAGAGGACCTCCTCTACGTCGGGACCGATGACGGCCTGATCCAGGTGAGCGAGGACGGCGGCGGCCACTGGCGGAAGATCGAGAGCTTCCCCGGCGTTCCCGATCGCGCCTACGTGTCGCGGGTCGAGGCGGGCACCAAGGATGCCGACACGGTTTTCGCTGCATTCGACAATCAAAAAATGGGCGATTTCAAGCCCTATCTCCTGAAGAGCACCGATCGCGGCAAGACCTGGACCTCGATCGCCGGCGATTTGCCGGCGCGGGGCGAGGTCCACGTCGTCCTTCAGGATACCGAGAAGGCCGACCTGCTTTTTGCCGGCACCGAGTTTGGCGCCTACTTCTCGGGCGACGGCGGCAAGCACTGGCTGCAGCTGAAGGGCGGCCTGCCGCCCACCCCGGTGCGCGACATGGTGATCCAGAAGCGGGAAAACGATCTGGCGCTCGCCACCTTCGGCCGCGGCTTCTACATCCTGGACGACCTGAGCCCGTTGCGCCGGGTGACTCCCGAGATGGTCGAGAAGGGTCCGGCGCTCCTCCCGGTTCCGCCGGTCAAGCTCTACAACCCGGCCCAGCCGCTGGGCGGCCGCGGCGAGGGTTTCCAGGGCGCCTCGTTCTTCACCGCGCCCAACCCGCCGTTCGGCGCCGTCTTCACCTACTACCTGAAGGACGGTTTGAAGACCCAGGGGAAGACCCGCAAGGAGGCGGAGAAGAAGCTGGTGAAGGAGGGCAAGGAGGTTTCCTATCCGACCTGGGAGTCGCTCCAGGCCGAGGCGCGGGAGCCCGAGCCGACGGTGCTCCTCACCGTCACCGACAGCGAGGGGCACGTGGTTCGGCGCCTGACCGGTTCGACCGCCGCCGGCTTCCATCGCATCGCCTGGGACCTGCGGTTCCCGCCCGCCAACCCGATCTCCCTGGAGCCCGAGGAGGTCAGCCCCTACGAGGAGCCCGACCGCGGCCCCATGGTGGTGCCGGGCACCTACAAGGTGGCGCTTTCCCAGCGGGTGAATGGCAAGGAGACGCCGTTGGGCGAGCCGCAGACCTTCACCGCCACCTCGCTCGGCCTCGCCTCTCTGCCGACGAAGGACCTGCCGGCGCTCTACCAGTTCGAGCGTGACACGGCGAAGCTCCAGCGCGCGGTCCTGGGCGCCGGCTCCGCCGCCCACGAGGCGCAGGTCCGGCTCGACTACCTCGACAAGGCCCTGCTCGCCACCCCCGGCGCCGATCCGCGCCTGGCCGACGAGTCTCTGGCTCTGCGCAACCGTCTCGCCGACCTCCAGCTAAGGCTCCTGGGCGGCACGATCCAGGCCCGCTACAGCGAGCCGGCCCCCCCCTCGATCGTCGAGCGGGTGCAGGGGATCGTCGAAGGCCACTGGACGGCGAGCGCCGCTCCCACCCAGGTGCAACTCGACGCCTACAAGGTGGCGAGCGAGGACTTTGCCGAGGTGCTGCCCAAGCTCCACCAGCTGATCGACGTCGATCTGAAGAAGCTCGAAGACCAGCTGGAAGCCGCCGGAGCCCCCTGGACGCCGGGCCGGGTGCCGAACTGGACGCCGCGGTAGGAGAGGGGACTATCGTGTAGGTAGAGAGAGGGCGGCGTCAGCCGCCCTTTCTCTATCTGCGAAGAGATCGACGATGCCGAAGATTTTGGTAGAGACGACCAGCCGCTACCCCAGAATTTTCTGGAACCACGATCGCCAGGGCGTCTCCAACGCCGCCGGGACCACAGAGTTTCAGGACTGCGGAGACGCCCTGGCGGCGGTGGTTTCGGAGAGGTCGGTGATAGCGGCTGGGCGTCTCTACGAAGACCGAAGACCCTGCCGCGGCAAGGTCCTTCAGGGCCGCCCGCCCCCCCGCAGCCGCAGCGCCCCAACCGCCAGAGTGACGAAGAAGAGAAGGCTCAAAGCCAGCACCACGGCCCCGCCGGTGGGGACGAGGAAGCGGGTGGAGAGGCTCAGGCCCCCCACGCCGGCGAGGAACGCGATGCCGATGCTCCAGAGAAGATAGCCGCGGGTGCTCCGGGCCAGGTTGCGGGCCGCCGCTGCCGGCACCACCACCAGGGCCTCGACGAGGAGCGCCCCGATCACCTTTAGGCTGACCACGATGGCGATGGTCAGGAGCACCGCGAAGAGATATTCAACGTAGGCGGAGTCGACCCCGTCCACACCGGCGAGGGTGGGGCTCAGGCTGTCGAGGAGCAGGCCGTTGTACTCGCGCGCCAGGAGGACCGCGACCAGAGCTCCGGCGAAGACAAGGAGGGCGAGGTCGCCGTCGGTGACGGTCAAGAGGCTGCCGAACATCGCCGACTCGACCTGGTGGATGTTGAAGCGGCGGGTTACGGCGACGAGGAGACAGATCCCGAGCCCGAGGGTTAGGGCGAGAAAGACGCCGATCAACGTATCCGGCGGCAGGGTCGAGCGCCGTTTGACGTAGACCATCCCAAGGGCCGAGAGGAGGCAGAAGGCGAAGATTCCGCCATAGGGGGCGTTGAGCGGCTCTCCGAGGAGAAGGGCGATCGAGAGGCCGGTGAGCGCGGCCTGGCCCAGGGCGGCGCTGAAGAACGCCATGCGGCGGGCGACGACGAGATGGGAGAGGCCGCCCAGGAGCGGCGCCAGGACGAGCACGCAGAGGATGCCGCGAACGAGGAAGGCATACTGGAGGTCCGCCGGCAGCCGGCCGGATCGGGCGAGCGCCGCCACCCAGGCGTAGAAGGTCTCCATCAACGCCCGCGACCGCCGGTCAGGCTAGTGTAGCGCGGCGGAAATTCAGTGCCTTTTCGCGGACCCTCCGGAGAGTCATCCTGAGGGAGCCTTGGCGACCGAAGGACCTGGGCGGGGGAGCTTCCCGCCTTCGCGCCCTCTTTTCCCCCGCCCAGATCCTTCTGGCTCGCGGAACTCGCCCTCAGGATGACGATAGGAGGAGGCGCCGCGGACACCCGACATAAGGACCGATCTGCAAGACCCACTGCACTAGGATCAGGCAGCCTCATTGCGTTTGGCCCGTTCGTAGAGCGTCTCCGGTGCGATATCAGCCCCATTCGGCCAGGCGACCGTTCCGCCGTCGATGAAAAAGCGCTCGAAGTACTGGGGATCCTTGAGCGGCTCGAAGATCGGACCCTCGAGCCATTCCGAAAAGTCGATCGTGGTTTCGAGGCCGTCGTTGAAGATGACGCGGATTCTGAAACCACCACAATACTCGGCTCGAAGGACGATGGGAAGAAACGACGCGGTACCGTACATGAATCCATCCTAGTTGAGCCGTCTATGCACCACAAGAGAAACTCCATCACTCCCCCGCCGCTCCCGCCGCCTCCGGCACCGCCGCCCACCTGGCGGCGAGGAGGACCTCGGGGAGGTCGGCGGTCATCACTTCGGCGGGTGGGCCGTCGCGCTCGACCCGGCGGTTCAAGAGGGTGACGCGGTCGGCCAGGCGGCGCACCTGGGCGAGGTCGTGCGAGACCATGAGGATCGAGAGACCCGCCTCGCGCTGGAGGGCGAGGAGGATCTGCTCCATCCTCCCGATCGCCACCTCGTCGAGGCCGCTCGCCGGCTCGTCCAGGAGGAGGAGCTCAGGCGACGGATCGATGGCGTTGGCGAGGAGCACCCGGCGGAGCTCGCCGCCGGAGAGGACCGAGAGCGGGCGTTCCCCGAGACCGGAGAGGCCGACCCGGGAGAGGAGCGTTTCGATGCGCTGCCGAGCGGAACGCTCGACGCCGAAGCAGACCGGCCGCCGCTGGCGGGCGAGGGCCAGGAAGTCGGTCACCGTAACCGGCAGGGTGCGGTCGACCGCGAAGCTCTGCGGCAGATAGCCGATCCGCCCCGCGCCGCGGAAGGCTGCCACGATCGAACCCGTAAACGAGGTCTGGCCGAGGATCGCCGCCAAGAGCGTGCTCTTGCCCGCTCCGTTCGGCCCGACCACGACGTGGATCGAGCCGCGGCGGACGGCGAAGGAGACGCCTGCGAGCAATACCTCCCGCCCGCGACGGACGCCGACGTTGCGGAGATCAAGCACGGGGAGATCGGGGGTCTCGGGAGCTTCCGCCATCAGCTCCCCTGCACCAGCGCCCGGATCATGGTGTCGACGTTTTTCTGCATCTCCTTCTCGAACTTGTCCGCGGTGTAGGCGCCGGAGGCGATGTGGCTGATCTGGTAGACCTTGACCCCGGTCTCGTCCTTGAGCACCTTCAAGAGGGCGGGCGGGAAGCTCTCCTCGCTGAACACCACCCGGATCTTCTCCCGTTTGAGGAGCTTCACCATGTCCTCGAGCTCGGCCGCCGAGGGGGTCAAGCCGTGCGCCGGCTG
>Ga0137403_10000218_pt1 | contig 72185 bp, 64 predicted proteins | sample CZOMad2_1_16fung_FD_122057 | JGI IMG/M metagenome (GOLD analysis project Ga0137403, IMG submission 122057) | Vadose zone soil fungal communities from Angelo Coast Range Reserve, California, USA - CZOMad2_1_16fungal (Hybrid Assembly) | ecosystem: Environmental > Terrestrial > Soil > Vadose zone...
CCGATATCTCATGCTCATCACCTCCTCTCAGTTCACCGATTTTACCTGAAGTGATGCACTTCGTTTTAGAACCTAAGAGAATAGATGCTATTTTATAAATGTAATACTGTGAGTAATCTTGACACGATTATATTTTCCTCATAATATACAGATATATGACCAGAATAAGAAAATATTTTTGTTTCTTTTTCCGCTTTTGACTCTGGTTTGTCTTCTACACCTTTTACTTCAGGTGTCCCTACGCAAACAAAGAATACTGGTGGTAGTATTACCGTTAACGTCAACAATGCGACAGGCTATGCGGACTCGGGAATTGTTTTATATGAAGGTACATTAGGTGATTTGCCTAATTTTACGGTAAATGGAACTGGAGATAATTTTGGTTTAAATTTATGGTTTGATAAAAGTAACGATGATGAATATTTTGCATGGGATTCAAGTAACATTCTGACTGGATTAAATGATGATACTTACGGTCTTGGTCCCACTTCCGCAAGGGGGATGACTACCGTCAACGGATCATCCCAATTTTATCTCATGTCTGATGGCCAAAACCATTCACTCTCAGATTTCAAGAATGGAAATGTCAGCAGTATAAATTCAAGCACAAAAGTTGCAATTTGGATTGGTGTCGATACGAGTAGTGGTTCCACCTCCGCGACTTTTCAATCAATTAGTGGGTTATAAAATATCCTCGTTGTGACCCAAATGTTTTTTTATTTTGTCACATCTTACTATCATAGTCTATTAGAATTACTTAAAACCGCCCAAAATACCTGATTGCAAGAGGTTAACATAATTGCTATACTTAACTTATAAGTTAATTAATATGGCAAAGATTCACAAACCACAAGATTTAGATGTTATTTTTGAAGCGCTCGCAAGTAAACATAGAAGAGAGATAATTTATGCTTTAGGTTTGCAACCTCATTCTATAAGTCAGTTGGCAGCTCAGCAAGATCTTTCCCTTCCTGCAATTCACAAACATATAAAAATACTTGAACATGCAGGAATGATTTTACGCAAAAAAATCAAACAAACCAATTTTCTTGCGCTTAATAAAAAATCGCTCCGGGGTCTTCAAGATTGGCTCATACAATATCATACTTATTGGGGAAGCGATGAGGAAACTTTAGAAAATTATTCTGGATATTTAGAGAAAGTGAAAAAATAATCTCTGAAAGGGCTCCTCGTTCTACGGAATTCGGAGTCTTTTCAAATCCTGAGATTTGAAAAGAGGTGAAAATAAAAAATGAAAAAGTTTGTACTTGTTTTCTATGGCAAAGTTAGGCCAGAGGATATCAGTAAAGAAGAAATGAAAAATACAATGGACAAATGGATGGCGTGGTTCGGTACATTTAAAGACCAAATGGTCGACGGAGGTAATCCATTTGCTGCTGGGGCAAAATCTGTAACAGCAAAAGGTGTTGAAACTATTCCTGCTGATAGGTGGCCTGCTAAAGGTTACACAATTATTAATGCAAAAGACATGGATGAAGCAACAAAAATTGCTAAGGGATGCCCCGCACTTGAAGATGATAGTGAGGGAGCTGTGCGTGTCTATGAAGCAATGCCAATGTAACGGCGAATCTTTATGAAGAGGTATCTTCGTTTTGGGGTTACCTCTTCATACTTTGATCTCAAGGAGTAGTGATACGGTACTGGTTACTACAATTCCTTCCTTTTTCCTCACAGCAGCTTTAAGTGGAAGAAGATATCCTCCAGTTTTTTTTGTCAGGAAAAATTGATGTCTTCCAGTTTGTTGCGCCGATAGTTACTATCACTGGAAATGATCTCCATCCTCGTTTTAAATTTTCAAAATGTCTTTGTATATCATCTGACTCTTCTTTGGGTATAGAGACAAAATGCCACCCTGCCATTCCGGGATAAAGCCAAACTTTTGATTTGAATTTATATTGATTATATTTCATGCACCTTTACATATTGAGTATAACAAAAAGCAAGGGAATTCGAACCACTTTAGCTTCAAAATTGAGGGATTGGAAAAGGATTCCGGAAAGTTAGCTTCAGGTGACCCTGAAGGCAGTCTATTCGAACGAACATTGGCCTTTGGGACGAATTGATACATATATATTTAGAAGAATAATTTAAACAGTTACAACATTTGACATAGTTATGAGTGTTTGATAATATATACTATATGAGTCAAACATTACCTTTAAAAGACGTTCGTGATCAACTTTCTGACCTTGTTTCAAGAGTAGCTTATGGTGATCAAAAAGTTGTCATCACCAAATTTGGGAAACCTGTTGCCGCTCTTGTGACGTTTGAAGATTACGAAAAAATTATGAATCCGGCTAAACGTTATACAAAAGAAGAATGGAAGAAGGGTTTTTCCTTAATGGACAAAGCAAGAGTAAATACCAAAAAATATCCTCAAGAAGAAGTAGAAAAGACAATCGACCAGGCTGTCAGTGAGGTTCGAAAATCAAAACGTGTATAGAGTAGTTCTTGATACCAACGTATTTATCTCCGGCGGCACTATAAGTGTCGGTCCTCCTTCTCAAATCATCAATCATTGGAGAAATCAGGATTTTATAATGGTTGTTTCTCCTCAACTTCTTTCTGAATATGAAGAAGTACTGTCTCGCCCTAATGTAATGAAGTTTACCGGATTAACTCTGCAAGAGAACGCTCAATATATCCGAGAAATAGCGGACAGAGCATATATAACGAGTGGTGCTCTTACATTGGATGTTTTAATAAACGATCCAGATGATAATATGGTTTTAGCTTGTGCAGAGGAAGGAATGGCTACCCACTTAGTTACAGGAAATAGGAAAGATTTTCCTTTCATAGATTATAAAGGCATTCATATTCTTACTCCAAGAGAATTTTTAAATCTCCTTACTAAATAGTTATATTCTTCGTTCGCGTAGATATAAATTTTTTAATCTACGATTCATGATTAAAATCATAGATAAATAAATCGTTATTTACAAATGAGAAAAGTTCGAATTCTCTAAGGGTGATATAGTTTGATATGATAAATTAAGGCTAGTTTTTTTATGTTCCCTTGGGTGACCCTGAGGACAGTCCATACGAACGAACGTTAGCCTTTTGGGATCAGTTACGCATGATTTTTGAAAAAGTTAATAATGAATGATATAAGAAATGTTAAAAATGAAGGTTTATCAAATGTTTCAGGAATTTAATATCGTTTTGTAGATCGATAACCATAATAAAAAAGAGTTTGTTATTTCGGTTCAATTTGGTTATCATAAATAAAATGAGTGACAAAAATGTTGAACAGCCTATATCAATGGGTGAGCAATCTAAATCTCCATATAAATCACAACCTGCTCATCCGCAAATATCTACACAAAGATCATCCACAGAACCTACTGCTGTTGACCCAATAACAAAAATAGAAGATATAAGAAATGAATTAAAAGGGAAAACGGGCATTTATAAAGGTCAAATTGGTAACGATTCTATAGCTCGTGGTAGAAGGAGTTACGAAGATCAATGGAATCGAAAAGAAGGAGAGAAGATTAGCTACGATGGTCTTATTGTAACAGCGGTTGAGCGAGCCGCAGCTGAGGGACGAGATGAAGTTATCATTTTTGACTTCGGCTGTGGCGAGGGAAATACAATGAAAGAATTTGTCGAAGATGGAAACTCAGAAGCTATACAATCAATTAAGGCACATCCCGACGTAAAGGTGAAATTAATTGGTTTAACTGATACGACCGGTTTAGCTGATGCACCATCGGTACAAGAATTGGCAGAAGGGAGAGAGTTGAAATCTCCGGATGCAGAGCCAACCAACCTTGCTGCAGGAATAGACTTTTACGCAGTTACTGCAGCAAGAACTCTTGAAGATTATTTCGTAGCGCACGGAATAGACGCTATTGATGTTGGTATGGCGATACAATCAACTGCTTACCTGCCTGCAAAAAATTTTGCCGCTACCATGGAAAGCATCACAAAGAGATTACTATCACCTGGCAGCACTTTTATTGCTGCTCCGTATGCAACACAAGTACCAGGCTTTGATTCCTATGGAGGACTTCCCCGTTTAGACGTACGAACCAAAACAGATGGCCCGAGTATTCATGCAAGTATGCGTGAACGAGGAAGACGATTTCTCGGAGACGATATAAATATACCTGAAGAAGTGAGATATTTAGAAGCCGCATTACAAAAGTATGTACAGTTAGGACGTATAACAGAAGAACAAATTGATGAGAAAATAAATTCATATTTACCCAAAAGCACACAAAGAGTAAATCGGTGGCGTCATCGAAAGCCTTCAATTGAACAACTTATCACAAAATTCGAGAATCCCATTGCAGCATTAGGACAGGTAGCGTATTTGATGGGTGTTGCTGACCAAGAATTCTTCGCCAATCGTCAAGAAAAATTGCTTGAACAGAAAAAAGCAGCATTGACAACTTTAAAAGAAAAATATGCTAGCAAGGTTGAAATTGTATTCGATGATGATTTAATCAGAAGGACAAATTGAATAAAACTTTTATTTTCAATGCCTTTGTAATTTTTTGGAGAAGCTCAAGTGATAACTTTTTTCCTATCGTTCGAACTGTCGTTAGGGTGGTATAATTTGACCCATTAGCTTGGTTAGAAATTCGAGATTGTATAGAAATATTTTGCAACATTTAGTATAATAATACTATGCAATTCCGACAGTCACTTTTTTGGGATACTGACTCCGCAAAACTCGACAGTAAAAAAAATGCCAAATATATTATAGAGCGAATTATGGATTTTGGAAATGATCAGGAGGTACATTGGATGAGAGAGCATTACTCTAAATCGTTTATTGCCGAAGTTTGTAATAACTCAAAGGTATTACACCCAAGCAGTAAGACATTATGGACGTTACTAACTCAGATATAAAAATTTCATTTAAACAGTTACCTCCAGCTACTCACGAAGCTTTGTTACTCTTATCAAAACACCCATGGATAAAAGAAAACGGATGGTATTTGGCTGGTGGTACGGCGCTCTCTCTACAAGGAGAACATAGAGTTTCTGTTGATCTCGATTTTTTTACAAAGCAGAATGAATTTGATGCTGAATTTATTATCAACACTCTTTCATCTCATGGGTGGACAACAACTCTTCGAGAAAAGGGGACGTTATATGGTGAGCTAAAGGGAGCAAAAATTAGTTTTATCTCATATCCATATTTTCTTCCAAAGCAACAATTTATCTTGTATGAACATATTAATATTTTAGATTCACGTGATATAGCAGTTATGAAAATTATCGCTATTAGTCAACGGGGTAAGAAGCGGGATTTTGTTGATCTTTATTGGTACGCAAAAAATCGTGAACCTCTCTTGGATGTATTACAACGTGTTCAAATTCAATATCCGAATCTACAACATAACTACCACCATATTATTAAAAGTCTTACTTATTTTGAGGAAGCAGAAGGAGATCCTAATTTACAACTTTCTTTCAATGCACCTTGGGAGGATGTAAAAAAATATTTTTTGGATATCGTTCCAAAAGCTGCTGAAAAATTCCTCTAAAAAATAAATTTTCGAGAAAGAGAACGAAAATTTTTACTGGATTCTCAATATATATTTTTAGGTTTTGGTTATTTAAATGTATATTAAAAGTTCCTAGTTTTTCTTATATTAGGAACTTCAATATCGCGACTGTGTTGGTTCGAATTCCTTTAAGATTGATGCAGTTTGATATGATAAATTGAAGTTTAATTTTTAGGTGACCCCACGGGAAGTCGAATCCCGGTTTTCAGGATGAGAACCTGACGTCCTAGGCCACTAGACGATGGGGCCCTATACTACAACTATATCATCCCTGTGAGACGATGAGCTAAATATATCTAGCATTATACCAATATCGTTCTGTTGAGGCAAACGATCTATTTGTTGAAAGAGTATTTTTTTAGTATAATTCACTTGTGAAGAAAATTTTTCTTTCGGTCATAATCCCTTGCTACGATGAAATGGGCAACCTCCAAAAAGGCGTTTTGGAAAAAGTTAAACATTTCCTTGATAAAAAAAGATTCCCTTATGAAGTTATTATTGTTGATGATGGTTCGACAGATGGTAGTATTGAATTTATTCATGATTTTGTCAAAGAAAATCCTGAATTTAATCTGATCGAAAGTAAGCACTTTGGTAAAGCCGGTGCTGTAACGCAAGGTATGATTGCTGCGCAAGGAGAGTATGAACTTTTTACCGACATGGATCAAGCAACACCAATTGAAGAGGTAGATAAATTGCTGCCATATTTTGACCAAGGATATGATATTGTTATTGGTTCTCGTGGTGGTACAAGAAAAGGAGCACCCTGGACAAGAGCCCTTATGGGCACCGGAATGATTTTTCTTCGTAAACTTATCGTTGGATTGCAAGATATAAATGATACCCAATGTGGTTTTAAAATGTTTACCCGCAACGCTGCGCAGGAGCTTTTTACCAAAACAAACAAATTACATCAGGGATTTCATAGTATAGATGGTTCAAACGTTGCTGCGGGATTTGATGTTGAATTACTTTTTTTAGCAACTATTTCTGATTATAAAATCAAAGAAGTTCCTGTCCGATGGCTGTATGTTGAGACACGACGAGTTAATCCTGTCTTTGACTCGATTGAAGGATTAAGTGGGCTTTTTACAATTAAAAAAAATGCGATGACAGGTGTATATAAAAGGCTCTGACTCTTCAATGAAATATTTAAAATTTATTTCAATTTTCTATTTTATTACATTGATTGCGTTTTTTCTTTACTCTTTTACACAAATAGATTTAAGTCTTACTTTTTCTCGAATTGATTTTTTACGTCAAATTGTAAAATCATTTCAATATATTGGGTATTTTAATCGTCCACTCTCAACCTTTTTTGATATTTTTTTTGTTGTTTTCCTCTTTAATTTTTATTTCGCCTTTCTTATTTTGGCGTATACCAAACAATTGCGTAAAACATTCGTGTGGAAGTTACTGCTTATTACCACAGTTATCCTTGCCTTTTCTTATAATGCCTTTTCTTATGATTTATTCAATTATATTTTTGATGCAAAAATAATTACATATTATCATCAAAATCCTTATCTGCATAAAGCACTTGATTTTCCGGGAGATCCGATGCTCTCCTTTATGCATTGGACACATAGAGTCTATCCTTATGGCCCAATTTGGCTTGTTCTGACAGTCCCACTTTCATTTCTGGGATTTCAGTTTTTTCTTCCGACATTTTTTCTCTTTAAGTTACTTATGGCAGTAAGTTTTTTAGGTTGTCTTTATTTTATTGGTAAAATATTTCAGAAAATTGCACCGGAAAGAGAAGTTTTGGGATTGGTATTTTTTGGTTTGCAACCACTTATTTTGATTGAGTCACTTGTATCAGCACATCTTGATATTGTGATGATGTTTTTTGCGCTGTGGGCGTTGTACTTTTTGCTTAATAAACGATATATTTTTTCTTTTTTACTTCTTTTTGTTTCGATTGGTATTAAATTTGCAACCATTTTTCTCTTACCGGTTTTTATTGCTATTTTTGTTTTGCAGAAAATACATAAAAAAATATCTTGGGATGCTATTTGGTTTTCTTCATTTCTCTTAATGATAGCCACTGTTGTTTTTGCCAGTCTTCGTACCAATTTTCAACCGTGGTACCTCATTGAAATATTCGTTTTCGCAGTCTTTATTGGTTATCGTTACTATATTTTTATCCCAAGTGTTATTATTTCTGCATTTGCATTATTTACCTATATTCCTTATCTTTTTGAAGGCAATTGGAATAATCCGATTCCTCAACTCCTCAATACGAGTTATATTGTCAGTTATATCTTATCGATCGTTGCTGTCGTTGGTTATTATTTTTTCAAAAAAAAGAAACATTCTTCTTAAGGTACTATTTGCTTCTGTGCTCTTTATTTATGTATAATTCTAGTATATGAGTCTTAGTAAAAAGATTCTTTCTTTTATTCTGTGTGTAGGCATTCTCGTATTTTTCTTTTTTACCCGTTTTTACCATATTCTCACCCTTCCTATCTTTACCGATGAAGCAATTTATGTTCGCTGGTCACAAATTGCCAGTAATGATGCTGCGTGGCGATTTATTTCACTCACTGATGGTAAACAGCCAATGTTTGTCTGGATTGCAATGATTTTGATGAAGATCATTGCTGATCCTTTGTTTGCTGGACGACTTGTCTCGGTGATTGCAGGATTTTTCTCAATGGTTGGATTATTTTTCCTTACCAATGAAGTTTTTAAAAATAAAAAGATAGGTTTCCTTGTAAGTTTTATCTATATCTTATATCCATTCGCATTAGTCTACGATCGTTTAGCATTGTATGACTCGCTTGTTGCCATGTTTATTATTTGGTCTCTCTATTTTGAAGTACTTTTAGCTCGTTATGTGCGACTGGATCTTGCTCTTATTTTAGGAATGATCATCGGTGGGGGAATGCTTACCAAAACAAATACAGATTTCGCACTTATTTTGCTGCCATTTTCTCTGCTTCTTTTTCAATGGAAGGATAAGAAGAGATATCAACTGTTGGGCAAATGGATCGTTTTTGCTTTGGTGACAACAGTTGTTGCCAACGCAATGTATGCAATTCTTCGATTATCACCGTTTTATCACATTATCGCAGACAAAAACTTTGTTTTTATTTATCAGCCTAAAGAATGGTTACAGGCTCCTTTTGCGTATCTCTTGCCGAATCTTAGTCCACTCAGTGATTGGTTCGTGCGATATATGACATTGCCATTTTTGGTATTAGTTGCTTCAGCATTTTTAGTTGGGAAAAATTATTTTAAGGAAAAACTATTATTATTAGTATGGTTCGTTATTCCATTTGTCTCTCTTGCCTTTTTTGGTAAATTATTATATCCACGCTTTATTCTCTTTATGACGATGTCGTTATTAGTGCTTGGTGCATACGCCCTTTACTATCTTTTACTTTTTGCGAAGAAGATATGGATTCAGATAATTATTTTTATTGTTTTCTTTGGGCTTTTTATTATCAACGATTTTTTTATCCTTACTGATTTTGCCAAAGCGGCTATCCCAAGATCTGATCTGGGACAATTTCTTAGTAGTTGGACTGCAGGAGGGGGAGTAAGGGAAACTATTGCTTATCTCAAAGAGCAAGCAAAAACAAAAAAGATTTATGTTGGTACGGAAGGAACCTTTGGTCTTATGCCGTATGCGCTTGAAATGTATTTAAAAGATAATCCAAACATTGTTATTAAAGCTTTCTGGCCAATGCAAGATTTACCACCACAAGAGGTGCTTGATGCAAGCAAAACAATGCCAACATATTTTGTTTTTTATCAAGCATGTCCATCTTGTTCAACAATAGGATTCGCACCGCCACAATGGAAGGTAACCCCTGTTTTACAAATAAAAAAACTTGAAAAAGATACGTTCTATACACTTTATCAAGTGCAACCAAAATGAAAAAGGAGTACATCTTCATTTTACTGCTTTTTTTTCTCATAACATCATTGTTTTTTTATCCACTTTTTAAAGGATGGATACCTTTTCCAGGAGATTTGCTTGTCTCAAAAGCTCCTTATAATACAAATGCATACTTTGGCTATGCGCCCGGTGGCGTTCCAAACAAAGCGCAAGGCGCTGATATTATTAAAGAAGCATTCCCATGGAAATCATTTGTGGTTGATAGTTTGAAAAAAGGACAGCTACCTTTTTGGAATCCATACAATTTTTCCGGCAACTCAGAATTGGCAAATTTTCAAAGCGCGGTTTTTTATCCGCTTAATGTTATTTTTCTTTCTTTACCTTTTTCACTTGCATGGAGTATTTTTATTTTTGTTGCCCCCTTTCTTGCTGGATTTTTTACATATCTTCTGCTTCGAGAATTTCGTTTAAGTACGCTCTCTAGTCTTTTTGGTGGCATGATTTTTGCATTCTCTTCCTACATGGTGGTATGGATGGAATATGGCAATATCACTCATACATTTTTATGGCTTCCTTTGGCATTATTGCTCGTTGAAAAATTATTACAAAAACAAACAAAAAAATATTTTCTTGCATTAGTCGGAACACTTTTTGTTTCATTTTTGGCTGGTTATATTCAAGGATATTTTTATTTAAATATTATGGTTGTTTTGTATTTTTTAGTTCGCTTCAAACAAACCAATATACAACAGAAAAAAATATTTCTTACTTTTTTTCTTGCTCTTATTTTTCCTGTTTTGCTTTCTCTTTTTCAGATGCTTCCAACACTTAAACTCTTTGCTTATTCATCGCGAGGAAACTATTCATTAGAACAGATTCAATATTTACTTAATCCTTGGTGGTACAGTGTTACTGTTCTTATTCCTGATTTTTTTGGCAATCCCGCGACAAGAAACTATTGGTTTGCTGGAACATATATTGAAAGAGTTTCTTATTTTGGTTTTATTCCATTTATTTTTGCTATTGTTGCATTATTTTCTTTCAATAAACGTAAAGAGACGCGAATTTTTGGCATTGTTTTTCTTGTTACCTTTTTATTATCACTTGATTTATTGGTAACAAAATATTTTTTCAGAATTCCCATTCCAACGCTTTCGACAGCTGTTCCAACGCGCATACTTGGATTATTTCAATTTTGCGGGAGTATTCTTGCAGCATTTGGATTTGAGTATTTACTTCAAAAAGAAGAGCGGAAAAAATTTATCAATATTATAACACTATTTTTTGTTATACTCATTTTGTTGTGGGGATTAGTATTATTTACTGCAAAGATATTTCCACAATTATCTTGGACAACTAATTTTACAATAACCAAAAGAAATCTTATTCTACCAACTGTTTTTTTCTTTTCTTTTTTCATGTTAGTTTTGATACGATTTTATGAGAATAAAATAAAATCAATTAAATCACTTGGTAAAATAATTAGTATCATTATTTTTTGTCTTGTTTTTATTGATTTATTTTATTTCTTCCAAAAAATTACACCTTTTAGTCCAAAAGAATTTATTTATCCTAAGACTGATGTTATATCATATCTTCAAAATAATGCGGGTCTGTATCGTTTTTGGGGATATGGATCAGGATATATCGAAAGTAACTTTCAAACATATGACAAGACATTTTCTCCTGAAGGGGATGATCCATTGCATTTCAAAACCTATACAGAGTTTCTAACTACTTCAAAAGATGGTACGCTTCCCAACAGCCTCCCACGTCCTGATGCAAATATCGCCCCAGGATATGGAGCATCTGATCTTAATACCAATGTGTATAGACAAAAAGTTCTTAATATTGACGGCATAAAATATGTATTGAATGAAGGCGATGCATCAGCCTTTCACTCAGAAAAATATAAACTTGTTTGGCAAAAGTTTCCTTGGCAAATTTACGAGAATCTTAATGTTGCGCCACGGGCATTCTTAACAACAGATTATTGTGTTATACAAGATAAAAATGCAGTAATGAAGACATTTTTTAATAAAAATTTTGATGAGAAAAAAAAGCTTATTCTTAATGACGATCCTCATATAGCAAGAGTTTCCCTGAAGCAATCATTAGTAAAAATTCTTGATTATCAACCTAATCGTGTTACAATACAAACGAATTCAAATGCAGATGCATTACTTTTTCTTTCTGATAATTACTTTTTTTCTTGGAAAGCACGTGTTGATAACAGTGTCACAAAAATATATGTTGCAGACTATACTTTCCGTGCAGTCTTAGTGCCAAAAGGTCACCATATTGTCACATTCTATTTTGATTCTAATGTCTTCAAAACAGGATTAATACTCTCAGTTTTTTCAGCAGCGATACTGCTTGTTTTATTACGAATGTTATCATTTAAAAATTAGCTATGTTTACAAAAATATTTCGAAAAGAAAATAGTATTCTTATTTGTTTATTTATTATTTTTCTTATTCCTGCAGTATTACCCTTGGTGCATAAAGGTTTCTTTCTTACTGATGATGGGGAATGGATGATCATTCGATTTTCAGCATTTTATCAAACATTGCATGATGGAGAATTACCTGTCCGTTTTCTGCATAGACTCAATTTTGGGTATGGTTACCCTGCTGCGACCTTTTTGTACCCAGGATTTATGTATTTCGGAACTTTTTTGCATCTTCTTAAATTTGGTTTTGTTACAACGATAAAACTTATTCTTGCAATTTCTTTCATCGGTACAACATGTTTTATCTATCTTTGGCTTGCAAAAGTTTTCAATAAAAAGTCAGCAGCATTTATGGGAGCGTTGATGTCACTCTATATACCATATCATTTTTATGATGTATATACGCGAGGATCTGTTGGAGAAGTCTTTGCAATTCTTTGGGTCGTATTTGTTTTATGGATGATGGAAAAAAAGAATTTTTTGTTTGTTAGTCTTGGTATTTTCTGTTTGCTTGTTTCTCATAACACGCTTGCTATTCTTTTTATTCCGATGCTTTTTATATATGGATTTTTACGAAAAATATTTCTAATCCATAAACTTCTTTTGTGTTTTCTTTTTGGATTTTTGCTGTCTTCATTTTTTACGCTTCCTGCTGTTTTTGAATTGTCTTTGACAAAATTTGCACAGACCCAAATCTCAAATCCTTTTTCTTATTTTGCAGATATCAAGCTTATTGGAGTTGCATCCATTGTTTTATTCATTGTTGCTTTTATATGTACTCTGATACAAAAGAAAATTGTAAAAGTACAAAAAAGTGTGATTTATTTTTTTCTTATAGTTACATTTATAGGTATATTTTTCAGTTCTTCTTTAAGTTCTTTTTTTTGGCATATTGTTCCTTCTTCATTTATTCAATTTCCATTTCGTTTATTGTCCTATCTTATTATTTCCTTAGCGTTTCTTATAGCATTTATTGTTTCACAAATTACGACGAAAAATAAAAAAGTAGTGATCATTATTGTTTTCATTTTGCTGTTTATTTTTTCTTCATTACCTTTTCTTAAACCAAAGACATTTTTTGATAAAGGAGATAGTTACTATGCAACAAATGTCGCCACAACAACAGTGCAAGATGAGTATATGCCCAATTGGGTAAAAGAAAAACCGACTCAAGGAGCAAATCAAAAAATTGAAATAATAAAAGGTCAGGCTACTGTGCAAAATCTTTTATATAATAATAAACGAATTACATTTACTCTTAATGTCAAAAATAACTCATTAATAAAAATATATACACTTTATTGGCCTGGGTGGCATGCGGTAATTGATGGGAAAGAGGGTACTATTATATATAATAATCCTCAGGGATTAATAGAGTTTGCCGTACCATCAGGAATCCATCTGATCAAATTACAATTTGGTGAGACGCCATTACGAATAGTTGCAGATAGCATTTCATTACTGAGTTTTGTTATATTAATTTTTTTAACTAAGTATCGCAAATTATGAATATATTAAAAAAATTGTTATTTATTTTTCTTATTATTTTTTTATCATACTGGGCAATTAAACCGCTTTTTATCACGGGATTTTTCCCAATGCATGATGATACTCAAGTTGCTCGGGTTTTTGAAATGCAAAAATCTTTGCATGATGGTATGTTTCCCGTAAGATGGGTTACGGATCTTGGTTATCACTATGGTTATCCGATTTTTAATTTTTATGCTCCCTTTGCCTATTACGTTGGTGGATTTTTGAATCTTATCGGCATTGATGCTCTTAATGCCACAAAATTGATGATGGGATTAGGAGTTGTTTTTTCAGGTGTCTTTATGTATCTTTTTGCAAAAGAATTTTGGGGGAAAGTTGGTGGTTTGTTATCAGCTGTTTTATATATCTATGCTCCATATCATGCTATTGATATTTATATCAGAGGAGATGTGGCAGAGTTTTGGGCATATGCATTTATCCCTTTAGCTTTTTTGAGTGTTTATAAAGTTTATGATTATTGTAATCAAAGCAAAAGTGTTTCAAGAAAAATATGGATTTGGATTACGATTGGAGCTGTTGGATATACAGGTATTATTCTTTCACACAATTTAACAGCATTGATGGTAACACCATTTCTTTTTGGATTTACTATTCTTTTATATTTTTTCTTACTGAAAAACAAAAAAAAATTATCACATATTTTTCTCTGTTTTGTATTTGGTATCATATTAGCAGCATTTTATTGGTTGCCGGTCTTTACTGAAATGAACTACACGAATGTTCTTTCTCAAATTGGAGGAGGAGCAGATTATAAAGATCATTTTGTTTGCCTGAATCAATTGTGGGATAGTCCTTGGGGCTTTGGTGGATCTGTTCTTGGATGTAATGATGGATTGTCATTTAAAATTGGCAAACTGCATATACTTTTCTCGTTATTTTCAATTGGTGCTTTGATCTTTTTTTGGAAAAAACAAAAAGAAAAGTTTGCTCTTTTGCTCTTTTCAATAATGTCTTTTTTTATTGTCATATATTTGACGCTTGCGAATGCAAAATTTGTATGGGATGCAATTCCTCAAATGGCATTCTTTCAGTATCCTTGGCGTTTTCTTGTCATGATTTCTTTTTTTGTTTCTTTTTTGGGAGGAGCAAGTATTTGGGTATATGAAAATATTCAAAAATTAAAACCGGTACCATCATTTCGTCTAGAATTTATTCTCTGTAGTATTTTACTTATCACAACTATCATTTATAACTCCAAACTTTTTATTCCGCAAACAATTCTTAACAAAACAGCAACGGATTATACCAATGGAGCAAATCTTATCTGGACAACCTCAAAAATTTCTGATGAATATTTACCCAAAGGATTTCATAAACCAAAAAACTTTAATGAAGTTCCGCAAGAAAAATTTGTTGCAAATCCAAAAGATTTTGTCATCAATTCCTTAATAGAAAAATCCCAAGAAACAAAAGTTGATCTTCTTATCTTTTATCCAACTACGATATTTGTTAACCAAGCATACTTTCCATTCTGGCATATTTTTGTTGATAATAAAGAAGTTACCGTAATATCTACTAATCAAGGAATGGTTTTTACAGTTCCAAAAGGAAGACATTTTGTCTCAATCCGATTCATCCAAACACCAATCCAGAAATTAGCAAATGCTTTATCTCTTACTGGAGTTTTTCTCTTAGTTATTGGTATAATCACAAAAAGAAAGGATGAGGATTATGATGAAAAAAATAAATGAACTTTCCATTTTTTTCCCTTTTTGGAATGAGGAGGAGAATATTGAAAAAGTTGTTAAGAAAGCAATTCCTATTGCTGATAAAGTTGCAAAAAAATGGGAAATTCTTATGGTCGATGATGGATCTTCTGATAAAACCCTTTCTATTGCTGAAAAAATTGCAAAAACAGACTCTCGACTTAAGGTAGTTTCACATCAACCAAATAGAGGATATGGTGCTGCATTAACAAGTGGGTTTATGAATGCACACTACCAAACAATTGTTTTTATTGACGGTGATGGACAGTTTGATTTTTCGGAAGTGACAAAGTTTGTTGAGAAGCTTGATAACGCTGATATGGTGATCGGTTTTAGACAAAAAAGGAGAGATCGTAATCTCTTTAAACGACTTTTGTTAATGAATTTACTTAAGTTGTGGGATTTTATTCTATTTCGGTTTTATTTTCGAGATATAGATTGTGGTTTTAAAATGTTTAAAAAAGAAACTATAGAAAAATTAATGCCATTACGATCAGAAGGCGCAATGATTACAACTGAGATTCTTGCAAAAGCAAAAAGAAAAAAATTAACAATTAAAGAAGTTGGTGTTAATCACTATCCAAGAGAATTAGGCCACCAAACTGGAGCAAATATGCCTGTTATTATTCGAGCTATTCTCGAAAGTCTCATACTATGGTACGATTTACATTATGGAAGAACTTGATATTGCTACAGTAACAAAAAGGTCAATTCATGGTGTATTTGCACTTATCTCTCGGACTTTTGTTATTCAAATTATTAGTCTTATTGTCGTTACGCTACTGTATGCTCTGCTAAAAGAATCAGAGATTGGCGTTTTTTATGTTGTTTCTGCTTCAATTGCTTTTCTTTCATATTTTTCAGATATAGGTCTTGCTGCTGCGTTGATTCAAAAAAAGGAAGCTTTAACAGAGGACGATCTTAAAACAACATTCACGATCCAGCAAGTGCTTGTCATTTCAGTATGCATCATTGCTTTGCTTCTTTCGCAAGTTATCGGTACTATTTATAAATTAAATACAGCAGGTGTAGATCTTTTTCAAGCACTTGTTGTCAGTTTCTTTTTTTCTTCTCTCAAGACAATTCCATCGATTTTGCTAGAAAGAAATTTACGTTTTGATAAATTGGTAATTCCACAAATTGTTGAAACAATTGTATTCAATCTTGTTGTGTTGATTTTGGCTCTCAAAGGATATGGTATTATGAGTTATACATACGCCGTTCTTGCGCGGGGACTTGCTGGACTTATAACAATTTATATTATTGCCCCTTGGAAAATTGGAATAAGTTTTTCAAAAACAATCGCAAAGAAATTATTATCATTTGGTATTCCTTTTCAATCTAATAGTGTCCTTGCTCTTCTCAAAGACGATTTACTTGTTTTATACTTAGGGACAGTACTTCCTTTTACCCAAGTAGGCTATATTGGTTTTGCACAGAAATGGGCCTATACACCTCTTCGGTTAATTATGGATAACATGATTCGTATTACTTTTCCTTCTTTTTCTCGCCTTGCTCATGATGCATATCATCTAGGCAAGGCCATTGAAAAAAGTCTCTTTGTAACGGTTGCACTGACTTTTCCTGCACTTACAGGTCTTGCTATTTTAGCTCCGTATTTTATTCATTACATTCCCAAGTATCAAAAATGGGAGCCCGCAGTTGCATCTCTTGCTTTTTTTGCTTTGAATGCTGCACTTTCATCAATATCAACTCCACTGACAAATGCACTTAATGCAATTGGTAAGGTAAAAATCACCTTATATCTTATGATTTTTTGGACAATTACCACTTGGATTTTTACACCTTTGGCAATCGTTTTCTTTGGATTTAATGGCGTTGCAATTGTATCCGCTTTTGTTTCTTTTTCTGTTATCGGTGTTGTTTACTTAGTCAAAAAATATATTAGCTTTGGTCTTTTTCAAGTGTTATTTGTGCCAACGATTGCAACAGCTGTTATGGGTTTCGTGATTTATTTTTTAAGCAAATTTCTTATTACAAATTTATTGATGATATTCGTTATGATGAGTATTGGAATAGTTATTTATTTTGCTATGATGTTTTTACTGGGCAGAAAACAAATGATCGCAGATACGAAAGCAATTCTTATCAATCTCAAAAAATAATATGGCAAAGTTATCAGTCGTCATCTCTGCATTTAATGAAGAGAAAAAAATAAAAGTTTGTTTAGAATCGGTCAAATGGGCTGATGAAATTATTTTTATCGATAATAATTCAACAGACCAAACACGTGCAATTGCCCAAAAATATACAAAGAAAATTTATACACAAAAAAATAATCCAGCAAATATTGATCTGCAGAAAAACACTGGTATCTCAAAAGCAACTGGAGATTGGATTCTAGTTCTTGATGGCGATGAAGCAGTAACGCCTGAATTGGCACAAGAAATACAGTCAATTTGTCATTCTGAGATAAAACTGGATGCCAATGGTTATTGGATTCCAAGAAAAAATATTATCTTTGGTAAATGGATAGAACACAGTGGATGGTATCCTGACTATCAATTGCGACTTTTTCGTCGTGGACATGGAAAATACGAAAAACAACATTATCATGAACCACTAACAGTCTTGGGTAAAACAGCTTATCTTCATATGGATTTGCTTCATGCAAATTACGAAAATGTCGGACAATTTCTTTATAAACATCTTCAGGTCTATGCCCAAAATGAAGCAGATGAATTACTTCGCAAAAATTATATATTTGATCCGGCAGATGCAATTCGTTTTCCCTTGCGAGAATTTTTGAGTCGTTACTTTGCAAGAGATGGATATAAAGATGGATTTCATGGTTTAGTTCTATCATTACTTATGGCGATTTATCATTTTGCAATTTTTGTCTATCTTTGGGAAAAAGAAAAATTCACAGACACCAACACTTCAACACTGGAATTTCTTAATAAGGAATTACAAAAAAATCATAAAGAGATGACATTCTGGTTAAAAAAAAAGAAAATTGAAGAAGAAAAAAATATTGTTAAAAAATTACAATTACAAATAAAAAATAAATTACATTTATGAAAAAAGTTTTTGTTGTGACAGTTAATTACAACACAGCTGAGGATACCAAGCAATTTTTAAAATCTCTTGAAAAAGTTAATACATCAGGATTGAGTCTCCATACAATTGTGATTGATAATGGATCAAGAGAAATTTTTAAACCTGAAGACAACAAACATGTTACGGTAATCCGATCTGAAATAAATACCGGTTTTACTGGTGGTTATAATATTGGTATTGTTGAAGCACTCAAACAAGGCGCAGAATATGTCCTTATCGTTAATAACGATACGACGATGGAATCTAATTTAATAATAAATATGTTATCAGTTTTAACCAACGATAAAAATATCGGAGTTGCCGTGCCAAAAATTTATTTTGCCAAAGGACATGAATTTCATAAAGATCGTTATAAAGAAAACGAACGAGGAAAAGTTTTTTGGTATGCTGGTGGTTATATTGATTGGGACAATGTCAAAAGTGTTCATCGAGGTGTTGATGAAGTCGATCATGGGCAATATGATGCGATTGAGCCAACAGATTTTGCGACAGGATGCTGTATGATGTTCAAAAAAGAAGTATTAGAGAAGGTTGGTTTTTTTGATGATCAATATTTTTTGTATTATGAAGACGCGGATTTTAATCAACGGATAAAAAGAGCTGGGTATAAAATTTATTATGTGCCGACAGCTGTGTTGTTTCACAATAACGCTTCGTCATCGGGCGGTGCGGGTAATTCGCTTCACGATTATTTTATTACTCGGAATCAAATACTTTTTGGCATGAAGTATGCGCCACTTCGTGCAAAACTTGCATTGTTTCGGCAAAGTTTGCGTTTGATAACAAATGGTAGACCTTATCAAAAACTTGCAATTCAAGATTTTTATTTTCGCAAATTAGGAAAGGGAACATTTTTTGATAAATAATCTATGACAAAACTTTCAGCAATTATTCTTGCTAAAAATGTAGAAGACCTTCTTGCAGATTGTATTGACTCTCTTTCTTTTTGCGATGAGATTATTGTTATTGATGATGGTTCGACAGATAGAACATCAGAAATTGCGAAACATCTTGGAGCAAATGTTTTTTCACTCATCTCAAGAAATTTTTCAGAGAGAAGAAATTATGGTTTAAAAAAAGCAAAAGGGAAATGGATACTCTATATTGATGCAGATGAACGGATATCGCCTGAATTAAAGAAAAATATTTTTGAAATTATAAATCAAGAAAAATCTCCACTTTCTGCATATAAGATTCAACGGAAAAATTTCTATTTTGGTTCATATGAATGGCCACATATTGAAAAACTTGAAAGGCTTTTCAAAAAAACTGCTCTTACAGAATGGCGGGGAGAAGTTCATGAAACAGCACAGGTAAAAGGTGATATTGGTGAGTTACATGGATATTTGTTGCATTACACACATCGTGATTTAACATCAATGGTAGAAAAAACAATTCAATGGTCTGAAATAGAAGCAGAACTTCGTTTCAAAGCGGATCATCCAAAAATGTCCTGGTGGCGTTTCGTGCGAGTTATGTTTACAGGATTTTTTGATTCTTACGTAAAACAAGAAGGATACAAAGCAGGAACTGCTGGATTTATAGAAAGTCTCTATCAAGCGTTTAGTATGTTTATTACCTACGCAAGATTATGGGAAATGCAAAATAAATCCATAACTTACCATGGGAAAAATAAAAACACAAGTATCATTTAAAAACTTTTTTTTACAGTTTTGGCCGTTTCTTTTTTTAATCTCTATTTGGTTTATTTTTTCTGCTCCATATTTTTTACAACATAAAATTCTTTATCCTGCACAATATCAAGTTAGCTTTTTTACTCCGTGGAATGTCTATCCACAATATGCAGGTCCTGTCAAAAATAATGCTCTTTCAGATGTTGTCAATGAATTATATCCTTGGAAGCATTTTACTATTGAAGAGCTTAAGAAAGGTAGGATTCCCTTATGGAATCCATATAGTTTTTCAGGAACTCCACATTTAGCCAACTATCAATCAGCTGTTTTCTCACCGTTTAATCTACTATTTTTTATTTTTCCTTTTATTGATGCTTGGAGTTTGGTTATTTTATTGCAACCACTTTTGGCTGGTTTATTTCTCTACTTATTTTTACGAGAGGTAAAAGTATCGTCGCTTGGTTCAATTCTTGGAAGTGTAACATTTATGTTTTGTGGGTTTATGACAGTTTGGATGGCTTATGGAACACTTGCAATGAGCATTGCTTTTCTTCCTCTCAGTTTATTCGCTCTAGAAAAAATATTCAATGTACATGCATCAAAAAATAACTTTAAAAATGTATATTTATTTATTTTGTCTTTAAGTATAGCTTTTTCTTTTCTTTCTGGCCATTTTCAAATAAGTTTATATTTTGCTTGTTATACATTTGCATTCCTTTGGTTTAGATTTTTTCTATATAGGAATAAAAGATCTTTTAATTTTGCTTTATTATTTTTTGCAATTGGTATAGGAATATCACTTCTGCAAATTTTGCCTTCATTAACACTTTATAAATTTGCAGTGAGGAGTGAACTATTTTCTAATAATGGTGGAATTCCATGGTTTTACTTAGTAACATCTTTTGCGCCAGATTTTTTTGGTAATCCAGTAACCAGAAATGATTGGATTGGTCATTATGCAGAGTGGGCAAGCTTTATTGGAATGATTCCCCTTAGCTTTATTATTTTTTCAATTGTTGAGAAAAAAAATAGAACAGTTATCTTTTTCTTTTTTGGAGCAGGATTGTTATCGCTTCTTTTAGCGTTGGATACTCCATTGCAACAAGTGCTTGCTTTATTAAAAATTCCAATTTTTTCAACAAGTATTCCATCAAGAATTATTGTGCTATCAAGTTTTTCTTTTGCTGTTCTTGCAGGTTTTGGTTTGGATACATTACGAAATCTTTTAGTCAATAGATCATACAAAAAACTTTTTTCAATTGTAGGAATTATTGGTTTATTTTTGGTAATACTTTGGCTATTACTCCTTGTCATACATATCCTTCCTCAGGAAAAAATAAATCTTGCGAGACGAAATTTGTTTTTACCATCTTTGCTTTTTTGTCTGCTAGTAGGAGTAGTATTGTTTACTATTTCTATAAAAAATAAAATGATGATAAATTTTGCCTTAGGAATATTGTTGGTGGCTTCGACATTTGATAGTTTACGTTTTGCCACCAAATGGACACCGTTTGAAGAAAGAATATTTCTTTATCCTACTGTACCGGTTATCTCAGCAATGCAAAAAGATATTGGACAAGGCAGAGTCTATGGCGATTTTGGGGCATATATCGATATATACTATCATCTTCCTTCAATTGAGGGATATGACCCACTTTATAGTAAACATTATGGGGAATTTATTGAGACTGCAAAAACAGGGAAATTTTTTTCTGCTATCAAATCAGAAGTTCGTTTACAAGCAAATGGTAAGTATTCTCAACGAGTACTTGATCTTTTAGGAGTAACCCTTATCTATCAGCCAATAGCCTACACAAATAAACCTTGGGGATATCCCGTTTGGGAAAAACCAAGTGATTTTCCGACGTTGTACAGAGATGATAATTTTGCCCTTTTTAAAAATACCAATGCTTTGCCACGTGCAAAATTTTTTTCAACATATGAAATTCATACCAATCAAAAAGAACTTTTGAAGAGATTTTACACAGACGATTTTGATTATAGAAACATATTGCTTCTTGAGGAAGACCCTGGCATTCCAAAGAGCAAACAACAAAATGATAATTCTTACGTAAAGATTGTTTCATATACGTCAAATAAAGTGACAATTACTGTCAGAACAACCAAGAAAGGTTTGCTTTTTTTATCTGATAGCTATTATCCAGCATGGAAAGCATTAGTTAATGGAAAAGCAACAAAAATCTATCTTACTGATTATGCATTCCGAAGTGTTCCTGTTCCTGTAGGGGAATCAACGGTGATATTTTATTATCAAGGTTTACTTTGAGTTTTGGTCAGAAATGTATTGCTAAACCATGTTTTATCTCTGCAATTGTCATCATATTTGGTTACTCAGTATGCAAGAGCGCCAAAACTTGATAGAATTATCTTATGAGGATTGGTATTTATGATCCATATTTTGATGATTTAGGTGGAGGAGAAAAATATATGATGACAATCGCAGAATGTTTGGCGAAGCAGCATCAAGTGGATCTCTTTTGGGATAAAAAAGAAGATCTGTATGAATTATTACAACGTTTCTCTCTTAATTTACATAACGTATCTCTCACAAAAAATATTTTTTCTGCTAAAGTTGGATTTTGGGAAAAACTTATTGCGACAAGTCACTATGATGTAATTATTTTTTTGAGCGATGGAAGTATTCCGTTTACTTTTTCCAAAAAACTCTTTTTGCATCTCCAACAACCTCTTAAGCATATTGCTGTTTCTTCATGGAAAAAAAAATTAAAACGTTCAAAAATTACTGCAATCTTTTACAATTCACAATTTACAAAATCTTTTAACGAAAAAATTTTACCGGGATTAAAATCATTTGTTATTTATCCACCAGTGCCTTTAAAAATAAAAATTATCGCAAAAGAGAATATCATTCTACATGTTGGAAGATTTCGTGTTAAAAATGTTGGCATCACCGATTATAAAAAACAAGGAGTAATGATTGAAGTGTTTAAACAAATGACTGATCAAAAGAAAATTAAAAATTGGAAATTTATTATTGCTGCAAGTGTTAAAAAGGAAGATGAAGAAACATTTGCATTACTTAAAAAAAATGCTAAAGGTTATCCTATTGAATTTTTTGTTAATAAGAGTAATGATGATCTCTGGGATATCTATAATAAAGCAAAAATTTATTGGCATGCTTCTGGTTTTGGTGAGGATTTGAACAAGCATCCTGAGTATGCAGAGCATTTTGGCATTTCAACTGTTGAAGCAATGGGTGCTGGAGCAGTTCCTATTGTTATTAATGCAGGTGGTCAAAAAGAAATTATTACAGAAAACAAAAATGGTTTTTTATGGAATACATTAGAAGAATTACAAAGAAATACAGAACGAGTTATGAACGATCCTCAATTATGGAAGCGTCTCTCCGATGGAGCAATGATACGAGCAAAGGATTTTAGTAAAGAAAAGTTTTGTGAAGCTGTAACAAAGATGGTTTCACAATAATATACAATAATGAAAAAACTTTTTAGTGCGCCACTTTTTATTCTCATTCTTTCTGTTATATTCTTTTTCCGCCCTTTTTTTCTAAACGATCAATTACCTATTCCTGCTGATACAATTATTGGTTTGTATCATCCATTCCGTGATCTCTATGCAAAGGATTATCCTAATGGTATCCCTTATAAAAATTCTTTGATAACAGATCCTGTAAGACAGCAATATCCCTGGAAAAACCTGACTGTATGGACAGAAATGCATGGAACATTTCCTTTATGGAATCCGTACAGTTTTTCAGGAACTCCACTTTTGGGTACATTACAATCTGCCTCTTTTTATCCACTTACTTTATTATTATTTTTTTTGCCTTTTTCATTTGGGTGGAGTTTGCTTATTATTTCTCAACAAATTTTGGCAGGAATTTTTATTTATTATTATTTAAAAAATCTTAAACTCAGTTCATTTGCTAGTTTATTTGGAAGTTTGACTTTTGTATTTTGTGGTTTTTCTATCGCTTGGTTGGAATGGGGAAATATCCTTCATGTTGCATTGTGGTTGCCCTTGGTACTTCTCAGTATTGATAAAATCTTTTCTAGCGATTCAACAAAAAACAAAATATTATGGAATATCATTTTTCTTTTCTCACTGACTGTAGCTTTTTTTGCAGGGCATTTACAAATATTTTTTTGTCTCTGTCTTGTTGCTTTTATATATTTTCTCATTCGATGGTGGCAAAATGGCAAAAATCTTAGTCATTGCTTATTTTTTATTGCCATCTTGCTTGGGTTTTTATTGCTTACCGCGATTCAATGGTTACCAACATCTCAATTTATTATGCAAAGCGCTCGAGATGTAGATCAATTGAATAACTGGCAACAAGATGGTTGGTTTATTCCTTGGCAGCACCTCATACAATTTTTCGCACCTGATTTTTTTGGTAACCCAACAACACTCAATTATTGGGGTGTTTGGAATTATGGAGAATTTATCGGATATGTGGGTATAACACCATTCCTCTTAGGATTTTTTGCTCTTTTTTCTCGTCGAGATAAAAAAACGATATTTTTTGGTTCACTTTTTCTTTGTTCTCTTATTTTTGCGCTTCCTACATTTATCGCAAAACTTCCTTATATATTTCATGTTCCTTTTCTTGCAACATCCCAACCTACACGTCTTCTTTTCTTAACTGATTTCTCTCTTGCGGTACTTGCGGCTTTAGGATTTGATACATTAATTCGTCAAGAAAAGAAGCGTTTCTTATTCTATCCGTTAGGTTTTATATTATTTGTTTTTCTAGGGTTATGGTTTTTTATTATATTTGGATATAAATGGATACCAACCATAACTCTTCAGAATATCTTAACAGCAAAAAGAAATCTTTATCTTCCAACAATAATAGTTATTGTAAGTGTTTCTCTTCTTACAGCATGTATCTTTAATAGAAATAAAAAAGCGTATACCATGTTTCTTGTATTGCTTTTATGTATTACATTATTTGATCTTCTTCGATTCTCGGATAAATTTACTCCATTTACTAATAAAAATTATCTTTTTCCAAAGACACCAACGATTTCGTTACTTCAGCGTGATAAAAGTCAATTTAGAATCATGACAACAGATTCTCGTATTTTACCTCCAAATTTTTCTGTGATGTATGGACTGCAAAGTATTGATGGATATGATCCACTTTTTCTAAAAAGTTACGCAGAACTTATTGCAGCATCTGAAAGAGATAAACCAAACATACAACCGCCATTTGGATTTAATAGAATTATTACGCCGCATAATGTAAACTCTCGTATTATTGATTTGCTTGGGGTGAAATATGTATTAACTTTTTCAGATTTATCTACCGATAAATTTACAAAAGTTTTTCAAGAAGGACAGACAAAAGTATATAAAAATAATAAGGCTCTTCCACGTGTATTTTTTGTCAATGACATACGACCTGTCAGTAGCAAACAAGAAGCAATAGAAGAATTATTTGATAAAGCAATAGATTTACGAACAACTGCTATAGTTAAAGATGGACCAAGTATGGGAAATTTTGGGGATGGCTTTGTAGGAACTATAAAATATGAAGCAAATAATGTATTTTTACAAACAGAAAATGATCAAGTAGGATTTCTTGTTTTTACTGATATTTATTACCCAACTTGGCATGTGAAGATTTGTTCCAATGAAGGAGTAGATTGTGAAGAGACGCGAATTTATCAGACAGATTTCACTTTCCGAGGTATTATTGTGCCGGCAGGAAAACATGCTATCGTATTTTACGACAGGCTGCTATAATAGACAAAATTATGAATTTGAGTATTATTATCCCAAATTATAATGGAGAAAAAATTTTACAAAAAAGCTTGCCAAAAATTTTACAAGCCGCTCAAAACTATAAGAATGGAAAAGTAGAAATTATTATTTCAGATGATCCTTCAACAGATAATTCTGCGCAAATTATTAGAAATTTTATATCAAATATTACTGATACAAATATTACCGGTAAAACAATCTCAAATAAAAATAAAAAAGAAGCAGGTTTTTCAAAAAATGTTAATAGAGGCGTATCGCTTACAACGGGAGATATTATTATTCTTTTAAATTCCGATGTTCTGCCTCATTCAGACTTTCTTTTTGCTTTGCTTAGTCATTTTGAAGATCCTAAAATATTTGCAGTTGGTTGTATGGATGAAAGTATTGAAGAAGGGAAAAAAGTTCTCCGTGGAAGAGGAATAGGGCGATGGGAAAAAGGATTTCTTATGCACAGCAAAGGTAGTATCGACAAAAACAATACACTTTGGGTGAGTGGCGGGAGCGGTGCTTTTAGAAAAAGTATTTGGGAAAAATTACGTGGGCTTGATCCTCTTTACAACCCGTTTTATTGGGAAGATATTGATCTTTCTTATCGAGCACTTAAATCAGGCTATAAAATTTGTTTTGAATCAAAAAGTGTTGTTGTTCACGAGCATGAAAAAGGAGCAATCAGGAGTAAATTTAAACCACTTCATATTCAAAAAATTGCCTATAGAAATCAGTTTATTTTTGTTTGGAAAAATATTACAGATATGAAATTTCGTTTTTTACATATTTTTTGGTTGCCTTATCATTTTATTACTGCGTTACGTCGGCGCGATTGGTCATTTTTTATCGGTTTTTTTCAGGCATTTTCGCAACTTTCACGAATTCGGCATGCTCGAGAACAAGCATTGAAGCTGTTTGTCAAAACAGACAAACAAGTTCTCAGCGATTATCGCGAATGAAACTATCAATCATTATTCCTGTTTATAACGAAGAAAAAACAGTTATTCCGCTTGTTGAAAAAGTTGTAAAACTTAATCTACCTGCTATTGCGAAGGAAATAATTATTGTTGATGATGGATCCACTGATACAACTCCATCTCAACTAAAAATAATTAAAAGTAAAAAACAACAAATTAAGATAATCAAACATGGCAAAAATCAAGGCAAAGGAGCAGCAATTAGAACAGCTTTAAAACAAGCAGGGGGAGATTATATTATTATTCAAGATGCTGATTTAGAATATAATCCGCAAGAGATCATAAAATTACTAATCCCTCTTAAAGATAAAAATATTCATGTTATTTATGGCACTCGTTTAAAACGACCACCAAATTTAAAAAAAGATGAAAAGGATATGCGTTTTCTTTTGCATTATGTTGGAAATAAATTCCTAAGCTTTATTACCAGCTTATTATATTGGCAGTGGATTACCGATATGGAAACATGTTACAAACTGTTTTCCAAGAAATCAATCAATTGCTTACATCTTACTGCTAAAGGATTTGAATTTGAACCGGAAATTACAGCAAAGTTGTTAAAAGCAGGTTACAAAATTGTTGAAGTACCCATTTCTACTAATCCACGAGGATATAATGAAGGGAAAAAATTAAATACATTTAAAGATGGAGTACGTGCTTTTTGGACATTGGTAAAGTATCGTTTTGTTGATTAATATCTATGAAGAATAATATTTTTCTTTTTCTTCTTATTCTCCTTGCTTTTTTATTTCTTATTCCACTTCGTGTTCCTCAGATCCAGTCAACATATAAAAAGGTTGTTTTTACTGATGCTGAAACAAACCCTGCGCGATCCACGAATATTACCCGCATTAACAGGAGAAAAAAAGATTTTGTATGTTAATAGTGGGAATTGTAAAGTAATAACGGATGAAAGAATTCAAACAATTGAAAAAATAAAAAGAAGTGGATAATACCATTGTATTTACCTTGCAAGTTGTGAAAGAATAAGAATATGAATCTGGTCGAGTTTTTTAAAAGTAAAAGTACATTATTACTGCTCATTATTGTTTTTATTGCAGGGTTCTTCCGTTTTTACCAACTAGGAACCAATCCTCCATCTTTGACGTGGGATGAAGTTGCTTGGGGCTACAATGCCTATGCTTTGGGCATTGACGGCCGTGATGAGTTTGGTAGATTTTTACCGCATGATTATTTAGAGTCGTTTGGCGACTTCAAACCTCCACTGTATGCTTATTTGGATATTTTTCCAATTAAGCTTTTCGGTTTAACAGAATTTGCTGTACGTTTCCCTTCGGCATTATTGGGGACACTCACGGTTTTACTTGCTTATTTTTTTGTTAAAAGGCTTTTTGATAAATCTGCAAATGCAACGCTATATGCTTTGGCTACATCATTTATCCTTGCGGTTTCACCTTGGCATATTATGCTTTCGCGAGCTGCGTTTGAGGCAAATGTTTCGACATTTTTTCTTATCATTGGTGGTTTATTTTTCTTACGAGCTGTACAAAAACATCCATCGTCTCTTATTTTTTCAGCAGTTGCTTTTGTTTGTTCTCTTTATACGTTTAATACCGCTCGAGTCTTCGTACCTCTTTTATTAATAGTACTAACGGTTGGGTACTGGAAAAAACTTTTTGCCATGAAAAAAATAGTTATTATTGCTATTGTTGTTGGTATTTGTCTTACTCTACCAACGGCAAAATTTTTTATTTCACCGCAGGCACGTCTTCGTTTTCAAGAAGTGAATATTTTTACTGATTTGGATGTTATCAATAGAACAAATCAAGAAATAGCTAACGATAATAACGCACCGTGGTCAAAGGTTCTTCATAATCGTCGACTTGCTTACAGTGTCCAATTTCTGCAGCATTATTTTGATAACTTAACATTTCAATTTTTGTTTATTACGGGTGATGGTAACCCAAAATTTTCCACACAAGCAACGGGACAGATGTATGTTTGGGAATTGCCTTTTTTCATAGCTGGTATTTTTCTCCTCATAAGAAAAAAAGAAGGGAATTGGTGGGTCATTCCTGTATGGCTACTTCTTGGTATTATTCCAGCGGCAACAGCACGTGAGACGCCTCATGCTCTCCGGATCGAAACAACCCTCCCAATGTTCCAACTGCTTGTTGCCTATGGTGTAGTAAATAGTTCTCTTCTGGTCAAACCAAAAGTAGGAAAATTTCCAATTAGAAAATTTTTATTAATTACAACAATTTTGTTTGCGTCAGTCAATATATTATACTTTTTTGAAGAATATTTCCTTCACTACGCCAAAGAATTTTCTGGAGAATGGCAATATGGTTATAAAGATGTTAGTACTTATATTAGTAGCGTTGATAGACAGTACCAAAAAGTATATCTTACCAAAGAATTGGGAAGACCTTATATTTATCTCCTTTTTTATAAACAATACAGTCCTCAACAATTTAGAAAAGAGGCAGATATTAATAGAGATCCATTTGGATTTGTAACTGTTAAGAGTTTTGGTAAATACTATTTTGACAAACTTTATTTACCCAAGCCAAATCCTTATAAAACACTTTATATAGATGCACCTATTGATGTACCAAAAACTGCCAATGTACTGAAGAAATTTTATCTTTTGAATGGTGATGTTGTGCTTGAGGCATACACATTCTAAATATATTTATGCAAAAAATAAATTTATATTTACAAAATAAATGGACAATGACATTGTTACTTGCTTTGATTTTATTTATTGCAACATTTTTACGTCTGTATCGGCTTGATAGTGTGCCTCCTTCTCCTGATTGGGATGAAGCTGCTTTAGGCTATAATGCTTATTCCATTATGCAAACTGGCCGTGATGAATATGGAAAATTTCTTCCAGCAGTTTTGCAATCATTTGATGATTATAAACCTGCTCTTTATGTTTATCTCGTTATTCCTGCTATTGCTCTTTTTGATATAACACTTTTTGCTGTGCGTTTACCTTCCGCTATTTTTGGTGTCCTTACTGTATTGGCGACATATTTTCTGATTGAGGAATTATTTAAACGAAAAGATCTTGCCTTAGTAGCAACTTTTCTTTTAGCCATTTCTCCGTGGCATATTCAATTCTCACATATAGCTTTTGAAGCAAATGTTGGTCTTGCATTCAATATTTTTAGTGTATTATTTTTTCTGAAATCGTTTAAAAAACCGTGGTTACTTTCTCTTGCTACGCTTTTTATGGGGCTTAATCTCTCTGTTTATCAAAGTGATCGTCTTTTTACACCTCTTTTAGCGCTTGCTCTACTTTTAATCTATAAAAAAAATATTTTCTCTTTGCCAAAAAAATATTTAGTTGGTGCTGTGATTATCGGTTTTATCGTTACATTGCCTTTCCTACAATATCTTTTAGTTAACAAACAAGCACTCGCTCGTGCCAAAGGTGTGAGTATTACTTCTGAACAAACAACCCAATTAAAAGCGAGTGAAACGAGATTTGTTGAAGATAAAACAGATGGCAATCTGATCGGAGTTATATTAAATAATAAACGAGTTGTTTTTGGGAGTGAAATTTTAGCTGGATATCTTTCTCATTATGATCTAAATTGGTTATTTATTCGAGGAGATTTACTTCGACATCATGCGCCTGCAATGGGACTTATGTATCTCTGGGAATTACCATTTCTATTTATTGGGATATATCAATTACTTTTTGGCTCTTATCTCAAAAAAACAAAAGCACTCGTTTTTGCTTGGTTTTTATTGGCGCCAGTTCCAGCTGCTTTTACGAATGGTGTGCCCCATGCTGTTCGTACATTGAATTTTTTGCCAACATTTGAAGTTTTTGTTGCCATAGGATTTGTCAGTAGCTGCTTTTTTATTAACCAAAAAGGTATTTTGGGAATAAAGCATTATGGAGTTAAAATAGGATTTTTAATTTTATTTATTCTCTTTGTAGCATTTAATTTTGTTTATTATCTCAACCAATATTTTGTTCAACAAAATTATTTTAATTCAGAACAATGGCAGTATGGGTACAAACAAGCAGTAGATTTTGTGAAGAAAAATGACGCAAAATATACAAAAGTTATCGTTTCTGATCAAATTCCTTTAGATCAATCCTACATGTTTTTTCTTTTTTATCTTAAATATCCTCCTATATTATATCAACAAGTTAATGCTACAGGGGCAGGATTTCGAGAAAATCATCAATTTGGTAAATTTGAATTTCGTCCGATTGACTGGGATAAAGAAATTCAAAATCCTACGATTCTTTATATCGGAAGGCCTGATGATTTTTCAAGACATGGATTAATTAGTAACCCTATTTTAGAAAAAATAAATTCTATTGATGATAAACCAGTAATACAAATAGTAGGAGGATAATATGCAAACCCTGATTGTACTACTTATCTTATTATTTATTCCTCTCCTCAATTTGTTCCATCCTGGTTTACCGGTAACGCATGATGGTCAAGATCATGTTGCTCGCATCGCCAATTTTTATCAAAGTTTGCAAGAAGGGAATATTTTTCCTCGCTGGGCAGGAAATCTAAATTGGGGATACGGTCATCCTATTTTGATGTTTTTGTATCCTCTTCCTTCCTATATCGCATCACTTTTTCATTTTTTAGGATTTTCATTTGTTGATAGTACAAAGTTGGTATTTGCAGTTGCTTTTTTCTCTTCTGGCTTGATAATGTATTTGTGGCTTAAATCTTTTTTATCAGAAAAAGCTGCATTTGTTGGTGCTATCTTGTATGCTTTTGCGCCGTATCATTTTGTCGATTTGTATGTTAGAGGAGCAATTGGAGAAATGGTTGCTTTTATTTTTCCGCCATTAGTTTTTTATTTTCTTCTCAAATTGTCAGAGAAAAATTCATATCGAAACATTCTGGGTATTTCTGTCTCTTTAGCATGTTTTATTTTGGCGCATAATGCAGTTAGTCTGATGTTTTTGCCATTTCTTATTTTTTACATACTGTATCTTACATGGACAATCAATAAGCGATTTTTTTTCTTACGTAATGCTTGTCTAGCAATCTTCTTTGGTTTTGCCCTCTCAGCATTTTTTTGGTTACCTGCATTGATGGAAGGAAAATATACTTTGCGTGATATTGTTACCAACGGAGAATATGCAAAAAGATTTATTCAATTTTCAAAACTGTTGTACGGAGCATGGAATTATGGACAAAGCGGATCTTTTACTGTACAAGTTGGACTGCTCCAATGGCTAAGTTTCATCGCAGCAATTCCTCTAACTATAAGGTTTTATAAAGCAAGAAATAAACAATGGTTATTACTTTTTGGAGTAATATCTTTTTTCTGTCTTTCGCTTTTTCTCATGATACAACCCGCAAAGTCTGTTTGGGATGCGGTGAGTATTCTGCAAAAATTTCAGTTTCCTTGGCGATTTCTTTCTTTAAGTATTTTTACTGCTAGCGTTTTTGGTGCATTTGCTTTTCAACTCATTCCAAAGAAAAGAGAAAAAACAGGAATTATACTTTTTACTGTTGCTACCCTGCTTATAACAATACAAATGTGGCAAGCAAAAGCATATGTGCAAAAACCCGAATTATTTTATAGTGGTATTTATAATGGCACAACAGATACGGGAGAAAGTAGTCCTATTTGGTCAGTGAGATTTATGGAAGATAAACCAAAAGCCCATTTAGAAAGTATTGGTGGAGGACAAGTAATAGTTCAAGAAGGAAAAAGAACATCAACAGTCCATACTTATACAGTGACAGCACTTCAGCGAATCCAACTAAGAGAAAATACTCTTTATTTTCCAGGTTGGGAAATTTTGATAGATAATAAATCTGTTCCTCCCCAATTTCAAGACACGCATAATCGGGGTGTGATGACTTTTTTTGTCGATAAAGGGCGGCATAATCTGCTCCTACAGTTTAAGGAAACAAAATTACGATTATGGTCAGAGGTTGTAAGTATAATTAGTTTGTTTCTCTTACCAGTGTTAGGTATACTAAGAAGGAGAATATTATGGCAAAATTAACGGTCGCTTTAGCAACATTTAATGAAGAGAAAAATTTAGGAGCGTGTTTAACATCTATTAAAGATATTGTCGATGAAATAATTATCGTTGATGGATCCTCAACAGATAATACCGTAAACATTGCAAAAGAATTTGGTGCAAAAGTAAAGATTGTAGAAAATCAACAAAATTTTCATATCAATAAACAGAAAGCATTAGATATGGCAACCAATGAATGGATTTTCCAGCTTGATGCAGATGAAGTTGTAAGCGCTGATTTGGCAAAAGAAATGAGCGAAGTTATTCTAATGACAGAAAAAGAACAAGATATTTACCAAAGCAAACTTCCTCAAAAAACATTATTTCTTCAACATCAACAGCTTCTTGAGGCACGTGATGGAGCTATCGGTACAAAAGAGGGAAGTTATGTTGCTTTTTTTGTCCCACGACTTAATTATTTTTTGGGAAAATATTTGCGTTTCGGTGGTGTCTATCCAGATGGTGTAATTCGATTGATAAAAAAAGATTTTGCTTATTTCCCTGCCAAAGATGTCCATGAGCAAATTGTCGTCAAAGGAAGAGTAGGCTGGCTCAAAAATGATCTTATTCATCTGGCAGATCCAAATTTCAAGCGCTATTTTGAGAGAAATAGTCGGTATATCGATTTTATTGCTCAGCAGTTACGCGATGAAGAAACTGCAACAGATCCAGCCACATCTCTGAAATATCTTTTTGTCTTGCCATCCTGGTGGTTTTTCCTTACCTTTATTCGACATAAAGGATTTCTTGATTCTTGGCAAGGATTTGTCTTTTCATTTTTCTCAAGCCTTCGTTTCCCGCGTGCATATTTACGCTATACACAAAACCATGAAAAAACCTCTTAAACAAATCCTGCAATTCATTAGTCGTTATAAATACCATTTTTTTACTGGATTAATTCTTCTTCTTGCTTTTATACTTCGTTTCTACAATTTTGACATGCGGTGGTCGCTTGGAAATGATGATTCACGAGATATTGCTATCGCTCATGAGGCCTTACGAAGACATGAGTTGCCACTGACTGGATCATTTAGTTCCGCAGGACCTTTTGTTTTCGGACCATTTTTTTATTGGTTTCTGATGATAAGTTATTTTTTGTTTCCTTCTCTTTTGACAATTCCGTGGATTTTGACAGTACTAGTTAGCGTTGGGACAGTTGCTATTTTAATGTATTGTGGTAAAAAGCTTGAAGGAAATAATCTTGCACTCATTGTTGGATTACTTACTGCTACCTCGCCACAATTGGTAATGCGTTCGCTAATTCTTGGTCAACATACTTTTGTGGGATTTATGGCATCTGCGATGGTACTTTGCCTTTTACTTTTTCTGGAGAAAAAAAAGTTAAGATATGCATTTCTAGTTGGATTATTTATAGGTGGAGCAATTAATTTTCATTATCAAGCAATTAATTTACTTATTTTTCTTGTAGTTATTTTATTTATTTCCGGTAAAACGCTTCGTTTTAAACTACTCGCATTTTTATTAGCAGTTACAGGAGTCATTCTTGCTCTTGCACCATTGTTTATTTGGGATAGTCAACAACAATTTGCGAATGTTCGTAACCTTCTTGATTATTTTCTTGTCGGACAATATCGACTTTATGTTCCAAATAGTTGGCGGTTATTTCTTTTGACGTATTTTCCAAATTATTGGGCGTTTGTTGCAGGTGGATATAATTTTGTTGCATTAATTACAATTATCGTAGTTGGTGGAGAAACAATTTTTGCAATAATTAAGAAGCAGTTTTTCCAACGACGCGTTTTTTTAATAATTCCTTTTCTTTTTCTCGTTTTGTTAAACCGTTACTATAAAGGTGAACGATCAGAAGGTTATTTACTCTACTTTATGCCGTTTATTGTTCTATTTACAAGTTTTGCAATTTTTACTCTTTTTAAAACAAAGAAAATAATCGGTAAAACTTTTGCAACGCTTCTTTTTTCTCTGATTCTTTTTGGCAACGCATTTATTCTTCCACCAATTGTATTTCATGTGAGTACTGTTCCTGATTTTAAACAAGCAATCGATGCTTTGGTTGAGAAATTTCCTCATCAAAGGTTTGTTGTGTATGACTATAAAGCATCATTATCTTACTACAATCAGCCATTGAGTCTCCTTTTGCAACAACGCGATTTAATCGCACGAGACGGAATGCCGATAGGGATAGTATGTTTGGAAAAATGTCCCAGAGGATATCCTGTCATTATTCGTGAAGGAGGATGGGTTTTGGTTGATCTACGAAAAGAAAAAAATATCAAAAAAGAGAAATTTTTTTGGATCAATGTAAATCCTGAAAATATGTATGATGATCTTACTGGATGGTTGAATAAAAGTCAGCTTCGATCTTCATTCTCTTTCCAAAAATACCTTACAGATAAGTTCCATTTTTGATACAATAACACTATGAATGTGTTAGTAACAGGAGGTGCAGGCTATATTGGTAGTTTCATGGTCAAAAAACTGCTTGATGATGGTCATACTGTCACTATTGCAGATAGTCTTGAACGTGGGTTTGAGAAGGCTCTGGATCAACGTGCAGATTTTAAAAAAGGAAATTTAGCAGATCAGACTTTTCTTTCACAACTTTTTTCTGAAAAATCATTTGACGCAATTTTTCATTTTGCAGCTTATATTTCTATGGGAGAGTCGATGCAAAAGCCCTTTCTCTATTTTGCAAATAATACCCATATGGCATTACAATTGCTTGAGGCAGCAAAAGAGCACAATGTCAAAAAGATTATATTTTCTTCAACAGCTGGCGTTTACGGAAATCCTATAAAAATCCCAATTCCTGAAGATCATCCTAAAAATCCAGAAAATCCTTATGGAGAAAGTAAGATAATGGTCGAGCAAATGCTCAAATGGTATCAACGAATTCACGGAATGAATTTTGTCGTGCTTCGTTATTTTAATGCCTGTGGAGCCGCACTTGATGGCAGTATGGGCGAAAGACATAGCCCAGAAAGTCATATTATTCCTAATGCAATTAATGCAGCATTGGCTAATAAACCTTTCAAGCTTTTCGGTATAGATTATAAAACACCAGATGGCACTTGCGTTCGAGATTATATTCATATCTTGGATCTTGTTGAAGCACATATTATGGCTCTGAACAAACTTCAGAATGAGCAAGGTGGCTTTACTTATAATGTTGGTACAGGTAAAGGATTATCAAATAAACAAGTGTTAGAAATGATCAAGAAAGTGTCAGGTAAAGATCTGGTGATTGAAATAGCTGAGAGAAGACCAGGCGATGCTAATGAATTGATTGCAGATGCTTCAAGAATTGTTAGAGAACTCAATTTTGTCCCAAAATATTCAGATCTAGAAACAATTATCAAAACCGCGTGGCAATGGCATAAAACCCAGTACTCGTCATAATGAAAATTATAAAAATTATCGTGAGCGTTTTATTTATTGGGGCTATGTGTGTCAATGTCTTTTCTACGATTTATTCGCAAAAAGTAAAATATTTTTCTCATAACTATTGGCAGAGATTCCCAGATTTGACAAAAATGTATTTTAATTCCCAATATGCTACCAAACATCCTCTTTGGATTCCTGATGAAGCTGCTTTTTCATATGCGGGCGGGGCATTAATTCAAGGCACTAATCCCGTCCTTGTGATTCCTGACGCACCACCTTTAGGTAAATATATTATTGGTGTTTCAACTGTACTTTTTGATAATGAATATATTCTAACAGCTTTTTTTGGTATATTTTCTTTATTTTTATTGTATTTGCTGAGTTTTCAAATTTTCAATGACAAGTTTCTTGCTCTTATTCCATCTCTGCTTTTCAGTTTTGAACCAATATTTAAGAATCAATTTATCTTCACTCCTCTCTTCGATTTTTTTCAATTAGTTTTTCTGCTTAGTTATTTTTTACTTTTCAATCATGCATATAAAGTAAAAAAAACATCATTAGTATTCTTTTTTATTGCAAACATACTGCTTGGTTGTTTTATTGCAACTAAATTTTTTGGAAGTGGATTGACAATTGTTTTAGCATCAGTTATTTTCGGTTTTTTCCAAAAAAATAAAAATAAACTTTTACAATATTTTTTGACAGTGCCATTTTCAGTTATTATTTTATTGCTAAGCTATATAAGAGTTTTTGCTTTTGGTTATACATTTAATCGTTTTCTTGGAATACAAAAATGGGTTTTTTTATACCATCAAGGTCAACTCATTCTGCCATTTTCTGTATGGCCTTTGCTTTTTTTCAATCAATGGCATGTTTGGTTTGGCAACAAACCAGTTATCGCTGATACACAATGGTCAATAACCTGGCCTTTGATTACAATTATTTCTTTTCTGACAATCATTTTGTATCTATTTAATAAAATTCCTAAAATAAAAAATGTAGAAATTCTTATGATTTGGATACTTTGTTATTTGGCGTTTTTCAGTATAGGACAAATTTTTTCACGTTATTTTCTTATTTTAATTCCTTGTCTTTATATTGTTTCACTTTATGGAATAGTACAAATAATAAAAAAATACCGATGAAAATTGCACTTGATATTACACCAATACAAGGAGGATTTACAGGACATAAAGTCAGAGGTGTAGGATTTTATCTGACCTATCTTAAAAGAGCGCTTGAGCAATATGCAGGCCATAATCAATTTGTCTTTTTTTCGAACGGTCAAAATATACCAAGAAATGTTGATCTTATCCATTATCCTTACTTTGAACCATTTTTCGTAACTCTTCCTCTTGTAAAAATTCACAGACGAGTGGTAACAGTTCATGATTTGACACCTCTTGTTTTCCCCAAACATTTTCCTGCAGGTTTTAAAGGAATGAGTCGTTGGTATATACAGCGTTTCAATCTTGTGCAAACAGAGAGAATTATTACTGATTCATTTTTTTCAAAAAAAGATATTGTCAAACTCGTCGGCGCAAATGACAAGAAGGTAAGCGTTGCACATCTTGCAGCAGCTGAGGAATTTAAACCACTGTCTCAAGACAAGAGTACCTATATAAAAAAGAAATATAATTTACCAGAGCAATTTGTTTTATATGTTGGCGACGTTACATGGAATAAAAATGTTCCTCGACTTATGAGAGCTATACAAAAAATAGATGCACCTTTATTAATGGTAGGAAAAGCTCTCGTTGAGGAAAATTTCGATAAGACAAATTCTTGGAACAAAGATCGTCTTGAAATACAAAAATTAGGAAATGAAAATAGTAAAAAATTTATAAGGCTTGGTTTTATTCCAACAGAAGATTTGGTAGCGATCTACAATAGCGCAACTGTTTTTGTTTTTCCTTCACTCTATGAAGGTTTTGGGTTACCAATTCTTGAAGCCATGCAATCAGGGTGCCCTGTAATAACAACGAAAGAAAGTTCTTTGCCGGAAGTTGCGGGAGAAGCAGCATATTATGTTGATGGTTATGATGTTGAAAATATAGCTAAGGGAATTGAAACTGTTTTTAATACAAAAAAGCTTCAAGATGAATTAAGCGAAAAAGCTATTGCACAGGCCAAAAAATTCAATTGGAAAAAAACAGCAGAGGAAACGATTGAAGCATATCGTCAATGCTTAATACACTAAAGCAATATGAAATATAAAGCAAAACAATTTTTAAATCACCCACTTGTTTATGGTAGTAGTATCGTTATTCTTGGTAATCTTTTTGCCAATTTTTTTAATTTTCTTTTCAACCTTTTCATGAGTCGAAATTTATCAGTTGCAGAATATGGTGTCTTAGCAAGTGTTATTGCCTTTATTGGTTTTCCAAATTTAGCAGTTGGAGCTGTTATACCTTTAATCGTCCATTTTGCGGGGAATTATTTTGCAACCGGAAAACTTGCAATGATACGAGGACTTTATCTTCAGATGATAAAATTCCTTTTGCTTATTGGCTTAGTTATATCATTTCTTTTTCTCATTTTTATTCCACAATTTAGTGCATTTTTTCATATTAATGATATCGGTATTTTACTTCTTACAGATTTCATGATATTTATTACGTTTATTAGTGTAATAAATGTTGCATTTCTTCAAGCAAAATTAGCATTTTTCTTTCAAGTCTTTATGAGTATTTTTGGAGCTTTAGTTAAATTTAGTCTTGGAGCTGTTCTTGTTTTGAGCGGATTTGCTGTTGGGGGAGCTGTTTTTGCACTTTTTGTTTCTTTTTTAGTATCTTACTTAATAAGCTTTTTGCCTTTAAAATTTATTTTCGATACAAAAATTGTCTCTCCCAAGGTAGAAATGAAAGAACTTTTTTCTTATGGAATTCCTTCTGCTTTGACACTTGTAGGATTAACATCGTTTATTTCATCAGATATTGTTTTGGTAAAACATTTTTTTAATCCGACATCTGCAGGAATGTATGCAGGTCTTGCACTCATTGGTAAAGTTATTTTTTATCTTTCAGCTCCGATTGGATCTGTGATGTTTCCACTAATTGTTCAAAAACATAGTAAAAATGAGAATTTTACTAATACATTTAAACTCTCTCTTTTTTTTGTGCTTTTGCCTTCTGTTTTACTGACAATATTTTATTATTTTTTCCCAGAGTTTACGATCCTCTTTTTTCTTAAGAAAAAAGAATATCTTACTGTGCGTCCTTTACTTTGGCTTTTTGGTACGTTTATGTCACTGTATGGAGTTTTAACTATTATTAGTAATTTTTATCTTTCAATTAAGAAAACAAAAATTTTTATTCCAATTATGATAGGTGCGTTTTTGCAAATTATATTCATTTTTCTTTATCATCAAACATTTCTTCAAATAGTTACTATTTCATCAATAATTACCTTTTTACTTGTTTGTAGCCTTTTGTTATACTACCCTTATGCAACGAAAAAATAACTTCACAATAAAACTTCTTTCAGTCGTCATTCCTACCTACAAACAAGAAAAAACGATTGTGAGAGATATTAATAATATTGTTAAAGCGCTTCATGAATTGAATTACCGTTACGAAATTATTATCGTTGTTGATGGAATCGTTGATAACACTTACAAAAAAGCACTCAAATTGCAATCAAAAAATATTAAAGTGCTCGGCTATGCAAAAAATGAAGGCAAAGGACATGCATTAAAACACGGTTTAATGTCTGCAAAAGGAGATATAGTAGGTTTTATAGATGCTGGGATGGACATACATCCTTCAGGGTTTAGAATGCTTTTAAATCACATGGAATGGTATAACGCAGATATTGTGGTCGGTTCTAAGCTTCATCCTGTTTCAAAGGTGAACTATCCATTTTATCGAGCTGTTTTATCATGGGGTTATCGATTGTTGACTCGAGCACTTTTTGGATTTAAAGTAAGAGATACGCAAGTCGGTCTTAAATTTTTCAAACGAAAAGTTATTAAAGATGTTTTACCAAGACTTCTGGTAAAGCGATATGCTTTTGATATAGAGATTCTTGCTGTTGCCTACGCATTGGGTTACCAGAGGATTTATGAGGCTCCAGTTGAAATAAATTTCAATCTCAGTAATACATCAATTATTTCAAAAAGACTTGTTAGAATAGTTGCTCATATGATTTGGGATACGCTTGCTGTTTTTTATAGGTTAAAAATTAGACGATATTATACGACCAAAAATGATGAAAAAGGGAGAAGGCAGTATAGTTCAAAACTACACCTTAGATTAAGTAGCTCATAATATCCTACAGATGAATATTCTTATCCTTAATTGGAGAGATCCAAAAAATCCAAATGCCGGCGGTGCTGAAATCGTTACTCATGAATATGCAAAAGCTTGGACAAAAGCGGGTCATCAGGTAACATTATTTACTGCTTTTTTCCAAGGAGCAAAGAGAAAAGAAACGATTGATGAGGTAACGATAATTAGAGAAGGCCAATCAGTATTTGGTGTCCAGTTTGCTGCTTTTCGTTGGTATGTCTTTAAAAAACATGAAAAGTTTGATATCGTTATTGATCAATTTCATGGTATACCTTTTTTTACGCCTCTGTATGTAAAAGAAAAAAAACTTGCTTTTATTCATGAAGTGACAAAAAATGTTTGGAAACTCAATCCCTGGCCTAGGCCTTTTAATTTAATTCCTTATTATATTGGTAGTATCGCTGAACCGTGGATTTTTAAATTATTTTATAGAAATATTCCCTTTATGACGGTATCACAATCGACAAAAAATGAATTAATTGAGTGGGGAATTCCTGAAAAAAATATTACCATAATTTATAACGGCACAACATATCCAATAGCAAATAAATATCTAACAAAAGAAAAAACAAAAACAGTTATTTTTCTTGGTGCATTGAGTATAGATAAAGGAATTACAGATGCTCTTGAAGTATTCGCCGCGATCAATAAACAAGATCCACATTGCCAATTTTGGATTGTCGGGAAAAGCGATGAACGACATAGAAAAATTGTTACTGATTTGAGTAATCAATTTGGTATTGCTAATAAAATAAAAATGTGGGGATATGTTAGTGAACAGAAAAAATTTGAGTTACTTCAAAAAGCTCATATACTTTTAAATCCATCAGAGAGAGAGGGATGGGGATTGGTTATTATTGAAGCGGCAAGTCAACTGACTCCATCTGTTGTTTATGATGTCCCTGGTTTGAGAGATTCGGTGAAAAACGGAATGACTGGTATTGTTATAAAACAAAAAGATCCTGAAGAAACAGCAACTGCAATTATGGCATTAATTAATGATGAAAAGAAGTACAAAAAATTTCAAGAAGCTTGTCAAAAATGGGCACAGCAATTTACTTGGAAACGAGCAACAAAACAAGCCTTGACTTTGCTTTCTAATATATGATAATTATAGTATATTAAAGATTATGAATAATCAGCAACGTACTGCTTTAGTCTGTGGCGCCGGAGGATTTATCGGTAGTCATCTTGTGAAACGTTTAAAAAAAGAAGGTTATTTTGTAAAAGGTGTCGATATAAAATATCCAGAATACAGTGAAACTGCTGCAGATGATTTTGAATTGGCTGATCTACGAGATCAACTTGTTTGCCAAAGGTTACTACGTACGCCTTTTGATGAAGTTTATCAGCTTGCAGCGGATATGGGGGGCGCAGGGTATATTTTTACAGGTGATCATGATGCAGATGTCATGCATAATTCAGCTGCGATCAATTTAAATATTGCTTATTATGGACATCTTGGAGGAGTTAAGAAAATTTTTTATTCATCTTCCGCATGTATTTATCCAGCTTACAATCAAGAAGATCCAAACAATCCAAAGTGTTCTGAAGAATCCGCTTATCCAGCTGCTCCAGATAGTGAATATGGATGGGAAAAACTTTTCAGTGAACGACTCTATTTGTCATTTTTTAGGAACTATGGTTTACAGGTAAGAATTGCGCGTTTTCACAATGTTTTTGGTCCTGAGGGTACATGGACAGGTGGACGTGAAAAGGCACCAGCTGCGCTTTGTCGTAAAGTTGTAGAAGCAAAAAATGGAGGAGAAATAGAAATATGGGGCGATGGAAAACAAACTCGATCGTTCCTTTATATTGATGAGTGTCTTGATGGTATAAGAAGATTGATGGATTCAGATTTTATCGGCCCAGTAAATATTGGCTCAGATGAGATGATTTCTCTTAATGAGTTAGCAGAGATGATTATGAAAATTGCTAAGAAAAAGCTTACAATCAAACATATTAAAGGTCCATTAGGGGTAAGAGGAAGAACATCAGATAATAAATTAATAAAAAAGAAACTTCATTGGAAACCAACAATGAAATTAAAAGAAGGTCTTGCCAAAAATTACAGATGGATAGAGGCGCAGGTCAAGAAGCAAGAAAAATAATTACTACCACAAAAATGACAGAAGGTGTAACGATCGTTATCCCCAGTTTTAATTGCAAAAAAAATACATTCCGTCTTTTGGATTCTATTAAAAAATCTACTTATAAACCAATTGAAGTTGTTGTTGTTGATAATGGATCAAAAGATAATACTTTGCAAGAAGGGGAAAAACAGTATCCATGGGTTAAGTGGATTGATGCAGGAGAAAAAAATATTGGTCAAACAGGAGCATACAATCTCGGTTTTGCTTATGCAAGTAAAAAAAATCATATCATTATGATTGATTCGGATGTTATTGTTGATAAAGACATGATCACTCAATTAGTAAAAAGGGTAGAGAGTGATAAGCATATTGGTATTGTTACGCCAATGGTTTTGTACCTTAGTGACAAGAATTGGGTTAATCAAGCAGGGTCATATGTTGACTTAACAACAGGAAAAGTCCAAGTAGGTTGGGGACCAAAAAAATTATTTTTGGAAGCAAAAGAGGTGCAGAATTCAGGGACAGTAATGCTCTTTAAAAGAGAACTAATCAATACAATTGGCGGTTTTGATGATTGGTTTCTGTGTTATTTTGATCCTGATTATTGTTTACGTGCTAAAAAAGCAGGCTATGATACCTGGTATGAACCCGCTGCTATCTGCTACCATGATCAATCAAAAAATCCTGATGTTTGGCGTCCAAGAGTATTAAGTAGAGCGTACTTATTAGGAAGAAATAGAGTTCTGTTTATGAGAAAGCATGGAAATATTTTTATATTTTCTTTGATGATTCCTCTCCTTTGGGCATATTATTTTGTAGAGTCTCTTCGTTATAATCAATTACAAAAATTTGGAGAGTTATTGTGGGGTACAATAGTAGGATTTTTTTATCCTCTCAAGAAAAATCTTTTTATTCCTTTGCCCAAAATATAGTTTTATATACAATGTTACTGTACTAACAGTTTCAGTTTTTTTCTAGTTTCAGAAGTAATATTAACAATTTTTGTCTTTCCTTCCAGTTTAAATGCATAAATCTGATCTATAGAAAGTGGTTTTTGTTTTCGGCCATATTTGCTCATTGGTTTACCTGTTTTAACAATATCTTCAATTTCTTTATATTCGCTTACAGGAATAGGTATTCTATCATCATCATGATAAATATTGTAAAGAAGCGCAATATGAGGAGGAAAACCAAAGGTAATAACATCATTTATCGTACTGCTGTTTGAGCTATCTCCTGCAAAATAAAAGACTAAAGGATGTTTTGCTGTATTAAAATCCGGAAAGTTTTTCTGGAGTTGCGTCCAGATAGTATCTGAGATGGAATTGCCACGTGAAGCAACAAGATCTGCAAAAAAGAAATTGTTTGCTTGGATTTGTAAGACAAATGCTGCTCCAACAATGAGCATAATAAGAACGAAATACTTTGATTGTTTAAAGAGAGAAATAATACTCGCCCAAAATAAACCAATACCTATTCCTGTAAGTATAAGATATCGATGAAATGTTGAATAATATCCACCCGGAGAAAAGAACCATGGAATAAGAAAAGAGAAAAGAGTAATAATCAATGAAAGGAAAAAAGGAACTGATAAGGGTTTGCGAAAGAAGTATTTTATAAGAGTAATAAGTAAAATAAAAAAATAACCACCGATAAGTGCTGTTCCTATTTTGAAAGGATCACCAAACGTAAAAGGATTTTGTTTATCAATAAATCTAACAAGCAAAGTCCATAAAAATGCAAAGACTCCATTTATTAACAGAAAAGATTTATTATATGGAGATTTCGGAAGGACTTTATAGATAAGAAAAACTAAAACAAAATATACAAAGAAAAATGGCAAAAAAAGCGAGAGAAACATACCTGATCCTGCTCTGAAGATACTGATTTTAGTCCAAAGAACATCTGGTATGAAGAGTGATCCAACAAGGATAAAAGGATTCATAAGAACATCAGTATGGCCTGTATTTATTTGATTTGTAATGAAAGAAAGACCCGTGAGCACTCTTTGTACCATTTCTCCTGATGTACTAATTGATTGTCCTCCAAATTTGACAAAAAGAAATGCAATGAAAATAATGAGGAAGCGAATGAAAATTTGTTTAAGAGTAGAAAATGATGGTTTCTCGAGTAGCCAAAAAAATTCAATCAAAAGTATCATAATTGGTAGTCCTGTCATTCTAATAGGTTGAATAATAAATGTTAAATAAAATAAGAAACCTAATAAAAATCCTTTTTTAAAATTGAGATATTTCCGTGAGCATAATAATATGAGAAAAAAGCTGAAAGTAATAATTGCAAGATAAGAAGGCATATTAAAGACCCAGTTTGTCGTTTCAATACCAATGTATGATATTGCAAAAAATAATGATGCAACAAGACTTGAGGTTTTATTCTTAGTAAGAAAATAAGTGAGTGGGTAAATACTTAATGCGGCCAAGATTCTTAAAAGAAATGAAACACTATAATAATAAATCGAATGGTAGCCAAAGAGGGGTTGAAATATTCCAAGACTCATATCTTCCGGTCCATAAACGGTTAAGAAGTATGTAAGATAGTTAAATTCTCCCGATGATGGAGGGCCTAAATGAAAAAGATATCGCCAAAACACCAACCAATCGTCACCAAATAATGTTAACTTAAAACTTTCTCTTAAAGAAAAATATCCTCCTGCTATGATTAATAATACGAAGAAGAAAAAATAATATTTTTTAAGTAATTGCATAGTTATACCATTGTCCTAACTATTTTTATAGCAAATATTACTATTAGTATAAAAGCCAAAAGAAATATACGCAATATACGATAATAAGAAAATAATGGAGATTTATTAACTTTAAAAGAAATTGTTTCAAGGAAAAGACTCGCTGTTAATGTTCCAACAAGAAGCGCTACGCCAATTGCATTCAGAAGGATACTTTTGCTTACGATACCGACAACAATAAAAATTGAAGAAAATATGATACTTGTTGCAAATTTTTTTTCTTCTTGCCAAAGATACCAAGCAATGAATAAACCAAAAAGCGCAAGATTCAAAGAAATCCATTGAAGAGTTATCCATGTTTGATCCTGAATGAGAAAAAGACAAATGCTGAGAAAAATACCAGGTCCAAAAGATTTTTTTAAAAATTCCTTTTTCTTTTTTTGCAGAAAGATTAAAGTAACACAAACAAGAAAAAACCAAAAAAGAAATGGTGCATACCATGAAAATTCAAAAAGAGGATATCTAAAATTATTCAAAGGAGAAAGCGCAAAAAATGCGCTTGCGATAAGAGCAGCAAATCTACTGCCAGTAAATTTTTGTGTGGTAAAGAATAATAAAAGTGCAAACATATACTGCGTTTCAAAAATGGTATTTGTGGCATATGTTTTATTGGTAAGATAACCTAAAATAGGTAAAACGACAAAGAGCCAAAGAGGAATTATGATAAAAAGAATCTTTTTTCCAACGACACCATAGCCAGGTGGTGGACCGGGGAATGTCATATACATTTTTGCAATAGTATAAGAAACACGTATTCCATCTTTAATTGCATGAACACTTGATGATCCGAAAGTTCTTTTTGTATAGGTGATAGGTATTTCTTTCACTTTTAAATTTAATTTACCTGCTTTGACGACAATTTCAGCTTCATAGCCAAAATGTTGTGTTATTAGATCGAGTTTTTGTGCCGCATCGCGTGTAAAACCTTTAAATCCTGCCATAATATCAGTAACTTTTATTCCTGAGAAAAAAGTTGTTACAACAGACATAAGCCAATTGCCAAAAAGATTTACCTTGCTTACAGATCCTTCTTGCACATTTCCTTTATCAAATCTTGTTCCGCAAACAACATCGTATCCTTCATCAAGTGCTGCAATAAAATGTGGAATTTCGTTGGGTTGAAATTGATGATCTGCGTCAATTTGCACAATATAATCTCCTTTTGCTGCATTAATTCCGACTCGAAAAGCTCCACCCTTGCCTTTATTTTTTTTGTAAGTAATTACTCTATCAGCTCCTGCTTTTTTAGCTTCTTGCACGGTTCTATCTTTTGATCCATCGTCAACAACAAGTATCTCAATTGAATATTTTCTTTTTAATTTTAATACGCTTTTAATAACACGTGCGATATTACGTTCTTCATTATAGGCAGGAATAATAATTGAGGTTAAATGAGATTTATTTCTCATGTTACTTTTTGTGCAATCATAACAAATTCATCTCTTAAATTGAGAGGAATTGTTATATTTGCAATTTTTCTGTGAGAAAGAATTGTGGTTTTTATATACTGAAAAACTTTATTATTAAATTTTATTCTAGCAAGAATGTATTCTAATGGATAAATTCTTCCATAGGTTTCTTTATGAATTACTCTAAATCCGTTTTCTTCAAATAGTTTTTTTAAGGTTTTTGGGGAATATAAAATGATATGCATACGAATTAGATAAGGGTAGTGATTTTTTAAAACTTTTGCTAATAAACCTTCTATGTTAGGTGTGCCAAATGCAACAATGCCATTTTTTTTAAGCGCTTTATGAATAATTTTTATGACAGTTTGTGGATTTGGAAGATGTTCAATAACATCCCACATGGTAATGACATCAAAAAAATTTGACTTAAGCTTTGATCGTTCTATATCTCTTCCAACAATGGTAACTCCTCTGTCCCTTGCAATTTTCGAAGCCCATTGAGAAGGTTCAATGCCATATGTTTTCCATCCTTTACTTTTTGATAACTCTAAAAAAAACCCTGCGAAACAACCGATATCAAGCATTTGTCCCTTGGTTTTAAATTTTTCGAGTATAGCTAAATGTTTTAACGAAAGTAATTTTCTAAATTTTTCAGTTTTTAAATATTCTTTATCAACGACATCGCCATATCCTTGTAAGATTTTTTTCATATCTTCCATAGGGTTGGTATACACAAGATCACAATTGACGCAACGGACAATTTGTGCGTGTTTACTATAATCATCCAAGGTATTCTTTAAATTATTTTTGATTACTTTGGGATCAAAGTCTTTGGGTTTTAACGTCGATGGATAGAGGATTGTAAAAGCAGAAGTATTACAAAGAGGACATTTGATCTTTTTCATACAAATATAATTTCAAGTAAGTATATAATTTTTTTATAAAAATGTATAGTGTATAATTGTTTATGAATATATGTCAGACTTGCTACTCGTTTCCGTTATTATAACAACAAAGAATGAGGAGCGGACAATAGGAAGATTATTGAGTTCGCTCGATCAACAAAGTTATAAATCTTTTGAAGTTATTGTTGTTGATAATCATTCAACAGATCGCACATTTCAAATTGCCAGAAACCATAAAGTTAAGATTTTTATTTTTGGCCCTGAGCGATCAGCACAAAGAAATCTTGGTGCAAAAAAAGCTAAAGGAAAATATTTTCTTTTTGTAGATGCTGATATGGAATTTTCGCCTAAGGTGATTAAATCTTGTGTAGAAAAGATAAAAACAAAAAAAGAAATTGGAGCAATTATTATTCCAGAGGAGTCAATAGCAAAAGGATTTTGGGAAAAAGTAAAAGCGTTTGAACGATCTTTTTATAATGAATCAGGAGATGAAGTTACTGATGCTGCGCGATTTTTTACTCGAGAAGCATTTCAAAAAGTTGGTGGATATGATGAATCTATTACTGGTCCTGAAGATTGGGATCTTCCCGATCAAGTAAAAAAACAACGATATATCATTGAGAGAGTTAAGGAGAAAATTTTTCACCATGAAAATATACCATCGCCATTCTTTTTGGCCCATAAAAAATATTATTATGGCCTTCGCGCACATCGATATTTAGAAAAAAATAATATATCAGTAATGAGTGCGAAAACAATTTATTTTTTACGCCCTGCTTTTTATAAACAATGGAGAAAATTTTTCTTACATCCATTTCTTGGTATAGGTATGGTCATTATGTTATTTTGTGAAACTGTTGGGGGAGGATTGGGATATATTATTGGTAAATATAAGAAATTATGAGGATATTACAATTAACGACACATTTCTCTCCAAACGTTGGTGGTGTTGAGACGCATCTTTCCGATCTTATCAGATCACTCATTAACAAAAACTACAAAGTTTTTGTTCTCACATATCGTCCTCTTGTCACAAAAGCTCCGTGGAAAATATATGAAAAAAAGAAAAATCTAGAAATATTTCGTATACCTTGGATGAGGGGATTTTTCTATACTTTTGTTTCTCATCCGATATTGGAATTTCTTTATCTTATACCGGGAATTTTTTTGATTACTCCTTTTATTATTTTTGTTAAAAAACCACAAATTATTCATGCTCACGGACTGATTGCTGGGTTTGTCGGTGTATTTTGGGGCAAATTATTGAGAAAAAAAATTATCATTTCCTTGCATAATATTTACCATTTCCCCAAAAGTGGTTTGTATAAACAATTTGCTATGTGGATTTTTTCAAATGCGCAATCTATTTTATGTTTATCGAGTCAGTCTGTGGAAGAGATAGGAGATTTAGATATTCAAAAAAATAAAATTCATCAATTTACTTATTGGGTCGATTTGAAAAAATTTCAGACAGTTCCAAATGCCAAAAAACAATTGAAGTGGGATAAAAAATTTACTATTCTTTTTGTGGGGAGATTGGTAGCGGAAAAAGGCATTAAGGAATTACTGGAATCTGTAACCATATGGAATAAAAATATACAACTTGTTATTATTGGTGTTGGACCGCTTGAAGCAGAAATTAAAATTCAAAATGAAAAAATTAAGAATATGCAGTTTCTTGGAAAAGTAAATAATGAACTCTTACCACTTTATTATAGCGGAACAGATCTTCTCATTGTGCCATCGATGCATGAAGAAGGTTTTGGGAGAGTGATATTAGAATCACTTGGTTGCGGAACACCTGTCATTGGCGCAAAGAGAGGTGCAATACCAGATGCTATGGATGAAACTGTAGGAACGCTCATAAAAGTAACACCAAATAATATAAAAAATACTGTAGAATATTATTCTACTCATCCCAAAATACTTGCTCAATTGAAGAAAAATTGCATACTTTTTGCGCAAAAAAGATATTCTGAAAAAAATATAGAAGAAATCATAAAGTGGTATACTTAATACATAATGCCAATTAATACAAATGTCATCCTAGGGAAAAATGTTATGATTCATCAACCCGAACTTATCAATATGTATGGGTGTAAGATAGGTGATAATACCACAATTGGTGCTTTTGTGGAAATAAAAAAAGATGTGATTATTGGCAAAAAAGTAAAGATTCAAGCAGGTGTTTTTATCCCAGATGGTGTTACTGTTGAAGACGAAGTTTTTATCGGTCCTCATGTCTGTTTTACCAATGATTTATTTCCTCGAGCAACAAAAAAAGATGGCAGTTTGCAGACAGAAAAAGATTGGGAAATCGTTCGTACTTTGGTGAAAAAATATGCATCAATTGGCGCAAATGTCACAATACTTTGCGGTATAACTATTGGAGAAGGAGCAATGGTTGGGGCAGGAAGTGTCGTTTTGGCAGATGTTCCTGATTGGACAATCGTTGTGGGGAACCCTGCAAAGGTTATTGGTCAAGCAAAAGATAAAAGAACGAAATAGGTATTGTTACAAATCGATTGCATGGCCCGATTTTATAGATTTATCGCAGGCCTCGAGAATTTCGACAATTTTTAGATTTAAATTAGCATTTTGATAATCAAAACTATTGGTTAGGATTTGATCAATAAATTCTTGAATCTCCAAAAAAAGTCCTTCCTCATTTGATATTTTTGGAATAAGCACATCACCTGTTCGATAAATTGGTTTAAATGGCGTTACTTTTTCAGAAGGAATTTTTATGTGTTTATCATAGATTCTTATTTTTTCATCTGGTTCTACATCATTAAAATAAATCATTTTTTTTGTTCCACCAATGAAAATTGTCCGTAACTTTACAGGAGATAACCAGGAAAGATGAATATGTGCAATAAAATTATTTGGATACGTAATGGTGATATGTGCTATCTCATAACCGATTGAGTGGCGATAATGTTTGGATGCTATTGCAAAGATTTGTTTTGGTTTAAAGCCAAAACAATAGTTCAGTATTGATAAATCATGAGGAGCCAAATCCCAGATCACATTGACATCTTTTTGTATAAGACCGAGATTCGAACGAGTGGAATCATAGTATAAAGGTACACCAATACTGCCTTTTTTTATAGTATCTTTTATTGTCATAACGCCACTGGAATAAAGAAATGTGAGATCGCCTTTGAGTAAAAGTTTTTTCTTTTTTGCGATAGTTAACAATTCATTTGCATCTTTTGCATTTGTAGCGAGTGGTTTGGCGATAAGAACATGTTTGTTTGCCATAAGAGCATCTTTTGCAATTTTGTAATGGATTTGGGGAGGAGTTGCTATTGCAACGCAGCCGACTGAATTGTCTTGCAGTATTTCCATATAGTTTTTTGTTATACGCAGCTGTGGATATAAATTTTTCATGTTTTTCAAAGCACTGTCTGAAAGATCACAAAGCCAAGCAATCTCAACGTTGCCGTTCTTTAAAAAATTTCTTACGTAATTAGGTCCCCAATACCCAAGTCCAATAATCCCAACGCGAAGTTTCATATTATTTTTTAAAAAATGATTTGATCATTTGTATTATGTAATTTTGTTTTTGCTTTGTTAATTCTGGATAGATTGGAAGACAAAGTATTTCATCCGTTATTGATTCAACAATCGAAAAGTCACCTTTTTTGTAACCAAGATCTTTTAATGATTTTTGGAGATGGAGAGGAATAGGGTAGTAGATTCCTGTTTGTATTCCTTTTTCAGCAAGGTATTTTGAGAGTTGATTTCTTTTAGGTGTTCGTATTACATAGAGATGATAAGCAGAAATGGCGCTATCATTGACATGAGGCGTTATGATAAATGGAAGTTCTTTGTTAAATTGTTTATCATAATATTTTGCTAATTCTCTTTTTTTTGCATTCCAACGTTCAAGATATTGTAATTTCATTGAAAGAATAGCAGCTTGTAACGTATCAAGTCGACTATTTAAACCAACTTCTTCAAAAACATATTTTGCTGTAGCACCATATTCTCGTAATTTTTTTAGTTTCTTTGCAAGAGCAAGCGAATTGGTAGTAATTGCTCCACCATCTCCGTAAGCCCCTAAATTTTTGCTAGGATAAAAACTAAAAGCAGCAAGATCGCCAAGATTGCCTGCGTGTTTTTTATGGTACATTGCTCCATGAGCTTGGCAGGCGTCTTCAACAACAAAAAGTTTGTATTTCTGTGCGAGTTGATTAATTCTCTCCATCTCTGCAGGATTTCCATATAAATGAACTGGAATAATTGCTTTTGTTTTTTTTGTTATAGCTTTTTCAATTAAATCAATATTAATATTGTATGTATGCTCATCAATGTCAACAACAACAGGTTTCGCGCCAACGTACAATACTGCATATGCTGTGGCGACAAATGTATTGACAGGGATAATGACTTCATCTCCTTTTTTTATACCAAGTGCCATAAGGCTCAGATGTAATGCATCTGTTCCCGATGCAACGCCGATACAATATTTTGTTCCTACAAAACGCGCAAAATCTTCTTCAAATTTTTCTAGGAGTGGTCCCTTAATGAAGGATGCTGTTGTACAAATGGTATTAAATATTTTAGTCAAGTCTTTCTTAAAATATTTGTTTTGCGTTCGAAGATCAAAGAGTGGTATATTCATGGGAGTTTTATACTTGAATTATTATAACATATTCATTATGATATAAGATAAGTTTTTACTGTAATATCAGGATAATTCATAAGTTTAGTTTTATGAAAACATTTGTACTCTCCCAAAAAGAAAAAAATAAGATACAATCTGTTCTGAATAATCTTCAAGGAGAAATTGAAGAAATAAAAAATCCGCAAGAAAAAGAGATGTCGTCTTATGCTTTTAAAAATCCGTTTTTTAATTACAAAAAAAGATATCAAAGTGATTTAGAAATAATTTCTCAAATATTTAAAAAGGGAAATATTTTAGAAATTGGCAGCTCACCATATCATTTAACCTATTGTTTGAAAAAGTTGGATTATCAAATAGCAGGGGTTGATATAAATCCTAAAATTTTAGAAAACTTTCAAAAAAAACATAGATTAAAAATTAGTAAAGCAGATATTCAAAAAGACAAACTTCCTTTTAAGGATAATCAATTCCACTTAATTGTTTTTTGTGAGGTTTTTGAACATTTGGGAGTTAATCCTCTTAAAACGATTCGAGAATTACATCGTATGCTTAAACCGCAAGGAATATTATTGTTAACAACACCAAATTTATATGCGTTACATAAAAGCATACGATTTATGTTAGGAAGAAGTTTTAATAATCCATATGATGAGTTCAAAAAAGTAGAAACGTTTGGGTATATGGGGCATATTAGAGAATATTCTAATCGAGAAATAAAAGATATCTTAACAAAAAGTGGATTTGCTGTGGACAAAACAATTTTTAGAAAGTTTGATGATTTTTCCAAACACCCCTATCTTCAGTTTATTCCGATTAAAGTTCTTGCATTTCTTCTTGATTTTCTTATGTTTCTTATCCCTTCATTCCGTCCATTTCAAGCGGTGATTTCAACAAAGAAGAAAGAAAAATAAAACAGGAATTATTTCCCGTAAGTATTGATTTTGGGGTTGATGCCAAGAAGTTTTATTATCTGAAAATAAAGAATCAGGATTGATGTATAGAAACATAAAGGTATGTGGATGAAATATAATAATTTTTTCCGAGTAATCGAAAAATAACATGCATCAATTAATGGGAAAATAAGAGTAAAAGAATAAGGAATAAAAAGATATTTTTTCAAACGAAATAAAAGCGGTTGATATCGTTGTCTACCCAAAAATCCTCCTTTACCCATTGTTGTTTCAAAGGTATTATTTTTTATTCTTGATCTAATTTTTGCTAAGTATTGTGTCAGGCTTGCTGATGAATAATGAATAACTCTATCATTTTTTGTAATACCTATAAGAGATTTTTTTTTGATCAAGAGATAGAAAAAGAATGCAATAAGTGAGGTGTTGGATTTAATTTCTGGGAATGTTTTTTTCATATAATTGAGATCAATCAATCCACCGCCTGCCATAAGTTCAATAATTGGTAGTGGCTTGATTGAAGAAAAATTAAAGATAATTGCATTTTCATCATCCAATACATAAGGATAACGATTGGAAAGAAGTTTTATATAAAATCTTGCGTCTTGGGATAGTCGATAATTAAAAAAAGAAAACGGATCACCAACCTCATTCACATAAGAATTGATAAAAGAATAATTGGCCGGTGTTTTATATCCAGTTGGCATAAGTCCTTTTATTTTTGGATATTGCTGTAATACTGTATATTTTATTTGCAATGAGTTTGGATTGTCTAATACTTCGTCACTATCTAAAAATATTAAATATTTCCCTGAAGCTTTTAAAAATCCTATATGCTTAGCAAAAATAAGTTCTCTTTTTGGATTTGATATTATTTTGCAGTGATAATTTTTGGCAATACTAAGAGTATTATCTGTTGATCCTCCGTCAATGATAAGTGTTTCAATTTTATCGTAAGGATAATTTTGTTTTTTTATCGAATCAAGTGTTTTTCGTAATGTTTTTTCTGAATTGAACGTGGCAATTGCAATGCTAAAAACTGGATTGGTCATATGTTTGAGATTATAGCAATAATAAACCTTATAGCAAAGAGAGTATGTTACAATGAATCCATAAACTATGATAAGACTTGCATTAATAGGACTTGGCAAATGGGGAATAAATTTTCTCAAATCAATCGAAAAAACAAAAGATTGTGAGATAAAATATATCGTTGCTGAAACAGAAGCTACTTTGTCTCAATTTCCAAATTCATATATAAAAGCGACGAACTATCAGGATTTACTAAAGTATTCGGATATTGATGGTATTATCATTGCAACACCTGGCTCAACTCATTTTGTCATTGCAAAAATATTTATTCCAAAAGGTATTCCTCTCTTGATTGAGAAACCTTTGACTCTTAATTATAAAGAAGCGCTGCTTTTAAAAAAACTTGCAATAAAAAATCCGTCATCAATTATGGTGGGACATATTTATCTTTATAATCCTGCCTATATAAAAATGAAACAATTAATAAAAGAAATTGGCAAAATTCGATATCTTTCTTTCAAAGGGTATAATTATGGTCCCTTTCGAGACGACATGTCCGTTCTCTGGGAATGGGGGCCGCATGGAATTGCTATGAGTATTGATCTTTTTAACAAAATGCCACGATCAGTAACTGCATGGGGAATTAATACTCTACGCAGAGAAACAACGCTTTATGATACAGTTTTTATTCGACTTTTATTTGACAATAATAGTACTTGTTTATTAGAATGCGGTTGGTTGTATCCTTTGAAAAGAAGAGAAATGATTATCTATGGTTCAACGAGTTCACTTATTTTCGATGATTTGATAGATAAAAAAATCAAATTTTTTGAACATCTGGGGCCGACAGTAAACGGAAAAATAATAAAAGAAGAACAACCAATCATTAGTTATCCAACTTATGAGACAGGCGCGTCATTAGATTTAGAACTTGAAGAATTTATAAAAATAATTAAAGAAAATAAAAAACCAAAAACAGACCTTGATCATGCAATAAATGTAATAAAAATTATTGCTGCGGCTGAAAAATCTTTGAAACAAAATGGTAAACAGATAAACATTAATTATGAGAAAAAAAATTGAAGATGCATATTTGCGTGAAATAGTTATAAGTATTATTGTTGTCACACAAAATGACGCAGATAGTATTGAAGATATTTTACAAAAAATAAATAATGTTCTTTCTTTACATTATCCAAATTATGAAATTATCATTATAGATAATAATTCATTTGATCAAACTCTAGGGAAAATGCAAAATATTTGCAAGAATATTTCAAATATCAAAATAATAAAACTTGCAAGAATTTACGACATTGATTTAGCTTATACAGCAGGACTTGATAATTGTATAGGAGATTATGCAATTTTATTTAATTTTCATGTTGCAAAACCACAAATAATTCCTCATTTTATTGAAACCCTCGTTATAGGATACGACATTGTTGCATTACGACCCACAACAATATTGTTTCCTCGGTGGTCTCCCCAAGGTTTTTCCTTATCAATAATCGAAAAGATATCACAGAATAAATTTACCTATGAACCTGTTTATCTTTTAGCTTTTACTAGAAAGGTGATTAATAATGCTACAAAAATAAGAAGGAAAAATAGAAACTTTCTTTATATAAATAATGTCATGGGTTTTAAGAAAACAATATTAGAATATCCATTGTTATCAGCTAATAAAAACGTACGAGCACCTAATTTTTTGGAATTTTTATTCACTGTAATCAATATCATTATTGCAAATTCTTTTAAACCATTAAGATTATTTACTGCGATAGGAGTATTTTTTAGTTTCATCTTTTTATTATATTGTATTATTTTAGTAGTTTTTGCGTTTTTACTTAATATATATTTAATTCCAAAAATGGTAATTGGGCTGACTTTTATAGCTGGAATGATGTTTTTTCTTCTCTTTTCTTTATTGGCTTTACTTGCTGAGTATATAATCAGAATATCTGAAGAAACAAAAGATGAACCTCTCTATTTTATATCTGATGAAATAGACAAATCGATTATTATCAAAAATAGAAAAAAAACAAATATTATATGAAGTATCTTAAAAACTCTTTTTTAATTCATCAATAACATCATAGATATTATCAATTTTTCCACCTAATACAATATAAAAATTTTTTATACCATAATCTTTGCGGAACAAAATAGGTCTGGCATCGGTAAATTCGGTTTGTTCCAAAACAGTTTTTATTTCATAAAGAGATTCTTTATAATCGAGTTTGTCAATTATTGGTATATATCGTTTTGCGTCTTTTAGCATATAGATAAAACGAGAGTTGTTGATACTTTTTTGATAAGAAAGACTTTCTGTCTCTTCATTATTGCTTCGTGTAGCATGAGGTGTATATCTGACATGATGAATTGTATGTAAACCTTTTGCTGGAAATGGCATAAAAGAGAAAAAAGGGCCATCAAGTATTGTTATACCCATATTTGTAAGTTCTGGAGGTAATTTAACAAGAGGCATTTCAGTTAGTTCGTGTTTTAAAGGCAACGGAGGAAGTGATGAGTTTTTAAGAATAGTATTGATATTTGCATAGGTACAATTGATGACTCGTTTGCTGATTATTTCTGTACCATTTTTTAGTTTAAGACGAAGTTTATCATCAATTTTATTTACATGGAGGACTTCGGTATTATAAAGGAGAGAAATATTATTTTTAGTCAATTGCTCTTTAAGAATATTGCGTAATTTAACGACATTAAAAACATTTTCTTCAACAAGAAAAACATCTTCGATAAGTCTTTGATCAAAAAAACGCTTCATTTCAAGAGGAGCTGGATTAATAGGTGAACCAATTTGCTTGCAAAATGTAACAAATTGCGCGCTTGTGATTTTAGAGTTATTCCGGGCGATTGCATAGAGCATTGTATGTTTACTGACAACAGCAGGTTTGAATTCGCTAATAAATTTAGAATAGTTTTCATGTGATCGCAAAGCAGTAATAATACTTCTTGGATAATGATAACCATTATGAATTCTTGCTTGGTTGTTATATGATGCCTTGAGAAGTAAATCTGCTTCTTTTTCTATGATAACGACATTTTTAAATATTTTTTTCAAAAAAAGTGCGATGCTACAACCGTAGAAACCTCCTCCAATGACAGCAACATCATAGTGGTTTTTTATTTCTTTCATTTCAATGTTTTAATAAATAATTAACAATTATTTCTGAAGGTTTTTGTTTTGGAATAATGGGTTTTGTTTTATAATTTTTGTAATTTGCAAGAAATTTTTTTATTATATTTTGATCTCCTTTGGATAAAACAAAATTTTCTCCGACTCCTTCTATTTGCTCCGTATAGTTTCGTAATGCCAGCAATGGTTTGCCCATATAATATGCTTCTTGTTGCAGCGTTGCGCTATCGGAAGCAATGAATCCGGCATGTTGCATAAGTTTGAGAAATTCAGGATAGGCAAAATGACCAACTATCTCAACTTTTTGTGCTTTAGAATCAAGTTCTAATGATTGGACAATTCTCATTGTCAGTGGATGATTAAATAAAACACAGGTTAATTTTTTATCAGCGTTTTTTATCACAAAGTTCATAATTCTTTTTGACCATTCTTTTCTCAATAAGACATGTTCTTGCCGGTGCATAATCAAAATATAATATTTATTAAATTTTTTTATATTTTTTATATTTCTTTTTTGTTTCATGGCCCACCAAAAAGTCTCGATAATGGTATTTTGTTTTGTACTTATTTTCGTACCTTGGATTGATCGTAAGTTATTTTTTGCCCAGTCAGTAGGACAAAAAAGAATATCTGCCAAGCGAATATTAATATTTCTACAAATTTCTTCAGGAAATGGCTCAAAAAGATTAAAAGATAAATCACCTGATTCGATGTGAACAAGTTTGAGATTATATATATGGGCGATGAATCCCCCAATAATTGAAGAAACAGTATCTCCATGAATGATCAAATAACTATTATTTTTATTGAGCCCATTGAATTCTTTCCGTAGGGAAAAAATACTAACAAAAAATGTTCGCAGTGCCCAAATAAGAAAATAATAAACTGACGATTTATTTTCCTTTTCAGAGAAAACAATATCTGGTTTGCTCTTTTTAATAAAGCCATTGAGATCCTCAAAACGAGTTTTATTTTGTCCAGAATCGATTATTGTAAATGACTTTTTTCTTTTTTCGAGTTCTCTTATGATGGGAGCAATTTTTATTAATTCTGCTGTCGTTCCAATAAAAAAATAGATTTTTTTTTCTTGCATGTCTATTATGGGTATTGTATCATGACTATAATATTCTATGTTTAAGAATTTTAATACTAAAAATTGGGTTGTTATTGTAGGAATTTGTCTGTTGTTAACAATCTTTTGGTTTCATGCAGGATTAATCAAAGGCGGCGGAGAAGAAGGGTTAGCATTCTATAATCCTTCAAGGACATATCAGCTTTCTCAGACAATGTGGTGGGATTATGATGGAGGATGGCCAACTCTTGCTTGGCTTGCTCATCTGCCGTTATTTTTAACTGACGCTTTTTTATATCAAATTCTGCATATACCAAATTACCTATTACAAGCAGCAACAATTTTTATATTTTTGTCTGTTGGTGGGATCGCAACATATTTTTTGACAAAGCAAATGTTTCAACAGAAAAAGAGTAATACTCTTGCATTGTTGTCTGCTATTTTCTATATCCTGAATCCTTTTAGCATGAGTCAAATTTGGGGAAGAGGATTAACGTCACAATATGCTTCATTTGCCTTACTGCCGTTAGCTTTATTTCTCTTTTTGCGAGGATTGAAAAATAAAAATATTTTCTACCTTTTCGTTTTAAGTATTGTTGCAGTTTTGTTTTCGTCAGCTTTTGGTATTACAACATTTATTATTGTATATTGGGTTGTTTTGGGGATAGGATGGATCTCTTGGTTTACTACAACAAAGAAGGAGACAACGAAAGATATTTTGTTCTCTCTTTGTTATTTTATTTTAGCTTTTTTTCTTTGGTGCATAACGAATGCCTATTGGTTACTTCCAACACTTTTTGAAGCAAATAAAATTTATGCTGGTCATATTATAAATGTTGAAGAAAATATAGGGACTTTATTAGGAGTTAGCCGGAATTATACGCCTTTTGTCCTTAGCCGTTTGTTACAAGATACTTATTTTTTTGCTCCAAGTGCATTGAGTTCTCTGTATTTTACATTACCTTTTCAAGCAATAAGTTTGCTCTTGCCACTCTTTTTACTGATTGGTTTGTTTGCCATTCTCAAAAAGAAAAACCTCAATACAGGCATTGTTTTTGTTGTGCTTTTGCTTATAGGATATATTGTTTGTTCAGGAGCGAATCCTCCACTGGGGTGGTTATTTGTATGGATTTTTAATCATGTTACTTTTTTGCAAGCTTTTAGAAATCCCTATGAAAAGTTTGGTATTGTTTATGCATTAGGATACTCGCCGATTTTTTCCTTGGGTGTCATTTACTTTTTTACGCAAAAGTTTGTCAAAAGCAAGATAAAGTTTTTAGGAATATTCGTGACCATATTTTTAGTTTGCGGTATCTATCTTTTTCCAATGTGGAATGGACGTTTGATGACAGGTCAAAAAGTACAAGTACCTGAGGCTTATAAAAAATTGAATCATTTACTCGATCGTGATGGTTCTCAATATCGAGTAGCATTACTGCCTTTTTGGCCGGGTGATGGAGCATTTTATCAATGGGGGAATACGAAATATCAAGGGATAGATCCGACAATGTATTTATTGGATGCACCTGTTATTTCCAGCAATCCAAGTAATTTTCCTTTTTTCTCTGATTTCATGCAAAGTGTGAGAGAAAATATTTATAAAACAGACATCTCAGGTGCGCTCTCATTGCTGCGGGTAAAGTATCTTATTGCAAGGAAAGATGCGATCAATCTTTCATCTGCTGAAAAACAGCATCAACAATTTCTAACGGATGCTATTTATCCGCCGGCAAATAATATTGATACTTCAAGAGTTATTTGTCAAGACAAAACAGCTTCTTCTAGTGGCAGTACCAATCCTGCATGGATTGTTTGCGATGTGAGTCCAAAAGAAGGAAATTGGAGGAACGTCAAATATTTACAAGTTTCACTCAAAGTGAATACTGTGGCATATCTTGATCTTGCAGTACGTGATATGCAAGAGAATAGACCTCGTTGGTATGGAAGATTTGGTGATGAATACAAGTTGGCAGCTAATACTTGGACGACACTACTTTTGCCCATTGGTGTAGCAACTGAAGTAAATTATGCAACTGATTTTAGCAAGATTAAAGAAATAGAAGTTCAAGCACATCCAATAGATTCTCCAAATAGTTCTGTTGAGAGAATTGATTTGAAAAAAATAGTTCTTGATGAAGGAGAAAGGGAACCAGTGCATAATTACGCATATCTAAAAACATTCGATAACCTTCGTCTCTATCGTTCGTTGCATGATACCAGACCTCCTGAATTTGGGCTTCTTCAATCTTTGGAAAAAGTAGATACGTTTGGTGCGCTCGTAACAAAAGCAAAAGAAAAACAAAATATATTGGATAAACATGGTTTTTTACTTACAACACAAAATCAAGGGAAAGATACGAGTATTATTGCTGAAAATTATCCATTAAAAATTAAAAATATAGACAAAATTTCTGATACAAAATATGTGATGGAAGTAAAGCAATCGGGAGTAGGAATACTCTTATTAAGTGAGGCATTTCATCCTGAATGGAAAGTGATACCTAGCGTAACACAAAAAGAGCTTCAGGATACGTTATGGAATAATCTCAAGCTTTTACAGAGAAGTACGATACCGGAAAAAGATCACTATGTTGTTAACGGATATGCAAATGCATGGAAGATAGAGAATAATTCTCATACTTTTGCTGTTGTTTTTATGCCGCAAATCTATGCAGCTATTGGTCGGGATGTGTCTTTTGGTAGTTTATTTTGCGTCTTATTGTATGTGAGCGTTTCTGTTGTGAGAAAACAATATCGTAAGAGGATATTTAAATAATTTTTTCTACTTCATTTACCCAAGCTTCCACGATCTTAACTTCATCTTTAGTGACAAGATCTTCCTCTTTTCCAAGTGCTTTATAGACTTTGATTAATGATTTGCCAAGATCTTTACTCAGTGATAAAGAATCAAGAATTTCAATCAGTTTTTTTGTATAGAGATAGAGAGGAAGTTCGCTTTTGAAGTCTTTCATATAGTCATGTGCATTCCGGTCTGCTGTGAATGTGGTCGTATAAGTAAAAACAAGATTGCCATTGAGTTCCCAAAGAATTCTCTGTGCAATATATCCGCGTAATATATCTTCAACTCGTGGATTAACAAATGATGGAATATATAAAAGCATAAAAGCTTCTTTGTGAAAAAAAGTATTCTGCGAATTTAAAGGGCAATAGGTGCCTTTCTCCAAAGCATATTCACCGGATCGTTTAAATTTAACGGGTTTATCAGAAGTTAATCGGTAGATAGCATCAAAATCACTATCTTGATCAATGACAGAATTTTGTATAAATGCATTAACGACTTTTGTTTTTTTCTTGATTGTTTCTTTTTGATGAATAAGATCTAATGGGAAACCTCTTGGCCACGTATTTGTGCCACCAAATAACGTATAAATATTAAGAAATTTTTGTCCTGAGAGAACAGGTAATTTTTTCTTTTTTGTTATATCAGGAGGAAAATTATTATAAGGAGTGACATCGTCATCTGTTTCAGCAATAAGTTGTGATCCTGATTGTATTGCATAAAGATAACCAATATTTTTTCTTGCATAAATATTCCATGGTAGGACTTTTGAAATTTTTGGGAAAAGTTTATTATGTTGACTTGGATCGATATACGTAACTCCATCAACATGCCAGTTAGTTGGGGTTTTTTTATCACCGACAGCTATAAATTGAAAATCTTTTATTTTTTTGGCAAATGTATAGACATCTTTACGAGGAGGAAAAATTGTTGTGATAATAAGTGATCTTTGCACGATAGAGTAATTATAAAGAAGAGTAAGATAAAAAAACAAGAGATAAAAAAACATCCCTTGCATTTTGCTGAAAAATAACTTATTGTTGATTTATCAAAATAGCACTGGTTCTTTTTACACGAAACGAACGGAAAAATTCTGAAAAAATTTTTTCTAAAATTCCTTTAAAAGCATGTGATAAGGTATATGTTGTTGATGGTAATTCTACTGATGGTACAAAAGAGTTTTGGAAAAGCAAAAGAATAAAAGTTTTTAACCAAAAATATAAAGGAGTTGGCGGTGCGTACGAATCTGCATTTCGTAATACTACAGAAGACGCTCTCATTTTTTTTCATCCGGATGGCAACATGGATCCAAAAGATATCGCCAAATTTATAAACTATTTAAAAAACGGAAAGGATTTTATTATTGCCTCACGTGTCATAAAAGGAGCAGAAAATGAAGAAGATGAACAATTAATCAAATATAGAAAATGGTCATCGCAATTTATGGCATTTGTTATCAATATACTCTGGGGACGCGGAGGAAATAAAGCAACTGATTTGACACAAGGATATAGAGCGATTACGAGAAAAGGATATGCACGACTCAAAATAAAAATTCCAAATGCAATAGCCCCTGATACAGAACAAATCATTCGGGCACTTAAAAATGATATTTTCATTATCGAATTTCCTACAAAAGAAGGAAAGCGAATGTATGGAGAGACGTCTATGGCATCTTTTAAAACAAGTCGAGCGAACATCAAAGTCTTCCTACAGGAAATTATCTATTCAAATAAATAATTTGATTGTAAAAAAACTGTGAGAATGATATAACTAAGAAAATGAAGAAAAATATTATTTTAACTATTATTATTTTATTTTTGCTTGTGGGCGCTAGTTTGTTTTTGGCAAATTTGTCAATGCCAGACTCGACATTGTATCCCTTAAAGCGTTTAGAAGAAAAGGTAGTCCTCAAATCTAAGATAACTCCTTCTGACAAAGTTGCTTACAATGTGGTACTTCTTGATCGTCGCTTGACAGAAATGGCTTATATTGTACAAAATAGGGAGTATGAATATTATTATTCTTCGTCTTTAAGATATGCAACGACAGCTGGAGATAGTACCAATCTCATATTAGCTAACTTTTTGAAGTCACAAGCATCGTCAACGAATAAGATATTTAAAAAACACCAAGTAACACTAAAAAAATTTCTTGTTCAGAAAGAAAATCACGACGAATGGAAATTTGTGCAGGATGATATCAATTACCTCATAATTTATTCAAATAAATTGTCTCAATTCACCAAAAAATAATCTTCTATGATCTCAAGCAAAACTATTATCTTTAAAATTTTTAAAGCTATCAAATCGCATTTTTTCTTTTTATTATTACTATCGATTATCATGGCTCTCGTTTTTTATCCTGTTCTGCAAATTGCTTTTGATGAATGGGATTGGATGGAACTGGAATATTATATAAAAGTTATCCCACATCACATGGATCCTATTTTGTTTTGGACTAGATTTTATTTTACCGATCAATATGGCACAATTTATGCGTTAACCGGAATTTTAGAATTAATTTTACGTTGGTCTATGACAGGATATTTTGTGGTTAATGTTTTACTGAGATTGGTTGCTGCAATTTCAATATATTTATTTGGTACATGGTGGAGCGGTAAAAAAATGATTGGGTTTGTAGCAAGCCTTTTTTTTGCAGTTGCAGTTTCTGGTATTGAAAATACAATATGGGTTGCTTTGTTTTATGCCTATATTGCTGTTGTTCTCCTTATTGTTAGTTTATATTTTTGGAAACGTTTTCATGAGAAACCCTCAATGAAAAGACTTAAGTGGTCTGTGCTTTTTTTTGCATTAGCACTTTTTCTTGCTCATACGAGACTACATTTTTTACCGGTTATTTTCATCGTTGGAGAGATCTATTATTTTTTGAAAAAGCCAAAAAAAGAAAAATATGGAAAAATAAGACTATACCATTTATTTGGTCTTGTAGGTTCATTTCTTCTTTTACTTTTTTCATCTTCAAGCTTACAAATTACAACACAAGTTTTTAAAACAGTATCACCTTTTATCATTTTGAAAGCGCTCGTTTTTGGATATCCACCAATAATTCATTCATTTTTCTTGTTTCTTGGCAATCTCATTATTCCGGCAACGTTACTTGCATTTTTATCTCCGTCAATTCGGAACGTCATTGATTTGGGAAATGTTGGAAATATTGCTTTCTTTTTTAGTTTTATAGGAATACTTTTTGTCATTAACGCTTTGATACACAAAAAATATATTGCCATGTGCTTTGCATTGTTGGCCGCAATTTATCCGCTCTCTCTGTATTACAGTCGCTCACGTCTTCCATTGTGGGATTCAGATCAGTTAGTTTGTGCAGCTATAGGAGGAACTCTTTTCTTTCTTCTTTTATATTTTATTATCATGATAAACAAAAATGTGCCAAAGGTAAAAGAGCTTGGGTGGGTTGCGGTTGTTCTTATGATCTCGCATTTAATTATGCCTTGGGTTGCTTATCCAGAGATGGAGAGCAATATTCAGTCAGCTTATCCATCAATTCATAGATATTACACAGTTCCAATGGTAGGGATGAGTTTGCTTTGGGGGATTTTATTCTTTTATGTTTGGGAGTATTTTCTTAAACCACGTTTTTCTTTAAAAAAACAGCAAAAAATAAATACTCCGCTCTTTTTAAAAAGTGTTGGAGCAGTTTGCATAATAATGCTGTTGCTGACACTTTTTGTCAGTGAATCCATTACGACAAAAGCAACTTTAGTTGAAAGAGCAAAATGGATCGATAAAAATAGAGAACAACAATTATGGCAAATGATAAGACCCATTTTTGCTAATCTTGATGATCGGCAAAATGAATATGTTGTTTATGTTGAAGGAGATTTGAGTGCAAGTGATCAAAGTATTATTACATATCTTTTACGCCATCATGTAATTAATGAATTGGGATATGGCAGGCCTGACAATAAATATACGATTACTTTTGTTACTGATAAAAAGATTGTCAAAAAATTGCTCAAGAAAGATCCCGCAGTTTACCAGTCTTACAATCTTCCTGTATATTTTTCTCAGGATGAATTTATGGCTTATCGTTTTACAAAAAGTGGTTTAAAGGATATAAAAAAAGAAGTCGTTCAAGATATAAAAAATCAAACGAATTGATTATGAAAAAAGTTTTTTTTATTCTGACAATATTTTCATTTTGCTTAACAATATTTATTTTATTAGTAACCGACTTTCCAATAGTCCCATCACTTCCACAAAAGATAAATCTTTGCAAAGGACAGGAGATTGTAGAAGAAAAAATATTAAATTTTGTCAATGAAAGAAATATATCTTGTTTAAATGATTTATCTTTAGACACACTTTATCAAGCAAAATTACTAAAGGTAAAAGTGAATACTGATCACGACTTTACTATGCGAGTTAGTTTTCAATATCTCAACAATGAGTTATTTAGCACTGATAATTTGGTAGTAAAATCATCGAAGAATAAAAATGCAACTGCTATGACTTATCCTCTTGATAATAAAATTTATCCCAAATTTAATCGATTAGTCCATGGTACGCATGAAGTTGTTTTTATATTATCAAATAAGAAAGATGAGGTAGTACACCTGAGATTTGATGAAATATATCTGCAATGAAAAAAAGTATGCACAAGAATGACATGAATCTTTCTGTAATAGTGCCTTTTTATAATGAAGAAGATAATTTAGGTAAGCTTCATAAAGAGATAATTGCTATTCTTATTAAATTAGGTTTAAAAACGGAAATTATCTATATAGATGATGGTAGTACAGATAGTTCACAAAAAAGTCTCAAAGTAACTGTTGAAGCAAATAAAGCAAAATCGATAAGCATCCGTTTAATTACTTTGAAAAAAAACTCAGGACAAACAGCAGCAACTGCAGCGGGCATAGATCATGCAAAAGGCAAGATATTAGCTTTTTTAGACGCAGACTTACAAAATGATCCAAACGATTTGATACTTCTTCTTAAAAAGCTGCGAGAAGGTTTTGATGCTGTTTGTGGATGGAGAAAAAAAAGATCTGATACGTTTTTAAGAAAATTTTTCTCTTCAGTTGCCAACCTACTTATCAGAAAATTATTTAAGGTCCCTCTTCACGATATGGGTTGTTCACTGAAAGTTGTTAAAAGAGAAGCACTTGTCGATTTCAAACTTTACAGTGAATACCATAGACTGTTGCCTGCATTAATTTACTGGAATGGATATAAAGTAACTGAAGTAGAAATCAATCATCGTGCAAGAAATCGTGGGAAATCAAAATATGGATATATGAGAATTTTTAAATTAATTATTGATCTTACAACGATAAAATTTTTAAGTTCTTATCAAACAAAGCCTTCGTACGTTTTTGGAACATTAGGAATTGTAAGTAATATATTGGGTATCATAACGCTTTTTGCTGTAGCATATAGAAAGTTTTTTGAAGGGAGTTTTGTTCATAATGATCCATTATTTTTGATAGCAATTTTTTTAATACTGGCAGGATTACAATTTATCCTCATGGGATTATTGGCAGAACTTGTTGTTAGGATTTATTTTGAGACACAAAAAAAACTTATTTATGAAAAAGCAAAAGTAATTGAAATATAATGTGTGGAATTGCCGGATATGTAAATCTAAAAGTACCCATAGATAAAGAATATATTTCCCCCATGCTGCAATCAATTGTCCATCGAGGTCCTGATGATCAAGGCGTATATTTTGATAAACATGCAGCTCTTGGCATGAGAAGATTGAGTATTATCGATCTACAAACAGGACATCAACCAATATGTAACGAAGATAAAAGTGTTTGGGTTGTATTTAACGGAGAGATATATAATTTTAGAGAATTAACAAAAAAATTACAAAAACAAAATCATATTTTTGCAACAAAAACAGACACTGAAGTACTCGTTCATCTTTACGAACAATATGGTGAAGATTTCCCTTCACATCTCAATGGTATGTTTGCATTTGCTCTTTGGGATAAAACAAAACAAAAACTTATTTTAGGAAGAGATCATGCAGGTATTAAACCTCTGTATGTTTATCAAAAAGATGACGAAATAGTTTTTGGTTCTGAGTTAAAAGCAATAATACGTTACTCAAATATTCGAAAACAAGTTAATCCTGAAGCTGTAAATCTTTATTCTTTTTTGGGATATATTCCCCAACCGTTTTCTATTTTTAAAAATATTTTTAAATTAAAACCAGGGTCTCTTTTAAGTTTTTCTCGTACAGAAAAAAGAACAAGATCTTTTTGGGATTTTAAGACGTTTAATAATCCTCGAAACACGAGTTTGCATGAGCTTCTTAAGCATTCTGTTGCATTACAATCCAGAGCTGATGTCCCACTTGGAGTTTTTTTAAGTGGTGGTATTGATTCAAGCCTCATAACATATTATTTATCTCAAATACAAAAAAAGAAAATAAAAACTTTCTCTCTTTCTTTTGAAGAAAAAAGTTTTGATGAAAGCAAGTATTTTAATGCAGTTGCAAAAAAAATTGGTACAGAACATTATAATGAATTATTTGGAGTTGAGGATGCACTATCACTATTTCCTAAAGTAATGGAACAGATGGATGAACCCTTTGCTGATCCTTCTTTACTTCCGACATATAAATTGTCGGCACTTGCTAGGCGGCATGTAAAAGTTGTTCTGTCTGGAGATGGTGGCGATGAATTATTTGGGGGATATCCGACATATCAAGGGCATATTGTTGCGCATATTTTGAGTCATTTGCCTATGCAGTTATTTCATCCTTTCATCAAATTTTTACAACAATTGCCCGTTTCATTTACCAACTATCCTTTGCAAGAAAAATTATTGATGTTTGTCTCAGGTTTACCATTAACCGAATATCACAGACACCTTTTATGGATGAGTATTGATAAAACAAATAGTGTTCAAAAGAATGCATTTAAAATAACGGAAAGTAATTGGTATCAAAATCTTTCTAAAAATATGGATGAGTTGCCTTTTCAAACGCCGAAGAAAATGCAAGTTTTGGATTATATGACCTATCTTCCAGATGATTTATTAGTAAAAGTTGATCGAGCATCGATGTTCAATTCCTTAGAAGTGAGAGTGCCATTTCTTGATATTGATATTATTAGTTTTGCTTTTTTGGGCAATCACAAACATCTCGATCTTTTTTCTACGAAAAAATTATTAAGAGAATTGCTTGCAAATGAATTACCAAAAGATGTTGTTAAAAGAAGTAAAAAGGGTTTTGGTATTCCTGTCTCGGCTTGGATATGTACGTCTCTGAAAGATATGATCAATGATCTTTTAAAAAATCCTGATCTGTATGATTACTTTGATAAAAAAATGATTTTGGAAAGTTGGCGTAAGCATCAGAGAAAAGAATTTAATTATGGAAGAAGAATTTGGATGCTGGCTGTCTTTAGTGCATGGTTGAGAAATTGGAAAACTCGTTAAGGTTTTTTTACTATCGCGAGTAATGAAACACCAAAAGGAGGCTTCAATTTTAAAGCTGTTTTAACATCAATTTCGAAGAGAACTGTCAATATATTATTGATGAAGTTGTTTTTTATGATAGGATCTACTCCCCACATATTTCTTTTCCCAAGAAAGGATTTTTGAAATAATCTTATGAGAACAATTGGTAAAAAAAAGAAATAATTGAAATAGAAAATTTTTTCTACTGTAAATCCAGATTGTATTAATGTTTTAAACAACTGCGTTTGATTGTATCTTTTTACATGATGTGAATGGATATCAAGCGCTCCCCATAAAAAAGAAAATGCTGGTACTGTAATAATTAATAAGCCATTTTTTTTCAAAACCCTATAGAGATCTTTGAGCGTTTTTGATTCATCTGCTATATGTTCTAAAACATCCATACAAGTAACAATATCAAAAGTATTTTTATCAAATGGCAATTGTTTTTCGGCGTGTATGAGTTTGACGTTTTTTATTTTTTTACTTTGACAATATGTAATTGCTTGTGGTTCAATGTCAACTCCCGATACTTCACCAAATTTATTTAATAATTTCATTATAGATCCCGGTCCACATCCAAAATCTAAGATTTTTTTTGGGTTACTTTTCTCCAGTATTTCAGACAGAAGAGTTCTTCGTCCTCTATACCACCAGTGTCTATCTTCATAAAGAAATATTTGTTGATATCGTTTAAGTTGCATTTTTAATTTTGGATATTGTAATAATAACAAATTTACTCTACATTTATAATGACAATACTATCATAGAAATGGTCATCATTTTCTTAACACTATTACCGATCTGGGTTTTCGGTTTTTTTCTTACAAGAATACTTTCAAGCGAGAAACGTATTGAAGTTATTCTCCCGATTTCATTTTTAGGAAGCATAACATTATTTGTTTTTTTCTTAAACTGCTTATCTTATTTTTTTCATCCTCCAGTAGGGATTTTTATAATATATATACTTTTTATTCTATTGGGAATTATACTCTTTTTTTATAAAGGCAATAAGAAAATAATAATAAAAAAATTAGATTTTCCCAAAGGAAAAGCACTCTTTTTTATTCTTCTCTCAACAATGGTGTGGGGAATATTTCTCTTTAATGTCATTGGCCATATGTCATTATCTGGTGATCCTACGTTATATGAAATTATCGGGAGAACATATAGCAGAGGAAATTTTCCTGTTTATGAACCATGGCAACCAGATAATTTATTTTCATACCATTATGGTCCTTCAATTCTTTTTGGTATGGTTCATGCCATTTCACAAAAGTCATTTGATCTTATTCATAGATTTACAGCCTTTCTCACTATTTTGCTGTTATCACAGTTTCTTATCTGGGTAACAAAAAGACATAATAATTTGTCGTCTCTTCTTATTTATCAAATAATTCCACTTATCACATTGGTATCTTTAGGAAATATTATGATTGCTTTATTGCTATTTCCTTTACAATCTACCTTTGAATTTACAGGATTGTTGCGATGGTTATCAAATTTTCCGACGGTAAGTCAGGCTTTTGGTACATATGGTGGCGCAATTACCTCTTTGGGAGGTCTTGTCTTTTGGGTGCACAATTTATTTGGATTGGCCAGTTTTATATGGATTATATGGCTAAATTTTATGTACAAAAAAGAATATCGAATTTTTTCTTGGTCAATTTTAGCATTAAGTTTTGCTGCTATAGCATTAATTAATGAAATTTTTCTTCCCCCGGCAATTTGTGTAAGTATCATAGTTTTTCTTTTTCGAGAGCGTCCACTTTCTGAACGAAACAAAGCCTTACTTATGGCGATGATTTTGATTAGCGGTTTTATCATCTTATTCCAAGGAGGAGTTGCTACACAGACGGTCTTTGGTAAAAAATCAGAATATAAAAGTGCATACTTTTTACCAAACAAAAAAAACATTTTCGTTGTAAATATAAATGGCAAAGTAGTAACTGCTGAACAATTTGATAAGGAACAGCAAGCTTCTCTCTTATTACCTCAGCAAAAACAATGGCTTCCATTCCGTTGGTATCATCCAGGATTTTTGATATTTTATATTGTTAATATTTTTATTTGTCTTATTTTATATAGATCTCGACAAAGAAAAATTTTCATATTATCCTTTAGTCTTTTTTGTGCCGCGTGTTTAACAACACTTATCTATGACACAACATATATTTTATTTAATGGCAGTAGGCTTATTGCGTTAACATATACTTTTTTAGGAATAAATATCGGTCTTGCGATAACATTATTATTGGATTATTTGTTAGAGAAAAAAAGATTTTTGTATTTTCTGTTTTTTGGATTTTTTTCATTATGGATTTTAGCACCTTCTTTGTTGCCTTCATTAGCATATCTCTTGCATAATCAAGAGCAGCTTAATCTGTTTATTTCTCAAGAATCAACAACATTGTCTCAACCACTTTTAGAATGGATGAAAAAAAACTTACCGTATAACGCAAGAGTCGTCAATGTAATGACTGATGCTAATTATCTTATGTACACTTTTACAAAAGTTGGTATCTTTACTCCAACATTTAATCCGAAATATCGTGCTTATTCATCTGGTGGTTCTCCAGAATATGTTGATATGATTTATACACTTAACCCATCAACCATTAAACTCTTTAAGATAAATTATTTGGTAATTGATTCTTTGAGCTTAGCAAAACTTCCATTAATAAGACAAAAACAAATAGAATCTTCTCAATATTTTATTCCGATTTATACGACAAAGGTATCACTGTATGCAGGTAATAAATGGGAGAGAATATATAAAATTACTGATAAATATATGTTGGAAGCTAAGGATTTACCAGGTACATTTGCGGAGTTAAATCAGAAAATTATTCCTCAAAACGCAACAGTCTATATCGATAATGAATTTCCCCCGGGCGATTACAATGTGCATTTTTGGGAATTTTTAAGAAGACCGGTAATTTTTTCACTGAAAGAGAGAGATCTTTATTATGAGAAAGCTTTAGCAAGTGGCAACCATCCATATGTGCACGTTGAAGCATACGTTCGAGGGCGCCTTCCATCAAAAGATACAAAATATGATTATTTGATTTTAGCCAAACCGACAAACCCTGAAAGTATTTGTCGTTGTAAAACTGAATTAGTCTGGAAAAGTTTTGAAGATAATATTAAAGTTTGGAAAATAATACAATAGATCTATGGATAACATTGCAATTATTGGTTTCGGACATGTTGGTAAAAGTATGAAGGTATTATTTCCTGATGCTTTAATTTATGATCCAAATTATCAAGAGTATAAAAATACGCAAGAAGAAATAAATAAAACCTGTTCTCTTGCCATCGTTTGTGTATGGACAGGGCAAAATCTAGATGGGAGTTGCAATACTTCGATTGTTGAATCTTCGATAAAATGGTTAAAAACACCGCTTATTTTAATTAAGTCAACCATTGAGCCCGGAACGACAGATCGGTTAAAGAAAAAATATAAAAAAAGAATATGTATGTCGCCGGAATATTTTGGTGAATTTCATTATTGGGTTCCTGAAGAATGGACTGTAAAAGGATGGCCTTATCTTATTGTTGGTGGAGATGAGCAAGATGCTAAAAAAATTATTGATTATTTTATACCCATCTTAGGTCCACACAAAAGATATTTTCTTTGCACGACAAAAGAAGCAGAGCTTATTAAATATATGGAAAACGCATATTTAGCAACAAAAGTCACTTTCATAAACGAGATGTATGAAATTTCTAAAACCTTGGGAACAAATTGGTA
>Ga0137403_10000219_pt1 | contig 71976 bp, 66 predicted proteins | sample CZOMad2_1_16fung_FD_122057 | JGI IMG/M metagenome (GOLD analysis project Ga0137403, IMG submission 122057) | Vadose zone soil fungal communities from Angelo Coast Range Reserve, California, USA - CZOMad2_1_16fungal (Hybrid Assembly) | ecosystem: Environmental > Terrestrial > Soil > Vadose zone...
TAGAGACGGCCAGCCGCTACCACAGGCATCACCATGACCACGATCACCAGGCCGTCTCCAACGCCGCCGGGACCCAGTCGTTTCGGGCCTGCGGAGACGCCCTGGCGGCGGTGGTTCCGGGGGATTCGTGGTAGCGGCTGGGCGTCTCTACCGAAGACACCTTGCCGGTAAGTTAGCGCCTATGCGGCGGCTCCCTCACCCCAGCTGTTCGCGCACCGCATCCGGCACCGCGGCCAGGGCCTCGGGGAGCTTCTCGGGGAGCTTGCCGCCGGCCTGGGCGAAGTCGGCCCGGCCGCCGCCGCCGCCGCCGACCACCGCGGAGAGGCGCTTGACCAGCTCCCCCGCCTTGATCCGGCCGGTGAGGTCCTTGGTGACCGCCACCACCAGGCTGACGTTGCCGTCCCCCCGGCTGCCGATCACCACCACCCCCGAGCCCAGGCGCGAGCGCAGGGCGTCGGCCATGTTGCGCATCTCGCCGGCCGGCGCCGGCGGCACCTCGCGGGCGAGCACCTTGACGCCGTCGACCACCGTCTCCTGATCGCCGTCGCCGGAGGCTCCCGCCACCAGCTGGAGGCGGAGCTTCTTGACCTCTTCTTCCAGAGCGCTCTCGCGGGCGACGATCTGCTCCGCCCGGGCGATCTGCTCGGCCGGATCGGCGGTCTTGATCCCCAGGACGCCGGCGAGCGCCGCCAGGGTCTCTCGCTGGCGGCGCAGGAGCGACAGGGTGTTCTCCCCCGTCGAGGCCTCGATCCGCCGCACCCCGGAGGCGATGCCGCGTTCCGATTCGATGAGGAAGGCGCCGATCTGGCCGGTGTTGCGCACGTGGCAGCCGCCGCACAGCTCGAGCGAGAAGCCGGGGACGTCGACCGTCCGTACCCGGTCGCCGTACTTCTCGCCGAAGAGCGCCATGGCCCCCGCCGCCACCGCCTCCTGGTAGGAGCGCCAGCGGATCTCGGTCGGCACGGCGCGGAGGATCCACTCGTTGACCAGGTCCTCGGCCTGCTGCACCTCGTGCGGGAACATGCCGCGGTGGTAGGTGAAGTCGAAGCGCAAACGCCCGGGGGCGACGAGCGACCCGGCCTGGCGCACGCTCTTGCCCAGCACCTGGCGGAGGGCGGCGTGGAGGAGGTGGGTGGCGGTGTGGTTGCGCTCGGCCGCCACCCGCGCCTCGTGGTCGACCCGCAGCTGGACCCGGGTGTGGCGGGTGAGCTGCCCCTCCTCCACCTCGACGAAATGGAAGTAGACCCCGGTCGCGTCCTTCTGGGTGTCGTTGACCCGCGCTCTCCCGCCTTCCCAGAGGATGAGGCCGACGTCCCCCACCTCGCCGCCGGACTCGGCGTAGAAGACCGTCTGGTTCAGGACCACCACCCCCGCCTCGCCGGCCGAGAGGGCCGAGACGCGGAGCGGATCGCCCTCCTTCCAGGTGGCGAGGCGCACCACCTCGGTCGCCGGGTCGGCGAGCTCGGTCACCTCGTAGCCCTCGAAGCGGGTCTCCGGGATCTCGGCGTGGCCGCGGATCTCCTCGCGCAGGGCGGCGAGGCGGTTCTGCACCTCGCGCGTCGCCTTGCGCGACTGCGCCCGCTGCTGCTCCAGGGCGGCCTTGAAGCCGGCGTCGTCGATCGAGAAGCGCTCCTCCTCGGCGATCTCTTGGATCACCTCCAGGGGGAGCCCGTAGGTGTCATAGAGGCGGAAGACCATGGCGCCCGGGAGGACGTTCTTCCCCTCCTTGCGCAGGCGTTCGACCTCCTCTTGCACCTGGCGGGCGCCGGCCGCGACGGTGCTGAGGAACTTCTCCTCCTCGGCCTTGATGGTGGCGATCGAGGCCTGGCGGGTGGCCGCGAGCTCCAGGTAGGCCGAGCCCATCACCTCGCCCAGGACCGGCACCAGGCGGGAGAGGAACGGCTCCTCGAACCCCAGGCGCATGCCGTGCCGCACCGCCCGGCGGAGGATGCGGCGGAGCACGTAGCCGCGCCCTTCGTTCCCCGGGATCACCCCGTCGGCGAGGAGGAAGGAGACGGCGCGCAGGTGGTCGGCGATGACGCGCAGCGACACGTCCTGCTCGGCGTTCCTGCCGTAGGTGGTCTTCGCCAGGGTCGCCGCGGCCTCCAGGATCGGCCGGAAGAGGTCGGTGTCGTAGTTCGAGCCCACCCCCTGGAGCACTGCCGCCACCCGTTCGAGCCCGGCGCCGGTGTCGATCGAGGGGTTGGGCAGGGGGGAGAGCTCGCCGGCCTCGTTCCGCTCGTACTGCATGAAGACGAGGTTCCAGATCTCCAGGTACCGGCCGGAGTCGGTCCCCTCCTCCCAGGTGACCTCGGGGAAGTCGGGATGGAGGTCGACGAAGATCTCCGAGCAGGGGCCGCAGGGACCGGTCTCGCCCATCGCCCAGAAGTTGTCCTTCTTGCCGCAGCGGCGGATGCGCTCGGGGGGCAGCTCGGAGAGCCGGCGCCAGAGGTGGAGGGCCTCGTCGTCCTCTTCATAGACGGTCGCCGACAGGTGGTCGACGGGGAGCCCCCAGACCCGGGTCACCAGCTCCCAGGCCGAGCGGATGGCCTCCTCCTTGAAGTAGTCGCCGAAGGAGAAGTTGCCCAGCATCTCGAAGAAGGTATGGTGGCGCGGGCTGGGACCGACGTTCTCCAGGTCGTTGTGCTTGCCCGAGACCCGCAGGCACTTCTGGATCGAGACGGCGCGCTTCGACTCCGGGGTCTCGGCGCCCAGGAAATAGCCCTTGAACGGCACCATGCCGGCGTTGGTGAACAGCAGGGTGGGATCGCCGTACGGCACCAGCGGCGCGCTCGGAAAGAGGCGGTGGCCGCGCTGGCGAAAGAAGTCGGTGAAGCTGGAGCGGATGTCGGTGCTCTTCATGGCGGTCGGGACCCGAGGGGGACAGGAGGGGTGGAATACCCGCGGGCGGGGACTTACTCGTCGTCTCCCTCGCCGGCGGTCTCGTTCCCCGCTTCCCTCGAAAGCTGAACGATAGCACGACGGGAGAACCCCTTGCGCGCCAGGTGGCGGACGAGGGCCGCGGGGTTGCCGCCCCGCTCGCCGTCCCGGCCGGCCCAACGGGCGGCGGCGGCCCGCGCCGCCGGCAGGTCGTCCTCGGGAAGAAGAGCGTCGAGCGCCGCCGCAGCCGCCTCAGGGTCCGCCCCCCGGCGCGCCAGCTCGGCGGCGAGCCGTAGCCGCCCCTCGCCGCGTGAGAGCCGGGAGGTGATGAGGCTCTCCGCCGCCTTCCGGTCGTCCAGGTATCCCTCCGCGGTCAGCCGGTCGAGCGCCGCCTCGATCTCCTCCGCCGGGAAGGTACGGGCGGCGAGCTTACGCTTCAGCTCCCAGCGGAAGTGGGGGCGGGAGGCCAGGAGCTGGACGGCTTTCTGATAGGCGGCGCTCATGGCATCGCCTCCGCCAGGCCCTCCGGCTCGTGCTCCTCGACCTCCTCGACCTCCTCTTGGGACCGGTGCGTCCGCGCCACCACGACGTAGATCGACGGCACGACGAAGAGCGTGAACATCGTGCCGATGATCATGCCGCTCACCAGCATGATGCCGATGCTGTTGCGCGCCCCGGCACCCGGGCCCTTGGCGAAGACCAGCGGCAGGTGGCCGACCACCGTGGCCGCGGTGGTCATGAGGATCGGGCGCAGCCGCGTCATGGCCGCCTCGATCACGGCCGCGAGCTTCGTCAAGCCGGTCTCCTGCAGATGATTGGCGAATTGGACGATCAAAATACCGTTCTTCGCCACCAGGCCGACCAGGGTGATCAATCCCACCTGGCTGTAGACGTTGAGCGTGGTCAGGCCCAGGAAGGAGAAGAGCAGGGAACCGGAGAGCGCCAGGGGCACCGAGCCGGCGAGGATGATGAACGGATCGCGAAAGCTCTCGAACTGGGCCGCGAGCACGAGGTAGATGAGGATCGCCGAGAGCAGGAAGGTGCCGAGGAACTTGCTGCCCTCGATGCGGAGCTGCCGCGACTCGCCGGCGTAGTCGACCGTGTAGCCCGGCGGCAGGGTGCGCCGCGCCTCGTCTTCGAGGAAGCGCAGCGCCTGGTCGAGCGACACCCCCGGCGCCACCTCCCCCTGGATGTGGATGGCGTTCAGCTGCTGGAAACGCTTGAGCTCGCGCGGCTCGGTCGTGGTCTTGAGCGTGGCGAAGGTGGAGAGCGGCACCAGCTTGCCTTCGGCGCCGGTGACGTAGATGTCCCGCAGCTGGTCCGCCGTCAGCCGCTCGCTCCGCTTGACCTGCGGGATGACCTTGTAGCTCCGGCCCTGGATGCTGAACCGGTTGACGAAGTTGCCGCCCAAAAGCGTCGAGAGGTCGCGGCCGGCCTGGGAGAGGTCGACGCCCTCGGAGCGCAGCTTGTCGCGATTGAAGACCACCTCGGTCTGCGGCTGATCGAATTTGAGATCGGTGTCGGCGAACATGAAGCGGCCGCTCCCGAAGGCCTTCTGCACCAGCGGCGCGACGATCTCGGCGAGCAGCCGCGGCTCGGCGGTCGAGGCGATCACGAAGTCGACGGGCAGGCCGCCACCGCCGCCGGGGAGAGCGGGCGGGGTGATCGGAATGACCCGCAGGCCGGCGATTTTCGACAGCTCGGCCGAGACCTCTCCCTGGAGCTCGGCACTGGTTTTCTTCCGCTCGCTCCACGGCTTGACCACCATGCCCGCGAAGCCGCCGGTCGGGAAAATGAGCTGGAAGGTGCTGTCGGTCTCGGGGAAGGAGCGGAAGACCTGATAGACCTGGTTCGAGAAGAGCTGCGCCTGGTCGAGGGTCGAGTTGGCGGCGGATTGCACGATCCCGAAAACCACCCCCTGGTCCTCGGCCGGCGCCAGCTCTTTTTGCGAGAACAGGTAGAACGGCACGAGGAGCAAGGTGACGATGACCCAGAGGGTCAGGACGACGGGCCGGTCGGCGAGCGTCCACGACAGCATCCGCGCGTAGGTGCGCCGGATGGCTTCGAACCGGCCGTTGATGAAACCGGCGAAGCCGCGCTCGGTGTCGCCGGCGCGCAGGAGCCGCGAGCTCATCATCGGCGACAGGGTGAGCGCCACCACGCCGGAGACCAGCACCGCGCCGGCCAAGGTGAAGGCGAACTCGCGGAACAGCGAGCCGGTCAGGCCGCCCTGGATGGCGACCGGCGTGTACACCGCCGCCAGCGTGATCGTCATGGCGACGATCGGGCCGACCAGCTCGCGGGCGGCGTCGATCGCCGCCTGGAACGGGGTCTTGCCGTCGTGCAGATGGCGCTCGACGTTTTCGACCATGACGATCGCGTCGTCGACCACCAGGCCGACCGAGAGCACGATGGCCAGGAGGGTCAGGAGGTTGATCGTGAAACCGGCCGCCAGCATGAGGAAGACGGCGCCGACGAGCGAGATGGGGATCGCCACCACCGGGATGAGCACCGACCGCACCGAGCCCAGGAAGAGGAAGATGACGAGGATCACGATGAGCAGGGTTTCGGAAAGGGTTTTGAGCACCTCGCGGATCGAGTCCCTGATGTACACCGTCGAGTCGTAGGGAATGACCGCCTGCATCCCCGTCGGCAGCTGGGCCTGGATGCCGGGCATCGCGTCGCGCACCCGGCCGATCACTTCCAGCGTGTTGGCGGTGGGCAGCACCCAGATGCCGATGAAGGTGGCGGTCTGGCCGTTGAAGCGGACGTCCTGCTCGTAGTTCTCGGCGCCCAGGACGACGTCGGCGATCTCGCCCAGGCGGACGACGACGCCGTTTTCTTCCTTGACCACGATCTGGCGGAACTCCTCGGCCGTTTTGAGATCGGTGTTGGCGACCAGGTTGACCGACACCATCGATCCCTTGGTCCGGCCGAGAGCGGAGAGGTAGTTGTTCGCCGCCAGCACGTCGTGCACCTGGGAGGGCGAGATGCCGTGCGCCGCCATCCGATCGGGTTTCAGCCAGATGCGCATGGCGAACGTGCGCTCGCCGAAGAGGTCGGCGCGCTGCACGCCGCTGATCGCGCTGAGCTTCGGCTGCACGACCCGGGTCAGGTAATCGGTAATCTGGTTCGGGGCGAGGTCTTTCGACGAAAAACCGAGATACATCGACGCGAACTCGCTGTCCGCGGTCGCCAGCGCGATGACCGGCGCCTCCGCCTCGGGCGGCAGGGTGTTGCGCACCTGCGCCACCTTGGACTGGATCTGGGTGAGGGCGGCGTTGGTGTCATAGTTGAGCTGGAGGTGCACGACGATCGTGCTGAGGCCCTGGGCGCTCGACGATTCCATGTAGTCGATGCCGTCGGCGCTGGCGATCACCCGTTCGAGCGGCGTGGTGATGAAACCGCGCACCAGGTCGGCGTTGGCGCCCACGTAGGCGGTCGTCACGTTGATGACCGCGATGTCGGTGCGCGGGTACTGCCGCACGCTGAGCGAGCGGATGGATTGCAGGCCGGCAATCAGGATGACCAGGCTGACGACGATGGAAAGGACGGGCCGCTTGATGAACAGGTCGGTCAGCTTCATCTAGCTGTCCTCCGGCCGCGGCGCGGGGTTGTTCGCCGGCTGCACCTGGTTGTTGACCTGGACGGCGGCGCCGTTCCGGAGCTTGAAGACGCCGGAGGTCGCGACCTCCTCGCCGGGGTGGAGCCCGGAGAGGACCGCCACCTGGTCGCCGCGGGTGCCGCCCAGCTTGACGAACTGCTGGCGCACACCGCGGTAGGTCTTGCCCGTCGGGTCTTTGACGTCGCCGACGACGAAGACGGAATCGCCGTACGGCGCGTAGCTGATCGCCGAGGCGGGGAGCACGACGACCGTCTGGCTCGCCCCCAAAACCACCCGGGTCTCGCCGAACATGCCGGGGCGGAGGAGACCGTCCGCGTTGGCGAAGGTGGCCTGGATCTGGACGTTGCGGGTCGCCGGATCGACGACCGAGTCGACGGCCGTGATCCGGCCCGCCGATTCTGCGCCAGAGGCGGTCAGCTGCACGGCGGCGCCGGGGTGCAGGCGGCTCAACTCCTGCTGCGGCACGGAGAAGGTGGCGTAGATCGGGCGGAGCGACTGGAGCGCCACGACGGGAGCGCCGGCGGCCAGATACTGGCCGAGGTTGACCTGGCGCAGGCCTAAGAGCCCCGAAAACGGCGCCCGGATCGTCTTGCGCTCGATGGTGGCGTGGATCTCCCCCACCTTGGCGTCGTCCTGCTTGGACTCGGCCGCGGCGCGATCGTAGTCCGCCAGCGGGATGACCCCGCTCTCCTTCAGGCCCCGCAGCCGCTCGCGATTCAGCCGGGCGAGGTCGCCCTGGGACTCGGCGGCGACCAGCTGCGCCTGCTCCTGTCGCGTATCCAGCTGCACCAGGACGTCGCCGGCGCGGACCATGCGGCCGGACTCGAAGTGGATCTTGACGACGATGCCGGGCTGGTCCGCGCTCACGGTGACGCCCTGGACGGCGGTCACCGTCCCGATGGCGTTGACCGTCGCCGGCCAGGCGTCCTCCCGCGCCAGGATCGTCGTTACCGCCTCGGGAGGCGGTTGAAACGCCTTTTGCGCGCCGGACCGTACCTGCCGGACCTTGATCGCCCCGATGGCCCCGAGGAAGACGACGACCACGAGAAGCATCAGGATCATCCGCTTTTTCATGACAAAGGTTCCCCCTTCCAACGACTCTACAACTACGAATGGCTCTGGGCGAAGTTGCTTGGGCGCGCCGAGACCTTCCAGGGGGCCCGCTCGATGGGGCAACCCGGGGAGTGAGAGAAACGTTAGCACAACGGAAGCGTAAGGTGGGTGCGCACTCCCAGGGCACTCGCAGGAGTCCCCATGGCGGAGCCCCTCCTCCGGGCGGCGGGAGAGCCTGTCGGCTTCGCGGGGGAGGGGAGTAGACTCTGCCCCATGGACCGATCCGTCGTGGGGCTGGAGATCGACGGTTCGACGGCCCTGGTGCGTCTGAACCGCCCCGCCGTCCACAACGCCGTCGACGAGGCGGTGATGGCGGGGTTGGAAGGCGCCCTCGACCGGATCGCCGCGGCCTCGGGGGTGCGGGCGGTGATCCTGACCGGCGCCGGCGCCGAGACCTTCTCGGCCGGCGGGGATCTGCGCTATCTCGCCACCTTCCGCACGCGGGAGCAGACGCGGGCCATGTGCGAGCGGATGCAGGGGATCCTCGACCGCCTGTCCGGCGCGAGCTGGTTTACCATCGCCGCGATCAACGGCAACGCCTACGGCGGCGGCTGCGAGATCCTGACCGCCTGCCACCTCCGGGTCGCGGCCCGGGGCGTGCGCTTCCAGTTCCGCCAGGGGGAGATGGGGCTGAGCACCGGGTGGGGTGGCGGGCTCCGCCTGTTCGGCCTCGTCGGCAGAGCCCAGGCTCTCCGGCTCCTGGCCCTGGGGGAGGTCATCGAAGCCGCCGAGGCGCTCGGCATCGGCCTGGTCGACGGGGTGGTGGAGCCCGAGGGTCTCCTCCCCGAGGCTCGGCGCTGGGCCGCGCGGGTAGCGGAGAAGCCGGAGGGCTCCATCCGCGCCTTCCTCGAGCTCGCCCGCCTGGCCCCGGCGGCGGCGGATCCCGGCGCCCGGGCCCGGGAGACGGAGTTGTTCCTCGAGCGCTGGGCGTCACCGGAGTTCCAGAAAGCCCTCAACGCTGTCCTGGAGCGGCTCGGCTCGAAGGCCAAGGCATGACGATTGCAATTCTCCTGCGGAAAGAGGCACGCCGAAAACAACAGGAGAGAACATCATGCCCGAGAAGAAGACCAGCGAACGCGCGCAGAAAGACAAGCGGGAAGGAAAATCGGCGTCGACCCAGGCTGGCGAGTACGTCCATGAGGAGATCGATCACGTCCGCGAGGGCAAGCATGGCGCACGCTCGACCAAGCAGGCGATCGCGATCGGCCTGTCGAAGGCGCGCCGCGCCGGCGTGAAGCTCGCGCCGCCGAAGAAGGGAACGGCCTCGAAGGCGACCCGCGAGAAGGCCAAGCACGACAGCGCGGCGGGGGAGAAGGGCAAGAAGAAGGTGTCGAGCACCCGCTCTCGGGCGACGAGCAGCGCGCTCCAGCGCGAGGGCCACTCCGCGGCCTCGCCCAAGGCGCTCTCGAAGCAGGCGAAGTCCAGCGCCGCGAAGCGGACCGCCTCCAGTCGCTCCGCCGCGGCGAAGAAGGCGGCGAAGACCCGCGCCAAGTCCTGAGGTTTGCGATGGCCGCCGGTCGCAAGGCGAGCGGCAAGGGCGAGGTCCGGCGCCGCGCCGCTCATTCCTCGCTCCTCTTCCCCAGCGGGCGCTTGCGGACCGGCCGGTAGCGGGCGACATCGTCGACGTCCCGCAGGGCCGGCTCCAGGTGGTCGGCGAGGACGCACTGGAGGGTCGCGCGGATCTCGTCCGCGGCGCTCGGCCCCTCGTCCGGGTCGTCCAGCGGCAGGTTCGCGAGCGGTGGTCCGGGCAGGTTGGCGGCGATCTCCCGCAGCCAGTGGATGAGAGAGGACTGCTGCCGCGTCCACTCACGCAGCTCTTCCTGGGCTGCGGCTTCTTCCGAGGTCATCGCACGCTCCCTCCATCGAAAATCCCCCAGAGGGGGAAGCCCAACAACGGAGGGGACGCTACCGTGCCCGGCGGGAGGGCAGGTCGCACGGGAACGGAGGTCGCTGGTTTTCCCTAAAGCCTGGTCTTTTCCCGGAATCGAATGCGGGCAGGCCTGTCAGCTCCCCCGTTTTTCGCTCTTTCTCCTCGAAGCGTGGTCTTTTCCAGTGCTCCAGTGCCCGCTGTCCCACTTTCGGGGCCGTCCGCACCGTGCTCCATTGAAACCCACAGGACCGCCAGGAGGCCGAGATGCCGCCGAAGATCCCGCCGCTGAACGCGCTCATCGCGATGATCCTGCGCGAGTCGCAGGGCAAGAGCCAGAAGGAGGTGGCTGCCGCGCTCGGCCGGAGCCGGACCCTGGTCTCCGCCCTGGAGAGCGGCGACCACCGCCTCGACCGCGACCGGCTGGAGGAGCTGACCGCCCTCCTCGGCTACGCGCCGGAAGCGATCGACCTGGTGGCCACCCTCCTCGGCCTGCTCCCCCTCACCCGGCTCGATCCGGCGGCCACCGAGGAGGAACGATTCATCGCGCTCGCCGCGGCGCGGGTGGCGACCACGGCGGTCGAGGCGACCCTCGCCGCCTTCCCTCGCGCCCTGCGGCGGCTTCGAGCACGGCGGGCGCCGGAGGAGGCAAAGGCGCTCTGGGAAACCTTCAAGACCTTCTCCGCCAAAGAGCAGGCCTTCCTATTAAAGGAAGCCCCCGAGTACCAGACCACCGCCTTCTGCGTGCGGCTCTGCGCCGAGAGCGTGAAGGCGGCGGCGAACCTTCCCGACCAGGCGCTGGCGCTCACCCGGCTGACGCTGGAGGTCGCGCGGCTGGTCTCCGGTGGAGAGGGCTGGCGGACCCGGCTCGCCGGCTACTGCTGGGCGTACATCGGGAATGCCCTTCGGGTTGCCAACGACCTCGACGGGGCCGAGGCGGCGTTCGTGCAGGCCTGGGCACTCTGGAAGGCCGGCACGCCGGAGGAGGTAGAGATGGAGGAGCAGCGCCTCGCCCACGAATGGCGGATCTACGACCTGGAAGCCTCCTTACTCCGGGAGCAGCGGCGGTTTGACGAGGCTCTCGCGCTCCTCGACGAAGCGTTCTCCAGGTGCGGCGGCGGTGAGGCTGCAGCCCGAATCCTACTCAAGAGAGCCTTCACCCTGGAGCAGCAAGGAGAGTACGCGTCTGCCATCGCAGCCCTGGAACAGGCGGCACCTCTGGTGGAGGCGGAGAAGGGATCGCGCCTCCGGTTCGGCCTGCGGTTCAACCTGGGAGTCAATTTTTGTCACCTTCATCTTTATGCGCAGGCTTCGGAGCTACTCCCAGAGATTCGCGTTCTGGCGGTTGGTTTGCGCAACGAGCTCGATCTCCTACGCACTCTTTGGCTTAGAGGCCGCGTCGCGGCCGGTGAGGGCAGGTGGGAGGAGGCGGTGCTCGCCTTGGAGCAGGTTCGAGGTGCCTTCATATCCCGTGATCTCTCCTTTGATGCGGCACTCGTATGCCTCGAGATCGCGACCCTACTCTTGGAGCGTGGGGAGACCCGGAAAGTTCGAGCGCTGGTGCAGGAGATGATGCCGGTCTTCCGTTCGAAGAAGATTCACCGGGAGGCCCAAACGGCCCTCCAGCGTTTCCGGGAGGCATCTGAAAAGGATGCGGCGACCCTGGATCTCGCGCGCGGGCTCGTCTGCTATCTCTATAGGGCGCGACACGACCCGCGGCTCCGGTTCGAGGCGTGAACGGGCCAGAGCGATTTGAACTCCGGCCCGCCCGGTCATGAGTACACAGGCGCTTATCGGCAGGCGCCGTCCGGGTCGATCCCGCAGCCGATGTCCGTTTTTGGTGACTGGACAGTGCTGGTCGGTGTGGCAGTACAGCCTCCGCTTGGGTCGATGCCGCAGCCCACTTCGGCCCAAAGGCTCGAGAGGAGGCCATGGAGCCGGCCGAGGAGGTCTGCGGCGACCACAGCGGTTGCGCTCGGCCGGCGCTCGGCCGGCCGCGAACGCTGCGGGGCGGCGGCCAGGCTCGAAGCCGCGAGGCTGGCGATACTGGCTGCGAGGACGAAGGCAAGAAGAGGGCGGGTGGAAGCGAAGCGAGGCATGGTGCGGCTCCTTTCTCTCCGGCGCTCCGGCGCCGCCAGGGTGGCCGCGTGGGCGCCGGCTTCTAAGAACAGGGTGTCCGGTCGGCAGGTAGAGTAATCCACCCTGATAGGTCAAAAACACGTTTCGGGAGAAGGAGGGGTCGATGCCGGTAGAAGAGGATGCCGAAGAGCAGAAGCTGCTGGCCCACTTCCTGCGCGGCTTCCGCGGCCTGAGCCAGAAGCAGATGGCCCGGGCCTCGGGGGTCAGCAAGAGCACCATCTCCTCCATCGAGACCGGCACGCACGCCCCGAGGAAGAAGAGCCTGGCGCGCCTCGCCTCCGGGGTGGGGATCCCCTACCCGTGGCTCGCGCCCATCCTCCACTTCCTCGCCAGGCTGCGCGCTGGGTTCAACCCCTGGCCCGCGCCCTGGGTACCCGGGGAGGAGCCGGCCCGCGAGATCGCTTACGCGGTGGAGACCGCCGTCCACCTGGAAGAGCCTCGGCTCCAGGAGCTCGCCGTCGGCCCTGCCGGTCCGGCCGCGGCGGAGGACGAGCTCTGGCTCCGCCTGGAGCGCTGCACTCCCGGGGAACGGCGGGTGCTCGTCCTGGGCGCGCGCGCCTTCCGCACCCAGACACTCTGCCAGCGGCTGTGCGCCGAGAGTAAGAAGGCGACGGCGGGCGCCGCGCCCCTGGCGGTAGAGCTGGCGGACCTCGCATTACGCCTCGCCTCCCTCGTCCCCGCGGACGAGGCCACGCGTTCCGGCCTCGAGGCCCAAGCCTCCGCCTACCTGGGAAACGCCCTGCGGGTCGCCAACAAGTGCAAGGACGCCGAGCGGGCTCTCGGCCGAGCCCGGCAGCTCTTGCAGGCAGCGCCGCCCGGCGCCCCGCGCTTCCTCACCGAATCGCGCCTGCTCGACTTCGAAGCCTCCCTGTGTCGTGAGCAGCGGCGGTTCGACAAGGCCCTGGCACTCCTCGACGAAGCCCTGGCGAAGGGCGGCGCCGGCGAGGCCGGCCGCATCCTGCTCAAGAAGGCGTTCACCCTGGAGCAGATGGAAGCCTACGAGCGCGCCATCGCCGTCCTGCGCCAGGCGGCGACCCGGGCCGACGCTCGGAAAGACCCGCGGACCCTCTTCGGCATTCACTTCAATCTAGCGGTCAATTATTGCCACCTCTCCCAGCACCGGCAGGCCGAGGAGCTGCTCCCCGAGATCCACAAACTGGCGGCCCGGCTCGGCAACGAGTTGGACTTCCTGCGGCTGCGCTGGCTGGAGGGGCGGATTGCCGGCGGGCTCGGTCGGCGGGAGGAGGCGGCGCAGATCCTCACCGGGGTGCGGGACGAGTTCGACCGCCTCGACCTCCCCTACGACACCGCCCTCGCCTCCCTGGACCTCGCCGCCCTCCGCCTGGAGCAGGGGAGGACGGAAGAGGTGAAGGCTCTGGCGCGCCGGATGGTCGAGACCTTCCTCGACCAGGGGGTCCATCGCGAGGCGCAAAGGGCGCTCGCGCTCTTCCGCGACGCCGCCGAAAGAGAGGCCGCCACGGTGGCCCTGGTGCGCAAGCTCCTGCGCTACCTGAACCGCGCGCAGCACGACCCGCGGCTGCGGTTCGCGGGGTGAGTCGAATTGCAATTCAAGTGACTCGAATTGCAATTCGAGCGGCTTGAATTGAAACTCTTACGCCTTGTTTCCGAATTCAAGTGGCTCGAATTGCAACTCGAGTGGCTCAAATTGTAATTCGCCCGGCTTGAATTAGAATTCTTACGCTTTGTTTCCGAATTCGAGTGGTTTGAATTGGAATTCGAGGCGTTCGAATTGCAATTCGAGGGCTTCCGTGCCCGACCTGCCCCCCTCAGATCTGCCCTTCCCAGCCCGCGCCGTAGAGCTGGAAGGCCTCCCGGATCGCCGCCACCGTCGCCGCCGGCAGGGGTCCCTTCTCCACCTGCTCGACGTTCTGCCGCAGGTGCTCCAGGCTGCCGGTCCCCACGATCGCGCAGTCGACCCCCTCCTGCCAGGCGGCGAAGCGCAGGGCGAGCTCGGTCCAGCCGTAAGGACCGGGGTCGAGCCCCAGGGCGCGCCAGCGTTCCCAGTAGAGAGCGAGATCGGACGCGGCGGGGCGCTCGGCGAAGCGCCAGGGGGCGTTGGCGGCCGGACGCTTGGCGATCACCCCCAGGCCGCGCTGCCGCGCCGCGGGGAGAGAGTGCTCGATCCCCCACTGGTCGACCAGGTTGACCGACAGCTCGACGCTGCCGAAGGCGCCGGAGGCGATCGCCCAGTCGAGCGGGGCGTTGTCCCCCGAGTAGGCGGCGACCCGGACCTTCCCCGCCGCCACCGTCGCCTGGAGGGCGGTGACGACCTCCCCCCGCTCCAGCACGCCCTGCGGGCAGGAGTGGAGGTGCACGACGTCGATCCGGTCGGTCTGCAGGCGGCCGAGGGCGGCGTCCACCCCCGCCGTGATCATCGGGCCGGTCCAGTCGTCGTAGCCGGGGATGCCGTAGCCCACCTTGGTCGAGAGGACGAATTTGTCCCGGCGGGCCGCCAGGTGGCGGCCGATCCGCTCCTCCGCCAGGCCGTAGCTGCGCGCCGTGTCGAGGAGGGTGACGCCCAGGTCGAGAGCGCCGTGGAGGAGCCGGCCGACCTCGGAGTCGGAGAGCGCCGGATCGCCGACGTGCCCGGCGCCGAAGCCGAGGACGGGGACGGAGAGACCGGTCCGGCCGAAGGGGCGGTGTTCCATGGTGGCCGGAGTCTAGTCTAGCGCAGCCGTTGCCTCGGCGGCCCGGCCCCTGGTAGCGTCCCCCCGCCATGTCCATCGCCCTGATCGCCGACGCGCACCTGGGAGGGCCGGGAGGAGGGGCCGCACCGCTCGTCGAGCAGCTGCGGGCGCTGCCCGGGGAGGGAGCCGAGCGGCTGGTCCTCATGGGCGACCTCTTCCAGGCCTGGATCGGCGACCCGCGCTTCGAGACCCCGGAGGTCGCCGCCGTGGTGCCGGCGCTCCGCGATCTCCGGCGGCAGGGGCTCTGGATCGACTACATCGAGGGCAATCGCGATTTCTACCTCGGGACGAGCCCCTATGCCGACGCCTTCGACGCCGTGGTCCTGGAGACCGCCTTCACGGTGGGCGGCACCCGCTACCTGGCCGTCCACGGCGACGGTCTGAACGACCGCGACTGGCAGTACCGCTTCTGGCGCCGGCTCTCGAAGTGCCGCCCGGTCGAGCTGGCCGTCCGCCACACCCCGCGGCGCCTCGCCCACCGGCTGGTCCATGGGACCGAGGAGCGGCTGTCGCAGACCAACTTCAAGCACAAGCGGGAGCTGCCCCTCGCCGCCATCCGCGCCTATGCCGAGCGCCGGCTGGCCGAGGGGCATGACGTCCTCCTTCTCGGCCACTTCCACGAGCCGGCGGTCTTCGCGGTCCCCGGGGGAGAGGTCCGCCTGCTCGACGCCTGGTTCCGGAGCCACCGGGTCGAGTGGCTGCGCTGAAAGCTCAGGCGCTCGCGAAGGGCAGAGTTGGGTCGTCCTCGGCGCGCCGGAGATAGGCGGCGACCCGGGCGATGGCCGCGGCGGCTCCCGCCATCTCGACGGCCTCCGCCGCGACCGCCTGGCGGAAGAAGGCGAGGGCGAGGAGCGCCTCGCGATGGATCTGGCGGGACTGGAAGACCGGCGCCGTCTCGGCGGCCAGGCGTTGCAGCTCGGCGAGCCGGCCCTGCCGGGCGTAGAGGGCGGCGAGCTCCAGGGTGACGAGCGCCGTGTCGTAGGGGATGCCGTCGGCCAGGAAGCCGTCGCGGGCGGCGAGGAAGGCGGCCTCGGCCTCGGTCGCCTGGCCCAGCCCGCGGGCGATCTTCCCGGCCAGCCAGAGCCGGCGGTTCTCCGCCCAGGGTTCGGGGACCGCGCGGTAGAGGGCGCGGCTGGCGGTGAAGAGCCGGCGGGCCTCCAGAGCCCGGCCGGCGTCGGCCAGGCAGGTCATCAGGTTGTGGCGCACCGAGAGCTCCAGGCGCGGCTCGCGCCCGGGCTCGATCAGAGAGAGGGCCTCTTCGAGGAGCGGGATGGCGCGCTCCGGCTCGCCGGCCTTGCTGTGGACGGTCGCCATCTTGACCTGGCTGCGGCCGGCGCGGTGGAGCTCGCCATACTCGCGGAAGACCGTGGCCGCCCGCCCGAGGAGGCGCAGGGCGTCGCCGAAGCGGCGCTGGTCGACGGCGAGCGAGGCCTCCAGCTCCGCCAGGAGGGCGCGCTCCAGAGCGTCCCGGCTCCCCTGGCGCAGGCAGGTGTGGGCGGCGGCGAAGGCGCGCGCCGCTCCCGCCAGGTCGGAGCCCAGCCGGCGGGCGTTGGCGAGACCCGCCCAGGCGCGGGCAAGGAGGTCGCCCCGCCGGCCACGGTAGGGAGGCGCCGGCAGCCGCCCGGCGAGACCCAGGACGAGACCGGCCAGCCGCTCGGCCCCGGCCGGATCGCGAAAGCTGGTCTCGCGGACCGCCTCGACCAGCTGCTCGGCCACCTGCCAGCTCCGGAAGCGCTCCTGGTTTTCGAGCAGGAGAGCCCGCCGGCGGGGGGGCTGGGCGAGCAGCTCGGCCACCAGGCGGCCGGCCTCGGCCTCGGCGCGGGCGAAACGGCTCCGTGCCTGGAGGAGCTCGCGGCTCAGGCCGTCGAGCAGGCGGTCGGCGTCGGGGGGCCGGCGCCAGCGCAAGGGCGGCTGGAGAGGGCTCTCCGCCTCGTCGAGGACGGCCACGAAGCGCTCCCGGCAGGAACGGCAGTGGGCGAGATGGGCGAGAAAGGGCCGCGACTCCGCGGGCAGGCCCGCGGCGAGGTGGGCGAACAGCTTTCCCCGCGGATGGATCTTCATCCGCGATCCCGGACGTCCGCAGAGCAGAGGGGCATTACAGAATAGGTATCGCGCGGACACGAAAACGGGACACGGGAGCGCCGAAACGTTCCGGCGCTCCGCGGTCGGCTCAAGAATCGAACGCTCAGGGATTGGACGAGGGTGGCGGCGGGAGCCGGAGCCAGCCGTCGGGGTCCATCTCGCAGCCGGCTTTGCCCCGGACCGTGGTGAAGCGATGGGACCTGGGCCGGGCGCCCGCGGGGACGCGGTCGATCAGGCGTTGCCAGAGATCGGCGAAGGCCCCGGCGAAAGCGGCGGCAGCGCCGGGGACGCCGGAAGGAGACGGGTGCGGCCGGGCGGCGGCGGCGCTCGGCAGGGGGAGGGAGAGGACACAGACGGCGAGAACGGCGGGAAGGGTCTTGCAGGACATGACGGCATCTCCTCGTGGAGCGGACACGGCGGCGGCCGGACGTGACCGCAGCAGATCCGCATACTTGAAGAGGTGCTGCAAGATGGAAGGCGCGATCCGGGGTAGACTCCCAACCCGCCATGGCTTTGCGCGTCACCATGATGGGGAGCGGCACCTCGACCGGGGTGCCGGTGATCGGCTGCACCTGCGCGGTCTGCACCTCGGACGACCCGCGCAACCGCCGCCTGCGCCCGGGCCTGAAGCTGGAGATGGAGGGGGGGGTGGTGCTCGTCGACACCCCGACCGACCTGCGTCTCCAGGCCCTCCGCTTCGGTCTGCCGCGGCTCGACGCGGTGCTCTTCACCCACTCCCACGCCGACCACATCTTCGGCCTCGACGACATCCGGATCTTCAATTTCCGCCAGAAGCACGCCATCCCCTGCTACGGCTCGGCCGCGACCCTGGCGGCCATCCGCCGCGTCTTCTCCTATGCCTTCGAGGCGAGCCAGGAGGGGGGCGGCAAGCCCCAGCTCGACCTGATCGAGGTGGGCGCGCCGTTCTCTCTCCTCGGGCAGGAGGTGGTGCCGGTGCCGGTCTGGCACGGCTCGCTGCCGGTCTACGGCTACCGGCTGGGGAGCTTTGCCTACGTCACCGACTGCAACCGGATCCCGGAGGAGAGCTACCGGCTGCTCGCCGGCGTCGAGGTGCTGATCCTGGACGCCCTGCGCTATCGTCCCCACTCCACCCATTTCTCGATCGACGAGGCCCTGGCGGCGGCGGCACGGATCGCTCCCCGGAGAACCGTCTTCACCCACATGACGCACGAGGTGGACCACGGCGCGCCGCTCGCGCCGTTGCCCCCCGGCGTGGAGTTCGGCTATGACGGGCTCACCCTCGACCTCCCCTGACGCCAACCCCCCAACGCTCCCGCTCCCGATCCCGGCCGGTGGCCGCGCCGTGGGGCGGCTCACGGTGCCGCCCTCGAAGAGCGTCACCCACCGCTTCCTGAACCTCGCCCTCCTCGCCGGCTCCCGCCCGGGAGCGAGCCCGCTCCTCGTCGAGCGGCCCCTCTACGCCGAGGACACCCGGCTCTTCCTGGCCGCCCTGGGGCGCGCCGGCTTCCGGGTCGAGGAGAGCCCGGAGGCCGTGCGGCTCACCCCAGGACCGCCGCCGCCGGAGCACCGGGAGAAGGAGGCGGAGATCGAGATCTTCTGCGGCAACGCCGGGACCATGCTGCGCTTCCTCGTCGCCACCCTCGCCGTGGTGCCCGGCCGCTGGCGGTTGGACGGCACCCCCCGCCTGCGCGAGCGGCCGGTGGGGCCGCTGGTCGAGGCCGTCCGCCGGCTGGGCGGGCAGATCGAGTACCTGGGGCGCCCGGGCTGCGTCCCCCTGCGGATCGCCGGCGGCAGCCTCCGGGGTGGGGTCACGGCGATCGACGCCGGGGAGTCGAGCCAGTACCTCTCGGCGCTCCTGATGGCCGGCCTCGCCGCCCCGGAAGGGGTGGTGGTCGAGGTGGGGGCGCTCACCTCGCAACCTTATATAGAGGTCACCCTGGCGGCGGCCGCCGCCTTCGGCGGCCGGATCGAACGCTTGGGAGAGCATGCCTTCCGGGTCCGGCCCGCGGGGCCCGCGGGGGTGGGCGCCTCCCGGGTGCGGGTCGAGGGCGACTGGTCGGCCGCCTGCTACCCTGCGGCGGCGGCAGCCCTGACCGGCGGCGACGTGCGCCTCGCCGGGGTCTTCCCCGACTCCCGCCAGGGCGACCGCCATTTCCTTGACCTGCTCACCGCCATGGGGGCGGCGGTCGCCTGGGAGGGCGACCTCCTCGCCGTGCGCGGCCGGGAGGGCGGCGACCTCCAGGGGATCGACGCCGACCTCTCGGGCCTCCCCGACCAGGTGCCGACCCTGGCCGCCCTCGGCCCCTTCGCCCGCGGCACCACCCGGATCACCAACGTCCCCCACCTGCGGATCAAGGAGAGCGACCGCCTGGGCGCCATGGCGAGCGAGCTGGGGAGAGTCGGCGCCGCGGTCGAGGAGGGGGCCGACAGCCTGACCGTCCACGGCCTCTGGCACCGCGAGACCGGCGCCAGCCCACCCTCCGGACGGGTGGTGATCGACTCCCACAACGACCACCGGATCGCCATGAGCATGGCCCTGGTCGGCCTGCGCCGGCCGGGGATCGAGATCGCCGCGCCGGAGGTGGTCGGCAAGTCCTACCCCGAGTTCTGGGCCGATCTCACGAGTCTGCTGCAGGGACCGGTTTCCGGGTCCGGGTAGGCTGAAAGCTGGTCCGTCCGCTTCCGCCGGAATAATCAGCCATCCCTTTGGCTTGGGTGCCGAGGTGTTTGCCACGGCGCGCGCCTTCATGCCATAAACGCCGACGTCATCCATGGCCGCGCGCGCGCTCATCGAGGCCGGGGGGCTCCTCCACCCGGCGCTGGAGGATTCCCCTGCCTCCGTGCCGCTCGCCGAGGCGCGCTGGACCGATCGCCAGAAGCTCGCGGCGCTCTTCGAGGCCAGCGCCCTCCTCGCCCACCTGGAGCATGCCGGCCGGCACCTCGCCGCCGGCTTCCGGGATGCCCGGGCGCGGGCCGACGGCCGGCTGTTCGCCGGCGAGGCCGCCGCGGGCCGCTCCCGGCAGCCGGCCCAGGAGTTGTTGCGCGACCTCCTGGGCGAGCTCTTCGGCAACGCCGTCGCCGTTGCCGGCAATGCCGGAATTGCCGGCCGGGGCGAGTCCCGGCGGGCGGCGCGGACCCTGCTCGACGCCTGGCGCCACTCGCTCGCCCCGCTCCCCGCCGACGAAACGGTGCGCCAGATCCTGGAGGCCGCCCCCTTCCTCTGGGAGCCGGCCTACGGCCCGGCCCGCCAGGCCCTCGCCGCCGAGTTCTCGCGGGAGGGCCGGACGCAGCTCTGGGTGGCCGGGCCCGGCGCCTTCCGGGCTCGCCTTCTCGCCCGCTGCCACAGCCGGCAGAAGCTCACCGCCCTCCTCGCCTCGCCGGCGGCGCGCGACCTCTGGGAGGGGGAGGGACGAGCCCCGGTCGCCCCCGGGAAGCGGCTGGCCGCCGCCGCGGCCCTCCATGCCCAGGGCCGTTTCGTCCGCGCCCTGGCCACCCTCTCCGGCCTGCGCTCGCCGGCCGCCGCGGTCCTCCGCCTGCGCTGCCGTTTCCCCCTCGGCGAGGCCGGCGCGGTACGCGACGGCCTGCGCCGGCTGGCGGTCGTGCAGCTCTCCCCGCAGGAGACCCTCGACGCGGCCGAGGTCGCGGTGCGCGCTTTCGCCAATGCCTTTGAGCGCGAGCGCGCCCGGGAGTGGGTCGAGCGGGCTCTCGCCGCCGCTCGTTCCGGATCGTTCGCCGCCCGCGCCCACCTCCTCGCCGCCGAGGCCGCCTGGGACCGCGGCGCCCCCGCCGCCCTCGCCACCCACCTGGAGGCGGCGCGCCCGGCCCTGGACGATCCGGCCCTCGCCTGGCGCTGGTACCAGGTGAAGGGGCTGCAAGCCCTCGCCGCCGGGGACGGCGAGGCGGTCCTCCGGAGCCTCTGCCAGGCCTTGGCCGCCAGCCGGCGCCACCTCGCGCGCCAGGTCGCGGCGGGGCTGTGGAACGACCTCGGGATCGGCCGGGTGCGGGTGGGGAACCTCGCCGGGGCCGAACGCGCCTTCCGCCACTCGGCGCGCCTGTTCGGCGGCGGTGACGGCCCCCGCCGAACGACTCTCGCCCTCTCGAACCTCGCCGAGGTGCGGCTGCGGCGGGGGGAGCCCGCCGGGGTGCGCGAGATCCTCGAACAGTCGAGGGCCGAGAACCGGCTCGCCGGCAACCGCCGCGGCCTCACCCAGGACAGCGAGCTGTGGGTCCGTCTGGAGCTCCTCCTCGGCCGTCCCGAGGCCGCCCTGGCCCTCTGCCGCGAGGCCCTGCGCCAGCTGGGCCACCCCCTCGACTGGCGCCGGCCCCTCCTCCACGTCCTGGCGGCGCGTGCCCTGGGCTGGCTGGGGCGGGTCGAGGAGGCCGCCGCCGAGCTGGCGGAGACGACCCCCGCCGCCCGCGCCGAGCTCGAAGCGGAGGAACGCCCGGCCCTCCTCGCCCACGCCGGCGACCGCGAGGGGGCGCTCGCCGCGGCGGCGGACACCCCGTTCGCCCCCCTCTGGCGCGCCGCTCTCGCTGGCGAGACCCTGGAGCCCGCGGCCTGGGACGTCCTCGCCGGCCTCGAACCCTACCGTGCCGCCCGGCTGATCTTCGACCTGGAGAGCCTCGGTGTCCCTCCGGGAGGGATAGTGCCGGCCGCGCACCGGCGGGCCGCCGTGGCGACCCTGCGCCGGATCGGCGCCGGGCTCCTCGCCGAGCGCCTGGAGGCGCGGGGCGACGGTCCCTGGCAGGCGCTCTTCGCCTTCGTTCTCCTCGGCCGGCTCGGCCCGATCGCCGACCCGCCGGCGGCCGATCCGGAGCCGGCTCCCGACCCGCCGGCGCGGTCCGGCGGCATGGTGGGGGAAAGCCCCGCTTTGCAAGCCGCCCTGGAGCGCCTCTCCCAACTCGCCCCCCGCGAGCTGACCGTCCTCGTCCTCGGCGAGACCGGCACCGGCAAGGAGCTCGCGGCACGCCTCGTCCACCGCGCCAGCCCCCGCGCCAAGGGACCGTTCGTCGCCGTCAACTGCGCCGCCCTCGGCGAGAGCCTCCTTCTCGCCGACCTCTTCGGCCACGTGCGCGGGGCCTTCACCGGTGCCGACCGCGACCGCGCCGGGGTCTTCGAGACCGCCCAGCGGGGCACCGTCTTCCTGGACGAGATCGGCGATCTCCCCGCCGTGGCCCAGGGGATGCTCCTGCGGGTGCTCCAGGAGGGGGAGGTGCGGCGGGTGGGCGAGAGCCTGCCGCGGCGGGTGGACGTGCGGGTGGTCGCGGCGACCCATCGCGACCTCGCCGCCGCGGTTGCCGCCGGCAGCTTCCGGGAGGACCTCTTCTATCGCCTCAAGGTGGGGAGCGTCCTCCTCCCCCCGCTGCGCGAGCGCGGCGGCGACGTCCTCCTCCTCGCCGACCATTTCCTCGCCCGCCAGCGCGGCCCCGGTTTCCTCCCCCTGCTTTCGCGGCAGGCCCGGGAGCGCCTGCTCGCTCACCGCTTCCCCGGCAATATTCGCGAGCTCGAAAACGTCCTCGCGGTGGCCGCGGCCCTGGCCGGCGGCGGGACGATCGAGCCCGCGCACCTGGACCTGCCGGAGCCCGCCGCCGCCCCCGAGGGCGGGGACTATCACCGGCAGGTCGAGGAGTTCCGCCGCCAGCGGGTGGTCGCGGCGCTCGCCGCCACCGCCGGCAACCAGGCCGAGGCCGCCCGGCTCCTGGGCCTCTCGCGCCAGGCGCTTTCCTACCTCGTTCGCCAGTTCAAACTGTATTGATCGACTCGCGATCGTCTCGCTCAGCGGCTCCAGGCGGCGGCGTTGACGGCGAGGCAGGGGCGGAGCGTTGCGGCCACTTTTTCCACCAGCTCGCGATCGATCTCGTCGAACGCCGCAGGCGTATGCGAGTCGAGGTCCAGGACGGCGACGAGATCGCCGTTCGGCGCATGGATCGGCATCACGATCTCCGAACGCGCCGCGGCATCGCAGGCGATGTGACCGGGAAACGCGTGCACGTCGAGGACCAGCTGCACCCGCTCTTCGCGCGCCGCGGCACCGCAGACGCCGCGATCGAACGGAATCTCCAGGCAGCCGATCTCACCCTGGTAGGGGCCGACGCGCAGGAGCCGGGGCGCCACGACGCGATAGAAGCCGGCCCAGCTCACATAGGGAATCCTGGTGTAAAGGACGGCGGCGCAGGTCGCCATCGCCGTGATCGAGTCGTCGATACCGTCGAGCACGCTGCCCAGCTCGGCCAGCGTTTCGCCGTGGAGCCGCTTCTTCTCAGCCGCTTTCATGGGGAGCTCCAGGGGTCGTTCCATCAGTCGGATTCTATGCCAGAAACGGTACGTTATAGCAATTGATGGGCAAGCGCCACCCGGCCCGATTGACATCTTGACACGAGAACTATTGACATTTCAGATGTCATTTTTGATAATGGTGCCGGTCTGAACGATGTCTATTCCCTTTGGATCGAACATACAGGAGGCAAAGAGAAAGAACATGGCTGAAGCCGATAGTCAGCGCGAGACGGGCGATTCGCTCTATACCCTGTCCGACATATCGCAGAAGACGGGGATCTCAATGCCCACGCTGCAGCGATACAAGAAGCTCTATCAGGGTCGCATTCCCTCGGTGGGCAATGGCCGCAAGCAGCGCTATCCCGAGAATGCGCTGCCGGTTTTCGACGAGATCAGGAACGAGAACATCGGCCGGCGCGGTCGCCCGCGAAAGAATGCCGCCCCTGCGGCACCGCCGGCCCGCCGCCGGGGCCGTCCTCCCGGCAGCGGCCGGAAGGCCGTGGTGGAAACCAAGGTGGCCGTAAGGCGGGGCCGCCGTCCGGGACGCCCGGCCAAGGCCGCCAAGGCCGCGATCGCCGCGGTGGTCGAGAAGCCGGCGCGCCGTCGTGGCCGGCCGCCCGGCCGCGCCAACCGGGCGACCGGTGGTCTCCTGACGCTCACCCAGATCAGCAAGACGACCGGAATCTCCTATCCGACGCTGGTGCGGTACGTGCGCCTGCACTCCGATCGCCTGCCCCACGAGGGCAAGGGCCGGGGGCGGCGTTTCTATCCGGCGGCGGTCGACGTCTTCCGCCAGCTGCGCCAGGAGAGCGGGCGGGGTGGACGCAAGCCCGGCCGGCCGGCCGGCAGCGGTCGTGGTCGGGGTCGCGCCGCGGCGGCAGCCACCGCCACCGCCACCGATACCAGCCTCGCGCAGCGCATCCGCGCGATCGAAAAGTCGCAGCAGGACATTGAAAAGCGCTTCCGCGGCCTGGTCCAAGGCTTACAGAAGCTGCTCCGCTAAAGCGACCGATCCCGCTTCCACGGATTCACAACACCTGCCCCGCCTCGCTCCGAGGCGGGGTTTTTCATTTTGCGGCCAGATGATCCCAGCCGAGGACCGGCAGGGGGACGGAGCGACCGTCCCGGCGGCGATCGAGCAGCCGGAGCCGCAGCGGTTGGATCACCGTACCGATCCGCGTGCAGCCGAATCGTGCCGGTGGCTCCCGATCCGCCGGGAGCGCAAAGAGGAGAACGTAGTCCTCTCCCCCGCCTAAAGCGAGCGCCTCCGGATCACGATCGATCGCGCGGCAGAGTGCTTCGAAACGAGCCGCGAACGGCAGCGCCTTCGCGTTCACCTCGACTCCCACCCCGCTCTCCCGGGCGAGCCGTGAGAGATCGAGGGCCAGGCCGTCCGAAAGATCGATCGCGGCGGCACGCCGTTGCCGGCCGAGCCAGCGACCGACTTCCAAGTGCGGCGCGGGCAGGAGATGGCGACGCACGGCGCGCCGTGCCGCCGCCCCGAGCCCGTGGGAATCGAAACCCGGCGGCAGATGGACGCTCCGGCCGTCGAAGCTGGCGCCGCCAGCGATCACGAAACGGCCGGCCGCCGATTCGCCGACCGTCCCCGAAAGCCACAGTGCATCGCCGGGGCGGGCGTTGCCGCGGGAGAGAAAACGGCCACCCCGCGGCCGGGTCCCCAAAAGCGTCAGGGTGGCGATCGTCGTCTGCGGATGGCGCGCCAGGTCGCCCCCCGCGAGACGCACGCCGAAGCGCCGGCAGGCATCCAGGAAGGCGTTGAAAAACGCTCGGTGATCGAAGCCCGGGACTGCCGAAAGAGCGAGGAACGCATAGGCGGGCTGGGCGCCGGTCGCCGCCAGGTCGGAAAGATTGACCGCCAGAAGGCGCCGGGCAAGGAGCGGCGCCGGGAGGCCGGGAGGAACATGCACGCCTTCGATCTGGCTGTCGACGGTGACGGCAAACGAGCCGGGCGGGAGGTGCGCGGCGTCGTCGCCCAGGAGCGGCGCGCCCGGCGTTACCGGCGTCCCCTCCGACCGCGCAAGCCGGCCGCGAAGCCAGGAGAGCAGCCGGTCCTCGGAGCTTTTGGCCAAGGAGGGGGTCTAGACCGGGGCGACCTGCCGCTCGCTCTCGATAGTAGCGGGAGTGGCGGGAGTGGCGGGCAGGTCGTTTTCCAGGAGCGCGATCTTCAGGACCTCGTCCATGTGATCGACGAAGTGGAAGGTCAGGTCTTTCTTGATCGTCTCCGGGATCTCGACCAGGTCGCGCCGGTTGAGCTTGGGAACGATCACCGTGTGGACGCCGGCGAGCTTGGCGGCGAGGACTTTCTCTTTCAACCCGCCGATCGGCAGGACGTCGCCGCGCAGGGTGATCTCGCCGGTCATCGCCACCCGCCGGTTGATCGGACGGTTGGCGAGCACCGACAGGATGGCGGTGCCGATGGTGATCCCGGCCGACGGCCCGTCCTTGGGGATCGAGCCCGCCGGCACGTGGACGTGGATGTCGTGCTTGGCGAAATAATCCTCGGCGATGCCCGTGCTCCCCATCCCGCCGGCGTAGGCGCGGGCATAGGAAAGAGCGGCCTGGGCCGACTCCTTCATCACGTCGCCCAGCTGGCCGGTCAGGAGGAGCTGGCCCTTGCCCGGCACCGCCACCACCTCAATGAACAGAAGATCGCCGCCCACCGCGGTCCAGGCGAGGCCGGTCGCCACCCCCACGCGGTCGCGATCGAGCAATTCCTCACTGAAGTGCTTGGCGGGACCCAGGAGCTCCTCGACCTTCGCCGGATCGATCGCCGTCTGCCCCTCCTGCCCGCGCGCCACCTGCACGGCGACTTTGCGGCAGATGGCGGCGAGCTCGCGCTCCAGGTTGCGCAGCCCCGCCTCCTTGGTATACCCCGAGATGAGCTTTTTGATCCCGTCGTCGGTGAAGTCGATCTTCGATTCGTCGATGCCGTTTTCCTTCACCTGCTTGGGGATGAGATGCGCGCGTGCGATGCGCAGCTTCTCCTCCTCGGTGTAGCCGGAGAGGCGGATCACCTCCATGCGGTCGAGGAAGGCCGGTTGGACGGGCTCCAGGAGGTTCGCGGTGGCGATGAACATGACGCGCGAGAGGTCGTAGGAGAGCCCGAGATAGTGATCGACGAAGCTCCAGTTCTGTTCCGGGTCGAGCACTTCCAAGAGCGCCGAGGAGGGATCGCCCCGATAGTCGGCGCCGATCTTGTCGATCTCGTCGAGAACGAAGACCGGGTTGCTCGTGCCGGCCTGGCGGATGCCCTGGAGAATCCGGCCGGGAAGCGCGCCGACGTAGGTCCGCCGGTGGCCGCGGATCTCGGCCTCGTCGCGGACGCCGCCCAAAGAGATGCGGACGAACTGGCGGCCGAGCGAACGGGCGATCGAACGGCCGAGCGAGGTCTTGCCCACCCCGGGCGGCCCGACGAAGCAGAGGATCGGCCCCTTGGTGTCCTGCTTCAACTTGCGGACCGCCAGGTACTCCAAGATCCGCTCCTTGATCTTTTCGAGGTCGTAGTGATCCTCGTCGAGGACCTGCTGCGCGTGGTCGAGATCGAGGTTGTCCTCGGAGAGCGTCTGCCAGGGGAGGGCGGTCAGCCAGTCGAGATAGGTGCGGATGATCTGCGTCTCGGCGCTCTCGGGGTGGCTGCGCTCCAGGCGCTTGACCTGGCGCTCCAGCTCCTCTTTCCCCTCGTCCGAAATCTTTCTGTCCTCGGCCAGCTTGCGATAGTTGGCAATCTCCTCCGACAGCTCCTCGCCCTCGCCCAGCTCCTGCTGGATGGCTTTGAGCTGCTGGCGCAGGAAGTACTCGCGCTGGCTGCGGTCCATTTCGCCGCGCGCCTGGGAGGAGATCTCCTGCTGCATGGTGAGCACCTGGATCTCGCGCGCCAGAAGCTCGCTCACCTTGCGCAGGCGATCGACCGGATGGATCGTTTCGAGGACGCCCTGCGCCTCGTCGATCTTCAAATCGAGATTGCTCGCCGCGAGGTCCGCCAGCCGCCCGGCGTCCTCCAGGTTGGCGGCGATCACCATCACCTCGGGCGAAATGCCCTTCCCCAAGGTGACGGCGCGGTCCAGGCTCTCCTTGACGCTCCGGATCAGGGCTTCGATCTCCAGGCTGCGCTCGCCGACCGGCGGCTCCTCGATGCGCTCGATCTTCGCCTGGAGATAGGGGTCCATCTGGCTGATGTGCTCGACTTTGGCGCGCGCCAGCCCCTGGACCAGGATGCGGATACGGCCGTCGGGCAGCTTCAGCATCCGCATGATGACGGCCGCGGTGCCCAGCGGATAGAGATCCGCCTCGCCGGGGTTGTCGGTCGCCGCGTCGCGCTGCGCCACGAGCATGATGACGCGGCTCTCGGCGAGCGCGCGGTCGACCGCCAGGACGCTCTTGTCGCGACCGACCGACAGCGGCAGGATGATGTAGGGGAAGATCACCGTGTCCTTGAGCGGGAGCACGGGGAGGACGTCAGGGATCTTGATCGCGTCGTCGGGCGGGTCTCCTGGCGGCTTGCTCATTCTTCCGCTCCCCAGGGCTCCATGATCTCCTGGATTTCCTCGATCTGCAAACGGCGAGCCGCCTGCCGCTTCTCCTGGACCTTGGGAAATTCGATCGTCAGCAGGCCGTCCTGCAACCGCGCCGTGCCGCCGTGGCTGTTGACCGGCCAGAAGAGCTGCACCTCGCGCACGAACCGGCCGTGCCCGCGCTCGACGCACTGGAACTTGATGCGCTCGGCGGTCGGCAGCGGCGTCGACTTGGTGCCGGTCAGGGTCACCAGCGTCCCCTTGACCTCGACCGTCAGGTCGGCGGCGTTCATCCCCGGCACCTCGGCGAGGACGAGGATCGCCCCAGGCGTCTCGACGATGTCGACGGTCGGCTGCCACTCGGTCCCCGGCCGGCTGCTCTCGCCCACCGCCAGGGCCTCCTGGAACAGCCGCTCCAGCTCGGACTGGAACCGCGAGACGAGAAACATCGAGGCATATTTGCCGGCCATGCTCACGAAGCCTCTTTCGGGTGGATGAGCGTTTTGAGCACGTCCATGAAGGCGTCGATGTCCTCGAAACGCCGGTAGACCGAGGCGAAGCGGACGTAGGCCACCTGGTCGAGCTCGCGCAGGCGCTCCATGACGAAACCGCCGATGTCGTGGGTCGAGATCTCCCGGTCCTCCCGCTCGTGCAGCAGGTTCTCGGTCTGCTCGACGATCCCCTCCAGCTTCTTCAACGCCACCGGCCGCTTCTCGCAGGCCTTGAGCAGGCCACCCAGGAGTTTTTTGCGGCTGAACTCCTCGCGCGAGCCGTCCTGCTTGACCACCATGTAGGGGATGTCCTCGATCTGCTCGTAGGAGGTGAAGCGGCGGCCACAGGAGAGGCACTCCCGGCGGCGGCGGATGGTGTCGCCGTCACGGCTCTCCCGGGAATCGACGACACGGTCCCGGTTGGCGGAGCAGAAAGGGCACTTCACTGTCTATTCTTTTGCGTTGAGCGCGATGTTCAGGCGCAGGAGGAGCTTTTCCAAACTGGCGGCGTCTTTGATCTCGACGGGTAAATCGCGCACCGAGTCCATGATCCGGCTCTGATCGTCCTCGACCTGGAAGCTGACGAGAATCCGGCGGGCGCGCTCGAAGTCCGCACGCTTCAAGGTGAGCTCGATGTTGCGCGACAGCTCGCCGCGGCCGTTCTTGCCGGGGGTCGGGGTCGGCGCGGCCGCGGGTGCCGCTGGTGCCGCCGGGACCGCCGATGCCGCCGATGCCGTCGATATCGCCGGCATTGCCGGCCTTGCCGGTGCCGCCGGCTTGGCCGGAGCCGCCGGCTTGGCCGTCGCGGCGGCGGGGACGGGCGGGGCGGGAGCGGCCGGGGCCGGCGAGGGAGCGGCGGCCGGCGGAGCCGAGTTGCCCGACGGCTGCATGGCCTCGCGCCGCAGCTTCTCCAGCTCGCCTAAAATGTCGACCGAGCGGTGGCGCCCCGAGGTCGGCCGGGCCGCCGGAGGCGGGGCGGGAGCCGGGGGCGGCGCGGTCGGCTTGCTTCCCAGGGCGGCGGGCGGGGGTGCCGCGGCCGGCGGGCTCGCCGGTTTCGCCATCGCTGCCGCCGACGCCGCCGGAGGCGGCCCGCCGGCCGGGGCCGGACGGGGCGCCGGGCGGCTGGGGGGGGACGCGGACTCCCCGCCGCGGGTCAGGCGCTTCTTGAGCGACAGGAGGGTGAGCTTGGAAACCCCCTTCAGGGTCTCGAAGACCCCCTGGCCGGTCAGCGCCGAGGACTCGAAGTGCGGCCAGTTGTGGGGGTTCAAGGAGCGGTTCATCTCCTCGACCGTGCAGATGTTCGCCAGGTCCCGCTTGTTGTACTGCAGGACCAGCGGCAGGCTCTCGGAGGAGAGGCCCATCTCGGCCAGATTCTCCTCCAGATTCTTGAATGATTCAATGTTGGCCTGGACCATGGCGCGCTGCGAATCGGCCACGAAGACCACCCCATCGACCCCCTTCAACACCAGCTTGCGGGTGGTGTTGTAGAAGACCTGCCCGGGCACCGTATACAGCTGGATGCGGGTGTTGAAGCCGGCGATCTGGCCGACGTCGATGGGCAGGAGGTCGAAGAAGAGGGTGCGGTCGGTCTCGGTCTCCAGCGACACCATCTCCCCGCGCGAGTCGCCCGAGGTATGGCCATAGATATAGTGCAGGTTGGTCGTCTTGCCGCACAGACCGGGGCCGTAGTACACCACTTTGGCCGCCATCTGCATCGTGCTGTAGTTGAAGAAAACCATACCGGTCTGGACCTTGGACGGGAGCGGAAGCATAGCACCGCCCCCCAGGGGGGTCAATCACGTTTCAGCTTCGGCTAAGGGACGCGCCTCCCACTGGGCACAAGCTTACACCGTGCTACCCTAAACGCGCTGATGGACACGCCTACGAAAACGATCCGGATCGGCAATGGCCAGGGGTTCTGGGGGGACAACGTCGACGCCCCCGTCGAGCTGCTCCAGGGCGGCCCCCTGGACTACCTCGGCATGGACTACCTGGCCGAGGTCACCCTGTCGATCATGATGCGGCAGAAGCTCAAAGACCCGAAGCTCGGCTACGCCACCGACTTCATCGGCTTCATCCGCCGCGCCCTCCCCGCCATCCAGGAGAAGAACGTCCGGGTCCTGACCAACGCCGGGGGCCTGAACCCCCGCGCCTGCCGGGCGCGCATCCTCCAGGTGGCGAAGGATCTCGGCCTCCAGGGGATCCGCGTCGGGGTGGTCGAGGGGGACGACGTCTTCCCCCGCCTGCCGGAGCTGATCGCGGCCGGCCACCCGCTCGCCAACATGGACACCGGGGAGCCGCTGGCCGCCCACGTCGCCCAGGTGACGAGCGCCAACGCCTACCTGGGCGCCCGGCCGGTGGTCCGCGCCCTGGAGATGGAGGCGCAGATCGTCCTCTGCGGGCGGATCACCGACACCGCGCTCGCCCTGGCCCCCATGATCCACGAGTTCGGCTGGGCGGAGGACGACTGGGACCGTCTGGCCGCCGGCACCATCGCCGGCCACATCCTGGAGTGCGGCCCGCAGTGCACGGGCGGCAACTTCAGCCGCTTCTGGGAGGTGCCCGACCTGTGGAACGTCGGCTACCCCATCGTCGAGGCGCGGCCGGACGGCACCTTCACCGTCACCAAACACCCGGGGACGGGGGGGATGGTGACCGTCGACACGGTCTCCGAGCAGCTCCTCTATGAGATGAGCAAACCCTCCGAGTACGTCACCCCGGACGTCACCGCCGACTTCACTTCGATCCGCCTGCGTCAGGAGGGGCCGGACCGGGTGGAGGTGACAGGCATCCAGGGTTCCCCCAAGACGCCGTTCTTGAAGATCTCCGGCTCCTACCTCGCCGGCTACAAGGCGGTCGGCCAGATCACGCTCTCGGGACCGCGGGCGATCGAGAAGGCGCAGCTCGCGGCCGAGATCGTCTGGAAGCGCCTGGAGCGCGCCGGGGTGACCTTCGAGCCGGAGCACCGGATCGCCGAGATGGTGGGGCTCGGGGCCTGCCTGCCGGGCATTCTGCCGGCCCCCGCCGATCCGCCGGAGGTGGTGCTGCGCCTGGGGGTGCGCGACCCCGACGCCAAGCGGGTGGAGCGCTTCGGCAAGGAGATCGCGCCGCTGGTCACCGCCGGCCCGCCGGGGGTCACCGGCTTCGCCGGCGGCCGCCCCAAGGCGCAGGAGGTGGTCGCCTACTGGCCGGCCCTCCTCGCCCGCGAGGAGGTCGAGACCCGGATCGAGGTTTCGGTCGAGACCACCGAGGAGTAGACATGGACATGGAACCCTCTCTCGCCCGCCGCTGGTACGGCGGCCTCGCCGCCGGTCTCCTGCCGGTGCTCCTCCTGGGCTTCGGCTACAGTGCCCTGGCCGACCGGCTGGCCTTCGTCTACTGGGCGCTCGCCCTGGCCACGATCTATACCCTGCTCCTCCGCCACGGTCTCTCCGTCGGCTGGGGGGATACCCGCCTGGCCGGTGCCCTCGCCCTCCTCCTGGCCGCCGGCTTCGCCGGCTTCGCCCTCCTGGAGCGGGCGCACGGGGAGATTCTCGATCTCGGCTTCCGCGCCCTCCTCCCCGGCCTCTACCAACCGGCGACCACCGCCCCGGCCACCGCCTTCGTCGTCGCCCTGGCGCTCGGCCTCGCTGGCGCCGCCGCCCTCCTGGTCTCCCGGAGGCGCGTATGAAGTTGCCGCTCCACCGCCTCGCTCACGCCCGTTCGGGGGACAAGGGGGACGCCAGCAACGTCGGGCTGATCGCCGACTCGGCCGAGATTTACGAGGTTCTCCGCCGGGAGGTGACCGCCGAGCGGGTGAAGGCGCACTTCCGGGAGATCTGCCGCGGCCGGGTCGAGCGCTTCGAGGTCCCCAATCTCCTGGCTTTGAACTTCATGCTCCACGATTCGCTGGGAGGCGGCGGGACGGAGAGCCTGAAGACCGACGCCCAGGGCAAGACCCACGCCCAGGGGATGCTGCAGCTCACGATCGAGGTACCGGACGAGCTCGCGGCACGGCTCCCGACGGCAGGAGCGGGTGGACGTGGCTGACGCGAAGCCGGACCCGCCGGAGATGTCGGAGATGTCGGAGATCCTGACCGCCCGCCGCGAGGGCGACCTCCTCTGGGTGACCCTGAACGACCCGGCCCGGGCCAACGCCCTGTCGCCGCGGTTGGTCGAGGCGCTGACCGCCCTCTACCGCCGCGACCTGCGGGCGGAGGGGGTGCGGGCGGTGCTGCTCTCCGGAGCGGGCAAGAACTTCTCGGCCGGAGCGGACCTGGAGCACCTGCGCGCCCTGCGCGACGCCGGACCGGAGGAGAACCTGGCCGATTCGCTGCGTCTGCGCGACCTCTTCCAGTCGGTGCTCCGCCAGGAGGCGCTGACCATCGCCCTCGTCCAGGGGGCCTGCGTGGCGGGCGGCTGCGGCCTCGCCACGGCGCACGACTTCGTGATCGCGTCGGGCGACGCGCGTTTCCTCTACAGCGAGGTGCGGATCGGCTTCGTGGCGGCGCTGGTCGCCACCTATCTCTCCCTGCGGTTGCGGGGATCGGACGTGCGCGAGATGCTGCTCAATCCCCAGTTCGTCGAGGCGCCGCGGGCGCAGGCCATCGGCCTCATCAACCGGGTGGTCCCCGCCTCGGCCAGCCTCGCCGCCGCCGGGGAGGCGCTGGCCTCCGAGATCCTGGCCAACGGCAGCTCGGAGTCGATCGCCCGCACCAAGCGGCTGCTTCTCGACGTGCTGGGCCGACCGCTCGACGAGGCGATGCAGCAGGCCGCCGAGGTCAACGCCGCCTCCCGGGCGACGGACGACTGCAAGCGCGGGATCGCGACCTTCCTGGAGACGAAGAAGACGCCGCAGTGGCGGTAGGCGCCCCCCTCCTGTCCTTCCCCCCTCGACGGCGAAGGTAGCGCCGGGGCCGCCAGGCTTTGCCGGACTCCCTTCCCCCGGCATTGACAAACCCACCCCCACTCTCTATCGTCCATCTATATTTCGAAAAGGAGAATCCTCCCAATGAAATACACCCCTCGGGTCCATCACGCCGCCATCGCCGTCGTGGTCCTTCTCGGGCTGTTCGCGAGCCAGTCGGCTTTCGCCTTCAGCTGCTCGACCATCTGCAAGTGCAGGGCGCAATGCAGCACGCCCTGTTCCGATGCGGGGGACACCATCACCTGTGGAGTCTATGGGATCTGTGAGTGCAGCCCGGTGGTCGCGAGCTCCATGGCGCGGTCGGCCGAGAACCCCCTGGCTCTCGCCGCCGAGCCCGATCCGCTCGCCGCGCTCCTCGGCACCTCTTGCGCGACGCCCCCGGCGCCCGGCCAGGCCGCGGCCGTCGGCCGCTGAGCCCACCCCCCCCGCGTCCAGACGCGGGAGGTCGAGTGCGTTGCCGGACCCCCCTCTCCCGGTGGTACCCCGGCAGACACCGGCTGGCCGGGAGAGGGGCCGGGGGTGCAGGCTGGCGGTCACCGAATGCATGCTGGCGATGACCGACGAGCAGGATGGCGGTCACTGAATGCATGCCGCTGATGACCGACGACAGGCTGGCGATCACCGGATGCATGCAGCCGATGACCGGCGAGCAGGGTGCCAGTCACTGAGTGCATGACGCCGATGACCGGCGAGCAGGGTGGCAGTCACTGAATGCATGACGCCGATGACCGGCGAGCAGGGTGGCGGTCACTGAATGCATGACGCCGATGACCGACGAGCAGGATGGCGGTCACTGAATGCATGACGCCGATGACCGACGAGCAGGATGGCGGTCACTGAATGCAGGCAGCCGATGACCGACGAGCAGGGTGCCGGTCACCGAATGCATACCGCCGATGACCGCCGAGCAGGCCGGCGGTCACTGAATGCATGACGCCGATGACCGACGAGCAGGGTGGCGGTCACTGAATGCATGACGCCGGTGACCGCGAGCAGGCCGGCAGTCACTGAATGCAGGCAGCCGATGACCGACGAGCCCCACATCAGCTCAGTACGCGGATCCTCGGTGGGCGGCGGCCGTCAGGAGGACGACCTTTTGCTCGTCGTCGACCTCGTAGAAGAAGCGCCAGGAGCCGATACGGTATCGCCAGGTGTCCGGGGTATAGCCCTGCAGCTTGCGGATGTTGGCCCCGTGGTAGGGATGGCTAGCGAGTTGCGGATAAACCATCGCGCGGAGTTTGCGCACGATGTCGGCCCGACCGGCGCGGGCGATGTGCTGAAGGTCTTCCTGGAACTGCTCGGTCTCGAAGATTCGATACTCAGTCAACGAAGCGCCCCTGGCGCGCCCGGGCCTGGGCGGACCCCGTTTGCAGCCGCGCGACGAGCTTCTCGTTGGCGAGGATCTCGGCCATTTCGACATCGTCGACGAACTGCTGCTCGCGCAGGTGGCCTAGGGCGGCCGTCTCGATGAGATTCGAGATCGGGCGGTTCTCGGCTTCGGCTGCCTGCCGGAACTCTTCATAGACCCGATCGTCCAGGCGCAAGGTCACGGTCTTGGACATGAGATCTCCTTCCTCTGTGTTCATCTGTATTCTCGGCGACCTCGCCTCGTCCGGTCAAGCGGGCCGGGAGGGCATTGGGGGCGAGAGGCTGCCTATATATAGAGAGAGGATGTCGCCGTAGCCCTCGCCCCTGCGTTTCGGTATTCTCTGGCCAACGCGCCCAATTCGGCCCGCTGCGGGCAGGGAGCCCGGGATGAGCAAGCCGTCCGTCTTCCTCAGCGATAGCCATCAGGACGAGAGGTGGAAGGACCGGCTCGTCCAGCAGCTGCGGATCTTGGAGAAGGAAGGACTGCTCGCAGTCTGGCACGATCGCCTGATAGGCGGTGGTGGGAAGTGGTACGAGGAGATCCAGGCCGCCATCGAGGGGGCAGAGGTCGCCCTGCTCCTCATCTCGGCCGACTTCCTGAGTTCCCCGTTCATCCTGGACAAGGAGGTCCCTGCACTCCTCAAGCGCCAGGAAGAGAAGGGGCTGCGAGTCATTCCTATCATCTTGAAGGAATGCCCGTGGCGACAGTCCACTTTTTCTCAGATAATCCGTCTTGCACAAGCTGCCCGCCTGCTCGGCATCTCCCGGCCGACTTTGTACAGGTGGCAAGCGCTGGCCAACTGGCGCCCCGAGTAATTCTCGGTCCCCATACCAGCGGATGGCAGGAGGCTGACCCTCGCCGCGTGCCGTAGCTTCTCCGGTTCCGCTCGATTTTCTGGCTTGACAAAGCACCTCCTGTGGGAGGTAGAGTAGGGGATGGGATGGGGAAAGAACCGAAAGCGCACGGCGAAAACGACTTATTTACACCGAACGCACAGTGCAAATAGCGTGACAGCCAAATGTTCCGCGTGATACGGTTATTACAGAGCAATCACACACTATCGGCCAATCAATTAGGGTGAACGGCGGTAGTAAGAATGGCCCGTATCAGCTTGGTAGAGACGCGGTTATTCGAGCCTGGACGGAGGAGCGTATTGGCAGTTGGATTGCCCTACCCAGCCGATTTACCTGCATGAACTGACCGCCGAAGCGAAAGGAAGACTAATGCCTTTAACAAAACCTAGTGCTGCACCGCAGAACACCCCGCAAGCTAACGAGCAAAATCAAACTCTGCGCGCGGAGTACGAAATCTGCGATCGTGAAGTGACGGAAGCGCGAAAAAGGCTCGATGAAGCACTCGCAGAACGATCCGATGTTGTTCGTCGAATTGTACAGGCGAATAACGGGCTAAACGGCCCATATTACTTTAACGGCGCGTCGTACCGGGCGACGAAGAAGCCTGTTCGCAACGCGGCAAATCAACCGAACGGCGATGTGATTTGGTACTTCCGCCAGTATTACGACCCAAAACGGGCTATCGATCTTGATAGGCACTTAACGCCGTTCTACCCGACAGACTGAGCGACGACATGAGCGCGCGGAGTTGTCGTCAAGGCGTCTCAAGTTGTACTCCACCGAACCGGCTACCATCCGTCGAAAGCGGTGGAGTAGTTGAGCGGCGAGGATGGCGAGCCACACGGCGGAGGACAAGTTTCCGGCTCACCTGCTTAGTGTCAATGTGAGACGGAAGATTGTGGAAGAGTTAATTGCGCTTAAACAGGCGAGCGGTCGCACGCGATAAGAGACCCGGCACAACCCCGGTCGGCCCGTCCGTATCGTTGCCTCGACTCGAGAAGGGAGGAAGACCATGGCGAAGGAGACGACCTCCAGCGATTTTGAAACCGTCCTCAAAGAGGAGGCCGAGAGGTACAACCTAGTAGCGCACACGCTACGGGTTGCAGTCCGCACTGAGCTGACCGCGCTCGTGGCGAAGAGGATCGCGGAACAGATTGTCGAAGGGAAGGTGGCGCCGCCAAAAAAGTTGAAAGGAGGAGTGGTCTAGCCCCTGACCGGCAATAGCCGCCCTGGGGAAAGTTATCGAGCGCTTTGACGGCGACCCTGACGCGGCCGGAGTTCAAAGCGTATCAAGTTGACTCGTCCGAACCGGCTACAACCCAACGCAAGCGATGGAGTTGAGCGGCAGGATGGCGGACCGATATGCACGACGGAGGACACATTTCCGGTTCACCTGCTTAGTGTCGATCTGAGGCGCGCGCCTGCCTACCTCGAAGAGATGCCGGACAAGCTCGAGGTGGACTGGGACGCCGAGTAGGGGGAAGCCGACCCCGATCCTCCGCCAGATCCGCTATGCTGATGGAGTCAGAGGTCTGGCATGCACACCGAGATCGAGACCCGCCTTCCCCAGCTTCGAGACCTTTGTGGGAAGCACTTCGTAACGCGCCTCGACCTGTTCGGCTCGGGGACCGGCGACGAGTTCGAACCTGCGCGGAGCGACCTCGATTTCCTGGTCGAGTTCCAGCCCATGCCACCCGCCAGGCATGCCAAGGCGTTCTTCGGGCTCCTCGCCGATCTCGAAAGCCTGTTCGGCCGGCGCGTGGACCTGCTGGAGCGAGAGGCGATCGAGAACCCTTATCTCTGGACCTCTATTGAGAAGTCCCGCCACGCCGTCTATGTGGCAGAGAAACCCGCTGCGCACGAGCTGACAGGAGTTGTCGCTGAGCTGGCCGGCCTTCTCGCGGATCAGGAGGTCGACAGCTCGAAGGATGGCTTTGCCGAGTACCTGACCCGCAAGTACTCATGACCGGGGATCACCCCCCTCCTGTCCTCCCCCCATCCCCACCCTCCCGCCCGCCCAGGGGGGAGGGACCCTTCGGTTAGGCTGCATCGTTTCGGAACCGTAGATCGGGTTGAGGATGGAGCGTCTCTGCGAAGGCTCTGATCTGGCAGATACCGCGAAACGCCCCCCTCCTGACCTCCCCCCTGATCCAGCCGCCCCCCTCCCAGGGGGGAGGGACCCACCTCCCGCCCCCTCGACGGCGAAGGTAGCGCCGGGGCCGCCAGGCTTGGCCGGACTCCCCTCTCCCGGTGGTCGAGGCGGCGGGCCGGGACAGGGGCCGGGGGTGAGGGCCTTCCGTTCGCCGCCGTCCCCCCAACTGGACGCCCCTTGACGCCCGTGCCACAATAGCCGGGCCAGTCCTCCGGGGCCCGGCCACATCCGCCCCGTTTCTACCCGCAACCCCCCTCTCTCTCGGATCGAGGAGGAGTAACGATGGCTCAGACTGCCGAAGAGGTCGCTCAGCGCACCCTGATTCACTACGAAGTCAAGGACGGAGTCGCCTACATCACCCTGGACGACCCACCCGCCAATACCTATACCCACGAGATGATGCGCCAGCTCGACGCGGCCATTCTGGAGGCCCGCTTCGACAAGAACGTCTATGTGCTGGTGCTGAACGGCAAGGGGGAGAAGTTCTTCTGCGCCGGGGCCAACATCAACATGTTGAAGACTTCGGACCCCCACTTCAAGTACTACTTCTGCCTCCACGCCAACGAGACCCTGAACCGCCTGGAGCAGACCCCCAAGCTGGTCATCGCGGCGCTCGAAGGGCACACCGTGGGCGGCGGGCTGGAGATCGCCATGGCCGCGGACCTGCTCATCGCCAAGCGCAACTCCGGCAAGGTCGGCCTGCCCGAGATCAACCTGGGCGTCCTCCCCGGCACCGGCGGCACCCAGCGCCTGGCCCGCCGGGTGGGCAAGAACCTGGCCATCGACCTCATGATCACCGGCCGCCTCATCTCCTTCGAGGAGGCCGAGAAGATCGGCATCGTCAACCAGATTCTGGACGGCGACGACTTCATGGGCCAGATCCACGAGTACGCCAAGCAGTTCTGCCCGCCCAACCGGGCCTCGAAGGCGGTCGGCCGGATCAAGCGCTCCGTGCAGTCCGGCGCCGAGGTGCCGTTCGAGAGCGGTCTCGCCATCGAGCGCGAGCTGCAGCAGCAGCTGTTCGAGAGCTCGGACGCCAAGGAAGGGCTCGACGCCTACGTCACCAAGCGCACCCCGCAGTTCAAGGGGGTGTGACGTGGCGACCGCGGTGAGCGCACCGGCGACGAGCGCCCAGGCCAAGCTCCCACCCGCCAAGCTGTGGATCGGCGGGCAGTGGGTCGAGGCCCTAGGCGGCAAGACCTTCACCACCGAGAACCCGGCGACCGAGGAGACGATCTCGGAGGTCGGCTCGGCCTCCGCCGGAGACGTGGACCGGGCGGTCCAGTCGGCCCAGGCGGCGCTGAACGGCGACTGGGGGAAGAAGTACTCGGCCCGCGAGCGCGGGCGGATGCTGTGGAAGATCGCCGATCTGCTGGAAGCGCGGATCGACGAGTTCGCGCTGCTCGAGACGCTCGACAACGGCAAACCCATCTTCGAGTCGCGCTACGTCGACATCCCGGCGGCGATCGACGCCCTGCGCTATTTCGCCGGCTGGGCGGACAAGGTGACCGGGGAGACGCTCCCGGTCGCCGGGCCGTTCGTCCTCGCCTACACCCTGCGCGAGCCGATCGGGGTGATCGCGGCGATCACGCCCTGGAACTTCCCGATCATCCAGGCGCTGTGGAAGATCGCTCCGGCGCTCGCCTGCGGCAACACGGTGATCCACAAGCCGGCCTCCTACACCCCGTTGACCGCGCTCAAGTTCGCCGAGCTGGCCTCCGAGGCGGGGCTGCCGCCGGGGGTGCTGAACGTCCTCCCCGGCCGCGGCGCCGAGGTGGGCAACGCGCTCGTCGAGCACCCGGGGATCGGCAAGATCACCTTCACCGGCTCGACCGAGGTGGGGCGGGACATCATGCGCGGGGCGGCGGGGACGATCAAGCGGGTGACCCTGGAGCTGGGGGGCAAGTCGCCCAACATCATCTTTGCCGACGCCGATCTGGACGCGGCGGTCAAGGGCGCCTACACCGGTATCTTCTATGGCAAGGGCGAGGTCTGCGCCGCCGGCTCGCGGCTCTTCGTCGAGCGCTCGGTGCACGATCAGCTGGTCGAGAAGCTCGTCGAGCGGACCAAGAAGCTGGTGCCCGCCGATCCGCTCGACCCCAAGACCCGGCTGGGGGCGCTGGTCTCCGGCAAGCAGCGGGAGAGCGTCCTCTCCTATGTCGAGGCCGGGAAGCGCGAGGGGGCGGAGGTGGTAGCGGGCGGCGAGGCGGCGACGGTCAACGGCAAGGGTTTCTTCATGCAGCCAACGATTTTGGACGCCTGCCGGAACGACATGCAGGTCGCCCAGGAGGAGATCTTCGGGCCGGTGCTGGTGACCATCCCCTTCGACGACGTGAAGGAGGCGGTGAAGCTCGCCAACGACTCGATGTTCGGCCTGGCGGCCGGGGTCTGGACGCGCGACATCGGCAAGGCGCACCAGGTGGCCCGCGAGGTGCAGGCGGGAACGGTGTGGATCAACCAGTACAACTGGTACGACTCCGGCGCCCCCTTCGGCGGCTACAAGCAGAGCGGCTTCGGCCGCGAGCTGGGCAAGCAGGCCCTGGAGTATTACACCGAGTCGAAGACGGTGTTCGTGGGAAAGTAGCGCCCGGACCTGTGCCGGGCGGCCTTCGATAAGGATGCCGATGGACTCCAAGACCGACATCGTCCTCGCCGCCCCGGTGCGCACCCCGATCGGCAAATTCGGCGGGGGGCTCGCTTCGCTTTCGGCGGCCGACCTGGGGACCGCGGCGGCGGCAGGTGCGCTGTCCCGGGCGCACCTCGATCCCTCGAAGATCGATCAGGTGATCTTCGGCCATGCCCGCCAGGCCGGCGGCGGACCCAACACGGCGCGGCAGATCGCCTTCCGCGCCGGGGTCCCCGTCGACCGGCCGGCCTATACGATCAACCAGGCCTGCGGCTCGGGCCTCCAGGCCGTGCTCTCGGCCGCCCGCACGATTCGCACCGGCGAGGCCCGGGTGGTGCTCGTGGGCGGCGCCGAGAGCATGTCGAACACTCCGTACCTCCTCCCCCGCGCCCGCTGGGGCTACCGGCTGGGACATGCCGAGATCGTCGACGGCATGTACAAGGACGGCTTCAACGACCCGCTCTCCGGCCTGGTGATGGGCGAGACCGCCGAGGAGCTGGCCTTGGAGGTCGGCATCGATCGGGCGGCGGCGGACGCCTGGGCTCTGGGCAGCCAGCAGCGCTGCGAGCGGGCGCGCGGCGCCGGCCGGTTCACCTCGGAGATCGTGCCGGTCACGGTGGGCGGGAAGAAGGGGGAGGTCGTGGTCGATACCGACGAGCATCCGCGTGACGGCACGACGCTCGCCTCGCTCCAGAAGCTCGCCCCGGTCTTCCGCGAGGGCGGGACGGTCACCGCCGGGAACGCCTCGGGGATCACCGACGGCGCCGCCGCCCTGATCGTCGCCTCGCGCGAGGCGGCCGCCGAATTGGGGCTCCCGGTCGTGGCGCGGCTCGTCGACTGGCAGGTGGTGGGCGTCGATCCGCGGATCATGGGGATCGGCCCGGTGCCGGCGGTCGAGCAGCTCCTCGCCCGGAGCGGCATCCAGGGCCGGCAGATCGACGACGTGGAGCTGAACGAGGCCTTCGCCAGCCAGGTGCTGGCGTGTCTCAAGCGCCTGCCGGACCTCGATCCCGAACGGGTCAACCAGGACGGCGGCGCGATCGCCTTGGGCCATCCGATCGGGGCGACCGGAGCGCGCATCCTGGTCACCCTCCTCCACGGCCTCGCCGCCCGCGGCGGCCAGCGCGGCCTCGCCACCCTTTGCGTGTCGGGCGGCATGGGGCTCGCGGCGCTGGTCGAGATGGAACGGGAGGCGGCATGAACGGCGGGAAGATCCTCGTCTCCGCCGGCTTCGACGAGAAGGCGGCCCCCTATGTCGAGGCGCTCAAGGCCGTGGGCGTGCCGGCGGAGCGGATCACCGTCCTCACCCCGGGTGCCGGCCGGCCGGGGCTCCCCGCGGAGCTGGTCGCCACGGCGGCCGGGCTAGTCCTGACCGGCGGGGTGGACGTCGCCCCCGAGCGCTACGGCGAGAGCCCGCGGCCCGACGCCCGACTGGAGGTCTACCCCGAGCGCGACGACCTGGAATGGGAGCTGCTCGCCGGCGCCCGGGAGCGGCGGCTGCCGGTCTGGTGCATCTGCCGCGGGCTCCAACTCGCCAACGTCTACCTGGGCGGCACCCTTTGGCAGGACCTCCCCACCCAGCTCCCCGGGGGAGTGCCGCACGAGCTGACCGACACCCCCGACGTCCTGGCCCACCCGGTGCGGGTCGCCGGCCCGGGCACGACCCTGGCCGAGCGGCTCTCCCGCGAGGCGGTCCTGGTCAACAGCCGCCACCACCAGGCGGTCAAGGACCTCGCCCCGGGGCTCGAAGCCGCCGCCTGGTCGCCGGACGGCCTCGTCGAGGCGTTCGAGCTCGCCGGGACCGGGGACGAAAACGGCTGGTGGCTGCGGGGGGTCCAGTGGCACCCCGAGAACCTGGTCGCCATGCACCTCCAGCGGGCGCTCTGGGAGGACTTCGTGAACGCCGTCGACGGAAATGCCACCAACGGGAGCCGGCCATGAGCACCGCCACGATCTCCCCCGTCCTCGTCGAGCGCGCCGGGCGGACCGCCACGCTCACCCTGAACCGGCCGCCGCTCAACATCCTGGACCTCGACACCCTGGCCCGGCTGAAGGAGGCGATCGCGGATCTCGCCCAGGACCCCGATCTTCAGGTGGTCGTCCTCCGCGGCGCCGGGGAGCGCGCCTTCTCGGCCGGGGTCTCGGTCCAGGACCACACTCCGGACAAGGTGCGGGCCATGCTCGACGGCCTCCACGGCGCCATCCGCGGCCTCGGGGATCTCCCCGCCATCGCCGTCGCCGCCGTCCACGGCCACTGCCTGGGGGGCGGGATGGAGCTGGCTCTCGGCTGTGACCTGGTGCTGGCGACCGACGACGCCCGTTTCGGCCAGCCCGAGATCGAGCTCGGCTGCTATCCGCCGGCCGCCGCCGCCCTCTATCCCCAGCTTTTGGGGCCGGGCCGCACCCTGGAGCTGCTTCTGACCGGCCGCACCTTCTCCTGCGAGGAGGCGGAGCGGCTGGGGCTCGTCACCTGGCGGATCGAGGCGGGGGGGCTGGACTTAGGGATCGCCCGGGTGCTCGCCGACCTGACGGCGAAGAGCGCCGCGGTCACCCGCCTGACCAAGAAGGCGGTGCGCGCCGGCCGCGACCTGGGCTTCGCCGAGGCCCTGCGGGAGACCGAGCGGCTTTACCTGGACGAGCTCTGCGCCACCGCCGACATGGAGGAAGGCCTGGCCGCCTTCCTCGCCAAGCGGAAGCCGGTCTGGCAGCACCGTTGAGCCGCGTGATCTAATGGGCGTACCAACCCGTTGATCCGAGGAGGATGCGCCATGCGTGAGCGCTCGATCCGCCGTTTCGCGAGCCGGCTGGCCCTGCTGGCTCTGATCGTTCCGCTGCTCAGCCTGCTCCCGGCTGTCCTCCATGCCCAGCCCGAGGAGACCCTCCCTCCCGGCGGCGCGGTGACCTTCCGGTGGAATCCGCCGCTCGGCGTCCCCCTGATCGAGGCCAACCGGGCGAGCATCCGCACCCAGGCGGCGCGCGGCAAAGGGGTGGACAGCCTCCTCGACACCTCCACCCAGGTCACCTTCCGCCGTGGCGGGGCGCAGCAGTACGAGGAGGTCGGGAGCCTCGCGTCGATGAAGATGGTGCAGGACGAGCAGCAGCTCGACCTCTCGCGGCTGCTCAAGATCCTGCAGGGCCAGGAGCTCGTCATCAAGGTCGCGGGAGACGGCCGCTTCCTCGGTTTCTCGGGCGGCGCCAACCTCCTCGAGCGGGCTCGCCAGGTCCTCTCCGCCGAGGCCTACCAGGCGCTGCGGCCCCAGCTCGACGACAAGGAGATGGCGGCCAACCAGAAGGCCGATTGGCTGAAACGGGTCGAATTCTTCGCCGGCAAGACCTTCACCGTCGGGCTGCCCTATACCCGCACCTCCGAGCTCGAGCTGCCGGGCAACCGGAAGATCCAGGTGCTCGACCAGTTCCGGATCGTGGGGCGCGAGCACACGGCCGATTGTGACTGCGTCCGCCTGGAGATCGCCGCCGCCCAGGGTCCCGGCACCCCGGCCGGCACCACGATGACCGGTCGCGGCACCGCCCTGGTCGATCCGGCCACCGGGCTCCTCTGGCGCGAGACGATCGAGCGGACGGTGCGCACCAAGAGCCAGATCTCCGAGGGGTTCAGCGCTCCCGTGACCCTGTTGCTCAAGGAAGATTTCGAGCTGAGCCACCCCCACTGATCGGCTCGCGCCCCAAGGATTCCAGCCATAAGGAGAAAAGGATGTCCGAAACCATTCTGATGGAGCGGGAAGGCCGGGTGGCCGTCCTCACCGTCAATCGACCCGATAAGCTGAACGCCCTGAACGACCAGGTGCGCGTCGATCTGCTCGCCGCCCTGGCCGAGATCGAGACCGACGACGACCTGGGCGTCGTGGTGATCACCGGGGCCGGCGAGAAGTCGTTCATCGCCGGCGCCGACATCGGCGAGTTCGCCGGCCGCTCGCCCTTCGACCAGCGCGAGGCCATGCGCAGCCCGCGCATCTTCGACGTCATGGGGAGCTTCCCCAAGCCGGTGATCGCCATGATCAACGGCTTCTGCCTGGGCGGCGGCTGTGAGCTCGCCAGTTCCTGCGACCTCCGCATCGCTTCCGAAAAAGCGCGCTTCGGCCAACCCGAGATCAACCTCGGGTTGATCCCCGGCGGCGGCGGCACCCAGCGCCTGCCGCGCTTGATCGGCCTGGGAAACGCCATGCGGCTGGTCTTGACCGGCGACATGATCGGCGCCGCCGAGGCGAAAGACATGGGCCTCGTCGAGATGGTCGTGCCGCACGAGGAGCTGCGCGCCAGGACTCTGGAGCTGGCCGGCAAGATCGCCAGCAAGAGCCCGCTGACGCTCAAGGTCGCCAAGGAGGCGCTGCGGGCCAGCCAGAAGCTCGCGATCGAGGACGGCATCGCCTATGAGCGCGACCTCTTCTGCCTCTGCTTCTCGACCGAGGACAAGGAGGAGGGGGTGAAGGCGTTCCTGGAGAAGCGGCCGGCGCAGTGGAAGGGCCGGTAGGTGGGGTTGCCGCTCCGGTTGCCTCTCCCCTATGGGGTGGTCGACATCCATGTCCATCTCCAGCCCTGGGAGCAGATGCGGCCCGAGGTGCGGACGCGGATGGAGAGCGCGCCGGGGGCGGCCGAGCTGGCCGAGCTGATGCGCCGGCCGGAGAAGGTGCTGGCGCTGATGGACCGCGCCGGCATCGAGCGGCTGGGGATGGTCCACTACGTCTCGCCGCTCATGGGCTTCACGCCGGCGGTCAACGACTTCAGCCTGGAGGTCGCCCGCCTCGCCCCCGACCGGCTGATCCCCTTCGGCTCGGTCCATCCGGGCTTGACGCCCGAGCCGGGGGCGGAGGTGCGGCGGTTGCGCGATCGGGGCATCCAGGCGCTCAAGATCCATCCGCCGCACCAGCTGTTCGCCGCCAACGCCTACCTGGACTCGCTGCCGGGGCTGGGAGAAATCTACGGCCAGGCGGAGACGCTGGGGATGCCGGTGATGATCCACACCGGCACTTCGGTCTTCCCCGGCGCCCGCAACAAGTTCGCCGACCCCATGGCGGCGGACGACGTGGCGGTCGATTTTCCGGACCTCCGCCTGATCCTCGCCCATGCCGGGCGTCCTCTCTACATGGACACCTGCCTGTTCCTCGCCCGGCGGCACCCCCACGTCTACCTCGACGTTTCGGGCATCCCTCCCAAGCGGCTCCTCCAGTACCTGCCGCGCCTCGACAGCATCGCCGACAAGGTGCTCTGGGGGACCGACTGGCCCGATCCCGGGGTGACCAGCCTGGAGAAGAACCTGGAGGATTTCCTCACCCTCGACCTGCCGGAGGCGACAAAGCGTAGAATCCTCCGCGACAATTCGTATCGGGTCTTCGGCTGGAAGGAGTAGTTGTAATCTATCTCCGATTGGCCCGACTGGAAAGGACCGTCATGACCATCGCCGCTTCCGTTGCCACCCCGGCGCCGCACGCCGACCTTCTCTCCCTGCGCGCAGAGTTTCCCATCCTCGCGCGCACGACCTACCTGATCAGCAACTCCCTGGGGGCCATGCCGCGCGCCGTCCATCAGGAGGTCGAGACCTTCGCCAGGCAGTGGGAGGAGCGCGGGGTGCGGGCCTGGCACGAGGGGTGGTGGGAGATGGCGGTCGAGACGGGCGATCTCCTGGCCCCGATCCTCGGGGTCCAGAAGGGGAGCATCGCCATGCACCAGAACGTGGCGGTGGCGGCCGCGGTCTTTCTCTCCGCCCTCGACTACCCGGCGACGCGCAACCGCATCGTCTACACCGAGCTCAATTTCCCCAACGTCATGTACGCCCTCGAAGGGGAGCGCAAGAAGGGCGCCGAGATCGTCACCGTCCCCTCGGACGACGGGATCGGCGTCCCGACCGAGCGGCTCCTCGCGGCGATCGACGAGCGCACCCGGCTGGTGCCCATCTCGCACACGCTCTTCCGGAGCGCCTTCGTGCAGGACGCGCAGGCGATCGCCCAGCGCTGCCGGGCAGTCGGGGCGATTCTCCTCCTCGACGTCTATCAATCGGCCGGGGTCTTGCCGGTCGAGCTCGAAAAGTGGGGGGTGGACGCGGCAATGGGCGGTTCCGTCAAATGGCTCTGCGGCGGCCCCGGCGCCGGCTTCCTCTGGGTGAGCCCGGAGATCGCCGACACGCTCCAGCCCACGGTCACCGGCTGGCAGGCGGACGACGAGCCCTTCGCCTTCCGCCCCGGCCCCATCCACTACACCCACGGCGCCTGGCGCTTCCTGACCGGCACTCCTAACATCCCGGCCCTCTACTCCTGCCGCGCCGGCTACAAGATCGTAGCCGGGGTCGGCACCCAGAAGATCCGCGAGCGCTCCCTGGCCCTGACCTCCCACCTCATGGACGCCGCGCTGGGAGCCGGCTTCGAGGTCCGCACCCCCCGCGACCCGCACCACCGGGGCGGCACCGTCTCCGTCTGGCATCCTGAGGCGGAACGGCTGTCAAAAGAGCTGATCGCGAGAGACATCATGTGCGACTACCGCCCCAACGCGGGAATCCGGCTCTCGCCGCACTTCTACAACACGGAGGCGGAGTGCGATCATGCGATCGGGGTGCTGGCGGAGCTGGCGGGGAGGGGTTAAACTAAGCAGCATGGCAAGGACGATGGACCAACTGATTGACGAGGCGCTGCTTCTTCCCGAAGGGCAGCGCGCCGAGGTGGCCACGCGGCTCCTCGAAAGCCTCGACACGGCCCAAGATGAGGAAGTGGACGCGGCATGGGCAGCGGAGATCGAGCGCCGGTGTGCGGACCGAGACTCCGGCCGCACTGTCGGCACAGACTGGGAGGATTTCCGTCGCCGCGTCGACAGTGAGATCTTCGGCCGTTGAAGCCGATCCGCCTAGATCCCGAGGCCGAAGCGGAGATTTGGGCCGAGCTTGGATGGTATGAAAGCGAGCGCACCGGTCTTGGGCGGCGGCTCTGGAAAGCGGTCCAGCATGCAATCAGCTTGATCTCGGAGCATCCTGCCATCGGTGAGGTCGTTCCTCGCATCCGAGGCGTTCATCCACCACCGCGGCGTTTCCAGGTGCGTCGCTTCCCCTTTTATCTCGTGTATCGCGAGTTTGCCGATGAGATCGAGCTGGTGGCGCTCGCTCCGATGAGTCGCAAGCCTGGCTACTGGCGTTCACGGGCGCTGAAGTCGAAGTAGCGCAGCTCGACCCTGCGTGAGCCGATCGCCGCGGTGGAGTACTGACTTGCGCCACAGGAAGGTGTAATTGGCCAGGCGTCAGAAGAAATTCATCCGTGAAGGTGCCTACGCAGCCGAGGTCGACGTTGAGATCGGCGAGTCGGAGGAGGGGTGGTCGCCCTACCTCACCCTGGAGGATGCCGAGAGGCTGGACCAGGTCCGATTGGCGCTACGGCGAGGTGACGTCAAAGGGGCCAGTCAGCTCGCGCGCGTGTTCTACTTGACCCCAGTGGCGAGCTAACGCCGTCGCTCGCCCGAGACACGTGTGCGACTACCACCTAACCACCCGAACGTGATCCGTCCCGTACCGGTGGAGTGCGATTATTGATCGCGACGCTGAAGGAGCTAGGCTACCCGTAATCGGAGCAGACACACTCGGGCCGGCCATTCTCGTGACAGACCGACACCTCGGACTCACAGTGGCCGTTAGGATAGGAGACAGTGCCGCCAACTGCTGGCCTTAGGTCCTGCTGAGCCAGGATCTTGAGAGTTTCACGGTTGAGCACTAGCTTTTTAATAGGATTCCTTCGCATAATTGCTCCTTCTTAGAACTCTCCACTATAGCACGCTGCCCCGCGGTCGGCCGTAAGCGATTGAAGATCAAACGGTTCCTGGACTAGTTCCTATGACATCCCCCCCTCACCTCCTAGTTTGCGTGGCCAACGAGGGCGCCGAGGATCTTCAGGTATTGAAGGTGTACCGTCGCATTCCCGACGAATCCGCGGCGTCGAAGGGCTTTGTCCGCGTCATCGACGACTCGGGCGAAGACTACCTGTACCCTCAAGCGGCCTTCTTGCCGCTGCCGTTGTCCCCCTCCCTCGAGCAGCAGCTCGAGAGTCTTGCCGTGGAGCAGGCACGCGCCTAGAAGTGTAGTGCGGCAGAAGTTCGGTGCCTTTTCGCAGACCCTCCCGGAGAGTCATCCTGAGGGAGCCTTGGCGACGGAAGGACCTGGGCGGGGGAGCTCCCCACCTTCGCGCCCTCTCTCCCCCTCCGCCGCGGACACCCGGCATGAGGATCGCTTTGCTTGCAGCAGGATGGGTAGCGGTACTTCGGCGGAGATCGACGCGCATCGCGGAGCGCTGCCGCGATACGAGGCACTTCGCGGCGGAATTCAGTCCATTGCGGCGACTCGGGCGGCGACGGGCCATTGTAGCCAGCGCTGCCGCAAAGTCTTCCAACTTCGCGGCATCTCCGGCGAGCTGCCGCAAAGTTTCCAGAGCTGCCGCAAACTCCGTAGAGTACGCGGCATCTCCCGTTGTTTGCCGCGTAGTTTCCAGCGCTGCCGCGTAGTCGAGGGAGTACGCGGCAGATCCGCAGCGCTGCCGCGTACTCTCCAGATCTGCCGCGTACTCGCGCCAGCTGCCGCGAAGTTGGGCGATCTGCCGCAATGTCGCGGGAGCTGCCGCGTAGTCTCGCGATCTGCCGCAAATCCTCGGGAGCTGCCGCGATCTCGAATGTGGCCGAGCCTCGGAGGAAGAGTCAGCGCCGATGAGGCGCCGTCGGGCGCCGGCTCGCAGGAACGCGAGGACTTGGTTAGGAGCGCAACGCTTCCGTCAGCAGCACGCTGATCAACTTGGGGTTGGCCTTGCCGCCACCCTCCGCCACCCGCTTCATGACCTGCGCGACGAGGAAGCCCAGGATGCCAGTCTTCCCGCTGCGGTAGCGCTCCGCCTCGGTGGGGTGCGCGGCGAGCACGCCTTCGATCATGGGCTGCACCACGGGGCGCAGCTGGGCGAGAAGATCCTGCTCCTCCGCCGAGAGCGGATCGGGGACCTTGGCCTCGGTCTCCTTGGGCGGTTTTGGCGCGGGCGGCTTTTCGGTGGCGGCCGTAGCGGGCGACCGCTTCTGGACCTCCAGGGCCCAGGAGTCGCGGAGCGGCACGATGCGGTTCCAGACGAGATGACCGGGGCGCGAGTCGACGGGATCGCGGAAGAAATAGCCCTGCCGCTCGAACTGCAGACGGTCCCCGAGCTCCGCGGCCGCCGGCTCCATGCGGCTGTCGGGGAGGACTTCGAGCGACTGCGGGTTGAGGCAGGCCTCGAAGCCGCCCTCTTCCAAGTCCGGCCGCTCGACCCGGAACAGGCGGTCGTAGAGCCGGACCTCGACCGGCACCGACTGGGCCGCGGACACCCAGTGCAGGGTGCCCGGCACCTTGCGGCCGTCCGGGGCCGCACCGCCGCGGGTCGCGGGATCGTAGGTGCAGCGCAGCTCGACGATCTCGCCGGTCGCGGGGTTCTTCACCACCCGCTCACAGCGAATGAGATAGGCGTGGCGCAGGCGCACCTCGCGGCCCGGGGAGAGGCGGTGGAAACCCTTCGGTGGCTCCTCCGCGAAGTCGTCCTGCTCGACGTAGAGGGTGCGCGAGAACGGCACCTTCCGGGAGCCCTCTTTGGGCACGTCGCGCGGATAGAGCGGCGCCTCCAGCTCTTCGACCTGGTCCTCGGGATAGTTCTCGATCACCAGCTTCAAGGGTCGCAGCACACAGAGCACCCGGGGAACCTCGGGATTCAGGTCCTCGCGCTGGCAGTATTCGAGGAGCGCCACGTCCACCGTGCTGTTGGCCTTGGCGACGCCGATCCGTTCGCAGAAGTCGCGGAGCGCCGCGGGGGTGAAACCGCGCCGGCGCAGACCGGCGAGGGTCGGCAGGCGCGGATCGTCCCAACCCGCGACCAGCTTGCGCTCGACGAGCTCCGAGAGCTTGCGCTTGCTCATCAGGGTGTAGGTCAAGTTCAGGCGGGCGAACTCGGTCTGGCGCGGTGGGTCGGGGAAGGGCAGGGTGTCGACCAGCCAGTCGTAGATCTCGCGGTTGTTCTCGAACTCCAGGGTGCAGAGCGAGTGGGTGATGCCCTCGATCGCGTCCGAGAGCGGATGGGCGAAGTCGTAGAACGGGTAGATACACCAGGCGTCGCCGCGGCGGTAGTGGGTGGCGTGCTTGATGCGGTAGAGGAGCGGATCCCGCATCTTCATGTTGGGCGAGGCCATGTCGATCCGGGCGCGCAGCACGTGGGCGCCGTCCGGGAATTCGCCGGTCCGCATGCGGGCGAAGAGGTCGAGGTTCTCCTCGACCGTGCGCTCGCGGTACGGGCTGTTCCGGCCCGGCTCGGTGACCGTCCCCCGATATTCGCGGATCTCGTCCTCGGAGAGGCTGCAGACGTAGGCCTTGCCGCGGCGGATGAGCTCGATCGCCAGGTCGTAGAGCCGCTCGAAGTGATCCGAGGCATGGAAGAGGTTCTTCCCCCAGTCGAAGCCCAGCCAGCGCACGTCCGCTTGAATCGACTCGACGAACTCCAGCTCCTCGGTCTCGGGATTGGTGTCGTCGTACCGCAGGTGACAGGTGCCGCCGAACTCCAGGGCCAGGCCGAAGTTGAGGCAGATCGACTTGGCGTGGCCGATATGGAGATAGCCGTTGGGCTCCGGAGGGAAGCGGGTGACGACCCGCCCCCCATACTTGCCGGCAGCGCGGTCGCGCTCGACCATCTCGCGGATGAAGTTGCGGGCGGGGGAAGGAGTGCTGTCGGACACGGCAGAGGTCCTCGGTAACGGGGATTCGATGCGACTCGGCCCTAGGCCGAGACCGCTGGTCGTAGGGAATGGGACCCTATCATGAGAGGCCCTTCAGGAGGCGGGCTCGCCCAAACCGCGGCGGAATCGCGCCAGCCGCGTCTCGATCTCCTGCACGATCTCCCGGATCGATCGCAGATCCCCGGCGCTCAAATGGGCAGCCAGCTCCGCGAACAGCGGCTCCAGGGGAGGCTGGTAAGCTTGCAGCAGCGCCGCGACGTCCCCTTCATAGAGGTTCACCCGGGCGAAGTTCCCCTGCCGGTAGAGCGAGGGCAGGGCGTACAGCTTGAGCAGCAACAGTCCCTCGACCGTCGCGCAAGGGATGTCCCGGCCGGCAAACCGTGCCATCGTCCGATGCTCGCGCTGCACCTTGTCGAAGAGGGGATTGCGCGTCAGCAGCAGGTCGACTTTCAAGTCGCCGAGCGTCCCGTGAACGAAGTCCTCGTTCTCGCTCGTCACTTCGATCTCGGGCAGGCTCCGGAGCGAGCCGAGCGCTACGATCAGGTCGAGGTCCTCGGTATTTCGCCCCTCGACGTACTTCAGCAGGGCGATCCCGCCCACCAGGAGATAGCGGATCTGCCGCTCCTCGAGGAGCGTGAAGAGGCCCTCCACCTCCGCGAAGAGGTTGTCGGTGCTCATCCCTTCGTCACGCCAATGGCTGATGTTGAAGACGATGGCATTACGGATGATCTCGCCGACCGGGACGTCCTCTCTTCTACTCATATACGCTCCCGCGGAATCCTATCAGCTCCCCGGGGCGAAACCACGAGCACGATATAGGCGGCATAGGCGACGAGCGCTCCGGCAACGAAGACCACCTCGCCCCCCGGCGCCAGGCCGCGCACGGCCTCCGCCGCAAAGGCGTAGAGGATCGCGTACAGGAGGAGGGCCACCGGGGCGAGACCGAGGACGATCCAGAGGACGCGGCCGTACCCACGGCGCGGCGGGAAGTGGGCAAGGAGCACGGCCGGGTAGAGGAGGACCGAGAAGATCGGGGCGAGGAAAACGGAGACCAGGAAGAGCAGGCGGAAAAGGAACCCCGGCAGGGCACGCTGCCGCCATGCCCGTCCTTCCCGCCGATTCTGCTCCGCTTCCGCCTCCGGCCGGCGTCGCGGCCGATTCCGCACGACCAGGAGCCCCCAGAGCAGGAATCCTATCCAGTAGAGATCGCGCGGCAGCCAGACCCGGCCGAAGACCACCAGGTAGCGGTCCTCGGGGAGCGGCCGGCCGGCCAGCCGGTCGAGCCGGCGGACCGCGGCGGCGGTCGCCGTGACCCAGCGGTCGAGCCGCGTCGGGTCGAGCCGGTCGGCGGTGTCGGCCTGCCGGTGGTAGGCGGGATCGAGATGGAGGAGAGAGCTGTCGGAGAGGGTGGCGGCGGGGACTCCGGCGGCTACGAAGGCGTCGCTGTCGGCCCCGTAGGTGGGGACCGTGGCCCGGAGGACGAGTTGGGCGGGGAGCGAGCCATGGGCTTCGAGGAAGGACGGCGGCAGCCCCGCCGCCTCGCCGCTGCGGAGCAGTGAGTGCACCAGCCAGCCGGGGGCGAAGGCCCGCGCTCCCTGCCGCCTTACGGGGAAGGTGAGGAGCACCGGCCCGGCGCTCCCGGACCAGCCGACCATCTCCACGTTGACAGCGGCGAGGATCCGCTCCCGGCCGGTGGGACCCCGGGCGGCCAGCCAGGCGCGGCTGCCGAGGAGCCCGCTCTCCTCGCCGTCGAAGAGGAGAACCCGCACGGTGTGCCCAAGAGGGGTGCGCGCCAGGTCGGCTACGGCGGCGAGGATCGTGGCGCAGCCGGAGGCGTCGTCCCCCGCGCCGGGGCTCCACGGAACCGTGTCGTAGTGGGCCGAGAGCACGATCTCGCCGGGCGTCGTCCCGGGGAGCACCCCGGTCAGGCTGCGGAGGGGGAGGGGACCGGGAGCCGGGATCGTCTCCACCCGGGAGAGGCCGGCGCGGAGCATGGCGGCGCGCAGCAGCTCGAAGGCCGCGGCGTGCGCGGCGGTGCCAGGCGGCCGCGGGCCGAGACGGGCGAGGCCGGCGGCGATCGTCGGGGCAATCGCCGGGGCCTTCGCCGGGGAGGCCGCGAGGGCCAGGGCGGCGCGGCCGCCAGGAACCATCACAACGATAAGGAATGCCGCGAAAGCTGACTGTAAAGATGCGCGCATTAAAAACAATTTGGAATGTTGCATCGAGAGAAGGCTCTTATTCTACCAGCGTAGCCCTGGGGACGGGTTCGTCCCGGTCTCGTCGTGCTCGCGACACCTTCTATAAGCAGGAAGATCATGGGAACCTCGTGTCCCGGAGCAGGGACTCACGATCGATGGAGTAAGGGCTGGCTTTGTTTCAAGATCTTGACGTAGAATCGCGCCTACTTAAAGCGCGGATCGGGAGAATAAGCCTCGACCAGCCCGGGAGCTGACTTCGAGGGATGATCCGTTACTTGTCTTGGGAGGTGTGGGGGCGGTTTTTATTGCGCCCTCCTTGGAGTCGTGAGTTGAATCTGCGTAAGAAGATCTTCCTGTTCACCACCGCTCTCGTCGCGGTGGTGTTCCTCACTGCGCTCGTCCTGGTGCAGCGGCAGGTCCAGTCGGCGACCCTCGCCGACAACCGGCAGCATCTCCAGAGTACCGCCTTCGCGATCGAGGAGCACACCCGGGAGGTGGTCCGCACCTGGCAGGACCGGGTGCGGCTCCTCGCCGGCATGCCGCAGCTCGCGGCGGCCCTGGAGCACCCGGAGGCGGCCGGGGTGCAAGAGCTGCTCCGCGACCTCCGCCGGTGGCTTCCCGGCACGCAGCTCTTCGCCGTGACCACCCCCGATGGCAGGGTCCTCGCGGCAGACGGTTTCAACGACGGGCTCGACGCTCCCGGCCTCGCGGCGGCCGAGCCGCTGCGCTCGGCGCTCGGGATGGGGGGCGGCAACGGCACGGGGCACGGCCTGTGGATCGTCGGCGGGCAGCTCTGCGACCTCGTGGCGGCTCCTGTCCGGAGCCCGATCGACGGGCGACGGCTGGGGGCGGCGCTCTTTGGGGTGAGGGTCGAGGACTCCATGATCCGGCACCTGCGCAACCTGGTCGAGACCGACCTCGTGATCGTCACGGCGGACGGCCGGGTGCTCGCCAGCTCGCTCCCCGCCACCCTGGCGCACGAGGTGGCCCGCCAGCAGCCGCTGTTCGACGGACCGACGCCGCGCACCGTCGAGGCCCGCGGCAGCTCGTATCTCGCGACGGCGCGGGTCTCCTCCCTGGACTACGGCGGCAGCCGCATCGCCCGGATCTACCTGCGCCGGCTGGACGGCGCCGACCAGCTCGCCTACCGGATCGGCCGCGACCTGCTGGCGATCGGGTTGGTCGCCGGCGTCCTCGCCTTCGTCTTCGCCTGGCTGGGGGCACGCCGCATCACCCTCCCCCTGCGCCAGCTGTCGGCCACCATGTCGGAGATGGCGCGGACCGGCGAGCCGGCAAGCGATTTCCCGAGCGCCGGCGGCGACCGCGAGGTGCGGCTGATCGAGAACACCTTCCGCCAGCTGGTCATCTCGCTCGAGGAGTCGCAGCGTGCCCGCGAACGCTCCTATGTCGAGGCGGTGGGCGCGGTGGTCACCGCGGCGGACGCCCGCGACCACGAGACGACCGGCCACTCCTTTAGGGTGGCCCACTACGCCGTGGCCTTGGCCCGCGCCACGGGCCTGCGCGGCGACTCGCTCCAGGCGATCGAGTGGGGGGCGCTGCTCCACGACGTGGGCAAGATGGTGGTGCCGGACGACATCCTGAGGAAGGTCGGGCCGCTCACCGAGGACGAGTGGCACATCATGCGCCAGCATCCGACCTGGGGCTTCGACATGCTGGCCGAGGTCGGCTTCCTGCAGCAGCCGGCGCTCGAAATCGTCTACAGCCACCACGAGCGCTGGGACGGCCGGGGCTATCCGCGCGGCCTCTCGGGCGAGGCCATCCCGCTCGCCGCCCGCATTTTCGCCGTCGTCGACACCTACGACGCGATCACCTCCGACCGGCCCTACCGACGAGCCCACAGCCATCACGCCGCCCTCGCCGAGGTGCAGCGGGTGGCCGGCCAGCAGCTCGACCCGCGGGTGGTCGAGGCCTTCGGCACCATCCCGGAGGTCGAGCTGCGCCGCCTGCGCGAGCTGTGCCGGCGCTCCCATCCGGGCCTGGCGCTCCCCGCGCTGCCGTCCGATTTCCGGGTCGTCCAGGAGAACCGGGGCAAGCGCACCGCCGAAGACCGGGTCTCGTAGAGACGCCCAGCCGCTACCACGAACCCTGCCTGTACCACCGTCGCCAGGGCGTCTCCGCAGGTCGGAGACGCCCTGGCGTTCGGGGTCAAGGCAAGTCCTGTGGTAACGGCTGGGCGTCTCTACCCGCTGCCCCTTCACGGAATCCCGTACCGCTTCCGCTTCTCCCATAGCGCCTTGCGGCTGATCCCCAGGAGATCGGCGGCTTGCTGCTGGTTGCCCCGGGTGTAGGCCAGGGCGCGCCAGATCTCCGCTTTCTCCACTTCGCGGAGCGGCCGCGGGGGTCGCTCGGTCCCACCCTCGGGGAGCGGCGGCGCGAGCGGACCGCTGGGGGGGGCCATCACGAGACAGCGTTCGAGGAGGTTCCGGAGCTCCCGCAGGTTCCCCGGCCAGGAGTAGTCGCCGAACCCGGCGAGGGCGGTCGGCGCCAGGGTGAGGCCGGGGTGGCCGAAACGGTCGCCCAGATCGGCCAGGAGGTGGGCGGCGATCGCCGGCAGGTCGGCCTGCCGCTCGCGCAGGGGAGGGAGCCGGAAGGCGAGGACCTCCAGGCGGTAGAAGAGGTCCTGGCGGAAGGCGCCGCGGGCGACCCGGAGCGGCAGGTCCTCGGGGCCGATGGCGAGGAAGCGCACGTCGGCCTCGACCTCGGGTCCCCCCAGGGGGGAGTAGCGCCGCTCGGCGAGCAGGCGCAGCAGCTTGCCCTGGGCGGCGAGCGGCAGCGCCTCGATCTGGTCGAAGAGCAGGGTGCCGCCACGCGCCCGCGCCACCCGCCCCTCGGTCGCCTTGTCGGCCCCGGTGAAGGCGCCCGCCCGGTAGCCGAAGATCTCGCTTTCGAAGAGCGAGCTGGGGAGGCTCCCCACGTCGACCTCGACCAGCGGTCCGCCGGCGCGGCGGCTGGCGCCGTGGAGAGCGCGGGCGAGAGTCGAACGGCCGCTCCCGGGCTCGCCCAGGATCAGGATGGGCGCCTCGCTCGCCGCCGCCTTCTCCGCTCCGTGGAGGGGCTCGGCGAGGGCTGGAAAGTCCCGCACCAGGCGGGCCAGGGAGAGCGGGACGGCGGGCGCGGTCGGGGTCAGGAGCGGAAGTCCCCGGTGACGTCCGGGGCGTCGGCCCAGAGGCGCTCCAGGGAGTAGAAGCTGCGGGTCTGGGCCTCGAAGACGTGGACCACCAGGTCGCCGTAGTCGAGCAGCACCCACTGCCCCCGGTTGTAGCCCTCGACGTGGAGGGGCCGCACGCCGACGGCGCGCAGACGTTCCTCGATGGCGTCGGCGATTGCCTGCACCTGCCGCTCGCTGCTGCCGCTCGCGATCAGGAAGTAGTCGGTGAAATCGCTGATCGCCGCGAGATGAAGGACCCGGAGGTCGATCGCCTTCCGGTCCTCGGCCGCGGCCACGGACTCGCGGACGCGGGTGCTGGTGTCGAGAGGAGCTGTGGCTTCTGCCTTCATCGATAGAGCTGGTATTTCCGCGCGTAGTCTACCACCAAATCCGGCATCGACCCGGGCGGTGGGACCTCCCCGCGGGAGAGGATCTGGCGTAAATGGGTGGACGAAACGTCGACCGGCGATTGATGCAAGAGGAGGACCCGGCCGCTCGCGGCGAGGTCGCCGAGCTCCGGCGCCAGGGACGCGGATTCGAGCTCCCATCCCGGACGGGCGAGGACGACCAGGTGGGCCAGGCGCGCGATGTCGCGGAAGCGCCACCAGCGGTGGAAGTCGAGGAAGGAGTCGCTGCCCAGGAGCAGATGGAGATCGGCTTCCGGCATGGCCGTGCTGAACTCCTCCAGGGTGTCGATGGTGTAGGCCGGCTCTCCCGGCGTGAGCTCGTGGGGAGAGGCGTAGAGCCCCTCCTCGCGGAGCAGGGCGAGCTCGACCATGGCGTAGCGCGCGTAGGGCGGAGCGAGGTCCCGTCGCGGCTTGTGCGGCGGTTGGGCGGTGGGCAGGTAGAGCACCCGCTCGAGCCCCAGGCTCCGCCGCGCCTCCTGGACCGGTCGCAGGTGGCCGGCGTGAATGGGGTCGAAGCTGCCGCCGAAGAGGCCGACCTTAGTCCCCTGCATGGGTCCCCTCCTTCACGCCGCCCCCCGGACCGCGGCGAGCACCCGCGCCAGCTCGGTCACCAGCGCGTCGACCCCCTGGTGGGTGGCGGCGCTGATCTCGAAATAGGGCAGCGAGCGCTCCGCGGCCGCCGTCTCAAGCTCCGCCTGCCGCTCGGGGAGGGCGGAGTCGAGCTTGCTCCCCACCACGAGGCGGGAGCGCTGCATAAGACTGGGATCGAAGGCCTGGAGCTCGCGCTCGACCGTCGCTAAGTCCTCGGCCGCGTCGGCCTCCGGGTTCGACAGGTCCACCAGGTGGACGAGCACCCGGCAGCGCTCGACGTGGCGCAGGAACTGGAACCCCAGGCCGGCCCCCTGGGCCGCCCCGGCGATCAGGCCGGGCAGGTCGGCGATGACGAAGGGATCGTCGACCGGCCCGCGCGCCACGACGCCGAGCTGCGGGATGAGGGTGGTGAAGGGGTAGTCGGCGATCTTGGGCCGGGCGGCGGAGACGACACTGATGAGGGTCGACTTGCCGGCGTTGGGCAGGCCCACGACCCCCACGTCCGCCAGGAGCTTGAGCTCCAGGCGGAGCCGCCGCTCCCCGCCCGGGGCGCCGGGGTCGGCCCGCCGCGGCGCCTGGTTGGTCGCGGTCGCGAAGCGGGCATTGCCCCGTCCACCCCGCCCGCCTTCGGCGACGAGCAGCTTCTCTTCGTCGGTCAGGATCTCGCCCAGCGGCTCGCCGGTCTCGGCATCGTAGGCCTGGGTGCCCAGGGGCACGGGGACGAAAAGATCGCCGCCGCTCTTGCCGGTCTTGTTCGAGCCCTCGCCGTGGCGCCCACGGTCGGCGGCGTAGAGCGAGGCGAAACGCAGGTGGTAGAGGGTGTTGCGCTGCGCCTCCCCGACCAGGTAGACCGAGCCGCCGTCGCCGCCGTCGCCGCCCGAGGGGCCGCCCCGCGGGACGAACTTCTCGTGGCGGAAGGCCATGCAGCCGTTCCCGCCACGCCCGGCCTGGACGTGGATAGCGGCTTCGTCGAGGAAGATCAAAGTCGATGGCCGGAAACCGGTCAGGCCCCGATATCGGCGATATCGGGTGATATCGGACGATATCGCGGGCCCGGTGGCTACTCGGCAGGCAGGATGTTGATGAACGTCCCGCGGCGCCCCTTGTTCTGGAACTGGACCACCCCGTCGATCTTGGCGAAGAGGGTGTCGTCCTTGCCGCGGCCGACGTTGACGCCGGGGAAGAAACGGGTGCCGCGCTGCCGCACGAGGATCGAGCCGCCCGTCACCCGCTGGCCCCCGTAGCGCTTGACGCCCAGGTACTGCGGGTTGGAGTCGCGGCCGTTGCGGCTCGAGCCCTGTCCTTTTTTATGTGCCATGAGCTGCTGCTCCTTGCGAAATCGGTTGGTCGGATCGGGCCGGGGCCGCTTAGGGGAGCTGGATCTCGTCGATCCGGACCCGTAGGAGATCCTGCCGGTGCCCGTTCGTCCGCCGGTACATCTTGCGCTTCTTGGTCTTGAAGACCCGGATCTTGGGGCCGCGGACGGCCCGCACCAGGGAGGCGCTGACCAACGCGCCCTCGACCAGCGGGCTGCCCACCCGGAGGCTCCCCTCGCCCTCGCCGCCGACCATGAGGACGCGGTCGAAACGGATCGAGTCCCCGTCACCGGTCGGAACGAGCTCGACGTCGAGCACGTCTCCGGGGGCCACCCGGTATTGCTTGCCACCACTCTGGATCACTGCGTACATAAGCGTTCCTCACCCTCGGAGACAAAAACGCGTGGACGGGAGACCCTACCACGGAAGGAGGGGTCGGTCAACTTCGGAAGCGCCGCGCCGCCGACCGCGCACCGAGCCGGCAGGACTGCATATACAATTCAAGGGCAGGCTCAAAGGATCGGGCGATGGCACGAACCAACCTTCTCCTCTGGCTCGGCCTCGCCTCTGCGGCTCTGCTGGCCGGTCGCGTCGATGCCGCTCTGTTGCCGCTGCTCCACCTCGTGGATGACCAGGACAAGGCGATCGAGAAGCCGCTCGACGTCTGTTTCCAGGTCGAGCTTCGGACCGACTGCCGGCGGGTGGCGCCGGGCGAAGAAGTGCACACCGACGCGGCTTTCTACAGCCTGCGAATCGAAGGCGAGGACCACGGTCCCCTCGTCGTCCGCCGCACGGAGCTGAAAGCGCAAGTCGATGGTTCCTTTCGGGTTCGAGTGGCGCGCAAAGCGTGGCTGCGGGTCGAGAGCGGCGGTCGCCAGCAGCCGCTGACGGTCTCGCTCTACGCTCCCCAAGACCCCTCCTTCCGAGAGCCGGCCTTCCGCACCCAGTTGCAACCTGCTGCATCGGAGGTACGAGTCCCGGCCGGGGAGTTCATCGCCTCGCTCGCCATGGCACGCAATGCACCGGACCTCCACCGCTTGCGGGCCGAACCCGCGGCAAGAGTGCGGCTTTCCTACCGTGCGCGTCCGGGGTGGTCGCTCGTGGCCCGCTGCCGGACCGCCGCAACCGGCCGCCCCCTGGCAGGGGTCGAGGTAAGGGCCGCCGAGGCTTTTGGTTACGGTCAGAAGGAGCGGCCTCTCAGCGCGGCAATCTCCGGGACTGACGGCCTCGTCCTCCTGTCGGGCCTCGAGGCCGCCATGGCGAGTCTGTCCGGCCGCCATCCCGAATTCATCCCAGCCGCGGTGCAGGGCCTCACGGCGAGCCCCGGCACCTTCGCCTTCCGCGACCTGGACCTGGCAATGGGCGGCCGTCTCTCCGCCCACGTCACCGTCCATGGCAAGGCCCTGGTGGGAGCCCATTGCCGGGTCTTTACGCTCGCGCCCGACGCGCCGAACCCCAAGGAGACCTATCGAGAGCTCTGGGCGGACATCGCCGACACGAGAGGCGGCTGCCGCTCAGGGCGGTTGGCGCAAGGGACCTACAAGCTGCGGATCGAGATTCCCGAGAGCACGGCGCAGGTCAACCGCTGGGTGAACGTGCTCGAAGCCCAGGATGCGGAGGAGGACGTCGCTCTCGCTCCAACCCGGATCACCGGGGAGGTCCGACGCGCGGGTCGGCCGGCCCCCGGGTACTCGGTGGAGGCGATGCTGATCGCGCGCGACCTTCCCAAGGGGGCTCGCGGCGACGTCGCCGCCAAGGCAACCAGCGACGAGTCCGGCAAGTACGAGCTGACCCTTTGGGTGCCCGGGTGGTACGGCTTCTTCGTGCGCTCGCCTTCCGGAGTGGCCACCGCCGGGCACCAGGACCTGACCACAGAAGGCGACGAAGAACGGAAGGTCGACTTCGACCTCGATACGAGCTCGTTCCGCGGCGTCGTCGTCGACGAGGCGGGGCATCCCGTTGACAAGGCAACGGTATCCGTGCGCTGGCAAGGCGTCCTGGTGGCGACCACGGACGCGGAAGGGAAGTTCGAGATCGACGTTCAGGGCGAGGGCGCCGCCACCCTGACCGCATTCAAAGCAGGCTATCGCAGCTCCGAACCAGCGGACCTCCAGGTCGTCAAAGACGCGCCGATCCCCCCCGTGACGCTGGTTCTGAAGCGCAAGTCCACCCGCAGCGGTACGGTGCTCTCGACCGCAGGGAGCCCGGTCGCGGGCGCTTTGGTGGCAAGCCTGGTCTCGACACCCGAGAGTGGGCCGGTCCCCTATCGAACGACCCGCACGGATGCCGCCGGCAGCTTCGAAGTCGAGATCCCACCCGGGCCACCGCGGGTTTTCGTCTCCGGGCCAGGCTGCCCGCTCTTCAGGTTCGATCTGCCGTCGGAATCCGGCGCCGGCCCGGCCGCAACGGAGGCTCCCAGCCTCTCGCCCATCCTGCGCTGTCCAGAGCTGCCGGCCGCCTTGGAGCTGACGCTCGTCGACGACAAGGGCACTCCGTTGGCGCACGCCGGAGTCATCCTGCGCCAGGAGGGTGGCATCGTGCCGCAGCAGGTCCTCGCCGACCACCTCCGGCAATTGGGACTGCCGACCGAGACCGACGGCATGGGGCGCATCGTCCTCGCCGGGCTGGCTCCCGGCAGCTACGATCTCTTCCTCAATACGATCTCCTCCGAGAGCACGATCGCCGCCGGCTGGCAGCAGGGGTTTCTCACCGCGGCCAACCTGCCGGCTCTCGCGACCACCGAGCTTCAGCTGACGCTCCCGTCGGGCGCGGTGCCGGCCGGCCACCCCTAGCGCGTCCCGGTGCCTTTCTGGACGATTCCGAGGGTCGTGGAGACACGACGGCCACCCGCACAGGCCCAAGACTCCCGCCTGGAGACACTACGGCCGGCGGTGTAGACACTACGGCCCCTCCTGGAGACCCAAGACTCACGGCTGTGGACACGACGGAACGGTCCGGAGACACGGCGGAACGGTCTGGAGACACTACGGTCTCCGCTGGAGACACTAGAAAGTCAGCCGTGGACACTACGGACCGCGCCGGAGACACAAGAAACTCCGCTGGAGGCTTTGGAAACTCGGCTGGAGACCCTCCGGCGACGTTTCTCATGTCTCCAGGCTGACTTCCAGTGTCTCTGCGCGGGTTTCTCGTGTCGCCAGCCCGATCCGTAGTCTCTGCAGGCCCGATTCCTGTGTCTCCAGGGCGGCCTGTCGTGTCTACGGACGGCCCGTTTGTGTCTCCACGGCCGGTTCCCGGGCTGCGAAAGGGGGCTCTGGTGTCTCCACGCCCGGCGAGGAGTCGGGCGGCAACGCTGCTATCCTCCCCGCGGCATGCTGCTCTACCTGTTCAGCCTGGCCACCGCCCTCTTCCTCTCGGTCATCGGGGCACGCCGCCGCCGGCGGCGGCTGGGAGAGAAGGTCTCGGTGGCCTACACCGTCCTCGGGCCGCCCGAGGGGGAGCCCTGGCTGCTGCTCCATGGCCTGGGTTCGGTCGGTTCGAGCTGGCTGTCGGTGATCAAGGCCCTGCGCCGCGACTGCCGCCTCGTCGTCCCCGAGCTCTCCGCCCTGGGCGGCACCCGGGCGCCGGGTGGCGGGTTGGGCATCCGCCAGGGGGCCGCGGCCATGGCAGAGCTCATCGCGGCGGAATTCGGCGGTCGGCCGGTGACCGTCTGCGGCCTCTCCCTGGGCGGCTGGATGGCGGTCCGCCTCGCCCTCGCCCGCCCCGACCTCGTCTCCCGCCTGGTGCTGATCGACGCCGGCGGCTTCCGCGACCAGGACTGGGATCACGTGCAGCGCCTGGTCACCGTCTCTGACATCGCCGGGGTCGAGCGGCTGTACGCGGCCATCTTCGTGCGTCCGCCCTGGATTCTCCGCCACTCCAAGAAGGCGTTCCTCCAGGCCTACACCTCGCCCGGGGTGAAGAGCATCCTCGCCCGCACCAAGGAGCGGGACGCCTTTGCCACCGCCGACCTGGCGCGGATCGACGTGCCCGCGGCGGTCATCTGGGGCGAGAAGGACGGCCTCTTCCCCGTGGCGACCGCCCGCGCCATGGCGGCAGCCCTGCCGCGGGCGAGCCTGACGGTGGTCCCGGACTGCGGGCACGCCCTGCACTGGGACTGTCCGGACCGGCTGGTCGCGGCGATCCAGGCCTTCCGTCACGGTTCCCGGTTGGCTTAGAATCCTCGCACCAATCTTTTCTGGGAGGATGTCATGGCGGCCCCCGAGTATTTGGTCTGCCTCGATTGCGAGACCCCTTGTTATGACTTCGAATGGCAGGGGGAGAAGCTGATCGAGATCATCTGCCAGGTTTGCGGCAACCAGGATCCGGAACAGTTCATCCTGCCGGAAGACCTGGAAGAGATGATGGACGGCGCCTAGCCGTCGAGCACCCCCATCACCTCGGCCTCATAGATCCGGTCGGCGGTCCACACCGCGGCCCGGATCACCGCGTTCAGCCCCCGTTTGATTCGAGGTAGATATTAGCCTTCGTCACTAAGGATCTTAACGCTATGAGCTACTATCACTAAGATCTCATTGACGCTGGGAATAAGCGAGTCGCACTCAAGGTTGAGACAGACAGAAGGGGCGAGGAGAGGGTAGCGAACGATCCTCTGCCGCTTGAAACCGCAATCCAAGGAGGAATGGACCATGTACAACAGTACTTCCGTGAACCGTCGCAACTACATCACCCCGGTCACCGCTTTCGAGGCCTTCAACCGCGCCTTCGCCCCCCTCTTCGGCGGCGACACCACCCCTGAGGAGAACGAGGCGGTCACCCGTTCCTGGGCGCCGCGGGTCGACGTGCTGGAGAACACCGAGGCCTATCAGGTGACGGCCGAGCTGCCGGGCATCAAGAAGGAGGAGGTCGAGATCACCCTGGAGAACAACGTCCTCACCCTCAAAGGGGAGCGCAAGTTCGAGAAGGATGTCAACCAGGAGAGCTACCACCGGATCGAGCGGGTCTACGGTCCGTTCGCCCGCTCCTTCACCCTGCCGACCAAGGTCGCCCAGGACCGGGTCGAGGCGAAGTTCGACAGCGGCCTGTTGACCATCACGATCCCCAAGGTCGCCGAGGCGCGCCCCAAAAAGATCGAGATCGCTTGATCGAGATCGTCTAAGCGGAGAAGCCCCCCGACTCCTGGAGCCCCGCCCCGCGGCGGGGCTTTTGCTTTTTTACCGGGCTCTGGCGCCGGCCCCGAGCCGGGCGAGGACCTGGCGGGCCTTCTCCACCTGGCCGCCATAGACCTGCGGCGGAGCCTGGGCGACGAAGCGCTCGAGCGTCGCCCGCGCCTGGCGGGTGAGACCCTGCTCGGCCTCCTTGGTGCCCAGGTTCCAGAGGGTGTCCCAGAGGTTGGGGTCGAGGTCGATCGCCCGCTGCCAGGCGTCGAACGCCGGGACCGGCCGGCCGAGCTGGTAGAGCGCCACCCCGAGGTTGTTCCAGGCGACCGGCAGGCGCGGATTGGCCGCCACCGCCCGCTTCAGCTGGTCGCGCGCCGCCGCCCAGTGGCCGCGGCGGATCTCGATCAGGCCCAGCTGCTCGTGCGCCCGGGCGTTGCCCGGATCGGTAGCGAGGACCCGCCGGTCCAGGGCGGCCGCCTCGTCCTGCCGGCCGGCCTGGGAGAGCACCAGGGCGAGGGCGTTCCAGGTCTGCGGAGAGCCCTCGGCGGCGAGCGGGCGCAGCACGTCGAGCGCCTCGGCCGTGCGACCGACCTTGGCCAGGGTGAGGCCGAGCTGGCGCAGCAGCGACTCCGAGGTCGCTCCGCGCCGCCGCGCCGTCTCCATCGCGGTGAGCGCCTCCTCCGTGCGGCCGCTCTCCAGCAGGCAGAGAGCGAGAAGCGACTGGGCGAACGGCATGGAGGGCCGCGCCGCCACCGCGGCGCGAATCCGCCGTACCGCAAGGTCGAGCTGGCCGCGCGAGAAGCCGTCGATGACCTCGTGCAGCTCCCGATCGACCCCGACGAGCGTCTTGGGGTCGTCCTCGGGACCGTAGTGCGCGGGGGCGCGGGCGGAGTCGGTGAGATAGCCGAGGCTGAGGAGACGCGTCGTCGTCTCCGGTGGAGCCTCTTGCCGGTTCGGTGATTCGGCCGGGCCGGCCGACTCGGCGGGCAGCGCGGCGAAGACCTCCCGCGCCGCCGCGCTCTCCCGCTCATAGAGGTTCGCTGTCTCGCCCGGGTCGCGCGCCAGGTCGTAGACCTCGGGCCGGGGAAGAGCGATGAACTTCCTCCCCTGGCGGATCATCCCTCGCAGGGGGGCCCAGCGGCGGTTGAGGTTGGCCGACAGGGCCTCGAAGTAGGAGTCCTCCGGCCGGGGGCTGGCGGGGGCGAGGAGCGAACGGCCGGGGAAGCCGCGGCCAGGGCCGGCCGGCGGTGGCGGCAGTGGCACTCCCGCGATCTTGAGCACGGTTGGAAAGACGTCGACGTGGCGCGCCGATCGGGTGTCGCGTCCCGGCGTCACCCCCGGACCCCAGAGCACCAGCGGCACCCTGAGGGTCGCCTCGTAGGCGAACAGACCGTGGGTCAGCTCGCCGTGCTCCCCCAGCGACTCGCCGTGATCGGCGGTCAGGATGACGAAAGGCGCCGGTTCCCGATGGTCGAGGAACGGCCCGAGGAGGGGGGCGAGGAAGGCGTCGGCCGCCGCCACCTCGCCGTGATAGAGGTCGCCTTGGAAGCGCGAGGCGAACGGCGCGGGCGGGTCGTAGGGGGCGTGCGGATCGAACAGGTGGACCCAGAGGAAGCGCGGCCGGCCCCGCTGCTGCCGCCACCAGGCGAGCGCGGCGGCGACCACCTCGTCGCCGCGCCGCTCCGCGAGGAGGAACTGCTCCCCCTCCGGACCGCGGGTGGTGCGGTCGTCGTAGACGTCGAAACCGCGGCCGAGGCCGAACTGGGAGTCGAGCGGGAAGCCGCTGACGAAGGCGCCGGTGGCATAGCCGGCGGCATGGAGAAGGGTGGCGAGGGTGGGAAAGGTGGGCGCCAGCCGGAAGCCGCTGTTGTCGCGCACCCCGTGCTGGTAGGGGTAGAGCCCGGTCAGGATGTTGGTGTGCGAGGGGAGGGTGGCGACGTTGTGGGCGTGAGCCTCGGGGAAGACCCGGCCGGTCACGGCCAGGCGGTCGAGGACCGGGGTCTCTGCCCGGCGGTTGCCGGCGAAACCCAGGGCGTCCGCCCGCAGGGTGTCGATGGTGACGAGGACGACGTCGGGGCGCGCCGGCGCCAGAGCATGGGCCGGGCGCGCCAGCCCCGACTTGCCGAGGACCAGCAGCCCGCCACCGAAAACCAGGAGCGCCCCACCACCGATGATGATCGCAACCCTTCGCACCCGCCGCCTCCTCGAATTCCTACAAACTCTACCCTTTGCTCGCTCCGAACCAGCCCAAAACCGTCTGGACCAGGAGGGCCAGAGAGAGCAGGCTGACCAGGACGGCGATCGCCCAGGCGACGAAGTTGTAGATCCGCCCGGGGACGTGGGCGCCCATCAGCTGTCGGTCGTTGGCCAGACGCAGCATGGCGAAGAGCTGGATCGGCAGCAACAGACCGTTCAAGACGTAAACGCCGATCAACACCTGGATGAGCGGCAGACCGGGCACCAGGGCGACGCCGGCGCCCAGCACGATGAGACCGGTGAACATCCCCATGAAGACAGGTGCTTCCGACCAGGAACGCGAGACACCGCGCTCGATCCCCAGCGCCTCGCTCATCATGTAGGTGGTGGCGAGAGGCAGAACTCCGGCGGCCAGGAGCGACGCTCCGAGGAGGCCGAGCGCGAAGAGCACCCGGGCATAGTGGCCGGCGATCGGCTCCAGGGCCCGCGCCGCGTCCGCCGCGGTGTCGACGTGCAGGCCATGCGGATGGAGGGTGGCCGCCGTGGCGACGATGATGAAGACGGCGACGATCCCCGAGAACACGGTGCCGACGACGACGTCGAAGAGCGTGTAGCGGTATTCGGCCGGCGTCACCCCCTTCTCGACCACCGAGGACTGGACGTAGAGCTGCATGTAGGGGGAGATGGTGGTGCCGATCAGGGCGATGAGGAGCGACAGGTAGCCGGCATCCAGGTGCAGCTGGGGGTGGACGGTCTCGACGAGCACCTGGTGCCAGTCCGGATGGGCGAGGAAGGCGGCGCCGACGTAGGCGAAGAAGGCGAGCGAGAGGACGAGGAAGATCTTCTCCACCCGCGAGTAGGAGCCGCGCACGACGAGCAGCCAGACGAGGACGGCGGCGAGCGGCACCGAGACGTAGCGGGAGACCCCGAAGAGCTCGGAGGCGGCGGCGATGCCGATGAACTCCGAGAAGATGATGCCGGCGTTGGCGACCAGGAGGGTGAGGAGCACGAAGGCCGTCATGCGCAGGGAGAAGCTCTCGCGCACCAGATCGGAGAACCCCTTGCCGGTCACCGCCCCCATGCGGGCGCCGATCTCCTGGACCACCCCGACGAAGATGCTGACCAGCACCATGGCCCACAGCAGGCCGTAGCCGTAGGAGGCGCCGGCCGAGGCGTAGGTGGCGATGCCGCCGGCGTCGTTGCCGGCGCTCGCCGCGAGGAGACCCGGCCCGAGCGCCAAGAGGTACGGGCGGAGGCGACGCAGGCGCGGCCGCATGCTCTTCCTCTAGGCCGCGAACGCCCGCGGGCCGCGGCGGTGCCAGATCTCGGGCAGCAGGACGGCCAGGGCGTCGTCGACGGTGACGATCCCCAGGAGCCGGCCGGCGTCGTCCAGGACCGGCACGGCCAGCAGGTTGTACTCGGCGAGCAGGCGGGCGGCCGCCTCGGCGGGGTCCTCGGGGTGGACGGTCGGCACGTCGCCGTCCGTCACCTCCGCGAGGGGGGTCGCCGGGTCGGCGACGATCAGGTTGCGCAGGCGGACGATCCCCTGCAGCCGGTCGGGGTCGCCGGGGGTCATGGCATACACCGCCAGCAGCGGGTCCGGCACCTCCTCGCAGGCGCGGATCGCCGCCAAGGCGGCGCCGACGGTGGCGTCGGCTCTTACGCGCACGTAATCGGTCGTCATCAGGCGGCCGGCGCTGTCCTCGTCATAGGAGAGGAGGGCCTGGACGTCGGCGGCCTCCTCGGGCTCCATCCGCGCGATGATCTGCTCGGCGACGTCGTCCTCCAGATCCTCCAGGGCGTCGGCGGCGGCGCCCGGGGTCATCTCCTCCAGGATGTCGGCGGCGCGCTCCTGGTCCATCCCCTCGAGCAGGTCGGCCAGGCGGGCGTCGCTCACCTCCTCCAGGGCCTCGGCCGCGGTCTCCTCGTCGAGCGCGGCGACGATCTCGGCGCTCTCGCGGTAGGAGAGGGCGTCGACGATGCGCGCCAGGTCGACCGGGTGGAGGTCGGCCAGGCGGTCGTAGGAGACCTTGAGCTGGACCGGCGCGGCGCTCGCCAGGTACTGGACCTCGGCCCAGTCGACGATCTGGCGGCCGACCACCCGGCCGGCCAGGGCGCGCGGCCCCAGCCGGCGCAGCAGGGCCTGCGGGCTGATGTCGACTCCAACCACCCGGTAGACGCCGTCCACCCGGGTGAGCTGCACGTCGTTGACCCGCACGATGCGCCGGCCGGTGATGTCGATCAGCTGATGATCGAGGACGTCCTGGCGCAGGAGGACCTCGCCGTCGCGGCGCGAGAAGGGTTGGAGGTCGACGGTCGAGGAGGCCAGCCGGGCGGTGCCGTTCAACGATTGCAGGATGCCGGCCGGCACGAAGAAGCGGCGGCGGCGGTCGCGCACCACGAGGCCGGTGATCGTCGGGTAGGGCTCGTCCCCCAGGCGCACGATCAGGTCGTAGAGGCGGCCGAGCCGGTCGCCGCTCTTGCCCTCGACCGGCAGATCGACGATGGATGTCAGGAAGAGCATCGCCTGCCTCCTTCCCTGCGCTCCCGCGGAGCGGCCCCGGCCAGACGGCGAGGGCGGGAGGCGGCTTAAGCCGGTACGCCCGTCAAGGGTACCGGGAGGAGAGCCGGCGCCGGCCCCGCGGCATGGCCCGAGAGCTGCCGAGGGCTGCCGAGACGTGAAAAGCACCCGAGCGGGTGCAACGGCTACGTTGGTCGTCGTCCATACTTTTTTCTACGGGCCCCGCGCGGCCCCTTCACCCCGCCACCCACGCGAGGGCATGGTAGCACGGCTCGACGAGCTCCTCGTGCTCCTCTGCTGGCGCCAAAGGAAAACCTTTCCTCCGGCACGCGAGGAGAAATCAGCAGCTGGAGACGTCGGATCCACACCGGCCCGCGTAATGCAGATCGTAAGGGTCGTCCGTTAGCCTTTCCCTGCTCGGTTTCTCAGCCCCGGCGCACCTGCTATTCGAGAGGCCTACTGCGCCACGGACACGGGAACGACCCTTTGCTCACCGCACCGACATCGACCTACGAACCCGGAGGGAGCAGCACCGACGGCGGCTGGGAGCCGGCCCGGCGCAATCCCGCGTCGCTGCTCGAAAAGATCGTCCGGCTCTCGGTGAGCGCCGGCGCCATCGACATCGCGAGCCACGAGACCTTCGACAGCGCGCGGCTGTTCGAAGAGCTGGTGCCCGTCGTGCGGGAGCTGCTCCTCGACGCGCTCGCCTTCTTCGACCGAATCCTCGATACTTATGGCGCCGACGACGATCCGGAGCCCCCGGATCCGGCCGGCGAGGTTGCGGCCGCGCTCACGGAACCCTCCGCCGCCGGGCGGATCGCGGACCTCGCCTTCCTGGGGCGTCTCGAGCTGCGCCAGAAGATGGCGGGTCTGACCGGGCTCCCGGCCACCGCCGACTCCTGGCGGATCATCTCCGCCGCCGGCAGCTGTCTGCGCCATATCCAGAAGTCGCTGGCCGCTCTGGAAGCAGTGATTGCCCAAACCGTGGGGATCTCGCCGGTGCTCAACTCGAACGACGACACCGCCCAATCGCTCGCCGCCCGGGAAGCCTACGCCGGTTTTCGCCGCCAGCTGCGCGAGGTGAGCCGGATGCCCGACGTCTCCGATCGCCTGCAGGGCGCCGCCACCTGCATTTCCCATCTCTTCGACCTCGCCGTCTACCGAGACCTCCGGATCAGCGACCGCGTCCAGCTCCGGCGGCTCCTCGAACGCATCCTGCGCTGGGGTGGCCCCGCCCAGCAGAGCGAGGCCGGCGAACGGATCTGGCAGGACCTCTCCGCCTGCGCCACCCTGCTGGCGGAGATCTCCAAGCGCCAGGAGCTGCAGGAGCACGACGAACGAACCTGTCAGGAGATCCGGCGGCGGCTGGCGGCGGCGCCCGAGCTGCCGGCCGACGTGCGGCCGCTCCTCGCCAGCCTGGCCGGCCGCGACGAAGAGCTCGACGACCTCCTCTTCACCGACCGGGAGATCGATCGCGGCACCGCTTTGGCCGCCATCCAGCGCCTGCTCCCCCTGAAGTCCCGCTGGACGCCGCGGGCGCACGGGTAGTCTCTCTCCCCCCCGCCGGACCTCCCGCGGGTCACTCCGCCAAGGGGTGATCTACCGCTTCGGCTTGGCCCTGCGGCGCGGGCTCTTGGTCCGACGCCGCGGCCGGCTTTCGCTCTTCGCGGACACCGGTTCTGCCGGTGGGGGCACCGCCTCGCGCCAGGCTGCCGGCAGCTCGGCGGCCGGGGCGCGAAGAGGCCTCTGCTGGAGCAGCGCCCCGACGACCCCCTCCACCGCCTGCACCAGCGCCGGGTGCGGAGCCTCCGGCGCGACCTGGCCCAAGGCCTCCGCCGGCGACTTGAACGGCTCCAGGAGAGACCAGAGGCGCAGGGCGGCCTCGCCGGTCGGCGGGGTCAGGATCTCCGGATAGGCGAGCATCACGAGCTCCTGCGGCGCCAGGCCCAGGGTCCGGGAGATGTCGAGGATATGCTGGAAGCGCAGCTCGATGTCGCCCGAGAAGAGCCGGCTCATGTAGCTCCCGCTCAGCTCCAGATGCCGTTCGAGGTCCCGGTTGGTCTGCCCCAGGAGGCGCAGGACCGTCTTCACGACGGTGAGGAAGTGGGCGCTGTCCGGCGGGATCTCCATGGCCGCAGGAGTCTATCCCAGGTCGGCCCGCCCCCTGAGACTCCTGGCGGGGCGCCAAAGCGACCTCTCCAGAGGACGATTTCGCGTCCCCCGGTAGGCCAGTCCCCTCCGGAGAGGGCCTCCGCTCCCGAGAGAGGGAGGTTGGCACGGCTCTGGCAACTCTCTAGGTTTGCCGCCCGGGACCCAACCACCTCGGCGCTACGCCTGGACCGGCCCGGTTGCAACTCCGCCGGGTGGCCCAAGGAGACGAACCATGAGAGCTCGCATTGCACTTCTTACCTTACTGACCGCCACGGGCTGGGCCGCCGTGGTTTCCGCCCAACCCTACTACCCGCCCCCTCCGCCGCCGCCGAACCAGGGCTACGGCGCTCCGCCCCCACCTTCCTACGACCCGGGCTATAACAACCAGGGCTACGATCAGCAGGGCTACGACCCGCAGGGCAATGACCAAGGCTATGATGACCAGGAGCCCTACTACGACGATCAGCGGCCGGACGCCCCCTCCTACGACCAGACGCCGGGGACCGACCAGGGGTATTACGACGAAGGCTACAACGAGCAGGCCTACAACCAGGGACGAGCCGACGTCAGCATCTTCTACGGCAACCTCTCCCCGTACGGCCGCTGGATCCAGCGTGGCAGCTACGGCTGGGTCTGGGAGCCGACCCACGTGCGGGTCGGCTGGCGCCCCTACACCGAGGGCCGCTGGGTCAACACCGATTACGGCTGGACCTGGCTGTCCGACGAGCCCTGGGGTTGGGCCACCTACCACTACGGCCGCTGGCTGCTCGACCGTGAATACGGCTGGCTGTGGGTCCCGGGCACCGAGTGGGGTCCGGCCTGGTGCTCCTTCCAGGAGGGCAACGGCTACATCGGCTGGGCGCCCCTGCCGCCGACGGTCGGTTTCCGGGTCGGCTTCGGCATCCAGATCGGCGGGCTGAGCCTCTCGGCCGCGATCGATCCCTATGCCTACTCTTTCGTGCCGGAGCGGGCCTTCCTGCGGGCGCGGGTGGCCACGGTCATCCTGCCGCCCGCCCGGAACGTGACGTTCATCCGCAACACCCGGGACATCACCCGCATCACGGTGGTCAACAACCGGATCGTCAACCAGAGCCTGCCGGTGCAGCGGGTCGAGCAGGTGACCGGCCAGCGGGTGCAGCGTTACCAGATCGCCGAGACCCGCAATCCAGCCCAGGCCCCGCGGGGGTCGCAGATCCAAGGCGACCGGATCAACATCTTCCGTCCGGCCGCCACGTTGACCCGGCCGCAGGCCAACGTCACCCCGCAGGTGGTCATCCAGCACCGCCAGCAGCAGCTGCGCCAGCGGGAGCAGGTCCCGGGGCAGCCGCCCGCACAGGGTCAGTGGCGGCGGCCGCAGCCCCCTCCGGGCCAGCCGCAGCCGGCCGAGCCGGGCCGCCAGCCCCGCTTCGGACCGCAGCCGGGCCAGCCGCAGCCGGTCCCCGGGCAGCCGCAGCCGCAACCGGTCCCCGGGCGCCAGCCGCGCTGGCAGACCCGACAGATGCCCTCGCCGGAGGAGTTGAATCGCAAGCACCAGGACGAGCAACAGCAGCTGCGGTCCCGCCAGATGGAGGAGCGCAACCGCATCCAGCAGAGCCAGGACAGCGACACGCGTGACCGCCAGAACCAGGCGCGGGCGCAGCAGAACCAGGCGCAGCGCCAGGCCGAGCAGAAGGCGCTCCAGGAGCAGCAGCAGCGCGAGCAGCAGCTGCTCCAGGCCCGCCAGCAGCGCGAGCAGCAGGCGGCCGAGGCCCGCCGCAACCGTGGCCAGCAGAATCAGGGCCAGGGTCAGCAGCAGAATCAGGGCCGCCAGAATCGACAGAACCAGGACCAGAAGGATCAGAAAGATCAGAAGGACCAGGGCAACAACCGGCGCGAGCGGCGGCCCGAGCCGCCGCCTCCACCGCCACCTTCCCGCTAAAACCACCCTTCCGGTCCAGCGGACCGGAGAGCCTTTGAGGACCTGGAGCCGGCAGCGTTGCTGCCGGCTC